>OOCN01000040.1_pt1 | contig 133648 bp, 119 predicted proteins | sample 1671361 | NCBI WGS metagenome assembly OOCN01 (sample SAMN06348149, study PRJEB24527) | human gut metagenome | biome: human gut; feature: ankylosing spondylitis patient; material: feces | host: Homo sapiens | place: China | collected 2015-10
CTGTTGTTCTGAAGTAGAACTGTGGACGATAGTTGTTGAAGAATGGAGTATGACGGCCACCTTCGTCCTTTGTTAGAACGTAAACCTGGCCACTGAACTTCTTATGTGGGTGAATTGTACCTGGCTTTGCAAGAACCTGACCTCTTTCGATTTCAGATCTCTGAACACCTCTTAGAAGTGCACCAACGTTATCACCACATTCAGCATAGTCTAGAGACTTTCTGAACATTTCAAGACCTGTAACAACAACCTTACGGATTTCGTCTGTTAGACCAACGATTTCAACTTCATCATTTACGTTGATAACGCCTCTTTCAACTCTACCTGTTGCAACAGTACCACGACCTGTGATTGTGAATACGTCTTCAACTGGCATGATGAATGGCTTATCAGAATCTCTTTCTGGAGTTGGGATGAATTCGTCAACAGCATCCATTAGTTCGTGAATACACTTGTATTCAGGAGCATTTGTATCTGTTGATGTGCTTGTTAGAGCAAGATATGCTGAACCCTTGATGATTGGAGTGTCATCGCCTGGGAAGTCATATTCGTTTAGTAGGTCACGGATTTCCATTTCTACTAGTTCTAGTAGTTCAGGATCATCAACTTGGTCAGTCTTGTTCATGAATACAACGATGTATGGAACACCAACCTGACGAGATAGAAGGATGTGTTCTCTTGTCTGTGGCATAGGACCATCAGCAGCAGAAACAACAAGGATAGCACCGTCCATCTGAGCAGCACCAGTGATCATGTTTTTAACATAGTCAGCATGGCCTGGGCAGTCAACGTGAGCGTAGTGTCTCTTATCTGTTTCATATTCAACGTGAGCTGTGTTGATTGTAATACCTCTTTCTCTTTCTTCTGGAGCCTTATCGATATTAGCATAATCAACGAAGTCTGCTTCACCGTTTAGGTTAAGAACCTTTGTGATAGCAGCTGTAAGTGTAGTTTTACCATGGTCAACGTGACCGATAGTACCAATGTTTACGTGTGGCTTATTTCTTTCAAACTTTTCTCTTGCCATTTTTATAATCCTCCTTAGATTAAAATCTTGGTAGTTATTATTGTAACAATTTTTTAATAAAATTGCAACCCTTTTGTTGATATATAATCAACAAAAGAGTATTAATTTATAAGATATTAGTCTTCAGACTTCTTATTACGCTTTGACATAATGTCTTCAGCGATTGACTTTGGAACTTCCTGATATGTGTCTGGTTCCATTACGTACTGACCACGGCCCTGAGTCTTAGAACGCATATCAGTAGCATAACCGAACATTTCAGATAGAGGAACATGAGCGTTGATACGCTGAGCATTACCAACAGCTTCCATACCCTGAATCTGACCACGACGAGAGTTAAGGTCACCGATAACGTCACCCATATACTCTTCAGGAACAATAACTGTAACCTTCATTAGTGGTTCAAGTAGAACAGGATCTGCCTTCTTCATAGCTTCCTTGAAAGCCATAGAACCGGCAATCTTAAATGCCATTTCAGATGAGTCAACTTCATGGTAAGAACCATCGTATAGTTCAACCTTACAGTCAACTACATTGTAGTTAGCTAAGATACCTGACTGCATAGCACCCTGGATACCTTGGTCAACTGCTGGAATGTATTCCTTAGGAATAGCACCACCAACGATAGAGTTAACAAATTCGTAGCCCTTGCCTGGGTTAGGAGAAACACGAATCTTAACATGACCGTACTGACCTTTACCACCTGACTGACGAGCATACTTCATATCAACATCTGCATCAGAACGGATTGTTTCTTTATAAGCAACCTGTGGAGCACCGATGTTAGCTTCTACCTTGAATTCTCTTAGTAGTCTGTCAACGATAATTTCTAGATGAAGTTCACCCATACCGGCAATGATTGTCTGGCCTGTTTCTTCATCTGTATATGCCTTAAATGTTGGGTCTTCTTCTGCAAGTTTTGCAAGAGCAATACCCATCTTTTCCTGACCTGCTTTTGTCTTAGGTTCAATAGCAACTCTAATAACAGGTTCTGGGAATTCCATTGATTCAAGGATGATAGGGTGCTTTTCGTCACAAAGAGTATCACCTGTAGTAGTATTCTTTAGACCAACAGCAGCAGCAATATCACCGGCATAAACTGTATCAATGTCTTTTCTATGGTTAGCATGCATCTGTAGGATACGACCAAGTCTTTCGTTCTTATCCTTTGATGCGTTGTAAACTGTCTGACCAGCATTAACAACACCGGAATATACTCTGAAGAAACATAGCTTACCAACGAATGGGTCAGTTGCAATCTTAAATGCAAGAGCTGCAAATGGTTCATCGTCAGAAGAATGTCTTACATCTTCTTCACCTGTGTCTGGGTTAACACCCTTAATTGATGGGATGTCAACAGGAGCTGGCATATAGTCAACGATAGCATTAAGAAGTAGCTGTACACCCTTGTTACGGTATGAAGTACCACAAGTTACAGGTACCATTTCGTTAGCAATAGTAGCCTTACGAATAGTCTTCTTAATTTCGTCAATTGTTAGTTCTTCGCCTTCAAAATATTTTTCCATTAGAGCGTCATCTAGTTCTGCAACAGAATCGATTAGCTGTTCATGGTATTTCTGAGCGATTTCCTTCATATCTTCAGGAATTTCTTCTTCTCTAATGTCTGTACCGTCATCATTGTAATATACTTCAGCCTTCATTGTAACTAGGTCAACAATGCCTCTGAATGTATCTTCAGCACCGATTGGTAGCTGAATTGGAACTGCGTTACAGCTTAGTCTGTCTTTCATCATCTGAACAACTCTGTAGAAGTCAGCACCCATAATGTCCATCTTATTTACATAAGCCATTCTTGGAACATGATAGTTATCAGCCTGTCTCCAAACTGTTTCTGACTGTGGTTCAACACCACCCTTAGCACAAAGTACTGTTACAGAACCGTCAAGTACACGAAGTGAACGTTCAACTTCAGCAGTGAAGTCAACGTGACCAGGTGTGTCGATGATGTTGATTCTGTGATCCTTCCAGAAACATGTAGTAGCAGCAGATGTAATTGTTACACCACGTTCTTGTTCCTGAACCATCCAGTCCATAGTAGCAGCACCATCATGTGTTTCACCAATCTTATGGTTAACACCTGTGTAGTACAGAATTCTTTCAGTAGTTGTAGTTTTACCGGCATCGATGTGAGCCATGATACCGATATTTCTTGTCATTTCAAGTGAAACCTGTCTTGCCACGGTTAATATCCTCCTTTATAAGTTATTTCTAATAAGTCCTGCTATTACCATCTGTAATGAGCGAAAGCCTTATTAGCTTCAGCCATCTTATGAGTATCTTCACGCTTCTTAAATGCGCCACCTGTACTGTTGATAGCATCAAGGATTTCACCAGCAAGTCTTTCTTTCATTGTTCTTTCTGAACGCTGTCTTGAATATGCTGTGATCCAACGAAGACCTAGAGTCTGTCTTCTTTCTGCTCTAACTTCCATAGGTACTTGGTAAGTTGCACCACCTACACGACGAGCTTTAACTTCAAGAACCGGCATAACATTTTCCATTGCGTTCTCGAATGTTTCTAGTGGATCGTTACCTGTCTTTTCCTGGATGATGTCGAATGCACCGTAAACGATTTTCTGAGCAACACCCTTCTTACCATCAAGCATAACGTTGTTGATTAGACGAGTAACTAGTTTTGAATTATACATTGGGTCTGGCAAAACATCACGTTTTGCGATTGAGCCTCTTCTTGGCACTTTACTTCCCTCCTTCACAATATTTGAGATATCATAGGTACTCGAAAGCGACAAACTTCCGTACTGCCAACAGAAACTCTATAATCTATATAAAGTCTGCTTTTGCAGTAACTATTTAACATAAAAGTGTTAGTTTGTCAATTCCTTATTTACCTGCTTTTGGGCGCTTTGCGCCATACTTTGAACGAGCCTGATTTCTGTTAGCAACGCCCTGAGCATCAAGTGTGCCACGAACGATATGGTAACGAACACCAGGTAAGTCTTTTACACGGCCACCACGGATAAGAACAACTGAGTGTTCCTGTAGGTTATGACCAACACCAGGGATATAAGAACTAACTTCAATACCGTTTGAAAGTCTTACTCTGGCAATCTTTCTAAGAGCTGAGTTAGGCTTCTTTGGTGTAGCAGTTGACACTTTAGTACATACGCCTCTCTTTTGTGGGGAAGCATTATCAGTAGCCTGTCTCTTCTGTGAGTTCCAACCCTTTAAAAGAGCAGGTGCCTTTGCCTTCTTTTCAGTAACTTCTCTACCCTTGCGAACAAGCTGGTTAAATGTAGGCATTTTTTTCCTCCTTCTTAAATTATTTCGGTTTTCCGATATTTTAGCACGGATTTTACTGTAATTTTACGCAATTACCCTATTCCACGCTTACCGTCATTCTATCACATAAGTTACAACATTGTCAATAATAAATTTCATATTTTTTCTTTTTTTCTGCAAAAAAGAGGCTACCCATAAGGGTAACCTCTAATTTAAACAATTATATATTAGTCAAGTGGCTGTACCTGCTGTGGCTGAACATAGTTTTCTTCAAGTTCAACACCGTTGTATCTGTGCATACCTGTACCGGCAGGAATTAGCTTACCAATGATAACATTTTCTTTTAGACCTACCAATGGGTCAACCTTACCCTTAATAGCAGCATCTGTAAGAACTCTAGTTGTTTCCTGGAATGAAGCAGCTGATAGGAATGAATCAGTAGCAAGAGCTGCCTTTGTAATACCAAGAAGTAACTGAGTATACTTAGCAGGTTTAAGACCTTCTTCACCGTTCTTAATTCTTTCTTCAATCATCTTGTTTTCGTAAAGAACCTCGTTACGGTCATAGTTCTGACCGGCCATAAAACTAGTAGAACCACTATCTTCAATCTTAACCTTCTTCATCATCTGACGAACAATAACTTCGATATGCTTATCGTTGATATCAACACCCTGTAGACGGTATGTTGACTGTACTTCAGAGATTAGGTAGTTCTGAACAGCCTTTGGTCCAAGGATTGAAAGAATATCAGCCGGATAAATAGCACCATCAGTAATCTTGTCACCGGCCTTGATAACCTGACCTTCTTCAACATTTACTCTAAAGCCGAATGGGATTAGGTACTGTCTTTCTTCACCTGTTGCCTTATTATAAACAACTGCATGACGAGCCTTCTTGATTTCTTCAAATCTAACTTCACCGTCGATTTCAGAAATAATAGCAAGTGACTTAGGCTTTCTGGCTTCAAATAGTTCTTCAACTCTTGGAAGACCCTGTGTAATATCTTCAGCAGAAGCAACACCACCGGTGTGGAATGTTCTCATTGTTAGCTGAGTACCAGGTTCACCGATTGACTGAGCTGCGATAATACCAACAGCTTCACCAACAGTAACAGGCTGACCGTTTGCAAGGTTAGAACCGTAGCACTTTCTACATACACCGTGCTTACAATGACAGCCAAGGATACTTCTGATTTCGATTTCTTCTGTACCTGCATTAACAATAATATCTGCTTCTTCTTCGCCCATCATCTTGTCCTTAGATACAAGAACATTGCCATTTTCATCACAGAAGTCATGAACAAGGTATCTACCGATAAGTCTTTCACGAAGACCTTCGATAACATTGTTGCCTGACTTAATATCGAAGATTTCAAGACCTTCATCAGTATGACAATCGTCTTCACGAATAATAACATCCTGAGAAACATCAACAAGTCTTCTTGTTAGGTAACCTGAGTCGGCAGTTCTTAAAGCAGTATCGGCTAGACCCTTACGAGCACCTCTGGAAGAAATAAAGTATTCCATGATGTTTAGGCCTTCACGGTAGTTAGCTCTGATAGGGATTTCAATTGTTTTACCTGATGTGTTGGCAATCAAACCACGCATACCGGCTAGCTGACGAATCTGTGACATACTACCACGAGCACCTGAGTCAGCCATCATATAGATTGGGTTGAATCTATCTAGGTTATCCTGTAGTTTTGCAGTAACATCATCAGTAGCTTTTTCCCAAACTTTAAGAACATTTTGGTAACGTTCGTCGTTTGATAGGAAACCCATCATATATTCGTTACGGATACCATCAACTTGTTCTTCAGCAGCTGAGATAATTGCTTTCTTCTCAGGTGGAATCTTAGCATCACAAACAGCAACTGTGATAGCACCTCTTGTTGAATATTTATAACCTTGAGCCTTGATATGGTCAAGAACAACTGAAGTAGTCTGTGTGCCGTGTACTCTGATACAAGCATCAATAATCTTACCTAGCTGTTTCTTACCTACAAGGAAGTCAATTTCTAATTTAAATTTGTTTTCTTCAAGACTTCTGTCAACAAAGCCTAGATCCTGAGGAATTGGGTTATTAAAGATAATCTTACCAACTGTTGTATCAACTAGGGCTGATTCTTTAACACCGTTGAATTCCTTAGTCATTCTAACCTTAATCTTAGAATGAAGTGTTAGGTAGCCTGTCTGATAAGCCATCATAGCTTCATCAACATCTCTAAATACCTTACCTTCGCCCTTTTCTCCGTCCTTATCAAGTGTTAGGTAATAAGAACCAAGAATCATATCCTGTGTAGGTACACAAACAGGACGACCGTCAGAAGGTTTTAGTAGGTTACCGGCAGCAAGCATTAGGAATCTTGCTTCAGCCTGAGCTTCTGCAGATAGTGGTACATGGACAGCCATCTGGTCACCATCGAAGTCAGCGTTGTAAGCTGTACATACAAGTGGGTGTAGCTTTAAAGCACGACCTTCAACAAGTACAGGTTCAAATGCCTGAATACCAAGTCTATGAAGTGTAGGAGCACGGTTTAGTAGAACCGGATGACCCTTGATAACAACTTCAAGTGCATCCCAAACTTCAGGCTTTGCTCTTTCAACTGCTTTTCTTGCAGCCTTAATATTTACAACAGCCTTTGTTTCTACAAGTCTCTTCATAACGAAAGGCTTAAATAGTTCAAGTGCCATTTCCTTAGGAAGACCACACTGATACATCTTTAGTTCAGGACCAACAACGATAACTGAACGACCTGAGTAGTCAACACGCTTACCCAGTAGGTTCTGACGGAAACGACCCTGCTTACCCTTTAGCATATCAGATAGTGACTTAAGAGGTCTGTTGTTAGGACCTGTAACAGGTCTGCCCTTTCTGCCGTTGTCGATTAGTGAGTCAACAGCTTCCTGTAGCATTCTCTTTTCGTTTCTGATAATAATATCAGGAGCTTGTAGTTCAAGTAGTCTTGCAAGACGGTTGTTTCTGTTAATAACTCTTCTATATAGGTCATTAAGGTCAGATGTTGCAAATCTACCACCATCAAGCTGAACCATAGGTCTGATGTCCGGTGGAATAACAGGAATAACATCAAGAATCATCCATTCAGGTCTGTTACCTGACTGACGGAATGATTCAACAACTTCCAGTCTCTTTAGAAGTCTAACTCTCTTCTGACCTGATGCACCTTCAAGATCAGTAGTAATCTGAGTATATAGCTGATCAAGGTCGATTTCTGTTAGAAGTTCCTTGATAGCCTCAGCACCCATACCTGCTCTAAAGTCATCTTCATACTTTTCATACAAATCTCTGTATTCTGTTTCAGTAAGAATCTGCATTTTAGAGATTTCTCTAGCTTCACCCGGATCAATAACAATGTAAGATGCAAAGTATAGAACCTGTTCCAAAGCCTTAGGAGAAATATCAAGCATTAGGGAAATTCTTGAAGGAATACCCTTAAAGTACCAAATGTGTGATACAGGAGCAGCTAGTTCAATATGACCCATTCTTTCTCTACGAACCTTGGATCTTGTAACTTCAACACCACATCTATCACAAATTTTACCTTTAAAACGGATTTTCTTATATTTACCACAGTGACATTCCCAGTCCTTAGTAGGTCCGAAAATTCTTTCACAGAATAGACCGTCTCTCTCAGGCTTTAATGTTCTGTAGTTAATTGTTTCTGGTTTCTTAACTTCACCATATGACCATTCTCTAATCTGGTCAGGGGAGGCAAGACCAATTTTAATTGAATCAAATGTATTGTTTTCCATTATAAACTGCCTCCTTATTATAATTCATCTGAACCAAAATCATCAAAGTTTAACATATCGTCATTATCTTCAACGATTGAGTTTTCATCAAACATATTACCCTCGCCGTCAGAATCTTCGTCTAATACGAAACCTTCCATACCTTCGGAAGTCATAACATTATCTTCTTCAAGGGTTTCTTCGTTATTAGCAACATCAGGAATATCATCATCAAAATGTTGCTTTAGGTCAATTTCATTCTTATCTTCGTCAAGTACCTTAACATCAAGAGCAAGTGACTGAAGTTCCTTAATAAGAACCTTAAATGATTCAGGAATACCAGGAGTAGGAATATTCTGACCCTTAACGATTGATTCGTAAGTTTTAACTCTACCAACAACATCATCAGACTTAACTGTTAGGATTTCCTGTAGAGTATAAGCAGCACCATAAGCTTCAAGTGCCCAAACTTCCATTTCACCGAAACGCTGACCACCGAACTGTGCTTTACCACCAAGTGGCTGTTGAGTAACTAGTGAGTATGGACCTGTTGAACGAGCATGAATCTTATCATCAACAAGGTGATGCAACTTCAAGTAATACATATAACCAACGGTAACAGGGTTATCAAATCTTTCACCTGTACGGCCATCAACAAGCCATGTCTTACCGTCTTCGCTATAACCGGCATCTTTTAGACACTGGAAAATATCCTGTTCATGAGCACCGTCAAATACCGGTGTCATAATCTTCCAACCCAGAGCCTTAGCAGCATAACCTAGGTGAACTTCCAGAACCTGTCCGATGTTCATACGAGATGGAACACCTAGAGGGTTAAGAACGATGTCAAGTGGGGTACCGTCAGGTAGGAATGGCATATCTTCCTGAGGTAGAATTCTGGAAACAACACCCTTGTTACCATGACGACCTGCCATCTTATCACCAACAGATAGCTTTCTCTTCTGAGCTAGGTAAACTCTAACAACCTTGTTAACACCAGGCTGTAGTTCTGAAGCACTTTCTTCACGAGTAAATACCTTAACATCAACAACGATACCTGTTTCACCATGAGGTACTCTAAGTGAAGTATCTCTAACTTCTCTTGCTTTTTCACCGAAGATAGCTCTTAGTAGTCTTTCTTCAGCAGTCAGTTCAGTTTCACCCTTTGGAGTTACCTTACCAACAAGAATATCACCTGAACGAACCTCAGCACCAATGTGGATAATACCGTTTTCGTCAAGATCCTTAAGCATATCTTCACCGACATTTGGAATGTCACGAGTGATTTCTTCAGGTCCTAGCTTTGTATCACGAGCTTCTGTTTCGTGTTCTTCAATATGAATAGATGTGTACATATCTTCACGTACAATCTTTTCGTTAATTAGAACAGCATCTTCGTAGTTATAACCTTCCCAAGTCATAAATCCGATAAGTGCGTTCTTACCAAGAGCAAGTTCACCATTGTCTGTAGCAGGACCATCAGCAAGAACTTCACCCTTAACAATTCTTTGACCTCTGTCAACAACAGGAATCTGATTGATACAAGTACTCTGGTTAGAACGAAGGAACTTGATTACATCAAAGTTCTGAATTCTACCACTGTCATACTGAACACAAATCTTGTCAGCAGAAACAGAAAGTACAATACCGTCTTCTTCAGCAAGAATACAGTTACCTGAGTCAACACCGGCTTTGTATTCCATACCTGTACCAACGATAGGAGATTCTGTAACAAGTAGAGGAACAGCCTGACGCTGCATGTTAGCACCCATAAGAGCACGGTTTGCGTCATCGTTTTCTAGGAAAGGAATTAGAGATGTAGCAACAGAAACAACCATCTTAGGAGAAATATCCATAAAGTCGAATTCTTCCGGAGCAAGTTCTACAAATTCTTCTCTGCAACGACCAACAACCTTCTTGTTAACAAAACGACCGTTTTCGTCAAGTGGTTCGTTAGCCTGAGCAACCTTGAAACCATCTTCAACATCAGCTGTCATATAAACAACTTCGTCAGTAACGATACCTGTTTCTTTATCAATCTTTCTATATGGAGCTTCAATGAAGCCGTATTCATTAATCTTTGCAAAAGTAGCTAAGTAAGAGATTAGACCGATGTTAGGACCTTCAGGAGTTTCGATAGGACACATACGACCATAGTGAGTATAGTGAACATCTCGAACTTCGAATGATGCACGGTCTCTTGAAAGACCACCGGGACCTAGGGCTGAAAGTCTTCTCTTATGTGTAAGTTCAGCAAGAGGGTTGTTCTGGTCCATAAACTGTGATAGAGGAGAACTACCAAAGAACTCTTTAATAGCTGCTGTTACAGGACGAATATTAATTAGTGTATTTGGTGAAAGTGCCTCAGGGTCTTGAGCCTGAAGTGTCATTCTTTCACGGATAACTCTTTCAAGACGGCTGAAACCAATTCTAAACTGGTTCTGTAGTAGTTCACCTACGCAACGGATTCTTCTGTTAGCTAGGTGGTCAATGTCGTCTGTTACACCAACACCCTGTGCTAGGGAATTCATATAGTTAATAGTAGCAAATATATCATCAATAGTAATGTAGTTAGGGATTAGCTCTGCTTTGTTATCAATTAGAGCGTCCTTTAACTCTTCTTCTGTTTCACATTCTTCAAGAATTGGGAAAAGTACAGATGCTCTTACTTTTTCGTTAATGCCACATTCTTCTTCAGCATTAAAGTCAACATAAGCATTAATGTCAACCATACCGTTTGAGATAACCTTTACAGGAATATCGTCGTCGCTCTTAACATAAGCAAGTGTAACACCGGCATTTTCAATTTCAAAAGCCTTTTCTCTTGTGATAACTTCATCAGCAAGAGCCATAACTTCACCTGTTCTTGGGTTAGCAATAGGAGATGCTAACTTGTAACCTTCAAGACGGTGAGCAATACCAAGCTTTTTGTTGTACTTATATCTACCTACTCTTGACATATCATATCTTCTATCGTCAAAGAATAGATTTGATAGATGAGTCATAGCAGATTCGATTGTAGGAGGTTCAGATGGTCTTAGCTTTTTGTAAACTTCAATCAGACCTTCTGCAGCGTTAGTAGTAGTATCCTTTTCGATAGTAGCTTTCATCATATCGTTCATATCGAAGATATCAATGATTTCGCTATCCTTACCGATTACAGTAAGGTCAACATCTTCAAGGTTCCACTTTTCACCGTTCATTTCCTTTTCTTCTCTGTCTTTTAGCAAAGCTTCAAGACCGATTAATGAACGGATAAATACTGTTACAGGAATCTTTCTGTTCTTATCAATACGAACATAGAAAACATCGTTAATGTCGTTTTCGTATTCTAGCCAAGCACCACGGTTAGGAATAACAGTTGAGGAATAAAGTTCCTTACCTGTCTTATCACGGTCCATCTTGTAGTAAACACCAGGGCTTCTAACAAGCTGAGAAACAATAACTCTTTCTGCACCGTTGATAACGAATGTACCACTGTCTGTCATAAGAGGGAAATCACCCATGAATACATTAGATTCCTTGATTTCGCCTGTTTCCTTATTTAACAGTCTTGCAGTAACCCTAAGGGCTGCTGAATATGTGGCATCTCTTTCTTTACATTCAATAACTGAATAATTTGGCTTATCAACATCCAGCTCATAATCCATAAAGTCAAGAACAAGGTTGCCTGTGTAATCAGTAATACCTGATACATCTTTAAAGACTTCCCTTAGTCCTTCTTCAAGGAACCACTGGTAAGACTTCCTCTGAATATCAAGAAGATGAGGCATCTGGATAACTTCATCAATCTTACCAAAGGACATTCTTTCGTTTCTGCCAAGCTTAACTGGTTTGACATCTACCACTTTAGTTCACTCCTTTTGTATATTTGCACTACTTTTATATAACTTTATTACTGAGAGTCGCTTTAAATATTACCACTTGACAAGTAAAAAAACTTGTGGTAATATTCACCCATAAGAAAGGCATACTAGCGATACTATCTCATAATATTATGCCGTACTATTATACACAAGAAGTTTTTGAATGTCAAGAGATTTTTGCAAAAAATGCGAAAATCTTTATTTTTTTAGAAAAAATATGACCTTTGGGCTATTTTCAAGCTCAAAGGTCTTTTTTGTTGTACTGCTGTAAGGGTAACTAAACACCCGTTACAGTTGTTAGTTTTAATTAATTTAATTTTACAATAATTTTTACTCTTTATTCTTCAAAACCAAAAAGTGCTTTCTGTTGAGAAGAATAAATTGAAAGGTTACCATTTACTATATATGCAATTATACAAACTATAGCAATTGGCAAAACATTGGCTACACCAAAAACCTCTACTCCTAAAAGTATAGGTGCAATTAAAGTATTTGTTGCACTTCCAAATACTGCAACATATCCAATAGCTCCACACACAATTGGGGAAATACCAAATAAATTACCCAGCACTACTCCCAGAGTTGCACCTATTGAAAATAAAGGTGTAACTTCACCACCTTGAAAACCTATTGCTAAAGTTACAATAGTTAATAGTAGCTTTACAATAAAATCATAGTAATGAACTTCACCACCACTAAATGAGGCTGAAATTAAGTTTGTACCAAGTCCACTATATCTGCCATTATGGAAGAAAATTAAAATTATAGCAAGCAGAATAGAAACCACACCTATTCTCACATATGGATTCTTAATTTTATTTTTCATAAAGTCCTTTGATTTTTGTAGTAGATAAGAAAATAATCTACCTACTAAACCAAAAGCAACACCCATTATAACTAGGAAAATTATCACCTTGTAATCTGTAAAATCAAGGGTATCTGTAATATTAACTGAAAATTTCTCCAGTCCTAAGGTATGAGAAGTTATACAAGCAACTATTGATGCAATAAAAGCCGGTAGTAATGCTTCATACTCCAAATATCCGGCAACAATAACCTCCAGTGCAAAGAAAACTGCACCAAGTGGTGTTTGAAACAATCCACCAAAACCTGCTGACATACCGGTAATAAGTAACACTCTCTCATTGTTAGAAAAGTGAAACTTTCTACCTATTCTATGGGATAGGGTTGCACCAATCTGTACTGCAACACCTTCCCTACCTGCACTACCACCAAACAAATGGGTAATCCAAGTACCTATCATTACAAGTGGCACTAGTGGTAAGGGTATTGAATTTCTCTTACTTTGACCTGTTTCAAAAACAAGCGACATACCCTTTAAGCTAACTGCACTAAACTTATTGTACATCCAAGTAATTAATAATCCGGCTAAAGGCAAAAACGGTAACAAGAAAAGATAATAGTCTGTTCTAAAATCAGTAATAGCTATTAACACTCTACCAAACAAAGTATCAATTGCACCAACCAAAACACCTATCACCACACCAAAAGCTATGTACTTTAGCACAGTAAATGACTTATTCTTAAAATTCTCCACAAAATTCCTCCTTACACGAAAAAAAGCTGATAACCCTGCAAAATGCAGAAGTCATCAGCTTAAAAAGCAGTTTAAGTAATAATACTAAGGGAGACATTCATTCCCTAAGGGTTATTATATTATCTTTCAGTAATCTTGTCAAGATTTATAGACAACTATCTACAAATGCCCCAAAAATCATTCTGCTGTACTTGTCGGTAGTGTAAGAAAATTCAGGATGCCATTGAACTGCCCATACAAACTTTCTACTAGGCATATACACACTTTCAACCAAATTATCAGTAGCATATGCCATAGGCTCTAAGTTATCGGCAAGTTTCTTTACTCCTTGATGATGATAACTATTTACCGGTAGATTTTCAGTTTTTAAGAGTTTTTGTAACGGAGAACCTTTAACTAAATTTACAATGTGACTGGGTTTTCCATATGGAGGCTTTTGTTTGTGGAAAACTTTTGTTTTTGTTTCATCAATTAAGTCCTGATAAATTGTACCGCCTAAATAAGCATTAAATAACTGAATACCTCTACAAATGCCTAAAGCTGATTTATCATTTTCCAAAACTTTTTCAAATAGGATTTGTTCCATAGTATCTCTTTCTTCACACACTTCACCACATAAACTTGACTTTTCTTCCCTATACAAACTAGGAGAAATATCTTGACCACCTGTAAACAGAAATCCATCACACATATTTATCAATGCATCTATATCAGCCTTATTACAGGTAAGTGGCAACATTATAGGGATACCACCACTTACCTCAATACCTTTCATATATCCCGGTACTAGCCAATAACTCTCCCTTTGAATATCAACCAGTGGTGTTACACCGATTATAGGTTTCTTCATAAAAATCTCTCCTTATACAAAAAGAGACTTTCCATTACGGAAAGCCTCTTTGCTTTATTCACTATATATTCTGTTTAGGTAGTTAAACATATTTTCATTTAACATATTTTCGATTTCTTTCGGATTATCAGGAATACAAATTATCGTTTGTTTTCCTGACCTTAGAATATATCCGTCAAAATCACCAACTTCATTCTTTAGCCTTTTAGGAATAATATTTGTTGAAGAATTTGCAAGTGCCTTAGACAGTACATTTGAAATTGCTCTAACATCATTATCCCTTAGCCCACCAACAACAACGATTAGATTCACACAATTTAGTGCATCTGTAAGTTGTATACCTAAACTGTCAGGTGTAGTAGAAGCAGTAACAGAATTAAGCTGATAAATAGTATTAGCAAAAAGCTCTTTTATCTTCTTTTCACACAATGCAGTTTTCTTTGCAAGATAAAAAATTAAATCGCATTTCATAGTTATCAATCCTCTTCTATTTCATCTGTTGCCGGTTCAGTAGCATGTGTTGTAATTGGTACAGTTGTCTTAGGTACTGTAGTTGGCTTTGGCTTTGTTGGTTTTGGTGTAATTGGCTTTGGTTTATGCTGAGGTATTCTTACCTTTGCATAAATCGGCTTAATTACAAGGTTACTGTTTACACGGTTAAATCTACTGCTCCACCTTACAAATTTATATCTATAGTACTTTGTAGATGCTTTTGATGGTGCTTTTGGTGCAGAGGCACTATGACCTTTCTCCACTCTTTGTAGCTTAATAGTTCTACCTTTTGCATTTACAAATTTAACTGTATAGTAAATCTTTCTTGGTCTTGTAGTACTTGGTTTAGTAGCTTTTGTGGTAGATGTTTTTGTGGTAGATGTTTTTGTAGTAGGTTTAGTTGTAGATGTTGAAGAAGTTTTCTTTGTGCTAGAACTTGGTTTCTTAGTTGTAGTAGAAGTTCTATCAATAACATACTTACCACCTGTTAACTTTTGATTACCCCTTAGGTTACCCTTACCGTCATACCAATCAATATTACCTTTCTTTAGTTCTGTTCTAAAGGAAGTTAGCTTTGGCTGAGTCCCACCAAAACGATAATAATAACTTGATGGGAAATAAGGATTTTTGTTCTTTACTGCTGAAGAAACATTTACCTTTTCACTTTCACCTTTTCTAACCTTCCTACCTACAACAACAGTTCTGTAATTTTCGTGAACTTCATAGGAACAAGTTGAAAGGGTAACAAGTGTATCATTTTCGTTTATATCAACATTTGTATCTATAAGTGATCTAGCCTTTATGTTATACACATAGTTCATAAATTCTGCATCACTTGTAAAGTCACCTTGTAGATAGTTAAAGAAGTCTTTTTCGTTCTTATCGCCGGTAGTTTTATAAACAGAAATAATCTTGTAAACTTCATCACCATCATCAGGAGTTGTAACTGTAAAGGTAGGACTTTTCTTGTAGAAATTCATATCAATAGAGGTTTTGCCGTACTTCAATAGGTTGGCAAACATACTACCATCCATCATATGATGTCCATGCATAATAACATTCTTACTCTTTACACCTTGTTGACTTCTAAAGTCAATAAATATACTACCATATTGAGAATAGTTCTTTTCATAGTTATTGTACAAATAATACTGACTATGTAAAGTGTCCTCTTTATGATATAGTACAGGATAATCAATATTTGTATGTGGTACATTTATCCATGCTACAATTTCACTGTTGATTTTTTGTAGCTTTTTAAAGTTTCTTACCTTTTCTTTTTCTGAAACTTTCTTTGTTGTGTCACCATCATAATAGATAGACTGAATCTCTGACTGAATAGCAGTATTCTCAACTGACTTATAAACATTGTTATAAAGCAAGAACACACCTGCAACTACAAATGCCACAACTGCAACATTCTGAATAGTCTTTCTGACTACTTCATTCTTGTTATCTACCTTTAGTGGAATGTGGTTCTTGATAAATTTATTAATGCCACTGTCATAATTCTTAACTATGTACTGTTGTTGTAACTTTTTCTCAGCTAAGAACTTTTCACCTTTTAAAATAACTTCATCACTTACGTTTACAAATGCAAAAAAGTCGATTTTATCGGTACTAAAGCAGAAATAATCCATATCAAGATAAACAGGAATTTTCTTTTTGTTATAGGTTTTATCCTTTAAATATTTCCAATAATTTTTAGCATAACTTAAAGCAGTTTTTGCTTTAGGTTTAAACTTTGCAAAGGCTATTTCTAACTTTGAAACATCCTTTTTCTTGAGAAGTTCTTTGTCCTTTTCAGAAATATCAAAGTGCTTACCTTGTACCTTTTCTTTCTCAGGAAGGCCCTCTTTATCTTTGTTCAGTTGTTTCTCAAAATATGCAATAGTATCTGCATAAGTTGTTCTAAACTTTCTTTCTGTATCTGAAGAACCACAAGTGATGATTTCTGTTACATCACTATTTTTCTGCAACTCAAGAACAGCTTTCTTTAGAAATTTTGGATTTAATTCATAAGTTTTATCCACACTTTCCAAGTCAGTTGGCACTTCTTTTAATACAGAAGTTTTTCTATTAACTTGTATATCTTCTTTTAGAAGCAGAAGTATCTTCATTTTCCTCATCCTTATGGATTAATGTGAGTAACTTTTAGGCTATTTAATGATGTTTCGATTAATTCATCAAAATTAGCTTTTTCTTGTGCATCCTTAACTCTCTTTAGTACAGGCTTTGTACGAGGATGCTTTGGTGTAAATACTGTACAACAGTCTTCATATGGTTCAATTGATGTTTCGAATGTATCAATTTTTCTGGAAATTTGGATAATTTCTTCCTTGTCCATACCGATTAATGGTCTGAATACAACCATATCTGTTGCTTCATCAGTAGTAACAATTGCTTGCATTGTTTGGGAAGCTACCTGACCTAAACTTTCACCTGTAATTAGGCAACTGCTCTTAGTATCCTTTGCAATTCGTTCAGACATTTGCATCATAAGTCTTCTCATAATAATTGTGAAAAGTTCTTCTGGACAATTGTTCTTGATTCTTTCCTGAATTTCTGTAAACGGTACTGTGTACATTGTGATTTCACCGGCATAGGCAGAAACTTTCTTTAGTAATCTAACTACCTTATCCTCTGCTCTCTGTGAAGTATATGGAGGTGAAGCAAAATGTACTGCGTTTAGCCTTAGACCTCTCTTTGCCATCATCCAAGCAGCTACAGGTGAATCAATACCACCACTGATTAGGATTGTACCGTTACCACTTGTGCCAACAGGTACACCACCTGCACCCTTAACAACACCTGCATGAATATATGCACCAAAGTCACGAATTTCAACAGTAACTTGAACATCAGGGTTGTGTACATCAACTGTTAGGTGATTAAAGTGCTTTAGGATAATTCCACCCATTTCACGAGAAATTTCAGGTGACTTTAGAGGGAACTTTTTGTCACTACGCTTAGCCTCAACCTTAAAAGTCTTGGCAGTATCTAGGTAATCAGCTAAGTACTCAACTGCAACCTTAGAAATACTTTCCATTGTCTTTTCTGCTACTGCTGCTCTATGGAAAGCAACAATACCAAATACCTTACTGATTCTGTCACAAATGTCCTCAATATCAGCATCATCATAAACAGGTTCAACATAAATTGTTGATTGAGCTGAAATAACTTTACATTCATCTCCACCATCAAGTGCTGATTTAATATTTTTAATTAGCTTACTTTCAAAGCTTTTTCTATTTAAACCTTTTAGGATAATTTCTCCAACTTTAATTAAAACAATTTCTTTCATATTATCTCTCAACTTTATTTAAATTTTACCAGTTCTTTTAAACCGTTTTTTATACCCATTACTAAAGCATCAACATCTTCTTTAGTATTGCTTTCACAAAAGCTGATTCTTAGTGCAGAGTTGATTCTATCGGCACTGTAACCATAAGCAGAAAGCACATGGCTAAGTTCACCTTTATGACAAGCAGAACCTGAGCTAATGCACACATCATACTTATCAGCAAGATATGTTAACATTGTCTGGCTCATAACACAATTTGTTGACACATTTATAACATATGGAAAGTCTGTACTGTTAACTGTTAAGCCATTAATATCACCTAACTGTTCCATACAGTAGGTATGTAGTTCCTTAACTTTCTCATAATTTTTATGGACATTAAATTTTTCTACTGCATTTGCAAATGCACCAATCAAAGGCAAAGCCTCTGTACCGGGTCTCACTTTATTTTCTTGCATACCACCATAAGTATTTGGTACAAGTCGTGTACCTTTCTTCACATACAAAGCACCCACACCCTTAGGTCCATGTACTTTATGGGAAGAAACAGTAAGTAAATCACAACCGATTTTCTTTACCTTACAATTTAACTTACCATAACCTTGAACAAAGTCAGTATGGAAAACAGCCTTAGAATTATTTTTCTTAATAATTGCAGGTATCTTTTCTGTAGGTGTTACAAGTCCTGTTTCATTATTAACTGTCATAACAGACACAAGGATAGTATCCTTATCAATTTCCTTTTCTAAAGTAGAAAGTGGAATTACACCATTCTCAGGCTTAATATAAACAACATTAAAGCCTCTTTCTTCAAGGACTTTCATTGTTTCCAAAACTGATGGGTGTTCAATAGCTGTTGTGACAATTTTATTGCCATTTCTCTTTTTAGCATTTACAGTACCCATAACTGCAAGGTTATTGGCTTCAGTACCACCGGAAGTAAAATAAATTTCCTTTGGTTCAGCACCAACAGACTTTGCAATAACTTCTCTTGCGTTATCAAGTGCAAGAGATGCATCATAGCCCATTTTATGCAATGAGCTAGGATTACCGTAATTTTTTGTCATAATTTCATAAGCAACTTTTGCTGAGTCCTGATAGACACAAGTAGTTGCACTGTTATCTAAATAATGCATTTTCATTCCTCTTCATAGTTATACAAGGATATTATACAACAAAAATTTAACAAATGAAATAGCAAAATAAAATTTCATAACATTACATTTACCGGACAAAATAAATTTAGGTGATAATATGATTTCAAACAAAGAATATAGTAAACTTGTAAAAAAGTATAGCCATAACAGTCCTATCATTAAAGATTGTTTCAATGCATTTTGGATTGGTGGGCTAATCTGTGCTATTGGTCAAGGCTTTCAAAACCTATATGAATATTTAGGAATGAACAAGGATAATGCCGGTACACTTGTTTCTATTACATTAATTTTTTTAGGAATACTTACAACTTTTATTGGCTGGTACGACAACATTGCAAAAATCGGTGGTGCAGGTACACTTGTACCTATTACCGGTTTTGCAAACTCTATTGCCTCTCCTGCTATTGAATTTAAAAGTGAAGGTTTAGTTCTAGGCTTAGGTGTTAAAATGTTTGTTATTGCCGGTCCTGTGTTGGTGTATGGCATCTCAGCATCTGTAGTCTGTGGCCTTGTACTTCAAATTCTTTCCCTATTCGGAATAAAACCGTTGTAACTATTATTGCTTGTTTTAAATGTTACCTATATTAATTTAATATTATTTTTCTTTATTTTATTAGATTTCCTATTTTTGAAATAGTCACAATAATGTGAAATAATAAAAATATAATACATTTAATTATGCAATTAATTAGAACCATATAAACTTAATTAAAACAACATAAAGACCTACAATTTCTCCATTGTAGGTCTAATTATAAACTACCAATTTGTTGGCTTTGTGTTGATTATAAGAATTTTTTAATTTTATTTGTGGGTTAAGGTGAGTTAGATAAATTAGGGTTTGTCTTTTAGTTTTGTTTGTGGGTTAAGGTGAATTTGTTTTAAATTAAATCGGCTATAAAGAAAAATTCATAGTGAGAATATGCACATAAAATCATATGAAACTCTGACTCACAGGTGTAGGGTCCAACATTGTTGGACCGAGCAAATCAGCCTCTTTATTGGCATATTGTCCTATGTATTAAGTTATAATTTTAGTTTTTACATAGGGCAAAGTTACATAAAACATTTTACTATTAAACGGGCGAACAATGTTCGCCCCTACTGTGTAACTCATAATTCTTATTACATTTAATAGTTAAAAATAAAGGAAACTTTCATCTATGATGATATTTTAAACAAGTTTAAAATATCAACCACTCCTATCGTCACCATTCGGTGACACTTCCCTCAGCGAGGGAAGCTCACAAAGTATGTAAATTTCTATGATTAGTACGCAATTTTTAAATAGCACAAACTTTATAAATTATCAAAAGTTTAGGTAAAGACAAAGGCTCCCTCAGACGAGGGAGCTGTTATTCGTGAATTGCAGAGCAATTCACTTTTTAAAGAATGACTGAAGGAGGGAAAAAACTATAAATTAGATGAATTAATCGGTTACTATCTAATTAACCTGCACTACATAAACATCCCTACAAACCTTAATTTGTAGTACTTGTCACTCATTTGCCGGATAATAAAAAATACGGATACCAAACGGTATCCGTACTAATGGTATATTTTAATTTTTACTAATTTTTTAAATTCTGCTTACTTTATCGGTGACATATTTTCTTCTTGCACTACTACCTACCTCGCTTTATAAGCACAAATACGAAAGGATAGAAGCATCTACGCTCTCCCTAAAAACAGTCCACAGGACTGTTTTCTTAACGGTTGCCTTCAACTCCTGTCACTCATTTGCCGGGTATAAAAAAACAAGGATTCCTAATGGAATCCTTGTTTTTTATGGTCGAGGTGACAGGAGTTGAACCTGCGGCATCTTGGTCCCAAACCAAGCACTCTACCAAACTGAGTTACACCTCGAAGTGCCTTATCTCTAACGCTCGTTTATTATATCCTATATAAACTTAAATGTCAACACTTTTTTTAAAATTTTTTAAAATTATTTTTTCTTTGTATTAAGTGGGCTAAAAGTCTCCTTAACCTTTAGCCCATTTCTATTTTATTTATTCAAAGGTCTTACAAATGTTTTAAAAATGTTCTTTGCATCTTTAGAGTCAATTCCATTTTCTAAAGCATACTGCAAAGTTTCTCTATCCTTTTCCCAATCATCAGGGTTGTTGCTTATGAAAAATAATCTTAACTGCAAGTTACCATTATCAAGAACAGAATATCTATAAAGATATGTAAAAATATTTTGTTCTTCTTCCATTTTTAGAAATGGTGCAATATTAATTTCTTCCGGTACTTCATTACTGTCTGCTTCTTGTAGCTTTAAAGCAAATTCTTCATCAAGGTATTTTTCACAAACATCTTTTTCATAACCTAAAATTTCAAGTCTGCGACCTGCCTCTACTCTTTGTAAATTATTTAAATTATTATCCATAGTTACCTCTCACAAAAAACTAAATATCTGTCAAATCCACCACTACCGTTGGATATACAAGTCATAAGGATAATCATATCCTTATCATCATGAATAAATATATCATCAGCATGGTTAGGTTTAATTACCTTTGTACCTGTTACCTTATATGTAATCTTTGACCAATAGGTTCTCACCTTTACTTTGTCACCAATATTAAGTTGTCTAATATTGTCAAAGAAAATTCTTCCTACATATCCTGTATGACCGGCAAGAACTGCATTTGTATCTTTACCACCTATAGGCAATGAAGTGTATGTTAAATGTGCTGCACCATAATTTAAGTGGTCTCTGGCAGTACCTAAATATATAGGCAGTTTCATATCAATAGTAGGTGCTTCTAAGTAACCATACACACCGTCAAATATTCCATATTTACTTAACTTTAGGCTAGGCTCTACATATGAAAGAGAACTTGTCAGCTTTTCCCTTTGGTGTTCTTTAAGCATATTGTTATACTTAATGCTATCTTCCTTTAGTCTTTTAATATCAACATCATACACAACTTGTGTACCATCAGATAGGCAACCGTTACTGTCAACTTCACCATTTTTCTTGGCATCAGCATATGAGCCTTTTCTTGGATGATTTGCTCTGGTTTCAAAGTCATCTGAAATACCCTTAGCTACATACTTACCATATGTATTTGATACAGGTGGAAACAGAACAAGCCCTATACCGGTAACGAGAAAGAGTGTTGCAATAATTGTTAGAACTCGACGAACCTTTTTACTTTTCATCAGACTCTACCTTCTTTTCGGAATTATCATCAATATGCTTTAAAGAAGATTTTTTCTTATTCTTTCTAACTGCAATTAAAACAATAATCACAACTAAAAGAACAAATCCACCAATAACTGCACCGGCAACCCAATAAGGGATTTTGTAACCTAAGAAGTAGAAGCACTTTTCAAACGGTGCTTGTTTTACTAACTTATTTTTTGCCACTTCTTCCGGTACATACTTTGTACGAACACCTCTTACAAGAAGTCTGTGGGTATTAATACCGTAAGGTGTACAGGTTAAAAGTGTTACATGGTCCTCATTAGGAATAATTCTAAGGTCATTTGTATCTTCCGGAAGAACAACTTTAATTTGGTCAACCTTATAGGCTAAAGTTTTATCAAGTACCTTTATGTAGAAAATATCCCCCTTAACAAGGTCAGTTAAATTATCAAAGAAAGTTTGGTCAGGAAAGCCTGTGTGGGCAGAAATAACTGCATGGGTACTTTTACCACCGATAGGCATTGAAGTATTCTGCAAGTGACCGGCACCTTTTTCCAGCACCTTTTTACTTGAACCATGATAAATAGGTAAATTAACATCAATTCTAGGTACAACAACATAACCAATAAGACCTTTACCATCAACATTAAGCACATCATTATAGTGAGCACCGATAGCTTTATATGCTTCTTCATCAAATGGGTCGGTAATAATTGAGGTTTGTGTTAAGCTATGATTATACTTTTTAGCAGATTTAAATAATTTAGTATTATCCTTTTTATCAAGTGTCTTAACAGTTTCTGTATAGTCATTCATACCGTCTTTAAACTTAGAATTGTTAATCATAGAACTAACAAGAGGATAACTCATTATTCCAAGACCAATTATAAATATCAAAATTATTGCGATTATCGGAAGTTTCTTTTTCATAAACATTGTCCTTATTTCTTAATAATACAATTATAAAATATACATAAAATAATTGCAACACAAAAAATATTGGGATGTAGTCACCCACATCCCAATTAGAAAAATTACATATATCAAATAAAGTTTTAACGATTATTTGTTTATATTAAAATTACTTAGAAGTTTTCTTTCTCTTTAGAACTACAAACATTACACCTGCAAGAACGATTAGAGAAGCACCACAAATTGTGAATAGAGTTGTACCCATACCACCTGTCTTAGGAACTGTAATCTTTACATTCTTAACTGTCTTTGTAACGAAAGCGAAAGTATTGTCACCTGCATTTGTTAGACCTGTTAGTTCATACTGAGCATCATTTGCACCGGCACTTGTCTTCTGAGTAATTGTAGGAGTTACTTTGATTTCTGTCCAAGCAGCATCACCTGTTGGTAGAACATAACCTTCCGGAGCTTCAGTTTCCTTAACATAGTATGTACCGGCTGCTAGCTGAATTTCCTTACCACTATTTGTGAACTGTACTAGACCGTTATCATCTGATGTAGCAGTAGCAATTTTAGTAGTCTTGTCAGCCTTGAATAGGTCGAACTTTGCACCTGCAAGTTTCTGACCGCCGTTATCTTCCTTTACAACCTGTAGGTTGAAAGCAAATACCTGTACTGTTGGACCAGGTTCAACGATTTCTGTATCGTCATTAGCGTAGTCTAGAGAAACCTTGTTGTCATTTGAAGTCTTACCTACTGTTGCATTTTCGTTAACTGTAGCATTAAATACAACTACCATCTTCTTGTCAGCATCATAAATGTTCTTTACATAACCATCTGTATCAGCCTTGAAGTTAACTGCAAATGTATATTCTGTACCCTTAGCTGTGAAAGGTGCATCTACTGTATAATCAGCAGCATCAACTAGGTCAGCAGCACTTAGTGAAGAAGCATCAGTTGTGTAGTAAACCTTAACAGAATTCTTGTTAAATGTTAGACCTGCATCCATCTTATCAGCGATAGCATATTTCTTTAGCTTTGTTGTCTCAGAACCGGGAACATTTGCTTCTAGCTTAAATTCAACTGTGCTACCTAGACCGGCTGTAGCATACTTAGCATTTACAGGAGTATTATCAACATTAGTGATTGTCTTGTCAAGAACGATGTCCTTTGTGCTAACCTTAGAAGCTAGGTCAATTGTACCAGCTTCAACCCACTTCTTTGTAGCATCATCATACTTAGGAAGAACTACAATTGAGTCATTAGCCTTTGTAGCAGTAGCCTTAGCAACCGGGTGAATGTAGTAGATACCGGCTGTTAGGTCTGTGTATGTAACAGAAGCTGTTGTAGCGTCCCAAGTCTTAACAGCAGAACCTAGGCTTGCCAGGTTACTCTTACAAGCAGTAATTAGAGTTGATGTGTTAGCATCTGTACCTTCAGCTTCAACTGCTGTTTTAACATCAGTAGGTAAGCCTGTTACTGTTGTAACTGCACCTGTTGTTGTATTAATACCAGCAAGCTTGTAAATGTTAAACTTAAACTTACCTACAACTGTTGGGTCACTTAGTTTGAAAGTAACTTTTGTTGAAGCATCTCTTGCTGCACTGGCACTAAATGGAATCATAAGTGCTAGAGTTGCAACTACAAGAAGAGCTGCAAAAATTTTCTTAATTGATTTTGTCATTTTTCATCTTCTCCTTTTTAATTAAAATATATATGTAATTTATTTCCTACCATGTTTATTGGTTGGAGCTTTTGCTCCAAGTCTTCTCTTTCTTAGCATATAGCCACAAGAACAAATTGCACCTAAACCAAGAACTAATGTACCATAAAGAATAAAGTTATGTTGCATTAGATAGTTAATACCGGCATAAGGAACTGTGATTAGTGTGTTTAGAGCTGCAAAAGAATGAGTATATACATTCTTTGTAGAGTCATAATGTCCACCATCAAATGAGAACCACTGTTCATTAGTTGAAAGTGTATAACCTTCAGCTGATGCAGTTTCTACAACATAGTACCACTGATATTCCTTAGTACCACCGTTACCGTTTTTACCTGATTTGAAAATATCAAGGTCAGTAAAAGTTATTTCACCATTGCTATCAGTTGTTGCAGTTGCAACCTTTACAATATTATCTTTACTTCTATCAGCGTCAACCTTGTAAAGTGTAAATTCAGCACCTTCAAGTTTCTTAGCATCAGCAGGAACAGTACCGTCAGGGTTAACCTTGTCAGCCTTAAGTACAGTAGCCTGAGCCTTAGTTGATGTATTTTTAAAACTTGCAATATTAGTTGTATTATTAGCATCAACAATTTCTTCTACAGATTGTGAAGAAGCACCTCTATAATAAGTACCTGTTGCCTTTAGAACACCGTTATCCTTAGCAACAACAACTTTAAAGATATATACTGAAGAATCAGTTTGATAATCGTGACCATCAACTAATGGTTCTTCTGTAATCTTATATAGATATGTACCTTCTGTGCTATAGTCAATAGAATTAAATGCTGCATTACCATCAACAACAGTTGAAATTGTATCTGTTACCGAAGAAGTATCTTCTGTTGTAACACCACCAACAGTTGTAGAAGCAAGACCTACTAATTTAAACTGGAATGTTGAACCATCATAAACCATTCTGTCAAGTGTCTTTGTAATACCGGCTGTAATACTTGCAGGAGTTACTGTGTTGATAACATCAACAGTAGCACCGGCATTACCAAGTATGCCTGTATTGGTAGTATTCACTGTACCATAAGAAACCTTATATCCACTTGGTGTATGTTCTTCAACCTTATACTTAACACCTACAGGAATTCCTGTGAATGTATAAGGTGAACTCTGAGAAATCTTACCGGTTAAACCGTAATCTTGATATACACCGTCACCGTTAATGTCAAGTTTTAAAGTAACATCAAATTGTGTATCATCATCTGTAATGGTATTACCACTTTTATCAACAACATTCTTGTTTACTTTAATATTAGCAACCTGAGGTGTATTTACATAATCAAGTCTTAGATGAGTTGAAACCAAATCATCATCTGCTTTATTTTTATACTTAAAGTTAGAAACCTTTGTGTCCCCTGTTGTAATTAAGTCCGGTGAAGTGCCACTAACATCATACAATGACCAATTAGTATTGTAATGACCGGCTAACAAACTTTCCTTTGTAGTATCAATTGTATAATCACCACTGGAAGGTGGGGTTAAATTAAACTTAGTTACTTCACTAATTGATTCGGAGTTATCAACAAAACTAATATCACCGGTAGAGGTTGTTCTCCAAGCCTTAACGTTAATACAATTTGTATTTTCGGTAATTGCCGAGAATCTTACTCTGTTCCAAACACCCATATCATCTTTTCTACCGATAATAAAGCTTTTGTTATTACTGCTACTATCTTTTTCAGATTCATAGTAGTAAATTGTTCTACCTTTTGTTTGATAAGAGAACATTTGGTGGAATGTGTTACCGTTATCAAAGGAGATTGCAGGAACTGCACCATTATTGAAGAACCACGAACAACTCATATCCTTTGTATCAAGGTAAATCAAACTATCGGTATCCATATTAGAAATAATAGTTTTCTTTGGTGTACCTTCGGTAACAGTTAAATTATTATCAATAGTAAACTGACTGTTAAAGGAAGCACTGTCACCATCAGATAGTGTAGCTGTGTTGCCATTAGTCTTGGCATTATTAATTGTGCCATTGTCAGAATACTTATATTTCTTATTACTTACATCTGCACCGTTTTCTTTAATAGCAAAGCCAAAGTCATCAGCATTCTTAACTGCTGTCTGTAGTTTAGTGTTAACATTAGATGTATCAACTGTCTTTGTAACATCAAGTGAATCAGTAATAGGTTCAAAGTTGAAACCAACCTTTAAGTTAGACTCAATCATACCTCTTTCCATATAGAAAACAGTTAGTGTATGGTGAGCGTTAACATTGTTGTTGTTAAACTTGCTTGAACCTCTGGTTTCTGTATCATCAGAGAACAGAGCTGGAAATTCAGCTGAATAACTGTAACCAGACTTATCTGAACTATTCTTATATACTAAATCAGAGCCTTGGAATGTAGTATCAATATTATTTACATAAGACTTTAAAGTTGTAAAGTCAATACAACCCTGTGACATCTTGTGGTCACCACCCATATCAAGTACAAGTACACCATCAAGATAAACCCAAAGGTCATCGTCACCTGAGAAGTTAAATACTGTATCCTCTCCATTAGTTTTACCGTTAGCACCAAGAGTAAAATCTAGGTCTAATCTCATACCAAAGCCAAAGTCATAACCATTATTGCTATGATCCTTTTGTCTGTCAAATGGGAAGAAACCGGGATTGTTAATAGTACTTTTCGAGAAACCACTTAAAGCATCATAAACCGAGTTACTCTTACCACCGGCATAATTCATTGTAAGATTTCCACCACTTGCAAGATTTTCATAACCATCAAAGTAGCAGTTATCTTTACCATTTAAACTATCATATTCATAGTAATCCTGACCGTGTTTATCAGTTGTTTTTCTCATAGGGAAGTCAGAATGAACAACTGTACCATAGCCATTCTTTACAAGCCAATCTTCATCAAAGTATGGCATTGTAACACCATTCTTACTTAACTTCTTGTTATCTGCAAGTGTAACATCGGCAAGACCGGCAACAGAACCTGAGGTTCCTGATGATGTGGCATTTGAGTTATTTGGTACACTCAAGAACTTCTTTAGGTTACTTACGCCATAACCCGCATAACCGTCTTTTTGATAACCGTCTTTATCTGTGTTAAAATCACCAAAATAAAGAGGTGTTGTCCACGAACTGTTATTTACTCCGTTAGCATACTGTGCAATAGCTCTGTTGAACTTTTCATATGGTTCCCTGTTGTGGCTAGTGTTACCTGACTTAACTGTACGATAGAAACCTGACAAGCTTGTTCTCCAAGAACCATCAACTTCTTCATCGTTATAGTAGTCGAAGAATGTACTCTTAACATTAAGAAGTTCTGTGTCTGATGAATGGTTGATTACACCACTCTGTGCTTTGTAGCTATGACCAGTACCACCTTGAGTTACATCACCTGTTCCTAAATTATTAAGAGTAAATGTAACCTGACTATCCTTTGAGTACTCACAATACATATCAACAGTAATTTCTGTTGTACCAGCTGGAATAACAAATGACATATTGCTAGCACCGGCATCATTTGTTAAGCCTCTAACGATCTGTGTTCCTTCACTAAAGGAAGCACTAGACTTAGAATAATAGTCCCCGTTACTGTTGTAGATTTTGAACTCATAAGTCTTTTGACCAGTTAGTCTAAAAGTTCCGGTATAATGGTTATTATCACCATTAACTTTAGTTAGTGCAAAACTTGTATCAGCTGTTGACCATATTGGACTGCACATATCACCAACAAGATAGTAGTCAACGCCTTTAGTCATTGTACCACCGGTAACTTCAATGTCCTTTTTTGCACCAGACTCAGCTACACTCTTATTTACAGCTACTACAGAGATACATGAAACGATTATCATTACTATTAATGTAATTGCTGTTAAAGACCTGGCAGCTACTTTTGATGTTTTGTTAATCAAAGTTCTTTCTCCTTTCTTCTTTTAAGTGTATTAAAATACACTTATATTTCCATAATTTGTCTGTCTTTAATACAATAATTATTATAACACAATATTATATTTTTAAAATAGTTATAGTAAACAAGAATTTTAGTGCCCCTAGAGAAATATTTTATGCAATATCTCTCTACACTAAAAATTTTTACTTATATATCATATACTTATTATACAAAATAGACAATAAATTTACAATATACTTTAATTTTATTCATCATTTCGTAATATTGTTATGCATCCAGTATGAAACTTTGTATAAATGCACAAATGATAGGCATAGTTTTTGTGCATAAAAAACAAAGTGCCAACAATTGTTGACACTTTGAATGTTCATAGTTTATTTACTTATGCCCAGTTACCTGTGAACAGATTGCCTGAACCCCAACCGGTAGCAACATACTTTGTGCTTGAACCGATTGTTAAATCATCTGACTGATTCCAACGATTATCCCAAGTATTTTCTGTTGTTTTGCCGTTCATACGAACAAAGATAACTGTATCCATACCATCAGGTACTTTTACTGAGTTACTGTTGTCTAGGTCAACCCATACATAATTTGATGTATTTGATGAGTTAAAGAAGTAAGCAGCCCATCTTTCATCACCGGCTGAAACTGCTGATGGGTCAAGTGTTAACACCTTATCACCGGTAGAAACAGTAGATGATGGAGTAGTAGCAGTTGTAGGAACTGTTACTGTTGTAGCTGATGTTGTTGTAATTGTATTTGTAGGAATTGTGTATGTAGGTTTCTCATCAGAGAAGCTTTTACCTGATGGGAAACTTGATACTGTACCGGCAACATACTTCTGTATCATTGTTACATCCTTAACATCAACATGATTATCATTATTAACATCCGATGACTTAAGTTCTGTAGCACTTAGGTCAGTTATATTAGCAACATACTTTTGTAATCTTGATGCATCCTTAACAGTAACTGAATTGTCACTGTTGGTATCACCATATAGGTGAGTATCAGGAATCTTTGTTGCAATAATTGTTACATCAGTATCTGCTGTAACATTAAAGCTAAGTGTACTTGTTGCTGAGTTATAAGCAGTTGAAGTAATGTCGTTACCACCACATACTACCTTAGCATAAACAATTTCGTAACCATCTTCAGGTTCAATTGTCTTTGTAACATTTTGACCATTTGTTACTGTTTCTGTAGAAACACCATCATTAAAGTTCTTAATCTTTGATGTGTTGTAAGTGATTGTTTTCTTAGCAGAAGTTGTTGTAGGTGGTACTGTAGTAGTTGATGTTGTTGGAGTTGTAGGAGTTACACCTCTGTCAAATGTACTTGCATCAACTAGGATTAGAGAACTTCTTGCCGGTACTGAAACAGTAGAACTGTTAACTGTACCTAAGTTCTTTAGACCTGCACTGTTACCGTTAGCAACAGTTACCCAAGATGATGGAAGTGTTGTACCGGCTTGTAGTTTAACTGTCTGAGTGTTGGAAGTTGCATTTGTAATTACTGCAACCATACCCCATTCTTTGTTAGCGTTAGCAGTCTTGTTCTGCATTGTATATGCAACAACACCACTTGGAGTTGAACAGAAGTAAGATGAATTTACAGAAGTCATTGAGCTATCTGTAAATGGACTATATACAGAACGGATTTCTCTTAGACCTTTATAATAACTTACTAGATCAGAATACTTAGAAACTCTGTTCCAATCAATTAAGTTCTTGCTATCGCCCTTGTTGTAAGAGTTATCTTCGCCGTACTTAGTTCTGGCAAATTCTTCACCGGCAATAGTAAAGTTAACACCTTGTGAAGTAAATTCAATTACTGACGCAAGTTTGTTCATTGCAAGGTATGTTGAGTTAGTACCGTCATAGTCACTACTACCACAAACCTTCATAATCTTATCCCAAAGAGTTAAGTTATCGTGACAGCAAGAATATGTTACTGTCTGAGTAGGTGCTTTTGACCAGTTACCACCCCACATTGTGGAGGTGTTAGCCATTTCACCGGCTTTGACTGCAGCATCAAAACCACTTGCACCCATAATATAACCTGATGCTGCACCGTAGTTATCGTTGCTACCTCTGATAGCATCTCTAACCTTATCGTTAAACATACCAACTCTTGGATTTAGCTTACTTGCGTTATCCATTAGTGCTGCTGATGAGTTAGCAATACCGTTAGGGTCTCTTGGCCATGTACCTGTCCAAGGTTCACCATAAGTTAAAATTCTCTTATCAATAGTATCAAGCTCATCTCTAAGCTTATTCATCGTTGTAATATCGTGACAACCCATTAAGTCAAAACGGAAACCATCAATATGGTATTCATTTACCCAATACTTAACTGAGTCAATCATATACTTTCTGTACATTGTCTTATCGGAAGCAGTTACATTACCACAACCTGAACCGTTAAGGAACTGATTACCGTTCATTCTGTAGTAGTAACCCGGAACTGTATTTTCAAAACAAGAATCTGTTGTGTTATATGTGTGGTTATAAACTACATCCATAACAACAGAGATACCGGCATCATGAAGTGCCTTAATCATTGTTTTCATTTCCTTAATTCTTACTGCACCGTCATATGGGTTAGTAGAGAAAGAACCTTCAGGAACATTGTAGTTCATTGGATCATAACCCCAGTTTTGACCACCCTTTGTTTCATCAACTGAACCAAAGTCATACATTGGCATAATCTGAACACAATTGATTTTGTTTTCAATTAGATAGTCAATACCTGTTTTAATATCGCCTTTACCGTTAAGTGTTGTGCCATGCTGAGCAACACCTAGGAAAGTACCTCTCTTGTCAGCATCTACACCTGAAGAACTGTCAATAGAAAAATCTCTTACTGACATTTCCCAAACTGTAGCTTTTGAAGAGCTATTGAAAAGAACATGAGAGTCATTGTTCCAACCATCAGGATTAGTTGAATTTAAATCAACAACCATTGAACGCTTACTGTTAACACCACAAGCTGTTGAATATACATCTCTTGTTTCATTTGTTTTGCCATTGACTGTTACTAGGTATGTGTAGTAGATACCGTTTAAGTCACCACTTTGTTTTAATGACCAAACACCATTAGAGCTGTCCTTAGTCATATCATAAGTGCCAATGACACCTGCACCAGCTTCACTATCTGAACCTGTCTTGTATAGTTTAACCTTCACGCTAGATGCTGAAGGTGCCCATACCTTAAAGGTTGTAGAGTCAGCTGAATAATTTGCACCCAAGTCGTTACCGCTATAAGTGGCATACCCATCACTTGAGTTAGTATACGCTGCTACTTTTTCCACATTAATACCTGCCCCGGTTAGATTTTTGTCGATTGTAGCTGACAACGCTGAGAAAGTCGTTGTTGTAGCCAAAACAACCAGCACCATTACCAAAGATAATGGTCTAAACAATTTTTTCATTTTAAGTGCCTCTCTTTCAAATTTCATAAAATAGATTTACCAAAATCTCTTACTATTAATTATATCAAAAAATACAGTAATGTACTATACTCTTTTTCCATAACATTAAGTTTAAGGTTTTATATAAAAGTACTAATTTTATGAACATATTATGAACAGAAAAGCCCTTAAAAAAGGAGCAGTGACCTACTGCTCCTTTACAAGTCCTTGTAATACTATCACAAACCTTGAAATATTTCAAGGCTTATTATAATATGTAATATTTTAAACATTATCTATTAAAACTTAAACCTTTAATTACTCACAAGGCAACTGTTCTTACCTTTCCACCAATAGTATTAACATGGGTAGGGTCATTTATAGAAATTTCTTTGTCTTTGTCAATAGTTTTCTGCACCCTACTCTTAACATAAACCTCTAATTCTTTTAAAGACAAGTGGTTATAATCTTTTAGTGGAAGTTTGTTCATAATCATTTTTCCACTACCACCCTCAATAGCAAGTGGTGCAAAGAAAGTATTTCTCTTGACTTCCCCATTTTGTATATTCATTCTTATAAGTATTTTTCTCTTTAACTTGTAGCCAATCAGAATATCCATAGCACTACCGTTACCGATATAGTTATAACATTCTTTAGTGACTCTCTCTATCATAATCTGTAGTCTGTCTATCTTTTCAATAAAAGACAGGTTAGTATCTCTCAATATACTTTCCACTACATCAATATAGTCTATTCCGTTATATTTTGTAATGCCACAACAAGCCCAAATAAGATTTTGCTTTTTGTCAACAAAAACCTTCTGTCTATTGTCCAAAAATTTATTTGGTGCAATAGTTTCCCTTGTGTCACTACCTGCTACTATTCCATTTTCATTTCCAATCACACAAATATATGACATAGCAACGCTCCTTTTTTAATATTATACAACCAAAATTAAACAATTTCAACATTAGGTATTAATTGAATTTTTCTGAAATATGATATATAATCAAGATATAATAAGTATTAGAAAAGAGGTAATTATATGAGAATATGTATTTTCGGTTCAGCAAGTAACATCATTGATGATTCATATATAAAAGCAACAGAGGAACTGGGTTATGAACTTGGCAAGAGAGGTCACTCCCTAGTATTCGGTGCAGGTAGCGAAGGACTTATGGGTGCTTCTGCAAGAGGTATGAAAAAGGCCGGTGCTGAGATTACCGGTGTAGTACCTGAATTTTTCTTTGATGACAAGATTGAAAGTTTATTTACTGAATGTACTAAACTAATCAAAACTGAGTCTATGAGAGAAAGAAAGCACATTATGGAGGAACTAGCCGATGCTTTCATTATTACTCCGGGTGGTGTAGGTACATTTGAAGAAATGTTTGAGATTGTTACTCTAAAGCAGTTAGGCAGAATCAACAAGCCTATTGCTATTTACAATATTAACCACTACTACGATAACCTACAGGAAATGATGGAACATTCAATGCGTGAAGGTTTTGTAAAGGAAAAATGTCACGACCTATACCGTTACTTTGATGATATGGATAAACTTATTAACTTTGTTGAAACTGACAAAGGTACTAAGTGGACAGTTGCTGAACTAAAAAGATAATATACTATATACGGTAAGCAAAAAACCTATGACTTTCGTCATAGGTTTTCTTTATGCTTTAAACCACAACTTGCTTTCCATAGCACCCATCTTTGTGGTTATTTGATACCATACTTTATTTTTGTTATCAACATAATAATCTTCAACTTTAGTGATAGTAGAGTCGGAATTAACAGTAGCAACTGTTTCGGAATATTTATTATGGTCAGACTTTAGTTCAGTACCTTTTGAAAGGTCATAAATATCTTGACCTAAATACATTCTTTCACATTTACTGTATGCAGAAACAGTAGACTTACTAACCTGCTGTATATTTACAGTAAAATTACTTTGTTCTTGGGCAAAAACAGAAAGGAAATATTCTTTGCCACTTTCAAAATAAGCAAAATAGTCATCGGTATTATTCTTTACCGTTGAAAGTTTTTGTGTATTATTGGTGGCTTTATTAATGTCAAAATCAACATTACTACCCTTTAAAGTAACTCTGTAATATCCACTTTGTGACGGTAAGAAATTCATAATGCCATTATTACCGTTTGACACTTCAACAGTAGAGTATCTATTGCTACCTACATATACAGGATACTTTGTATATACTTCATAGTATTCATTACAAGGTGCATATTCAATATTATTTTCTCTTGCATAATCCTCAACAATACTACCGGCTACACTACAAAGCATAAAGTCTTGTTTTTCATTACTAAAAGTATCTTTGCCGATTTTTCTTATGCCCTCACCAACAGTCATTTTACTTAGTGAAGTACAGCCATAAAATGCTTCATCATCAACAAATAGCAATTTATTAGGGAAAGAAACACTGGTTAGATTCTTACAATTTTTAAACATTGCCTTGCTGATTTTTTGAAGATTACCGGGCAATGTTACCTTTTTTACCGAAGAATTTTCAAAAGCATTGTCCCCAAAGTTAGTTACCTCTGAATTAAACTTAACTTCCTTTAAATTCTTACAATTTGCAAAACAGTAACTGCCAACTTCTTTTAAATCCTTTGGCATTTCTACTTTTTCAACATTAGTATTATAAAAAGCCTTTTCACCTACAGAAACAACACTTAGTCCGTTTATTAGGTCAGGAATTTTAAGATTCTTTTCATCACCGGTATATTTTACAATTTCAATGCCAATGCCACTTCTCTTAATTTCCATACCACTTGGAGAAAGCTTTATTACACAGGTAAAAATAAGGAACAAACAAAGTACCGTTACCAAAACTAAAACAATAACTCCACCGACAATAAGCCTTATTGTGCTTAAATTCTTCTTAGTTACCTTTTCAGTTGTTATGTTTTTTACATTTTCTTCAGCCATAACATACCCCTAAAATTTATCTACCTTGATTTTAACATTATTATTTAGGTAGGTCAAGGTAATAAAAAAGGACTGCTAAAACTTTAGCAATCCTTTAGTGAATTTTCAATTACATTTCAAATAGATACCAGCTACCGTCATACTTAACAAAGTAAACATCTTTAGTTAGGTCATTCTCACCTAAAGAGGCTAAACCTGCAATAGCATTTGCAGTATCGTTATCAAAGTCAATATCATACTTAACCTTAGCTTTTGTTACTTCCTCTACTTCTCCACCATCATATCCGTCATAATTTTCATATCTATCTTGGATATATTCTTTCCAGGTGTAGTTATTTGCTTCACTACAGTTAGAGTTAGTTACATCTTCTTCACTCTTCACATCAAAGTCAATTTCAAAGCTATATTTATCACTAACACCAAACATATCGTCAATATCACTTTGACTAATATCCATATCCTTGACCATAAATTCAGGTACACATTTCTTGATAGCCTCTACATTCTTATCATTAATGCCATCTTCCAGACTATCAAGTACACCGTTAATACCACTGTTATCTATAACACTAAACACAATGACAACTGCAACAATAATAGCTACTACACCACCGACAATACCTAGGATAAGTGGTAGTACCTTTTTAGAACTCTTATTCTTTACCGGTTGACCGGTAACCGGATCAATGACAGTTTGGTTAACACCCTGATTTGGGAAGTTGTTAAACTGAGGCATACCATTCTGAGGTTGGAAGTTACCCTGTGGAATATTGTTTTGTGGATTGTAGTTATTAGGAATATTGTTTGGAACATTACCCTGTGGAATATTATTATTCGGCATAGTATTCTGTGGGTTATAGTTATTTGGAATGTTACCCTGAGGGACATTGTTCTGATGTACATTGTTCTGATGTACAGAATTATGCTGATTGTTATTCTGAGTAACACTGTTCTGCTGAGCATTATTCTGTGGAATATTATTCTGCTGAGTGTTACTATCAGAAACATTATTCTGTGGAATTGGATTTGACATTTCTATTTTTTGACCACAACTGGCACAAAACTTTGCACCGTCCGGATTTTGAAAACCGCAATTTTTACAAATCATATTTTACCTCCAAAATACAATTAATCTGTATACTGTTATTACATTATACCACAAATAAATTGTACAAACAATTTATTTTTATAAAAAGTTTCATAATATAACAAAATTCTATTTTATAACTAACTGCTTTTATCCCTACAATAAACGAATTGTATATAATTTATATTTATTCTAATACTAACTATATGCCTAATATTAATTATTTTATAATGGAGGATTTTATGCCTGTAATTGAAATTAGAGGAAACTCAAAGGAAATATTTAACAACAAAGATTTGTATATAGTAGATTTTTATGCAAGTTGGTGCAACCCTTGCAAAATTTTGTTGCCTACTATTGAAGAAGTCGGTAGGAAAGAAAACATAACCATCTACAAATGCAACATTGACGATAATACTGAACTAACCAAGAATTTCCACATAATGAGTGTACCTACTTTAGTTTTTGTTAAAGACGGTAAGGAGCTAAAAAGACTTTCCGGTGTTCATAGCAAAGATGATATTCTTACAGAATACTACTCCCTAAGGGATAGTGAATTATAGTTCTGCAAAAGCACTTCATAACGAGGTGCTTTTCCTGTATAATAATAGAATTACACATTGTTTTTATTTATCCTAAATGATATAATCTATAATGGAAAATGAGGTATTAACAATGAGTAATTTACGGACAACAGAAAACAAGGGTATTTTCTCAGGCAATATGCTAAAGATATTTGCTTTAGTATGTATGACAATTGACCATATAGGATTGTACTTAATGGAAAATTCCTACCCTATGAGAGCAATAGGAAGATTAGCTTTTCCTATCTTTGCATATATGATTGCTGAAGGTTGTAAATACACCCACAACAGAACAAGGTATTTTTACACTATATTTATAATGGGTCTTGCATTTCAAACAGTTTGCATCTTAGCTGATGACAATTATCATATGAATATATTTATAACCTTTTCATTATCTATATTATTAATATATTCACTTGATTATGGCAGAAACAACTCAGAAACAGTACAATGGCAATTTCCTATTTTAGCAGTTTTGTTTGTACTTTTTGTATCGGAGATTATGCCTATGTTTTTAGGTGACATAAACTATGGTATTGACTATGGTTTCTTCGGTATTGTACTGCCACTAATGGTATATCTCTTTGACAAAAAAGAACTTAAGCTAATAATGTTTACAGTAGGACTTATCCTTCTCTGTTTAACAAGAGATGCTATACAATGGTGGAGTATGCTAACAATTATTCCTATTGTATTTTACAATGGCAAAAGGGGAAAATTAAAGATTAAATATCTTTTCTACGGATATTATCCGTTACATATTGTTGCAATTCAATTAATAAAACACTTTATACTAAAATAAAATTTATGGAGGTACATAATGGGACCATATTATTATGTTGTTGAAAGAATCAGTGGTGACTATGGTTTTCTAAAAAGAACCGATATTGAGGATAATGACTTGTTACAGGTTGCTATGGCACTTTTGCCTAGTGATATTGATGAGGGTACTAAACTAAAATGGGAAAACCTAGTTTATACTGTTATTGATTGACATTGATTTCATATATAAAATATCACTACACCTATATACCTTGTATTTAGGTGTAATTTCTTGTATAATGATTTTATATATAAAAAATTAATGAAATAATTTTGTGAGGTTATTATGACTTTCAGACAAAAGTTTGCAATTAAGTTTGCCAAGTTTGTTGCCAAGTTGTGCCTAAAAATGGGCAGACAAGGTGTTACATGGGCAGGACTTATTGCCAGAAAAATCGAACCAAATATTCTAAAGGTACTATCAGACCAAGTTAGGGAAAAGGTATATATTGTATGTGGTACAAATGGTAAGACAACTACCAACAATATGCTATGTACAACATTACAGTCACAAGGCAAGAAAGTTCTTTGTAACAGAACCGGCTCTAATATGCTAAACGGTGTTGTTTCTGCATTTGTACTTGCAACAAATGATGATTGTCAGCTTGACTGTGACTATGCTTGTATTGAAATTGATGAAGCATCTACAAGGAGAGTTTTGCCAACACTAAAGCCTGACTATATGGTACTGACAAATATTTTCCGTGACCAGCTAGACCGTTACGGTGAAATCGATATTACTATTGATATTCTCAGTAAGTCAATTAAAATGGCACCAAATATGACACTTGTTATTAACGGTGATGACCCACTATCACTATTCTTAGCTAAGAAAAGTGGCAACAAGTTTATCACTTACGGTATTAGTGAAAAGGTATTTGATGCTGATGAAAATTCAGAAATTCGTGAAGGTAGATTCTGCGAAATGTGTGGTACAAAGATGCACTACAACTACTACCACTACAGTCAGCTAGGTGACTATGAATGTCCAAACTGTGGTTTTAAGCGACCTGAGATTGACTATCCTGCTACTAATATTGAATGTGGTGACCACCTTGCATTTACAGTACAAGGCAAGAACATTCACGCAAAATACAAAGGTTTCTACAACATTTACAACATTCTTGCAGTATATGCAGTTGCAAGTCATTCCGGTGTTGATATGAGAGGTTTCCAGTCAATGCTGGATAACTTTAACCCTGAGAATGGTAGAATTGAACACTTCAATATTAAAGGTACAATAGTTGAACTTAACCTTGCTAAGAATCCGGCAGGTTTCAACCAAAACATTAATGCAGTTATGGCAGACACTAAAGATAAAGATGTAATTATCCTTATTAATGACCGTGACCAAGACGGTAATGATGTATCATGGTTATGGGATGTTGACTTTGACAGATTTAAGGATAAGAGTATTAAGTCAATTACAGTTAGTGGTATTCGTTGTCAAGATATGAGATTAAGATTAAAGTATGTTGACATTCCAAGTACCCTTGAACCAAATATTGAAACTGCTATCAGCAACAAAATTGAAACCGGTACAAAGAACCTATATGTACTGGTTAACTACACAGGTCTATACAGTACAAGAAACATTCTAAAGAGAATGGAGGGTGAAAAATAATGAAACTGACTATTGGACACCTATTTCCTGATTTACTTAACCTTTATGGTGACAGAGGCAACATTCAATGTATGGTACAAAGGTTAAGGTGGAGAGGCATTGACTCAGAAGTAAAAACATATAGCCTAGAGGACAATATTGATTTTGAAAATCTTGATATTATTCTTCTTGGTGGCGGTTCTGACAGAGAACAAATGCTGGTTTGTAACAGACTAAAAGAAATCAAAGATAAATTTAAGTCCTATGTAGAAGATAATGGTGTTGTAATTGCTATTTGTGGTGGTTATCAGCTACTTGGCAAATATTACGAAACTGATGATGGCAAAATTGATGGTCTTGATATTGTGGATATTTATACCGTTCAAGAAAAAGGCAGACTAATCAACAACATTTTCATTGAAAGTGATTTATGTGAAATGCCTATTGTTGGCTTTGAAAACCATGGTGGCAGAACTTATATTAACAAGAATAAGCCTCTAGGCAAAGTAGTATTTGGTAAAGGTAACAACGGTAAAAGTGGTTACGAAGGTGTTGTGTACAAAAATGTTATTGGCACATATTTACATGGACCACTACTTCCAAAGAACCCTCAGCTTTGTGACTATCTGCTAACTAAAGCATTGGAAAGAAAGTACGGTGAGCTTTTCAAGGGTCTTTCACCACTTGAGGATAAGGAAGAAAAAGAAGCTAATAAATATATTGTTGACAGATACTCAAACAAAATTGAAAACTTCAAAGAAAGAATCCGAAAATTAATATAAAATTAAGGTCAGTACTCTGTGCTGACCTTTTTAAATTAGAAAAGTTATAAAAAGAAAAGCAGACACTTCCGTGGCTAAAGTGTCTGCTTATTTATTTAACAATTTAATTTAAGCTAAAATTATTTAACCTTAATTGAAATTGTCTTTGTACCAGCCTTATAGTTTCTGTTACCATAATATTTAACTGTTACTTTATAAGTACCCTTCTTAGCACCCTTCTTTAGAGTAACCTTACCCTTAGAGTTAACTGAGATGTACTTTCTTAGTTTCTTTGGTGTAGAAGAAACTGAGAATGTTCTCTTACCATGATAACCTGTAGTATAAACACTTACTTTTGAAGCCTTCTTCTTAGAATACTTAACAGTTTTCTTTGTAGCTCTCATAGTAATCTTGTTATTAGCTTTATTAATCTTATAAGTTTTTGTTAGTTTAAAGTTCTTATAAGAATTAATACCAACAACAGTTACCTTATATGTACCAGCATACTTAGCCTTTGTGTAAACAAGCTTATAATCCTTGCCTTCTCTTAAAGTAACATTACCATAGTTTGTCCTAACCTTAATTGTAACCTTTTTATTAAGGCTCTGAGTCTTACCATTGTAAGTTAGTGACTTAATGGAAACATTTGACTGCTTAACAACGATTGGCTTTGATGGCTTTGATGGGCTGTTAGCTGCTGCAGAAGCACCGGTTACAACAGACATCATCATTAGTACTGCCATAATTACTGTAACAATCTTTTTCATAAATATCTCCTCCTTATAAAATCAATACAAAGGCACTTTTTGCCACGAATTGTACCCCTATATATAATAAACACATTTGCATAACAAATATGTTATTACCAATTAGTTTTCTTTATATTCACCATACTCTTTATACTTACCATAGTATTTATTGTAAGTATGGGTCTTTGTTTCAACTCTGTTTAGGATTGTACCCAATAGGTTACAACCTACATAGTTAAGCTGACCGATAGACTCCTTAACAAGTTTCTTTGATGTAGAACCTGCTCTAACAACAAGGATTGCACCATCACACAAAGAAGCAACAAGTGAACTATCTGCTACTGCACATAGTGGTGGTGTATCTATCAATACATATCTATAGTCATCTGAAAGTTTATCAAGTAATTCTTTGAATCTTTCATCTTCAATTAGAGAAATAGGATTCTCCAAAGATGTAGTACAAGGAACAATATATCCATTTTCTACATTTGTTTCGTATACAACATCACTATATTCACATTGACCGGATAGGTAGTGGCCAATACTGTTAATCTTTTCATCGGCAAAATTGTGACGATCCTTTAGTGTGGATTTTCTAAGGTCACAGTCAACTAAAACTGTCTTGAAACCTGCTTCACTAAGCATTTTCCACAGCTGAACCGATACCATACTTTTTCCTTCATTAGGAACACTACTTGTAATTAAAATTCTCTTAGTATTCTTACCACAGAACTTTACATTAACCCTTAATCTGTTCATAGCTTCTTCAACAGCATAAGGTAGCTTTGGAATTGATAACTGGATTTTTTCCATTGTTAAACCTTCTTTCTCTTACGCTTTTGTGAAGTTTCTTCTGCACCATCATCAAGTGATTCGTTTTCCGGAATAACTGAAAGTGGTGCAACTCCAAAGTATTTTTCCATATCTTCAGCAGAATGAATTGTATCATCCATTAGGTATCTGGCAATAATCACTGCACATGAAAGGATAAGACCAACAGCTGCACCAATCATAGTATATTTGGTGTAACTTGGACCTGACTTTTGGTCAGCCAATCTTGCTCTTTCAGCTACATTAGGAGTATTTGAACCCATAGTATCAGGTAAGTAATCAATAGAAATATCCATAACCTTATTGGCAATATCCATTGCTTCCTTAGGGTCGGTTGAAGTAACAGTTATGTTCAAAATTCTTGTATCACTGGGATTTTCAATAGCAATCATTGACTGCAAGTCTTTCATTGTATAATTAAGGCTTAGACTGTCACTTACCTTGCTAAGTACAGGATAACTAAGAATCAACTGTTCATAGTCAAGAGTAAGAGAAGTACCAACATTAATATCTGAAAAATCAATTACAGAATCCTTTGATGCTGAAACAACATAAATCTTAGATGTTGACTGATATGTTGGTCTAATAAAGAAATATGAAAAAGCATTCAGCAGTAATGCACCTACAAGTGTACACAAAATAATAATATGTAACTTATCAAATAGTGCAAAGAACATATCAACTAAATCAATTTCAGTTTCTTTTGTTTCTTCCTCTTCAAAAGCAAGTAAAGACTTTGGGTTTAATGCTTTTGTATTTCCCACATTTTCAAGAGAAGTATTTTCCTTATTCTCCAAATTCATTTTTATCTCCCTTCAAGCACATTGTACCGATTATTTTTCAACTTTATCATAGAATAAATCAATTATTGCATTGTTTAGACTATTCTTATCAACTCTAAATTCCATAAAACCAAAGTCACCCATCTTGCTTGTACCCTCTAAAGTAGGACCTTCAACTTCTTTATATTTAGAAAGTTTTAATGCAACCTTTGACATTTTACTTAGTGACATATCTGTATTCATATACTTTTCTACTTCTTTGTAAACAGTTTCAACAAACTTATTACTTTTATTGAACTTATCCATATAAGTAGATTTTAGTTCATTTAGATATATCTCTTGACGAGCCATTCGGTTTTCATTAGTACCATCGGCAACATTTTTTCTGTCGTGTACATAATGATAAGCCTGGTTGTCATTTAGCTTAACAGTTTCGCCTTTCTTAAGTGTTTTATCTGACTTAGAAAAGTCATCTGTAATCTTTACAGTAACACCATCGGCAAGGTGGTTCAATACCTTAATAGAATCCATATTTAATGCTACATAACCGTCAATTACTTGTCTGTTTAAAAACTTAGATACAACTTCCTTAGTAACCTTACTACCGAAATCAGCAACATCACCATTAGCATGAGCTAAAGCAATTTGACCGTTCATTTCGCCAATAGATTCACCATTTTCATTATATACAAGCATATCAACCATAGTGTCACGATTAATAGTCAGTGTTTTGTAAGTTTTATTTTTGTCATCAATCACAAGAACCTTTAATACATCACATTGACCTGTACCATTGTACTTTTTAATTTTAGTCAGTTCGCCTCTTTGGTCAACACCCATAAATAGATATGTTTTAATATCTTTCTTTGGTGTACATTTTACATTACCGATTTTTACAATCTCACTAGACTCAGTACCTTTACTTGTTAGCTTTACAGGTTCTTTTGCATCAAGTAAAAAGTACATTCCAACACCAAAGCAAACACCAATTACCAGAATAATTCCTACAATCAATAAATTTTTCTTTAGTTTTTTATTATCCTTATATGTACTCATTTTAACCTAGTAGTCCACCAAATAGACTAGAGCCCACCTCCGGAAATAATTTTTCACAAACAATCAATCCACATAGTACAACAAATACTGCTGCACTAATAATATAAGCTAATTTTTTTGACATTCTACTTTCCTCCATTAAACAAAAATTCTTCACTGAATATATCTATGTTAGAAATAACCTTTTCTCCTAAATCATCAAAAAGTATATTTCTGCAATCTAAAAGATTAGGCTTTCTGGAAGTTAGGTTGTGGCAATCACTACCTAAAACTATTTTATCACATTTCTTGATTAAAGAATATGTTTTCTTTTTTCTTTTACTGTCAAGAATACTACCTGCGTTTATTTGCACTACAAGTGGCATTTTTACTAGCTTTTTGATATATTTTTTATTTTCAGAAATACTAATATATCTGTCTAAATGAGCTAACAAAACAGTGAACTTTCTCTTATTTATTAAATAATCTACTTCTTCAATAATACTATTATTCCATTTATCAAAAGGAAGTTCCAAAAGTAAAATTGAAGTACCTTCAGTAGTTAACTTCTTAATTTCATCTGCTTTGCTTATCCACTGAAAATAAGTAACCTCAGCACCTAGCTTAACATTGATGCCGATATTATTTATTTCATTCTTTATGCTATTATAAGCATTTTCCCTATTACTAAGGAAATCATCAATTCTATTTTCATCAGCATAAAAATGAGGAGTTGCTACAACAGTATCAACATTTTGCTTTTTCATTTTCTTTAGCATTTCAAGTGACATTTCTGTACTTTTACTGCCATCATCAATACAAGGCAAAAAATGTGAGTGAAAATCAATTATCAAATCTAGTCCCCCACTATTTATTAATACATTAAATATTATATCATTAAAGTGTATTAATCACAATTGAAAATATTGCCGATTTTCGTGTTAATCTTTAGTAATTATTTGAATTTAATAGACAAATTTTAACATTATCTAACAATTCTAACTGCCTAAAAACAAAATAATAAGGAGCATACACAACTGTATGCTCCCAAAATTCGTTATTTTATAATATATGATATGTAAATGAGTATAAAAAATTTATTTAATATTAAACGCTTTCATCTGAGGATATACAGCACTATCCCCTAGTTCTTCTTCAATTCTAAGAAGTTGATTGTACTTTGCCACTCTTTCTGAACGAGACGGTGCACCTGTCTTAATCTGACAAGTATTTAGTGCAACTGCTAGGTCGGCAATTGTTGTATCAACAGTTTCACCGGAACGATGAGAAGAAATAGCAGTATAACCTGCCTTATGAGCCATCTTAATAGCCTCTAGTGTTTCAGATACAGAACCAATCTGGTTTAGCTTAATTAGGATTGAGTTACCACAACCCATTTCAATGCCCTTTGATAATCTTTCTGTATTTGTAACAAATAGGTCATCACCAACAAGCTGAACTTTATCACCAAGTTCTTTAGTAAGAACCTGCCAACCTTCCCAGTCCTCTTCATCAAGTGCATCTTCAATAGAAACAATAGGATACTTCTCAATTAGATTTTTCCAATGGTCAATAAGTTCTCTTGAAGTAAACTTCTGACCTGACTTAGGAAGAACATATTCACCTTTCTTTTCGCCTTTCCATTCAGAAGATGCTGCATCCATAGCAATCATAAAGTCTTTCTTAGGTTCATAACCTGCATTTTCAACAGCTTGAAGAATGTACTGAATAGCCTCTTCGTCACTTGCAAGGTTAGGAGCAAAACCACCTTCATCACCAACAGAAGTTGCAAGGCCCTTTGACTTTAGAAGTGAAGCTAATGCGTGGAATACTTCTGCACACCATCTAAGTGCCTCTCTAAATGAAGTAGCACCAACAGGCATAATCATAAATTCCTGAACATCAACTGTGTTTGCTGCATGAGCACCACCATTTAGAATATTCATCATAGGAACAGGTAATCTGTTACCGGAAATACCACCTAGGAATTTATATAGTGGAACACCAAGTGAAGTTGCTGCTGCTCTGGAAGTTGCAATAGAAACTGCAAGAATAGCATTAGCACCTAACTTTGACTTATCCTTTGTACCATCAGCAGTAATCATAGCCTTATCAACTGCATAAATATCTGATGCATCAAGACCTTTTACTGTATCCTGAATAATAGTGTTAATATTTTTTACTGCTTTCAAAACACCTTTACCTAGGTATCTTGACTTGTCACCATCTCTTAGTTCCAAAGCCTCAAATTCACCGGTAGATGCACCACTTGGAGCAGTACCTCTGGCAACTGTACCATCAGCAAGAGTTACCTCTGCTTCAACTGTAGGATTACCTCTTGAATCAAGGATTTCTCTACCTACAACTTTAGTAATTTCTAAATTATTCATTTAACACTCTCCTAAGACAGACAATCTTCCGAAAGGTAAGCACTCCCTTTCGGAAACTCAAACAAATCAAAGAAAAAAGTTAAGTAAAAATACATAGATTGTCTGTAATATTTATTTTAGTTAGCCTCTGCTAACTGTATTTATTATATATCATTTATTTTCAAAATGTCAAGGGATTTTTCAATTTTTTGTTTTAATTTTATTTTTCAATCTATATTCACAAATTTTAAATAATGCAAACAAAACAAAGACCACTAAACCAAAGGCAGATTACCTATAGTTTAGTGGTTTTAAATTTAGAAATTATCCAAAGGCTGAGTCAAGTACCATCATTACAACAAAACCTACTGCTACACCGATTGTACCAATATTAGAATGTTTACCTTGTTGTGACTCAGGAATAAGCTCCTCAGTTACAACATAAATCATTGCACCGGCAGCAAAAGACAAAAAGTATGGCAATATAGAACTTATCATACTTGCAAAAACTAATGTAAGTACTGCACCGATAGGCTCAACTACACCGGAAAGCACACCCATAACAAATGACTTTCCCTTGTTCATTCCTCTATCCTTTAGTGGTAAAGAAATTATTGCACCTTCAGGAAAATTTTGAATTGCGATACCTACTGCCAAAGAAAAAGCACCTGCTACTGAAATACTTGTGTCATTCATCATTGCACTTGCAAAAGTAATGCCCACTGCCATTCCCTCAGGAATATTATGTAGAGTAACTGCAAGTACAAGCATTGTACTTTTTGAAAGGCTGGACTTTACACCTTCAGGTTGATTACTGTCCAAATGAAGATGAGGAATTACACTATCCAGCAACAATAAAAATCCTATACCTAACAAGAATCCCACACTTGCCGGAATATACTTTACCATTCCCTTTTCCTCAGCAAGTTCCATTGATGGAATTAACAGTGACCACACAGATGCAGCAATCATTATTCCCGAGGCAAAACCAAGCATAAACTTTTGCAATTTGGGATTTAACTGATTTTTAGAAAACAACACCAATGCCGAACCAAGGGATGTTCCCAAAAATGGAATTAAAATAATTATTAAACCTTGTAATATCATTTTTCACCTACCTATATAATTCATATGCTGTAAAACAAATCATATATCAGTAAATAACGAATACAAAATTAAATAATACTCATTTACTTTTTCATTATATCATAAGAGTAAAAATCTGTCATCTAATATTATTTAGAAATGTTTTCCACATAATATTGACACATTGATAAAAACTTAATAGCAAGACGAAAGGGTTGCTCCACCAACACACCAGGAGCAACCCTTCAGGAAATAAATCTTATGTATAAGACTTTAACTTATTAAATAAGCAATTAAATTTTAATTTCACTACATTTCTTCAACATCTACAATAACCGTCCAAGTTACCTTTTTGCTAGGATAACCTTTTAGATTTGCAGTAATTGTAGTTTTACCATTAGCTACCGGTAAGACTACACCCTTTGAATTTATCTTAGCAATATTTCTATTAGCTGATTTGTACTGAATACAACTGTTATCTAGATTAGTTAAAAAGTCATAGTTATCAACTCTTTTATTAAACTGATATGTAGTGATTCTTCTTGTATAGAAGTCATCAAACCAAACTGACTTTACACTAGAACGCAACTTAACATTTGAAGTTTTCATAGCTACTGTATATGTAACATATGCATTAGATTTTTGAGCAGCGTTTCTACTTGCCTTATTATCAACAAAGAACTGTTCCCAATAAATATAACCGTTTACTTTAAAACAGCCAATACCAACGCTATTGAATTTTTTATTTAAAATGTTCTTTCTATGGGCCGGACTATTCATCCAACACTTAACAACCTGCTCAGGAGTTTGCTGGTTTAAAGCTATATTTTCACCAACATAGTGTTTCCACTTGTACATTTTAAATGGGTTTTTCGCACCGTTAGGACGACTATGTGCATAACACAAAGAAATTTCAGCAGTTCTTCTATTAGCTACACTGATAAGTCCTCGTGTCATTTTTAGTTGAGAAAGTTTTCTTTTCTTTCTTTCCTTGTTAATTAATGTTAGTACTTTGTAGCTATAGCTATAAAGCACCTTCCCTCTTACCTTTTCGTTTACCATAGTGGTAGTGGCTGCACTAGCACTTTCAGTTTCTGCAAAAAGTACAGGCAATGATGTTGCAAAAATCATAGCACATAAAAATAGCGAAATACTTTTCATTACTTTTTTCATTACCGGTACACCCATTCCTCAATTTACCATTCTGTTTTCTTATATACATTTAAATAATTCTGTTCGCACATTTATAATTATACAATTTATTTATTATATGAGGAAAGGACCACAAATGTGGTCCTTTCCATGGAAGAAAGAGAATAGAGAATTAATAAATTCTCAAGAAATGGAGAACAAAATTTATATTGAAATAGGTGTTACCCTATAACAAACATATTAAGCAACTTGCATTATTCTTTTGAATCTGCAATAACCTTTTCAGCTACATTAGCAGGTGCATCTTCATATCTTGCAAAGTCAAGAGTAAAGCTACCTCTGCCCTGCGTAACCTGTTTAATAAAGGTATTGAAGTCACCCATCTCAGCCATTGGAACTTCTGCTTCAATCACCTGCATACCATTAGGTGTTGAGTCCATACCAATAACTCTGCCTCGTCTTTTTGTAACTTCACCCATAATGTCACCGGTATGTGTTTCCGGAACAGTTACCTTTAATGAACCGATTGGTTCAAGTAAAGTAGGTTTAGCTTGTGTAATGCCATTTTTAAAAGCAATTGATGCTGCCATTTTAAATGACATTTCAGATGAGTCAACAGGATGGTAGCTACCATCATACAAGTTAGCTTTTACCCCAACAACCGGATAACCGGCCAGTGGGCCTTTTTTCATTGAGTCCTGTAGTCCTTTTTCAACAGCCGGGAAAAATCCCTTTGGAACAGAACCACCAACAACTGTTTGTGTAAATTCCAGTCCATCACTGTCACTAGGAGAGAACTCAATCCACACATCACCAAACTGACCGTGACCACCACTTTGTTTCTTGTGACGACCTTGTACCTTAACAGTACCACGAATTGTTTCTCTATAGGCTACCTTTGGCTTCTTCAACTTAACATCAATGTTGTACTTTGACTTTAGTTTACTAACAATAACATCAAGTTGTTGTTCACCTAAACCTGTAACAACTCTTTCGTGAGTTTCGTGATTGTGTACATATTTAATAGTTGGGTCTTCTTCCATTAATTTAAGAATACCCTGAGTAATTTTTTCTTCGTCATCCTTACTGTCAGCATATACTGCCATAGAAAGGTTAGCTACAGGATAATCAATACCATCAAGAGTTACTTTTCTAAGTGGTGAACAAAGTGTGTCACCTGATAAAGTATCTGAAAGTTTAGGTATTGCACCGATATCACCTGCTGAGATGAATGGTGTATCTTCCTGTTTTTTACCTTTTACAGTAAGAACCTTGGTAACTCTTTCATTTGCACCGGTCCTCATATTTACAAGAGGTGTGTCAGTAGAAATTTTACCACTAAGAACTTTTATATAACTTAATTTTCCCACAAATGGGTCAATAACGGTTTTAAACACTATTGCAGTTGGTACGCCGTCAGAATTAACTGTAACTTCTACAGGCTCCCCATTAACATCTGAGCCGATTTCTGTACCTGACTCCGCTTTTGGAGCAAGCCAAACCAGTGAATTTAATAACTGATCAATACCATATGTATTATGTGCATCACCACAAAATACAGGTATAATTGTACCTTCTCTAACACCTTGTGAAACACCAAGTATAATTTCTTCCGGGGTAAATTCTTCCCCTTCAATAAATTTCTCCAGTAGTTCTTCTGATGTTTCTGCAACAGCCTCTTTGATAGCCTCTCTAAGACCATCAAACCTAGTACCTAAGTCAGGCATATCGGTTGGTTCAACCTTGCCACCCTCAGAGTACTTATAGGCTCTATATTCAAAAAGGTTTACATATACTTCAGCCTTACCGTCGTTAATGTAAGGAACAACAACAGGACAAACTGCTGGGCCAAATACTGTCTTTAAATCTTCAAACACTCTATAAAATCTAGCACTTTCATCACAAAGCCCATTAACAAAGAACATCTTTGTTTTGCCCATCTCAGTAGCCATATTAACTACTTTTTCGGTTCCTACATCGACTCCATCCTTGCCGGATACGACAACTAGCACACTTTCTGCAGCTCTCATACCTTCTGCGATACCACCGGCAAAATCAAATAGTCCGGGTGTATCGATAAGATTAATCTTTGTATTTTTCCATTCAACCGGAGCAACAGCAGTAAGAACAGAAGATTTTCTCTTAACTTCTTCTGGGTCATAATCCAGAGAAGTGTTTCCTTCTTCAATTTTCCCGAGTCTTGAAACATTTCCTGTCAAATATAGCATACTTTCGGCAACAGAGGTTTTACCTGAACCTTTGTGACCGGCTAATGCAATATTGAGAATATGTTTGGAATCATAATTTCTCATTGGATTAAATCTCCTTAATTAAATGTGTAAGCATTAATCTCTTTTGATTACAGTTACATTATAACACCCTTGTTCAAAATATACAATATTTTTTAATGATTTAATATTATTTTCGATTTTATTAACAACATAAACTAATTGTAATTGTATATTTTAACCAATGAAATGTATAAATTGCATAAATTTATACATTGTATTTTGAACAATAAAACCACTATTTCATATTAATTATATTTAACATTGTGTACAAAAAAGAACTTATATAATATATTTTTTCTCTCTTATTTTTACTGTTAATATATTTTATTATGATATATAATAGGTTTAACCGAAAGGAGCATAGTAATGAAAAAAATAAATAGCAAAAAAATCACTTCTGTGTTGTGTATTGTGCTAGTACTTTTATTTTCAAGTTGTGGTACACAAAAGAAAAGCAATAGCAGTAGTTCTACTACCGTATCAACAAGTGAAACTACAACATTCTCAACAGAACCTACCACAACAACAGTTGAACCTACTACTAATATTGAAGAAACTTTTGATAAAAGTTTAAACAATTACATTAGCAAAATGACTACCGAAGAAAAGGTAGGGCAAATGTTTTATGTTAGATGTCCCAACACTAATGGACTTGAACAAATCAATCAATATCACATTGGTGGATATATTCTTTTTGGAAAAGACTTTGAAAATAAAACTAAGGAAGAAGTAAAAAGTACTATTCAATCATATCAGGATGAGGCTAAAATACCACTACTTATCGGTGTTGATGAAGAAGGCGGGACTGTTGTAAGAGTCAGTAGCAACCCTGAACTTAGGGAAAACCCTTTTCTTTCACCTAAAGATACTTTTGCAAATGGTGGCTGGGACGGTATTATTAATGATGCTGAAGAAAAGGCTAAACTTTTACTTTCCCTTGGAATTAATGTAAATATGGCACCTGATTGCGATATTACTTCTGATACAAATGGATTCATGTATGACCGTTCATTCAGTGACAATGTTGATGATGTTGATAAATTTGTCAGTACAGTTGTAAGTACTTCAAAAGAGTACCACCTAGGTACTGTACTAAAACACTTTCCGGGTTACGGGAACAATGTAGATACCCACACAGGCATCGCATATGACAACAGAGATTATTCTGAATTCACCGAAAAAGATTTTAAGCCATTTATTACCGGAATAAATGCCGGTGCAGATTGTATACTTGTTTCTCACAATATAGTTAATTGTATTGACAAAAATTACCCTGCTTCTCTATCAGAGAATGTACACAAGATTATTAGAAATCAGCTTAATTTCAATGGTGTTATAATGACTGATGATTTAATAATGGATGCAATTACCCAGTTTACCGGTGATGAATCAGCAGCAGTTATTGCTACAAAAGCAGGTAATGACCTATTATGTTGTTCATCAGTTGACACTCAGTATCCTGCCGTATTAAAAGCCGTTAAAAATAATGAAATACCTATTAACCAAATTAATGACTCTGTAAAGAGAATTTTAAAATGGAAAATCGACCTTGGTATTCTTGATGCTGACACAATCCTTAATAGCTAATTAATTACAAAACAAAGCCCTATTCGCAATGAATAGGGCTTTTAGCTAATTATTTTTTAGATTAATTATTATTATTTTTTAACTGTTACCTTACAAGTAGCAGACTTCTTGCTACCGTCTTTAGCAGTAAATACAACCTTAGTTTTACCCTTCTTTACAGCAGTAATCTTAACTGTCTTACCGGACTTAACTGTTGAAGCAGAAACCTTAGCAACCTTTGTTTTAGCAGACTTAACTGCAACATTCTTATTGTAAGCGTTCTTAGGAGCAACTGTTACTCTTACTTTGTAAGAAGAACCTTTCTTAGGAAGAACAACATTTGTCTTGCTTAGAGTAATCTTAGATACTGACTGACGAACTGTTACTGTACATGTTGCAGACTTTCTGCTACCATCCTTTGCAGTTGCAGTAATCTTAACTGTACCTGCCTTAACGCCTGTAACTACACCGTTAGAAGCAACCTTAGCAATCTTAGTGTTAGATGACTTCCAAGTTAATGCCTTGTTAGAAGCATTAGCCGGGTTAACCTTAGCCTTAAGAGTTAATTTCTTACCTGTATACATTGTTGCTTTCTTTGATAGAGAAATTCTTGTTACAGGTTGCTTAACTGTTACTGTACATTTTGCAGAAATGTTTGAACCATCAGTTGTCTTAGCAGTAATTATAACTCTACCTGCCTTAACACCCTTAACTACACCGTTTGATACAGTAGCAATCTTTGTGTTAGAAGATGTCCAAGCTAGAGTCTTATTATCTGCATTTGCAGGAGTTACTGTAGCTTTTACTGTAACATTCTTGCCAACATTAACTGTAGCAACTTTCTTATTTAGTGCAACACCACTTACTGCAACAGGAGTTGATGGTGATGGTGTTGAAGATGTAACTGTTGGAGTAGTTGAAGATGGCTCAGTATTGTTTGATGTCTTTGGAACAGTTGTAGTAGTTGTTGTTTCTGTTGGCTTTGGAGTAGCTGTAACAACTTCACGAGTGATTAGTCTTGCTGGGTTAAGAATAACGCCATCATCAACAATCATATCAACATTGTTACCGTCAGCAACTACCCAAACATTATTAACTACATAGTTACCGGTCTGACGAACTGTAAACTTAATTCTGTAGAAGTTTACTTCGTTATAGAACTTGTAGTTACTGTTAATGTCAACACCTGTATAATATACTAAACCTTTGTTAAGAGTGTTAGTCATAATACCTGTTTTTACATCCGGCATTTCAAAGCTTTCAAGCTGTAGTCCGTCATAATCATATGTTACATGGCCCTGGAAATCTTCCCAAATACAGTCGGACTTTACGAAGTAATCAATAGTAACTGTGTCGCCAACATTAGCAACTACACCGTTAACTGTTGCAGTTTCTTCAGCACTTGCTGATGTAACTGCCACTGTACCCATAGCAGTTAGCATTAGAACTGCTAAAAGTATTGAAACCACTCTTCTCATTGTTTTGGCCTCCTTTTAATAATATTAATCTAAAAATTACAAACTTCTTACCTTGATAACACCATCAACATTAACATCTGTGTTTGTAGCATTATCAATAATTGTGTAGCTAAAGTCACCTCTTGTAGCAGTTGCAAAGTCATCAGAACCTGTTGCCTTTACAATAGCATCTGTATCAGCATCAGCTTTAGCGATTACACATACTCTTGTGCCACCTGTCTTATCCTTTGATAGGCAAGGTAGGTTTACAGAGTTTACGATATTACCGTTTTCTAGGTAATCCTTAACTTCTGTTGCAGCCATAACAGCACAGTTGTCTTCACTTTCAGGAGTTGAAGCACCTAGGTGAGGCATTGCAATAACACCATCTTCACCAAGAATATCATCAGTAGCAAAGTCAGTTACATAAGCACTCATCTTGCCACTCTTTAGTGCATCAAGAATATCTGTTGAATTTACAAGACCGTCACGGCTGTAGTTAAGAACTCTTACACCGTCCTTCATCTTGCTGATTGTTTCTTTATTAATCATACCACGAGTACTGTCATTTAGAGGAACATGAACTGTGATATAGTCAGCTTCTGCATAAACTTCATCGTTAGTTTCAACAATCTTGCAGTCAACTAACTTAGCCTTATTAGCTTCATTTAGGAATGGGTCGCAACCAACAACCTTCATACCTAAAGCTGAAGCTACATTAGCAACCTTGATACCGATAGCACCAAGACCAATAACACCCAGTGTTTTGCCCATAATTTCAGGACCGGCAAAGTTTGACTTACCTTTTTCAACCATTTTGCCAACCTGATCGCCGTTGCCTTTTAGAGTCTTAGCCCATTCAATACCGTTAACAATCTTTCTTGATGACATTAATAGACCTGCAACAACAAGTTCCTTAACTGCATTAGCATTAGCACCCGGTGAGTTAAATACTACGATACCCTTTTCTGCACAATCCTTAATAGGAATGTTGTTAACACCTGCACCTGCTCTTGCAATAGCAAGTAGGCTCTCAGGCATTTCCATTTCGTGCATTGATGCTGAACGAACAAGAACAGCAACAGGATTTGTTTCATTATCAGAAACTTTATAGTTATCGCCAAGAATGTCTGTACCACACTTAGCGATTTTATTTAAAGTTAGTACATTGTACATCAGTAATTCTCCTCACAATAAATAGATTTGATTAAGCGTTTTCTTCTTCAAACTTCTTCATAAATTCTACTAGCTTTTCAACGCCTTCATATGGCATAGCATTGTAGATAGAAGCTCTCATACCACCAACTGTACGGTGACCCTTAATGTTAACGAAACCTGCTTTAGTTGCTTCTTCAACAAACTTAGCATCCATATCCTTGTCACCTGTAACGAAAGGAACATTCATAAGGCTTCTGTCTTCCTTAACTACTGTACCCTTAAATAGCTTTGAGTTATCTAGGAAGTCATAAAGAACCTTAGCTTTCTTTTCGTTAAGTTCTTTCATTTTATCTAGGCCACCAACTTCGTTCTTAATCCATTCAAGAACTAGCTTTGCAACATAAATTGTCCAGCATGGAGGTGTGTTGAATAGAGAATTTGCATCTGCATGAGTCTTGTAGTTAAACATTGTTGGAGTAATATCCATAGCATTGCCGATTAGGTCTTCACGAATAATAACGATTGTTAGACCTGCAGGAGCAAGGTTCTTCTGAGCACCTGCAATTAGGCAACCAAACTTGCTAACATCAATTGGTTCACTCATAATACAAGAAGAAATATCAGCTACAAGTGGAATATCACCTGTGTCAGGTAGTTCGTGATAAACAGTACCGTAAATTGTATTGTTCATACAAATATAGAAATAGTCAGCATCCTTAGAGAATGTTGATTTGTCTAGCTTAGGAATATATGTGAAAGTCTTGTCTTCGGAAGATGCAACAATATTAACTTCACCATATCTAGCAGCTTCTTTAGCAGCTTTCTTAGCCCACTGACCTGTGATAACATAGTCAGCCTTGTGGTTCTTGTTCATTAGGTTCATTGGAACCATAGCAAACTGTGAAGAACAACCACCCTGTAGGAATAGAACCTTGTAGTTATCAGGAATATTCATTACTTCTCTTAGTAATGCTTCGCAATCCTTGATGATACCATCAAACTGCTTACTTCTGTGTGACATTTCCATTACGGACTGACCACAACCCTGATAATCTAGCATTTCATCTGCTGCTTTCTTTAAAACCGGTTCAGGTAACATTGATGGACCTGCTGAAAAATTATAGACTCTTGACATTTTAAAAATCTCCTTATCTAATATCAAAATATTTCAAACCGACAGTTAAGTCGATTATACTCATAAATCACTAATAAAATTATATTACTTTAACATCTTAAAGTCAACAAATTAACTTTTTACATAATGTATAAACCATTATACAACAGTAAACTTTTTGTGAACAAGGTTAACCTGTAAAAATTACTTTAACTTCATTTCACCAATAACAGACTTTAGGTCATCTCTCATACGGATAGCTTCCTGTCTTGCAGCCTTAGCGTAATCCTTTTCATCAAGACCTTCAATCTTCTGCCATGCACACATAATGCCTCTTGATGAGTTAACAATAGCACCAATACCGTTTTGGTCAAATGCACCCTTACAGTCATTAGCACCACCACCCTGAGCACCGTAACCAGGTACTAGGAAGAATGTCTTAGGAAGTTCGCCTCTTAGTTCAGTTAGCATTTCAGGATATGTTGCACCTACAACTGCGCCTACACCACTGTAACCGTACTTGCCAACTACCTTTTTGCCCCAATCTTCGCACATTCTGCCCATATGTAGGTAAACTGTTTCTTCACCTCTAAATTCAAGGTTCTGTAATTCACCTGATGATGGGTTAGATGTTTTAACTAGAACAAAGATGCCTTTATCCTTTTCTTCACAAATTGTTATTAGAGGGTTAATACCGTCAGAACCTAGGTAGCCGTTTACTGTTAATGCATCGCCACCAAAAGCTTCTTCCTTTTCACCGTCAATATCAGTTTCACCAAGGTGAGCAACAGCATATGCTTCCATAGTTGTACCAATATCGTTTCTCTTACCGTCTGTAATAACAAACATACCCTTTGACTTAGCATACTTAATAGTTTCTGCCAAAGCTCTTACACCGTACCAACCGTACATTTCATAATATGCACATTGTGGCTTTACTGCTGGAACAATATCATAAAGTTCATCAATTAAGCCTTTGTTATATGTAAGAATAGCATCAGCAGCACCCTCAAGTGTCTTGCCATACTTTTTGAATGACTCTTCCTTAATATATTCAGGAATGTAAGCCATCTTAGGATCAAGACCTGCAACAGTTGGGTTTTGCTTTTCTACAATTTTCTCAATTAATCTATCAAATGACATAATAAATTCTCCTTCTTAAACACCATAAGTTTCTCTGTACTTCTTCATAGCGTCTAGGTGTTCTTTACCTTCAACAACACCATCTTCAATAGCTTTAATAATATCGTCCATTGTAACTACAGAGTGAACTTTGATACCAAATTCTTCTTCCACTTCTTGAACGGCAGACTTCTTGCCACCCTTACCTATTTCCATTCTATCAACAGAAATAACCATATCCTTAACATTTGCGTTACAGATACCCTTGATTTTTTCCATTGACTCTCTTAGTGCTTTACCGGAAGTAATAACATCATCAACAAATACAAGTGTATCATTTTCGCCGAACTGATAGCCGATAATCATACCACCTTCACCGTGATCCTTGACTTCTTTTCTATCAAAGCAATAGTTCATATCAACACCGAATTTGTTGTTAAGGATAATGCCTGTTGCAATTGCAAGAGGAATACCCTTATAGGCTGGACCAAAGATAGCGTCACCCTTAATGTTGTTATCCATAATACATTCAGCATAGAATTCACCAAGTTTGGAAATCTGAGAGCCAGACTTGTAGTTGCCTGTATTGATGAAATATGGCGACAATCTACCACTCTTTAGAGTGAATTCCCCGAAACGAAGAATACCACCATTTACCATAAATTTAATAAATTCTTCTTTGTAAGTAAGTCCATTACCCATTTTTTTACTCCTTTTTATATATTTTAAACTTATTAATAACTAATTTATATGAAACTAATTATTCAATTAGTCTTCTTCAAAAACTACCTTGCCTTCAAAGATAGTCTTTACAACCTTACCTTTCATTTTCATACCTTTGAAAGGTGTATTCTTGCTTTTGCCATGTAGCTTATCTCTGTCAACAATCCATTCCTTATCAACATCTACAAGAGCAATATCAGCCAAAGCACCTGTCTTTAGAGAACCGGCATTGATTTTTAGGATTTTTGCAGGTGTTGTACTCATTAATTTTGCAATATCAAGTAGAGAAAAGTCTCCATTATGGTATAGCACAGTTAGTGCTGCTGCTAATGAAGTTTCCATACCGATAGAACCATTAGGTGCTTTTTCAAAATCTTTTTTATCCTCTTCTGTATGAGGTGCATGGTCTGTTGCAATACAATCAAGTGTACCGTCAGCAAGACCTTCTATAATTGCTAATCTATCTTCTTCTGTTCTTAGAGGTGGGTTCATTCTGTAGTCGGCATCCCTTTTCTCAAGAACATCTTCTGTTAAAGTAAAGTAATGTGGTGCAGTTTCGGCAGTAACTTTAACACCATCTTCCTTAGCCTCTCTAATCATTTGTACAGAAGTCTTTGTACTTACATGACAAATATGAACCGGTACATTATTCTCTTTAGCTAAGTTAATTTCTCTCTTTGTGCCTTTATCCTCAGCTTCGGCAGGAATACCCTTAATGCCTAGCTTTTTGGACATTTTGCCTTTATTAATCTTGCCACCGTCAGCAAGTTCAAGGTCTTCACAATGAGCAACAACTGTCATACCAAGTTCAGGAGCTTTCTTCATAGCTTCTGCCATAATTTCAGGGTCAAGTACAGGTCTGCCGTCATCAGAAAGACCGATAGCACCGGCTTTTCTAAGTGCTTTTAGGTCAGTAGGTTCTTTACCCTCAAGACCCATTGTAATTGAACCGGCAATATAAACTCTTGACTTACAGTTCTTTGCTTTTTCTTTAATGTAGCTGATTACACCGGCATTATCAATTGTTGGGTTAGTGTTTGGCATACATAGTAAGCTGGTAACACCACCGGCTGCTGCTGCATTAGTACCGGTAATAATATCTTCCTTTTCTTCTTGACCGGGATCACGAAGATGAACATGTAGGTCAACAAGACCCGGCATTGCCACAAGACCTGTACCGTCAATTACTGTGTCTTGTTCTGTTTTTCTAAATGGATCTGCTATTCTACCATCATTAATGTATAGGTTAGTAACCTCATCTCTTTGTTCTTCCGGAGAAATGATACGAACATTCTCGATAATCAATCTGTTAATAAAAATCACCCTTAAAATTTTCTTCTGGAACTACCCTTAGAGCGTTTATTCTTCTTGTTTCTTCTAGAATTATCTCTTCTAGGAGGTCTTTGGCTAGTTCTGTTATTTTTAGTATTCTCATATTCTTCAAAGAAATCACTATAATCCACTTTATCCGTACTAGTGTTCTTTGGTTCTTCAGTTAGGTTCTCAACATTTCTATGAGCCTCACGGATTAAATCTCTCTCGATTTTATCCATATTTTCAGAAGTTTCATAGCCATCTACACCGTCAAAGAAAGCATCAGGTCTGTTTGCACCTGTAGCAGTATGGCGATTTTTTCTTGCTCTGTCTCTTTCTCTGTTTTTCTTTCTGTCATTATTATGGATTTCTTCATCAATTTCTCTTAGTCTTTTTCTTAACTTTTTCTTTCTTCTGTGACTAATAATAATGATAAAGATAATCAGTAATACTAAGACACCACCAACAATACAAACAAATGTGATAATGTTAGCATCCCAAAAGCCTTTCTCACTATCATATGTTGCAGATTCAAGAACAGAAGTTAAAAGGTCCTTATCGTCATCACTGACTGCACCATCAGCAGAAACTAAGTTAAAATGATAATACTTACCGTCAACCAATGTATCACCTTGCATTGAGTAAGTAACCTCTGCATCAGTACTGTTATTGATTTTTGACTGAATCATAGAAGTGAAATAAACCAGATTGTTGTAATTTTCGATAGAACAACTTTCACAACCATCATTCTTTTGATAAGAATCTTTAATTGTGTTTAGCTGACTTTCGCTTAAAGTGTTGTAGTTCTTTACTTTTTTACTATTCTTATCCTCTGTAACAGTAACAGTAAGTGTCTGTGTTGCATCGGCAGAATAAGCTACAAGGTACATATCAAGGTCAGTTAAGTCCTTGCCACTTGTACCGTACTTTTTATAAACTTCATCATTAGTTGATGTTTCTCTTGTAATAACATTCATATAAGCAGGAAGGCTGATTTTTAGTCCGATTTTCTGAATCTTATAATCTCTAACTGTGTCTGCGGAAACTGTTATTAATGTAGTAGAAATCATAATTATCACCATTGCAATTAGTGATAATAGTCTTTTCGTTCCCTTGTTTATCATATATTTTCCTCCATAGAAATCCAATATACTAATATACACATTACCATTATACTGTTTTTTCATAGAAAATACAAGGAAAGTTGTAAATTAAATTTTTAATTTTCTGTGGGTTAATGTTAGTTAGATAAATTTAAATAAATTTGGTTTTCAATTTTACTGCATATGAAGATAAATCATTTCTGCAAATTAGGGCTTTTCAATTTTGTTTGTGGGTTAAGATTAATTTGATAAATTAGGGTTTGTAGTGCTATTTGATAGTTTCAACTAATATGGAATTGTAAATAAATTTACAATTCCAATCACTCCTTCCGTCTTTGCATACGCAAAGCCACCTCCCTCAGCGAGGGAGGCAACAAGGTCTGTACAATTTTTTAATTATGTACAAACTTGTAAATTTGTACATATTACGCTTGGCTCCCTCAGACGAGGGAGCTGTCGATTGTAAATTGACGGAACGGCAATTTACCTTTTATAAATCGACTGAAGGAGGGATAAAACTATAAATTAGATGAATTAATCGGTTATTATCTAATTTATCTACATTACATAATCATCCCCACAAACCCTAATTTATCTAACAAAACAAACTAGGTATAAGAAAAGGCACTTCAAGTGAAGTGCCTTTAGAATTAAAAACTTTAGACTTAAAATTCTTTTAACTTAGATAGAATTATTTTACATTAATCTGGATAAAACCGATTTCTTCATTCATACCTAACATAGAAACCTGAGCCTTAGCCTTAACCTGACCTGCTGAAACACCTGTTACAACATAATCATCAGAAACAGTAGCAATACTTTCATCTAATGAAGTAATCTTTAGCACTGACTTTAATTGGTCAAATGTAACCATTCCACCTGTTTGTTTGATAGCTTGTTCAAAGCTTTTCTTGATAGAATCATCAGTTGCACCGGCATTAACATTAACAGTCATAACACCTTTGTACTGAGCCTTTGTTAACATAGCTACAGAGTTTGCTGAGCCTTTATAGGTAACAATCTTATAGTAGTATGTTTTATTCATTTCTACCTTAGTGTCTGTATAAGAAGACTTATTCTTTGCCAGTTTGCTTATTAATGTATAATTGCCATACTTACCGTTAGTTGAACGATATAGCTTGTAACCATCACAACCGTCATTTTTACTCCAACCAATGTACATACCTTTTGTTAAAGCCATAGCAGAAATATCTGTTGGTTCAACATAAGTAATTTTTCTTGTTACACTTACGGCACTTGTTGAATTATTCCTTCTTGCAACAACTCTATAGTAGCAAGTTTTTACATCATAAAGATTTTCGTCAATAAAGTATGAAACGTTACCTGTTGTCTTGATTTTGCTTAGCTTACCGTTACCTACTTTTCTGTAAATATCGTACTTATTAGCACCCTTTGACTTTGTCCATGTAATTTTTACACCATAGATATTATCATCAAAATCGTCAAGAGAACCACTACTTAAGACGTCATCAACATCTATTGTACAATCAGGATTCTTAACATAAGACTGAACCTTAACATTCTTTGGTGCAAGTAGTCTTGTGATAGACTTTGTCTTTGACTTTGAAGTTTCTTTGCCTTTAACTGCAACAACCTGATAAGAATAAGTCTTACCGGCTGAAACCTTTTTATCAAGGTACTTTACAGTTTTGCTGTTAGTCTTTTTAACAACTGAATACTTCTTTGCACCGGATGCTTTTCTATACACTTTATAGCTTTTTGCACCGGAAACCTTTTTCCAACTTACATTAACACCACTTGAAATGTTGCTAACGGATACTGTTGTTTTCTTCATTGTTGTCTTTGCAGATGCAGTAATGTCAAATGAAACAAATACAGACACCATAATGCATAGTGAAAGACAAATACTTAATAATCTTTTCATAATTAACCTCCTGAAATTTATAATAAAAAATTATTAGTTTACATTAATTAGGATGAAACCGGCTTCATAACTCTTATCATCTAACAATAAATCAAACTTAGCTTTAACTTGACCCTTTGAAACACCGGTTACAACAAAATCTCGTGAAATAGTTGCAATTTTTTTGTTTAATGAAGTAAACCTTAAATATGGTTTTAAATCATCTACTGTAGTATCACCTAAATCAGAACGCTTAATTGCTTTCTCAAAGCTCTTCTTAACTGAATCATCAGTTGCTCCAACAGAAACATTAACTGTTTTCATTGGTTTATACTGAGTTTTTGTTATTATTGCAATAGAATTTAATGAACCTTTATATGCAACCATTTTGTAATAATAGGTTTTATTAAATTCTACATTTTTATCAGTAAATTCTAATGTGTTTTTTGAAAGTTTAGCTATTAAAGAGTACTTACCGTTTTTACCATTGGTTGAACGATATATTTTGTAACCGTCGATACATTCATTAACACTATAACCCCAACCTAAGAACATACCACTTGCATAAGACTCCGTAGAAACTTTTCTTGGGTCAATATAAGTAATTTTTCTTACAGTACTTGATGAACTGGTTGATTTACTTCTTCTTGCTACAACTTTATAGTAACACTTTTTTACTTTGCAACTATCATCATCTATATAATAAATATCCTCATCAACATATGCTGATGTATTACCTGTTGTTTTGATTTTTTCAAACTTGCCACCAACAATTTTCCTATAAATATCGTACTTATTAGCACCCTTAGACTTTGTCCATGTAATTTTTACACCCATTACATTGTTGTCAGGTTCACCCGGATCATCAACAAATAGCTTTGCACTATCTATATCAATATAACTCTTATCTACATAATAGTTATTCTTTACATATGACTGAACTTTTACATTCTTTGGTGCTAGTAATCTTGTGATAGACTTTGTCTTTGACTTTGAAGTTTCTTTGCCTTTAACTGCAACAACCTGATAAGAATAAGTCTTACCGGCTGAAACCTTTTTATCAAGGTACTTTACAGTTTTGCTGTTAGTCTTTTTAACAACTGAATACTTCTTTGCACCGGATGCTTTTCTATATAATTTATAGCTTTTTGCACCGGAAACCTTTTTCCAGCTAACATTAATACCGTTTGAAATGTTACTAGCTGAAACTGTAGTTTTCTTCAAATTTGTCTTTGCTGATGCAGTAATGTCAAATGAAACAAATACAGACACCATAATGCATAAAGAAAGACAAACGCTTAGTAATCTTTTCATAAGTACCTCCTGAAAATTTATAATAAAAATTATTAGTTTACATTAATTAGGATGAAACCTTTTTCAAGCTCAAAATTTCCTAGTTTCTGAATAATAGGGGCTTTTATTGTACCTTGTGATACTGCTGTAATAATATAGTCCTTAGAAACGGTTGCTACCTTTTCATCTTTTGATTCAATTCTAATTGATTCCATAATTTTATCAAAAGTTACCTCTTGATACAAGTCCGACATATTTCTCTTTAGGTCTTTATTTATTTTTGCTAAGGTCTTTTTGAACTGCTTTTGAACAGAATCGCTAGTATCACCAACATTTAAATTCACTGTAGTTACAGGTTCATACTTTTCTTTAATTGTTAAGCCAACAGAATTATTTGAACCTTTATAAGCCACAAGTTTGTAGTAATAAGTTTTTCCTAATTCAGCATTCTTTTCTTCATACTTATATTCTTTTGTTGTGTATTTACCGATATAAGAATATGAACCGGCTTTTCCTGTTAATGAACGATACAACTTATAACCGTCACAACCTGCCACTTGAGTCCATGATACCAATAATTCATCTGATAAAGAATATGTAAATATATATGAAGGTTCAACATAACAGATTTTTCTTGTAGTACTATAATCACTTGCTGAAGTATTTTTTCTTGCTACAACTTTATAACTAAGATTTACTACACTAAAAAAAGATTCACGATCCACATATGTTGAAATATTACCTACAGTTTTAATTTTTCTGTACTTTTTACTGTTATCAACTTTTCGGTAAATATCATATTTATTTGCACCTTTAGACTTATTCCAAGTTATCTTTACCCCTAATTTTGAGTCAAAAGTGAAAACATTATCAAAAACATAATCAGCTTTGCTACCCTTTAAGGTACAATCGGTTTTACTGGCATATGACTGAACCTTTACATTCTTTGGTGCTAGTAATCTTGTGATAGACTTTGTCTTTGACTTTGAAGTTTCTTTGCCTTTAACTGCAACAACCTGATAAGAATAAGTCTTACCGGCTGAAACCTTTTTATCAAGGTACTTTACAGTTTTGCTGTTAGTCTTTTTAACAACTGAATACTTCTTTGCACCGGATGCTTTTCTATATAATTTATAGCTTTTTGCACCGGAAACCTTTTTCCAGCTAACATTAATACCGTTTGAAATGTTACTAGCTGAAACTGTAGTTTTCTTCAAATTTGTCTTTGCCGATGCAGTAATGTCAAATGAAACAAATACAGACATCATAATGCATAAAGAAAGACAAACGCTTAGTAATCTTTTCATAAGTACCTCCTTTTACAAGTAAAAATTGTATCTCTGTAAGCACATTATACTATATTATGGTACAAAATGGAAGTATTTTAAATAAAAATAAATTACTAAGCGTAGAATATTTCAATTAAATTTTATAAAAGTTGTACAAACAATGTAATATTATTTTACATTATTTAACTGAGAAGTTGTCAATCAATCTTGTTTTGCCGATATAAACTGCCATAGCAACAAGTGTGTTTTCTTTGATTTCCTTAACAGGGTTCATTGTAACACCGTCAACTGCCTCAACATAGTCAATTTTTGCAAGTGGTTCAGCATTAATAAGTTCTTTCATTTTTGAAAGTACAGTTTCAGCATTCTTTTCACCATTAGCAATAATTTCTTTACCTAGGTTTACTGCTTTTGATAGACACAAAGCTGCCTTTCTTTCTTCATCACTTAGGTATGTATTTCTGCTTGACTTTGCAAGTCCGTCACTTTCTCTAACAATAGGGCAACCGATAATTTCAATACCGTAGGACATATCCTTAACCATTTTACGGATAATTGCAAGTTGCTGAGCATCTTTTTCACCAAAGAATGCTTTGTCAGGAGTTACAATGTTAAATAACTTTGAAACAACAGTACAAACACCTCTAAAGTGAATTGGTCTTGTTTTGCCACAAAGTTGCTTTGGCATATCTGATAGAATTTCTACAAATGTACTGCTGTCTTCATCATACATTTCAGAAACTTCAGGATGGAAAACCAGGTCAGCACCCATTTCTTCACATAATTTTTTATCATTGTCAAAATCTCTAGGATAAGACTCTAAGTCTTCATTAGGTGCAAACTGTGTTGGGTTTAGGAAAACACTGACAACTGTTTTGTCACAATGTTCAACAGATGTTTTAATAAGACTTGCATGACCTTCATGTAAGTAACCCATTGTTGGTACAAGACCAACTGTTAGTCCATTTCTCTTCCAATCCTTAACTTGCTGACGAACTTCACCGATTTTTGTTGCTACTGTCATTTTACTTCTCTTCTTTCCTTAATTCATCAATAATTTCTTTATCTATTGCAAAGCTATGGTCTTTATCAGGGAAAGAACCATTCTTTACTTCTTTATCATACTGCTTAAAAGCATCTACCATCTTGTCACCAAGAAGTTCATATCTCTTTACAAACTTAGGTACATAGTCACTAAACAAACCCAACATATCTTGATATACAAGAATCTGACCATCTGTACCATCACCTGCACCGATACCGATTGTAGGGATAGTTAGCTTCTCAGTAATATATTCACAAAGTTCAGTTGGTGCACATTCAATAACTACTGCAAAAGCACCGGCTTTCTCTACTGCTAAGGCATCCTCTACCATTTTTCTTGCACCGTCAATACTTTTACCCTGAACCTTAAAGCCACCAAAAGCATTTACACTTTGAGGTGTCATACCGATATGAGCCATTACAGGAATACCTGCATTAGTAATAGCCTTGATACGGTCACACATTTCTACGCCACCCTCAAGTTTAACTGCATTTGCTCTAGCCTCTTTCATTAGTCTACCGGCATTCATTACTGCTTGTTCAACAGAAACTTCATAAGACATAAAAGGCATATCAACAACAACCATTGCATTTTTACATGCTCTTGATACTGCACTGCCAAAGGTAATCATATCTTCCATCGTAACTGAAAGTGTATCTTCATAACCTAGCATAACATTGCCTAGGCTATCACCAACCAAAATACCGTTTACACAATTATCCATAATTTTTGCAGTTGAATAATCGTAAGCAGTCAGCATTGAGATTTTCTCTCCCTTTGCCTTCATCTTTGCAAAAGTTGAAACATTATTTTTCATTTTCTGCTCCTTTCAAAAGTACCTGTAATTCACTATAATCTCGGTTTTCATTTTTTACTTTACTAATATTTAAAATTCTTTTTGACAGCAAAGTATAAATTTCTTTTTCTTCACCACTTAAACAGTTTAAGTGCTTAGTTACTGTATTAGTGTCACATCTTTCTACCGGTCCTGTTAAGCTGCTTACTACATCATTTTCCATAACATTCTTAACATTGTTAGTTACAATTGGAGTTAGTGCTTTCAGAGCGTTTTCCCTTGTAAATCCACAATCTACTAAAGTAGAAATACAAAAATCAAGTAGTCCTACCACAAGATTACTACCAATAGTAGCTGACAAATGATACTTATGTTTCATAGATTTATCAATAACTTGAAAATCATTACCACACTTTTTAAGAATATCTGTAACTAACTTAACACCAAGGGCTGAGCCTTCCACAGAAAAAAAGCCATCAGCTATTTCACAATATGACTTATACTTGTCACTAATTGCAAATAACGGATGGACTGAACATATCATTGCACCAAAATCTTCTGCATCATCAAAAGCCTCTTTAGCAGACATAACACCACTACAATGGCAAATTAATTTTCCCTTGATTGCTTGTTTTGAAAGAGAAGAATATACATCTCTTATATTATTATCCGGAACTGTAAGAAAAAGAGCGTCACAACTTCTAACCAAATCGTTTATACTTTCAAAACAACTTGTGTTTGTAAAACTTGATGCTTCCTTTGCACTAGTGATATTTTTGCTAAAATATCCAACAACAGATATACCCTTACTCTGAAAATATTTTCCCAAAGTAAATCCAACTTTACCTGCTCCTACAAATCCAATTTTCATAAAATCACCTACTTTCAAGGTGACACCCAAAGTCCCATTCCTTACGGATATAAGCTATAAAAGGATATTAAAAAACATTGTATGTGGTACTATTTCATAAGAATACAGTCCACAAAATATAATATAACATTCTAAAGAAAAAAAGTAAAGAAAAATATACCTTTACACTAAATAATTTTACAGAAAAAGGCAAAATAAAACTCCCCACAATGTGAGGAGTTTAAGTTTAAAATTAATTACTTATTAAAGATTGACATAATGTCATAGAAAGTATCGTCATCATCATCTTCAACCTTTGGAGCCGGAGTAGATGCAGGTGTGCTACTTACAGGAGCAGTAGCAGTAACCGGCTTTGCAGGAATCTTATCTTCATCCTTATCGCCGTTGAAACCTGTAGCAATAACTGTAACGCTGATTTCGTCTTCCATATTTTCATTGATAACAGCACCCCAGATGATGTTTGCATCTTCAGAAGCCTTGTTAGAAATCATTGTAGAAGCAATATCAATATCTTCAAGTGAAATATCAGCAGAAGCAGTAACATTAATAATAACGCCCTTAGCACCGTCAATAGCTGTTTCTAGTAATGGTGAAGAAATAGCCTGTTCAGCAGCAAGTGTAGCCTTATCCTTACCGGAAGCCTTACCGATGCCCATATGAGCATAACCTGCATTCTTCATAATAGCAGTCACATCGGCAAAGTCAAGGTTAACAAGACCCGGAACAAGGATTAGGTCAGAGATACTCTGAACACCCTGACGAAGAACATCATCAGCAATGCTAAATGCATTCTTAAGAGTGATTGACTGGTCACTAAAGTACTTTAGTCTTTCATTAGGTACGATAATCAGTGAGTCAACAGATGTTGCAAGTTCCTGAATACCCTGTTCAGCCTGAGCCATTCTCTTCTTACCTTCAAAAGCAAAAGGCTTAGTAACAACTGCAACAGTTAGGATGCCCATTTCTTTAGCAATCTGAGCAACTACAGGAGCAGCACCTGTACCTGTGCCACCACCCATACCGGCAGTAACAAATACCATATCTGTATCTTTAAGTAGAGCTGCAATTTCTTCCTTTGATTCTTCAGCTGACTGCTGACCGATACTTGGAAGAGAACCTGCACCCTTACCTCTTGTAATCTTTTCACCAATCTGAACTTTCTTGTCAGCCTTAGAGAACTGAAGAACATGTTCATCTGTATTTATAGCAATAAATTCAACATTTTGAACTTCACTAGAAACCATTCTGTTGATAGCGTTACCGCCGCCGCCACCGACACCGATAACTTTAATAACTGGTAAATAATTCATTGGTTCATTTTCTAACTCAAAAGCCATTTAAACTTCCTCCTTGTTTCCTATATATCTAATACATAATGCTTTAAATAGACACAATTACTATTATATAAGGTATCATAAAATACGGAAAAAATCAAGTAATTTTGTGCTTTATCTTAAATTTCAAAAAGTATAACTACATATGGTGTATATAGTAATTTTTTCGTCAATATATTACTTATTATTTTAGTAAATATTTAACTTAGTTGTATAGTGTACCGTCACCATAACCTGTATCGTAACCTGTACCATAGTCTGTACCGTAGTCAGTACCATAATCAGTACCATAGTTTGTGCCGTAGCCAGTGCCATAGTTTGTGCCGTAATCTGTTCCATAATCGGTACTGTTACCTGTACCATAGTCAGTTACACCACCACTTGTATCAGTACTATAACCATTTGGATCAACATAAGAATTTGCATCTGTAGTTGGTTCTGTAGTAGTTGTGGTTGTATCGTCTGATTTATCAGCCTTATCTACAATAGAGTCTTCGTTAAAGTAACTTCTCTTTGTATCATAACAAGAACTTACATCCAAAGTACCCTCAATAACACCTTGATTATTTGGGTCTAGCTTTTCTGTAATAATAACCTTTGCTGTTTTGATTTTATAATTAATATTTTCCGGTAAACCAAGTTTTACAAGAATTCTATTATCATAAGTAAAGGTTAAGTTTGCACTTTTTGATACATTGATTTCTGTTATATCTTCAAGTTTATTGTTGTTAAGTGAAGTGACAATTTCTGTAAGTGACTGTCCTACTGCCTTGTTGCTATATTCAACATAGTCACCGGGAGTATTGGACTTAAGTTTTGCACCTTTTAGGATTGGCAGTCCCTTTACCTTTTTGTTGGAATTATCAAGAATCCTGCCTTCCTTAGAAACTGTACAATACTCTTTGTCGTGTTTAACCATATAACTTGCTTCGCCCTCAGTAACATCAATTACGATTCTGTCAGGCAAACCAAAAGAAACATCAACCTTTTGTACATATGGGAAAGTATTTTTAATATTTTCTTCAGCCCACTTCTTGTTGGCTAAGAAAATATTTTCACCTTCCTTTATACCACAAGCAGAAACAAGTTGTTCCTTAGAATACCTTGTTTCTCCTTCAATTTCAAAATTAGCTGTCTTAAAAAATACTGTTAAAGAAAGTGTAATACCGGCTACAACTACAACAGCCACCAAGGCTGAATATGTAATTATCATTCTCCATCTACGACTTTTCTTAGTATTTATACTTTTTGCCGGATTTTTCTTTCTTCTCATTCTGCGTAAATCATTTTTGTCAAGATATTTGTTGTCATCATAAGCTGACTGGTCAACAATATTCTCACCTAAAAAGTCATTACTTCCGGAATATCTGTCTTTTCTGGTATTTCTCTTTGTTGTATCAATTTTTCTTACATCTTTACGAGGTGTAATTACATCTTCTTTTAACTTTTTCTTTCTCTTTTTATTGGCTCTTTTAATTGCTTGATCTCTTCGCTTTTGCTCAGCTTTTCTTTCTTTTTCTCTTCTTTTCTTTTCTTCTTTTATTTTTTTCTTTCTGCTCTTTTCAATTTTCTTTTTTGCATCAGCCAATTTTCACACCTCTTTCCTCTATACTTTCCTTATATTTGCTCCTAAACTTGACAGTACAACCTCTAGGTCTTCATATCCTCTTTCAAGGTACTTAATTCCTTCAATTTCGGTTCTACCCTCTGCTTTTAAAGAAGCAACAACCAAAGCAGCAGCACCCCTTAGTTCTTTTGCTACTACCTTAGCACCAAATAATCTATCTACACCTTCAACAACTGCAACCTTGTTGGCTACCTTTATATTAGCACCCAATCGTGTTAAGTCCTCAACATGACGGTATCTGCTTTCAAAAATATTTTCAACAAATACAGTTGTACCCTTAGCAACTGTTGCAACAGACATCATAACTGCTTGTGCATCAGTCGGAAAACCGGGATAAGGCATTGTCCTTACAGATTTAAAGGGCTTTAGTCTGTTTGGACTATCTATCTTAAGTTTACTGTTTCTCACCTTTATATTGCAACCGGCCTCCTCAAACAGAGGAATAACTCCGTCAAGGTGGCTACTGATAATACCGTTAAGTATTAACTCACCACCGGTAACTGCCGAAGCAGCCATCAAGGTTGAAGCAACAATTCTGTCCGGAATAATAGTATGGACTGTTGGAGTTAAATTATCAACACCATAAATATAAATTGTGCTTTCGCCTGCACCATATATTTCAGCACCACACTTAACAAGATAATCACACAAATCAACAATCTCCGGTTCTCTGGCAGCGTTACTGATTATTGTAGTACCTTTTGCCAAAACGGCAGAAAGGATAATATTTTCAGTAGCACCTACACTAGGGAACGGCAAAGCAATTTTTGCTCCATGTAATTTATCTTTTACTCTACAAGTGATAAGTCCATATCTTTCATCAATAATAACACCCATTTTTCTAAGTGCAGAAAGGTGCAAGTCAATTGGTCTTGGACCTAATTCACATCCACCGGGGAAGTACAACTTTGCCTTTCCTTTTCTTGCGATTATTGCACCTAAAAATACAATAGATGAACGCATTTCATTCATCAAATTCTCCGGTATATCACACCTATTCATATCTTTGCTATCAACAATAAGTGTGTGGTCGCTGAGTTTTGCACTACAACCAAGATACCGTAAAATCTGTATTGATGCATTAATATCACTGATAATAGGACAACAATGAATTACACTTTCACCACTGCACAAGAGAGTTGCCGAGATAATAGGCAATGCACTGTTCTTAGCACCTTGCAAATCAACTTCACCTTGCAACCGTCTGTTACCATCAACTATAAACTTAGCCAATTACAACACCCTTTATAAAATACTGAAACTATTTCTACATATTTTATGTTGGTGTTTCAAAAATGTGTTAGCCTAGAATACCTTTAATAACACTAAAGATTCTTTCATTAGCATCAACAATAGCCATCTTTCTGGCATTTTTGCTATATTCTTCAAGAGTAGCACTACTCTCAAGTAGCTTATCAACTTTTTCAATTAGAAGTTCAGGAGTTAAATCCTTTTCTTCAATAATTTCAGCAGCCTTTTTGTTTACCATAGCCATTGCGTTGTGATACTGATGATTTTCAGCAACATTTGGAGATGGAATCAGTACTGCCGGTTTGCCCTGTGCTTGGATTTCTGAAAGTGTAATTGCACCTGCTCTTGATACAACCACATCACAAGCGGCAAGACAAGTTGCCATATTGTTAATATATTCTCTAATATCAAGGTTAGGACACTTTGAAATGTCTGTACCTTTCTCTTTAACTAAATCAGGGAACCACTTACCGTATTGACCATAAGCATGGATATGCTGATACTTACCGTCTTTACCACTTCTTGCGATTAGGTCAGCTAGGTTTTCGTTAATCTTTCTTGCACCTAAAGAACCACCAAAAGATAGAACAACAGGTCTTTCATCAAGGCCAAGTTCTGCTCTGGCACTTTCTCTGTTAGCAGAAAGGATTTCCTGTCTTACAGGGTTACCTGTAATAACATAATCTAGGTTAGGATCAAGGTGTTTCTTAGCATCAGGAATAGCTAACATAACTTTCTTAGCTAACTTAGAAAGCATCTTTGTAGTAACACCCGGATAAGCGTTTTGTTCGTGTATAATAATCGGAACACCCATCTTTGCTGCAGTACGAAGTACAGGACCACTTACATAGCCACCTGTACCAACTGCAAGGTCAGGTTTAAATTCCTTAATAATTTTCTTTGACTCAGCAGAGGCTGTAAACATTCTCTTTACTGTTTTAACATTGTGACCAATAGCCTTAATATTAAAACTTCTCTTAAAGCCACTAATAACAATTTGCTTAAAGTCAAAGCCTGCCTGTGGAACAAGTCTTTCTTCCATACCACCCTTGTTACCCACAAAAAGGATTTCTGCTTCCGGCATTTGTTTCTTTACATATCCGGCAATTGCAAGTGCCGGATTAATGTGACCGGCTGTACCCCCACCGGCAAATAAAATTCTCATATTTTACACCTCATTATGCTTTTTCAATATTAGAGTGTCTTGAAATCGAAAGTATTACACCCATCTGTGCCATCAATACAACCAGGGAACTACCACCATAAGAGAAGAATGGTAAGCTGATACCTGTATTAGGCAACCAGTCTGTAATAACAAAAATATTTAGAATAACTTGAATACCAATCTGTGAAATCAAACCAATACCAAGTAGTTTACCAAATCTGTCCGGTGCTTTCAGTGCAATCTTTACACCTCTATATACAAGTGCTGCAAAGATAATTAAGATTACTATTGCACCTACTAAACCAAGTTCTTCACATACAACTGCAAAGATAAAGTCGTTCTGTGGTTCAGGCAGATAACCATACTTTTGTCTTGAGTTACCAAGACCTAAACCGAAAAGACCACCTGAGCCTATTGCATAAAGACTGTTTCTGGTCTGCCAAGTTGTTTGCCACATTTTTTCAGTTGTATATTCAAGAGCCTGACCCCAACCTTCCATTCTTGTCATAGCATAAGAAAGAAGACCGGTTACCCAAGCAAGAAAGAAAGCAATTACAACTGCCACACCGGCAACAGCAAGCCATTTTGTGTTAATACCTGCTAGGTAAAGCATTACAACTGTAAGTAATAGAATAATTACAATACCTGAATAGTGAGGTTCAAGCACCAATAAAACTGCAGTACTGACAAATACTGCAAGTGCAGGAACAACGCCATACTTAATGGTACTCATCTTATCATAGTAAAGGCTTCCCCAATGTGCCAAGAAAAGCACAATTGCAAATTTTGAAAATTCCGAAGCCTGAATACCATAACCACCGACACCAATCCATCTATGAACATTGTTTACCGGTGGCAACAATAATACAAGAAATAGTGCCAAATAGGAAAGTCCTAAAAACACATAACATAAATGATGTAAGCTATGGTAGTCAATATAGGAAATACCCATCATAAGTACAAAACCAATAACTGCAAATATTAACTGCCTTTTCAAGAAGAAGAAACTGTCTCCCTGATTATAATATGCAACTGCATAAGATGCTGAAAACATCATTATAAGACCTGTTACAAGAAGAACTAATAGAATAATTAGGAAAGGCAAGTCAATACCCATACCAATTGATAAAGAAAATCTCTTTCTCTTTTTTGGAGGAGCATTCTTTCTTCTTGTCCTGCCACGGCTATCATATCTTTGTCTTTCGTTTGACATTCTTTTTAAAGTTTCTGATGACATTAAATTCTCCTCCTCCCTATATTATATGAAGTATCAAAGTCCTAAAATTACTAACGCAGTAACAATACCACAAATAACAATTGTAAATGCACTGAATACTACAACAATCTTTGTTTCACTCCAACCACACTTTTCAAAGTGATGGTGGATAGGACTCATCTTAAATAATCTTTTACCGTGAGTAATTTTGAAGTATGTTACCTGAAGGATAACAGATAGCATTTCAAGTAGATAAGTTAGTGCCATTGGAATTAGGATAACCGGCATATTCATTGAATAAGCCAATGCACAAACAATGCCACCTAAGAACAGTGAACCTGTGTCACCCATAAATACCTTAGCAGGGTTAAAGTTCCATAGTAAGAAACCTAGACAACCACCGGCTACTGCTGCTGATAAAACACCTGTTGCAGGAGAAGTCATAATACTTGAAATAATCATATAGAAAATAGCAACAAAGAATGTTTCTGAACCAACAAGACCATCAATACCGTCAGCTAGGTTAACTGCATTAACAACACCGACAATAACAATTACACTGATAATGTGGTAGATAATTGCAAAATTGCCCATATGAACAGTACCTGCAAAAGGAATATATGTTGTATCGCCATAACCAAAGAAAGCGTTGATTACAACGAATGCAATAGCAATTGCAAATTGGAACACTAGTTTCTGCTTAGCAGTTAGACCAAGGTTTCTCTTCTTAACAACCTTAATATAGTCATCAAGGAAACCCACTGCACCGTAAAGTACAGCCATACCTAGGCTAACAAACACCATTAGAACCTCTTTGTTATAAGAATAACCTGTTGGTTCATAAATATCACCGAAAATTGATAAACAAGGAATTGCAATTACTGTTGCAACAACAATACCGATGATAAACATAATACCACCCATTGTTGGGGTACCTTGCTTTTTCTTATGCCAAGATGGTCCAATATCAAGAATTGTCTGACCATACTTTAATTTGTGTAAAATTGGAATCAAAAACCTTCCTATTACTGCTGAAAGAACGAATGCAACAACTGCACCCACAAGTTCCCATAATCCTGTTGTCATTCTAACACCTCATTTTAACATCTTTTATATAAAAAATTTATTATTCTGCAATACCACTTTGTGGCGAGAAGGTAACTGTAATAACTGTACCTTCACTAACCTTAGTACCCTGAGCTATACTTTGCTTTGTAGAGATACCGTCACCACTTGTACTTGAAGTACCCTTAACAGAGACATTCAGTCCATACTGAGAAGCAACACTGTTTACATCACTTAAGCTCATATCAAGTAAGTTAGGTACTTCTACCGTTTCTTTTGCCGAAGATTTGTCAGTATAAAGAACAACTGTTCCACCCTTTGGTACAGTAGAATTTGATTCCGGCATTTGAGCAATAACCTTGCTACCTGAACCCTTAACTACCGGTGTAAGTCCTTCATCGGAAATCTGTTGTTGTGCATCTTCTGTTGATAGACCAACATACTGACCGGCAATAGCATCTAGATTTTCTCTTTCACTATCTGTATATTCTGTTTCAACCTCTAAGTAAGGTAAAACTTCTTCCATAATCTGTGAGAATACAGGTGCTGCTACAACAGAACCATAGTAGTTATCACCTGTAGGAGTATCAAAGAACATTAGCATTGCATATTTTGGGTTATCTGCAGGAGCATAACCTAGGAAAGACGCAATGTAGTCTTCTACACCATCACCATTACTATCTACCAATTTTTCTGATGTACCTGTCTTACCGGCTACTCTGTAACCTGCAACATAACCACATTTTACACCACCCTGTTCTGAGTTGTGTTGTAAAATTGTGTTTAATGTTTTAGATACGCTACTTGATACAACTTTTCTCTTAATCTTTGTATCATAGTTTTGTACAACATTACCGTTGCTGTCCTGAATCTGCTTTACAACATGTGGCTGAACTAAGTTACCACCGTTTGCAACAGCTGATACGGCAGTAATCATCTGAATTGGAGTAATTGAGAAACCTTGACCGAAAGAAGCAACTGCAAGGTCAACAACGCCCATTGAACCGTCCGGTGTAAAGAACTGGTCGTCACTTTCACCCGGTAGGTCAATACCTGTTAATTCTGAATAACCAAATGCTTGATAATATTCCCAGAACTTTGCTGCACCTACTTTTGCACCAATCTGCATAAATGCAGGGTTACAAGAATTGATAATTGCTTGTTCAAAAGTCTGTGTACCATGACCGTTCCAGTCATGACAGTGGATAAGTCTATCACCTACTTGCATAGAACCGGTACAGTTAAAAGTGCTTGTATCTGCATTTACAACACCTTCTTCAAGTGCCATAGCAGAAGTAATAATCTTAAATACAGAACCCGGATAATATGTGTCGGAAATAGCTTTGTTACGCCATTGTTCAGCTAAAGCCTCGCTATAGGCTTTGTTCTTTTTCTTTTTATCTGTAATAGCTTTGATTTCTTTTTGCTTTGTTTCATCAGCTATAGTATAAGGTTCATTAAGGTCATAGCCACCGACTGTAGCCATAGCAATAATTTCACCATTTGTAACATCCATCATAATAGCACAACCACGGTTATAAACCTTATTGGTTATGATGTTCTGTTGCATATACTTTTCAACAACAGCTTGAACTGTTTCATCAATAGTAAGAACCAGGTTGTTACCGTCTTTAGCATCAACACTTTGTTCATATGCAAACGGCATATCAACACCTTGTGAATTTCGTGCTGAAATAAGTCTGCCACTTGTACCTGACAAATACTTATTGTACTGATACTCAAGACCTTCAAGACCTTGGTCGTCATCACCGGTAAAACCGATTACTGAAGAAGCAAGTTCATTATAAGGATAATATCTTTTGTAGTCATCAAGTAGCTGAATAACATTTTCCAGCTTATATTTTTTGCTTAAAGTATCTTGTAACTTTAAAATTTTATTTCTTTCTTTTGTTTCTATCTTTCGCTTAATGCTAACATAATATGAATTTTCTTTAGTTTCCTTTAGAACTTCATCATAATCCAAATCAAGAATTTTTGAAAGATTTTTAGCTACATACTCTCTCTGTTCATCAGTTTTGAAGTTAGCAGGAGCCATAACAACTCGCCATACCGAAGCACTCTGGGCTAATACTTTACCGGTTCTATCATAGATAGTCCCTCGTTTTGCTGAAATCTCAGTATCATGTAACTGTTGTTCAACAGCTTTTTGGCTTAAACTTTCTCCCTTAACCACTTGCAAAAATGCAAGTCTACAAGTAGCAGCACCAAAACCAATAACCAAAATAATAACCAAAAGAATCATTGTTCTATGTCTTAACTTTTGATTTACGCCTTTTACATTCTTAGCCAACTGGTCTTGCTCCTTTCTTATCTCTTTCATATCAATAAATACGGAAAAAGAGTTAAGATAATTAAAATCTCAACTCTTGTACCCTCTATAATCTTATTACACAAACCTAAGGGTTATGACCAAATTGAGGATATCCAATCTACTATAGTATCAAAAATACTTTTATCCTCTTTTTCAATAACCTTGGCTTTATCCCCGCTAGATAAATCCACAAATTCCTTTTGGCTACTGTTTGCTTTAGTCATGCCTAGTTTATCCTGTGCATATTCCTCAATAATAGAAGTTGTGTATTTAGCATCAACATTCATTTGCATTTGAGTATATTCACTTTGGCTATTCTCTAATGTTTCCTGTGCCTCTGATATTTTCTGATTTAATTCTGTTAGCTGAACTTGGCTATAAATAATCATACCAACTACTGCCACAACAACTGCAGAAAACAAAAAGCCAACAGTTAACTTCAAAGGATTGCGTTTGCGTCTTTTCGCTTGTTCAATTTTTTTCTTAGGTATTTTTACTACCTTATTTTTCTTATGTAAGTCCTGATTTTCAAGATTTTCATCTTCAAAAACAGAAATGTCATAAGCATTATTACTGCTCAAAAATGCCATTTATTCACCTATATAACCAATTCTTCATTTTTCTAAAATACTATATATAGTACCTTAAAATTTCTTTCTTCTCATAATCTTTACTTATTCGTAGTAATTAAAATCTCAATATATATTTATCGTAATTGTTTTGTTACACTATCTATAGATATTTGTAACTATAATTACACCACTGATATATTTTACTACATATACAGTGCTTTGTCTAGGAAAATACTACAAAACTGTCACTTTACCTAAATTTTTTCGCAAATCCTTAGCTTTGCACTTCTACTTCTAGGGTTTTTGTCCAATTCTTCCTGTGTAGCCTCTATAGGCTTACGGTTTACCAGCTTTGCCTTTGGTACATTTCCACAAACACATACCGGAAAGTCCTTTGGACAAGTACAACCCTTGCACCAAGATGCCATCTTTTGCTTTACTATTCTATCCTCTAGTGAGTGGAAAGAAATAACTGCAAGTCTGCCCTTTGGACTTAGCATTTCAAATGCTTCATCAAGACCGTTTTCAAGCTGAGTAAGTTCTCCATTTACTTCAATTCTAAGTGCTTGGAAAGTCTTTCTTGCAGGATGACCTTCTCTTCTAACCTTTTGAGGTACAGAATTCTTAATAATCTCAGCAAGTTGAAGAGTAGTAGTAATTCTTTCTTCTTCTCTTGCTTTAACTATACCCTTTGCGATAGATGGTGCAAATTTATCTTCACCATAGCGATATATAATATCTCTAAGTTCTTCATAACTTAAGTCATTTACTAAATCTTCGGCAGAAGTACCACTTTGGCTCATTCTCATATCCAAAGGTGCATCCTTATGAAAGCTAAAACCTCTTTCGTCAGTATCTAACTGATGAGAACTAACACCAATATCAAGAAGAACACCATCTACTTGATAAATACCTCTGTCATTTAATAGCTTTTTCATATCACCAAAACAACCATTTATAATAATTGAATTTGGCTCATTTTTAAATCTTTCGGAAATTGTTGTAATAGCATCCGGATCTCTGTCAATAGAAATCAATTTGCCACAATCAAGTTTTTTTAGAATTTCTGCTGAGTGACCGCCACCACCTGCTGTACCGTCAACATAAATTCCGTTGGGGTTAATGTTCAGTCCCTCAATACACTCATTGAGAAGAACTGAAATGTGATTAAATTCCATAATTAAAACTTAATAAGCTGAAGAGCATCTTCAAGTTCTTGGCGTTGTTTAGCCATAAATGCATCGAACTTATCTTTGTTCCATACTTCAATACGACTATCCATACCAACAACTACAGCCTCACCTTGGATGGCGCTGTCCTCACGCAATTTTTGGGGAATTTGAATTCTACCCTGACCGTTTGGACTAACTAGTGTTGCTGCAGATAAAAGCAAATATTGAAGTGCCATAGCTTTGTTAGCAGGTAGCTCCCTTATCTGCTCTCTTAGACGATTAAACTCATCAACAGACATAATCTGTATATTTTCAGAAAAGCCATTGGTTACATAAAATTCTTCGCCAAGTTCTTCTCTGAATTTCTGTGGCAGTACAATTCTGCCTTTTGCGTCAACTGAATGAACTGTTGTACCGGAAAACATATTAAACTGCCACCTCCATTATTAATTAAATATGACACACAGAAATCACTTACCGACACTAAGTGTCCTATTGTGACACCAAATGCCACTTCTATATGAACCATTATATACTACTTGTAATGATATTGCAAGGAATTTGTAACAATTTCTTTATATTTTCAAACTGTTCACATAATGAGTTTTGGCATTAAAATATTGTTTTAGGCAAAAAAATAACCACTACTTTCGTAGTGGTTAAAAATCTCAATTATTTTCTAAATCAGTCTTTCTTCTGAGCCTGAATATCCTGACGAGTCTTACGGATTTCGTTTGTTAAATCTGTTAGAGTTTCATCAGCTCTCTTCATTAGGTCAGTAACATAACCGTTAGCTGCTTTCTTCATTTCAGAAGACTTCTTCTTCGCATCACTTAGGATGTCTGCTGCCTGAGCCTGTGCCTGTTTTGTGATTTCATCTTCAGCAACTAACTGCTTCTTCTTTTCTTCACCGGCACGGATAATTTCTTCTGCTTCCTTCTTAGCTTCAGCAAGAATCTGGCTTCTATCGGCAACAATGCTCTTAGCCTGTCTAACTTCACCCGGTAGTGCATCCTGAATGTCGTCAAGAATATCAAGAACTGCTTCTGTATCTACAACAGCCTTACCACCTGTTAAAGGTAGAACCTTTGCATCGTTCATCATATCTTCTAACTCATTGATTAGGTCTTCCACTCTCATCTTAATTAACTCCTTTTAATCTACTGTATATTTTGTCATACAAACAAGCCGGAACAAAATCACTAATGTCCCCACCGAAGGATGCTACCTGCTTAACCATACTAGAGCTTAAATACATATACTTTGCACTGGTAGTTAGGAAGATAGTTTCCAAATCGGGATTGAGTTTTTTGTTTGTTAAAGCCATTTGAAATTCATATTCAAAGTCAGATACAGCTCTTAACCCCTTAACAACTGTAACTGCTGATCTTTCCTTTGCATAACTTGCCAAAAGACCATCAAAAGATACAATCTCCAAATTGCTGATATGTGTTGTCGCTTCCTTTAACAAATCAATTCGTTCGTTAATAGAAAAACTTGGTTGTTTATTTGGATTAACCATAACGGCAACAATAACTTTGTTGAACATCTTAGATGCTCTTTCTATAATATCAATATGTCCAAGGGTTACCGGATCGAAACTACCCGGACAAATTGCTATTTTATCCATTCTTTTTCCTCTTTCCAAGTTTAGTACGAACTACTCAATATTTTCTTTGTAACAAAAACTGCTTACCTTTATTTTACCATAGCGATATTCTCTGTCAAGGCTAAAATTAGAATATTTTTCAATTATTTTTTCATCAACAGGATGTTCACACAGTACAACACCGGTTTCTTTCATATTTTCAAATACCAAAGGCAGTACTTCTTCAAGTAGTCCTTGTCTATATGGTGGGTCAAGAAAAGCAATATCAAACTTCTCCTTATTCATCTTTAAGAAACTTACTGCTGAACCGTTAACAACCTTTGATTTATCTTGAAATTTACATTTTTCAATATTTTCATTTACTACTTGCAAAGACTTTTTGCTACTGTCAACAAATACAGCTTTCTTTGCACCTCTTGAGATAGCTTCAATTCCCATTTGTCCACTACCTGCAAACAAATCAAGGAAAGTTCTACCTTCTATTCCAAATTGTAAAGCAGAAAAGATACCTTCCTTTACTCTGTCTGTGGTAGGTCTTACATCATTACCCTCCAGAGTTCTCAGTCTTGTACCTTTTGCTATTCCTGTAATAACTCTCATAATATCACCACCGTAATTCTAACATATATAAAAGAAAAACTCAATTACTATTATTTTCATTGTGAAAATAATTATAAACGCTATCGGCAGAAACCTTATTCATTTTAGGTGCATTAAGTAACTCTTCATAATCAGCTTCGCTGATATTTTTAATAGTTCTAAAGTGCTTTAAAAGTGCTTTTGCCCTTTCAGTACCTACTCCCGGAATATCGGTTAATGAACTTTTAAAGGTGTTCATACTTCTTCTTTGACGCTGATAACCAATAGCAAATCTATGGACTTCATCTTGCATTTTGCTGATAAAGGTAAACAGTTTTCTCTTTCTGCTAATTGCAATTTCGCCCTTATCTGAAACAATTGCCCTTGTTCGGTGACTGTCATCCTTAACCATACCAAAAGTAGGTATGTCAATGTTATGTTTCTTCAGTATAGGCAATACTGCATTTACCTGACCTTTACCACCATCAAGCAAGATTAAATCAGGCTTTCTGCCAAATCCAACAGGCTCTTCTGCCTTTTCATATTCATCAAGTCTTCTGTCAATAACTTCTGCCATACTTGCATAGTCATCCTGACCTTCAAAGCCTTTTATCTTGAACTTTTTATATGCCTTTTTATTTTTCTTGCCATTTTCATAAACTACCATACCACAAACATTTTCACTACCACTAAGGTTACTGTTGTCGTATGATTCAATATATTCAGGAATTTTATCAAGTCCTAAAACTTCTTTAAGTTCTTCCAGCACACCATAATCACCGGTAGTACTGCCTTTAGTTTGGGCAAGTCTTTCAATTGCATTTTTCTTGCACATATCTACAAGGTGCTTTTGGTCACCGATTTTAGGTACAACAATATGAACTGCTGAACCTTTCTTTTCACTAAGCCACTTAGTAAGAAGTTTACTGTCCTCAATCTCTCTGTCCAGTGTTAACTGTTTTGGAACATCATCTCGGATTGTATAGTAACGGGTGATAAACTCAGCCATTAATTCTTCTTCATTCTCACCGTTATCAACCATAAAATGTTCTCTATCAAAAAGTCTACCGTCTTTAAATCTAAAAACTTCAAATGTACCTTTGTCACCATCGGTAATATAAGCAATTACATCTTGTTCATCAACCTTAATGTCAACTACCTTTTGCTTATCATTCATTTTCTTAACTGAGGCTATTCTGTCACGAATTTTTGCAGCTAATTCAAAGTCGAGATTTTCTGAAGCTTTGTTCATTTCTTCAGTCATTTTTGCAATAGACTCTGTTGTGCCACCTTTTAAAAATTCTAACGCAGAGTCAATATGCTCGTTGTATTCTGCCAATGACATTTTTCCTCTACATGGTGCACAACATTGCTTTATGTGATAATTTAAACAAGGTCTTGTTTTCCTAAAATCTTCAGGAAACTTCTTGTTGCAAGTAGGAAGCTGAAAAATCTTTATTGCCTCATCAATGGCATTCTTAACATAATAGGAACTTTTATAAGGTCCGATATATGTTGCCTTTGGGTCATCCTGTTGTAAAGCATAGGAGATTCTTCTCCACTTATCACTACTGACTTTAATATAGCTATAGCCCTTGTCATCCTTTAAAAGAATATTATACTTAGGTGTATTTTGCTTAATCAATGAACATTCAAGGATAAGAGCCTCAAACTCACTGTCAGTAATAATATAGTCAAAGTCATAAACATTACTGACCATTCTACGGACTTTTTCTTGATGGTTATTTTGGCTACCAAAATACTGACTGACTCTGTTCTTTAGAGCCTTTGCTTTACCGATATAAATGATATTGTGACTTCTGTCTCTCATTATATATACTCCGGGAAGTAGTGGTAAAGCCATTGCCTTTTTTCTTAATTCTTTAATATTCACAATATCACCTCACAATAAAAAAATAAGGGTGGTTAAAAACTAACCACCCATAATGAAAGTCAAAAATTACATACCGGTAAAACCTGATTCTACAAGAGCAACAATACCTTCTGTTGCATCCTTTTCGTCAGGACCATCTGCAATAATCTTAATTGTTGTACCACCAACAACACCTAGGGATAAAACACCAAGAAGACTCTTACCACTTACTCTTCTTTCATCCTTTTCTACCCATACAGTTGACTTATATTCGTTAGCCTTCTGAATAAAAAATGTTGCAGGTCTACCTCTTAGTCCTGCTTTGTTCTGAACTAAAACTTCCTTTACATACATGCCTAAATCCCTCTCTTGTCAGTGAATAAAAACCTAAAATTTATCAAATCTTGCTTATAAAATCGAAACATCATAAGCAACTTTTCACATTCAATAAGTGTATTATAACCCTAGAAAACAACTAAATCAACCTTATTTTTTAAATTTGTTTCACTACACATTTGAAAAGAAAATAAAAATCTGTTTCTTGTGCAATCCGACGAAAACAACAACACATTTTTGTTATTACATCACAAGAATTTAATTTGTTATAACCAATATTACAAAACTACTTTAGTGAGTTTATATAATTTTCCAAAAATTCCTTATCTTCTTTTGATAACTCTTTCTTTTCTAACAAGTCAGGTCGCTTATTATATGTGTTGATTAAGGAATGTTCCTTCTGCCATTTATCCACATTAGCATGATGACCACTGTATAGTACAGGTGGAACTTCTCTATCTCTCCACACCTGTGGCTTTGTATATTGTGGACATTCAAGAAGTCCATTATAGTGGCTTTCATCAGTAAAGCAAACTGTATCGGAAAGTACACCCTCTGTCATTCTGGAAAGTGCATCAATAAATACAAGTGCAGGTAATTCACCACCGGTTAATACATAGTCACCGATAGAAATTTCTTCATCTACATATTCATCAAGGACTCTTTGGTCAACACCTTCATAGTGACCACACAATACACAAACATTCTTATGACTTGAAATATCAATTAGCTTTTGCTGATTTAGAGTTTTGCCTTGTGGTGACATATACACAAAGTAAGGCTTTTCACCAACTTGTTCACAAATGTTCTCAAAGCATAGTGCAATAGGTTCTGCTTTCATCAGCATACCTTTACCACCACCATAAGGTGTATCATCAACTCTCTTGTGTTTATCAAAAGCAAAGTCCCTAAGCTGATGAGTGTTGATTTCAAGTACACCTTTCTTTTGAGCTCTACCTAAAATACTTTCGTTTAAAACTGTTTCACACATTTCCGGAAACAATGTTATCAAATCAATCCTCATCAAATAGTCCTTTCATAGGCTCAATGAGAATATACTCCTCATAAACATTAATTTCCTTAACAATTTCATCAATCTTAGGCATTAAGTAAGTTTTGCCGTCACTTGCTTTAATTTCATAAACGTCATTTGCACCGGTATAGAGTACATCTGTAACTTTACCATATACAGTACCGTCATTTATATCTCTAACTTCACAACCGATAATATCTTGTACAAAATACACATCTTCAGGAAGTGGGCAATCATCTCTGTTAATATATAGAACTTTACCGACAAGAGGAATTGCATCGTCAATATTATCAATACCTTTAATTTTCATTAGTGCAATATTTTTATGAGGTCTGCTTTTTACAGAAATACTTTTCTTACCGTCTTTATCAAGATAAAGTGTTGTAAAGCAACTAAAAAAGTCACCACCATCACACCACAATTCTACTCTACACTCACCCTTAATACCATGAGTGCCTACAATTTTACCTACTTCAAGATATTCCTTAATCATAGTATCTCTCCTATTATTTTAAGTATTCTTATTATCTTTTTTTCAATTAACTTTATATCATATATAATAAATAATACCCATACTTTTAGGATATTTTAACACAAATCACAACTACATTCAATATTCACTTGAATTTATGTTATATTTTAGATATAATTTATAAGTAGAAAAAAGAAAAGGATTTTTTATTATGGACAATTCAAAAAAACTTCCTTCTAATAAAAGGGAAAAGGTAGTTGCCCCTAACCTAAAAAAGCAAAATCTTTTTGAAACTATATGCTCATATGGTATCACAATTCTTTGCTTTATTTTCTTTGGTTATGTGGCAATAATGTCGGTATTACAAACCAGTGAATTTGACAGTGCTAACTTTGGTGGAGAAGTTATACAGTTTAACTATGATGACCTGGTAATGAACTTCTTTTTACTTGGTGGATTCTTCCTGTTAGTCTTTGCACTAAGCAGATACGCCAATGTTTTCAAGAAAGTTTCCGATTTAGCATTAGTAGTTGGACTTTCGGTTTACACCATAACACTTGGATTTATATGGATATTTATGGCACAGAGTGTTCCTGCTGCTGACTCAGGCACAGTTACTCAAACTGCTATGGAAGCAGCAAAAGGTAACTACCAATCATTCCAGGCAAGTAATGATACCTTCTATAACAATGTTAGTTACTACAAGATTTATCCATTCCAACTTGGTTTTGTGTTTATCAGTGAAATTGTTTACAGAATTTTCGGTACAACAACTTCAATGCCAATGCAGGTATTTAATGTACTGGCTTTAACTGCTCTTTACATTGCTATTGTAGCAATCAGTAAAAAATTATTTAAGAGTAAGTCAGTTACATTTATTACAGTATTTATGTTAGCCGGTTGTATTCAGGGTATTTTATTCACAACATTTGTTTACGGTAATATTATCGGTATTGCATCAGCAATGTGGGCTTGTTACTTTGTAATCAGATTTATGCAAAGTGAAGAAAAACGCAACTACTTAAATCTACTACCTGCATCATTACTAATGGCACTTTCAGTTGTAGCAAAGTACAACAATATGATTTGGCTGGCTGCTATTTGTATTGCACTTCTAATTTATATTATTAAGAACAAAAAGTGGTTACACTTTGTTTCTATTGCATTTGTAGTTTTGATTTCTGTTGGTTCATTTAACCTAGTTATTATGAGTTACGAAAAGAGAAGTGGTGTTGACCTTGGTAAAGGTGTTGACCAAATTCTTTACTTAGATGCCGGTTTAAATGAATCTGCTATGGCTCCCGGTTGGTACAACGATATGGCTAAGTCACAGTTCTTAAATGCTAACTTAGATAATAAACAAGCTGACACATGGGCTAAGACAGATATTAAAGAAAGACTTAATAAATTTAAGCAAGACTCTCACTACAGAAACAATTTCTTTAGCAAGAAAATTCTTTCACAATGGAATGAACCATCATATGAAAGTTTATGGGTAAGCCAAGTTAAGGGTCATTACTTTGGTGAAATTAAGGAAAATACAACACTATACAGTATTTACAGTGGCAAGATAAATAAGTTCCTATATGACTACTTTGATTTCTTCCAGATGATTACATTTATTCTCTTTGCAATTGGTGTTGCAGGATTAATCAAAAAGAGATGTTCAGCTGAAACAATTATGATTTTAACAGGTCTTGCCGGTGGTTTTATTTACCACACATTATTTGAAGGTAAAAGCCAATATGTACTTACATACTTTATTGTAATGATTATGTTCTCATCATACGGTCTATATCTACTTGTTAAGCCAAAGAATTTTAACAATAACAGTGACAGCGAAAAAGAAACTCTCGGTAACAAATTCAAGAAAGTTATCTTTAAGATTGACAGCAAAACAAGACAATCTTAATAAACTAAATTAACAAAAGCAAAAACTGACTCAAGTAAAACTACTTGGGTCAGTTCTTTTTCTGCATAAAAATATCCCCCATATTGGGGGTTATTTTTGGAATATCAGTCGATTTCAACTGATATTCTTTCGTTATTACGGATAGCTGCAGAACGAGCTACTGTACGGATAGCCTTAGCAATTCTGCCTTGCTTACCGATAATTCTACCCATATCACTTTCAGCAGCATGAATATGATATACAGTAACGCCTTCAGCATCCTTTTCGTCCTGAGTTACAAAAACCTTGTCAGGTTCTTCAACAAGACCTTTGGCAATGATTGTGAGTAATTCTGTCATTATAGAATACCCTCCTTCTTTAACAATGCCTTAACTGTATCTGTAGGCTGTGCACCCTTAGCAATCCAAGTCTTAACTGCATCAGCATCAACATTAACTGTTGAAGGATTTGTTAGAGGATTGTATGTGCCGATTTCTTCGATGAAACGACCATCTCTAGGATATCTTGAGTCAGCAACTACGATTCTGTAGAAAGGAGACTTCTTAGCACCCATTCTTCTTAGTCTAATCTTTACCATTATATTTTCACCTCCATAATTAAGTATCTATATCACCAAAATTAATTGGATAATAACTATTTGTTAGAACGGAAAACCTCCACCCATTGGTGGCATTCCGTTTCCACCCATATTGCCTAGGTCACCAAGTTCATTTAAGTTTGGCATACCTTTCATCATAGCTCTGCGTTTGCCCTTCTTGCCTTTGCCGGTAAACTGTTTCATCATTTTCTGCATTTGTTCAAGTTGCTTTAGAAGTCTGTTAACTTCTTCAACCTTTCTACCTGAACCGGCAGCAATTCTTTTCTTTCTACTGGCATTAATAAGGCTTGGCTTTTCTCTTTCGGCCGGTGTCATTGAGTAAATAATAGCCTCACACCAGTCAATCTGTCTATCGTCAATATCAGCATTTTCAAGTTGTTTTCCAAGTCCCGGAATCTTACCTAAAATACCCTTAATAGGACCCATCTTCTTAATCTGCTCAAACTGTTGTAGCAAATCATTAAAGTCCATCTTGTTTTCCATCATTTTCTTGGCAACTGCTTCAGCTTTCTTTTCATCAAGCTTTGCCTCTACATCTTCAATAAGAGTAAGCACATCGCCCATACCAAGGATACGGCTTGCCATTCTGTCAGGATGGAAAACTTCTAAATCCTCAAGTTTTTCACCTGTACCACAAAACTTAATTGGTTTGCCTGTAACTTCCTTAACAGAAAGTGCAGCACCACCACGAGTATCACCGTCTAACTTAGTTAGGATAACACCTGTGATTTCAAGCAAGTCATTAAATGACTTTGCAACATTAACTGCATCCTGACCTGTCATTGAGTCGATAACCAAAAGAATTTCATCAGGATTAACTTCCTTCTTAATATTCTTTAGTTCTTCCATAAGTTCTTCATCAATGTGAAGACGACCGGCAGTATCAAGGATAACTACATCATTACCGTAGTCTTTAGCGTGTTTAATAGCCTCTTTTGCAATTTTTACAGGGTTCTTCTTGCCCATTTCAAATACAGGAGCTCCTGCCTTTGCACCAACAACCTTTAACTGGTCAATAGCAGCAGGTCTGTAAATATCACAAGCCACAAGTAAAGGTCTTCTACCCTGTGACTTTAGCATTTTTGCAAGTTTAGCAGTATGAGTAGTTTTACCACTACCCTGAAGACCACACATCATAATTACTGTTGGTGGCTTAGATGCGAATTTAATCTTTTCTTCTTCTCCACCCATCAGTGCAGTTAGTTCTTCATTAACTATTTTAACAACCATCTGTGCAGGTGTTAGGCTTTCCATAACATCCTGACCGATAGCTCTCTCAGTAACTTTGTTAGTAAAGTTCTTAGCAACTTTAAAGTTTACATCAGCCTCTAGAAGTGCCAATCGCACTTCACGCATAGCTTCTTTAACATCACTTTCAGTAAGTTTACCTTTATTTTTTAACTTTTTAAAAGCATTACTTAGCTTATCAGAAAGACCTTCAAATGCCACAGGACTTACCTCCTATTCTTGATTTAGCAGTTCATTTACAACCAAGCTCATTTCATCAACCTTAGCAATAAGTGAACTTTTATCTTCTTTATCTAAAACACATTTTGTTTCTTCAAGTGACTTTTTCAGTTTAAAAAGTCCTTCTTGAGTTTCAACAAAACGCTTGTGTAATCCTAATTTTTCTTCAAAAGTTTGGAGGTTACCTTCGGCTCTCTTAATTAAGTCCCTTACTCCTTGACGAGTAATTCCCATATCATCAGCAATCTCCGAAAGTGAGAGGTCATCATTATAGTACATCTCAGTTGCATATCTAACTTTATCGGTCAAAAGTTCACCGTAAAAGTCAAGCAAAAGAGAATTCTCTATGTTCTTTTCCATTTGACTCACCTTTCAACTGTAAAGTTTTTTTCTTTACAGCATAGTTATTATATAATAAAGCCATACTAAAGTCAATAGTTTTCTTACTTTAATTAAATTTTATTAAAATTGTCTTTGTTATATTATTTATATAAAGTTTACATCTTGTTTATATTCACTTAATTTTCATCTATATATAAATAAGTAAACATATTATATAGCAAAATAAAACAACAGAAAAACTACAAAATATATTTTTGTTAGTGAAAATCACAAAATTAAAATTTCTGAAAAATTTTTGGTGATATGTACTAAAAAATGTGTTATAATTTATTAGTATCAAACAAATGGGGGATTATTTTGGAACAAATAATCAGCATCGACAGAATGGAACACGCAGTTGCTCTTTTCGGTAGCTTTGATGAGAACATCAAAATGATTGAAAATGAGTACAATGTTCATGTAATTGGTCGAGACAGTGAATTAAAAATTTCAGGTGAAGCAGAAAGTGTAAGCAAAGCAGTAAAAGTTATTGATAGCTTACTTTCCTTTATCAACAAGGGTGAAGCCCTTAGTGAACAAAACATTAGATACTGTATGAGCCTTGTAAACGAAGGCAGTGAAGAAAAGATTCAAGAACTTTCCACTGACTGTGTATGTATTACAAGCAAAGGTAAGCCTGTTAAGCCTAAGACCTTAGGGCAGAAAAGATACTGTCAAAGTATCGCAAAGAACACTATTACAATCGGTGTTGGTCCTGCCGGTACAGGTAAAACTTATCTTGCAGTTGCAATGGCAGTTACTGCCTTTAGGGCAAAGCAAGTTAACAGAATTATCCTAACAAGACCTGCTGTAGAAGCCGGTGAAAAGTTGGGATTCTTACCCGGTGACTTACAGAGTAAGGTTGACCCATATTTAAGGCCACTATACGATGCACTATTTGATATGTTGGGTGCAGAAACCTACAACAAATATGTTGAAAGAGGTAACATTGAAGTTGCACCTTTAGCTTATATGAGAGGTAGAACTCTTGACGATAGCTTTATTATCCTTGATGAAGCGCAGAATACTTCTAGGGAACAGATGAAAATGTTCCTTACTCGACTTGGTTTTAACTCAAAAATGGTTATTACCGGTGACATAACACAGATTGACCTACCGGGTGGAGTAAAGAGTGGTTTAAAAGATTGTATTCGTGTACTAAAGGATATTAAGGATATACAACATATTTCATTTAGCGAGAAGGATGTTGTAAGACATCACCTTGTACAAGATATTATTAAAGCATATGCTAAGACTGAGGAGAGAAGGAAAAATGACAGAAAATAAAATCAGAGTAATCATCACCAACAAGCAGAAGACTGTAAAAATTCCTACTGGCCTAAGAATGTTAGTAAGAAGAACTTGTAACGCAGTTTTGAGAATGGAAAACTTCCAAGGTCCTGCTGAAGTTAGTGTCACTTTCGTTGACAATGCAGGTATCAAGGAACTTAATGCACAGTACAGAAACAAAGATATTGAAACAGATGTACTATCTTTCCCTATGGGTGAAAACGGTGTATGGGACAAGAACCCTGAAACCGGTGCATATATCTTAGGTGATGTTGTAATTTCTATGGAAAAGGCTCTTAGCCAAGCTGAAACATACGGTCACTCACTTCAGAGAGAAGTTGGTTACTTAACTGCTCACAGTGTACTTCATCTTCTCGGTTATGACCATATGGAACCACTTGAAAGAGTACATATGAGAGAAAAAGAAGAATTAGTTATGGAACAGCTTGGTCTTCCTGCAAGTATCAGCTACATTCCTGATAACGAATAATTTTATCCATCATAGAATATTTCACGCCACACAGATAAGACTACTGTCAATCTTGTGGCGTGTTTTTGTGTAAGGATTATTATTGCATAAAACCTCTGTTTCAACTATAATAGATACAGAAAATTAAGGAGTACAAATATGAACTTTAACGATAAATCAGCCTTTATTGCAATTATTGGCAGACCTAATGTAGGCAAAAGCTCAATTCTAAATAAATTACTTGGTCAGAAAGTGGCTATTGTTTCTTCAAAGCCACAAACCACAAGAACAAGAATTATGGGTGTATTAACAGAAGGAAAGGACCAATTAGTTTTCCTAGACACACCGGGTATGCACAAACCTAAAAATTCTCTTGGTGACTATATGGTTCGTTCAATTAACGAGTCAGTTGCAGGTGTAGATGCTTGTTTACTTGTAACAGAGGCAGGTCAGGAAATAAGAGAAAATGAAAGAATGTTAATTGAAAAGGTTAAGAAACTTGATTTACCTTGTGTATTGGCAATTAATAAAACCGACACTATAAACGACAAGGAAGTTATCCTTGAACAAATCATTAAGTATTCAAAGGAAATGGACTTTGATGCTATTGTTCCTGTATCAGCAGAAACAGGTTCAAAACTTGATGAACTAAAGGAAGAATTAAAGAAATTCACTTCAGAAGGTGGTCATTTCTTCCCTGATGACACACTAACAGACCAACCTGAAAAGGTACTTGCTGCTGAAATGATTAGAGAAAAAATTCTAAGATTAACAGAAAAAGAAATTCCTCATGGCACAGCAGTAGTTATCGAAAGAATGAAAATGCGTGACGACAAAAATCTTATGGATATTGACGCAACAATTTATTGTGAAAGAGATACTCACAAAGGTATCTTAATCGGCAAAAAGGGTGCAATGCTTAAAAAGATTTCCACATATGCAAGACAAGATATGGAAAACTTCTTTGGTTGCAAGGTTAACCTAAAAACATGGATTAAGGTAAAAGAGGACTGGAGAAATAAAGAAAATCTAATGCGTAGCTTTGGATTTGATAGTAATGATTTTCAGTAATCCCATAATTTTCTGACAATATATTTATACCTAGGTAAAATACTATTAGGGGTGATAAATATGAATGAAACAGATGCTTGGAATTACTTTTTACAAAGTGGTGCAGTTAACGATTACCTAACCTACCTATCTATACAACAAGCTAAAAATGCAGGTAAGGAGCTAGAAAACAACAATGAAAACTCTGACAGAAGGGCTAATACTGAGAGAACAGAATATCGGTGAAAGAGATAAGCTAGTAACTGTCCTTACTGTAGATAAAGGCATAATCAAAGGCTTTGCTAAGGGTGCAAAAAATATAAAAAGTCAAAATTGTGCCGGTACTCAGCTATTTACCTATTCTCGACTTTGCTTAATAGAAAGCAAAGGTCGAGATACATATGTTATCAGTGAAGCAAAGTCAAAGGAGCAATTCTTTGGTCTTAGGAAAGATATAGCAAATATGTGCTTAGCACAATACTTTTCTGAGTTACTGATGAATATACTTGTTGATGGTGAGAAAAACAAGGAGGTTCTATCCTTAACACTAAATTCCCTATATTTATTGTCAGAAAACAAAAAGCCCCCTATCCTAATTAAAAGTTGTTTTGAGATGAGGTTACTTTCTATTTGTGGATATATGCCTGACCTTACTATGTGCAGTATTTGTGGTGAATATGACAGAGAAACTTTTTTCTTTTTACCTCAAACAGGTTCATTAATTTGTTCCCACTGTGCAAGTAGCGACAGTTTGCCTTTTTCCATTACAATGGACAGAGGTATTACTAAGGCACTTAGACACACTATTTATGCTGATGACAAAAAGCTATTTTCCTTTTCACTTAACGAAAACGGACTTGACACCTTAAACAGAGCAACAGAAGAATATGTAATCCGTCAAACGGAACGACATTACAAAACACTAGATTTTTATAAGGCAATGAGATAATATGAATAAACATTTTAAAGCACTTGAATTTGATAAAATATTAGAAATGCTTGGCAAAGAATGTTCATTTGCCGATGCAAGAGAACAGGCACTTACACTAAAGCCTGTTTTCACAAAAGAAGAAACAGAAAAATTACTAAAAGAAACTGATGATGCCTATGTGCTTATCGGTAAATTCGGTACACCTAGCTTTGGTTCACCTACTAACTGTGCAAATCAGTTAAGAAGAGCACAAGCCGGCTCAGGACTAACTACCCTTGAGTTACTTCGCATTGGTGAAAATTTAAGAGTTATTCGTTCACTAAGACAATGGCGTAACGCAAGTGATGACAGAGCAAGTTCACTTGATAAATACTTTAACAACCTAATGCCAAACAAGTTTCTTGAAGAAAAAATCAATGATGCAATTATTGCAGAGGATGAAATTTCTGACAAGGCATCCCCTACTCTATCTGATATTCGTAGAAAAATCCGTACTGCATCATCAAAGGCAAGAGAAGTTCTTGACAAAATAGTTAGAAGTTCTAACTACTCAAAATTTCTACAAGACAAGGTTATCACTCAGCGTGACGGTAGATTTGTTGTACCTGTAAGAGCAGAATGTAGAGGTAGTATTCCCGGACTTGTACATGATACATCAGGCAGTGGTCAAACAGTATTTATTGAACCTATGGGTGTTGTTCAGGCTAACAACGATATTCGTATGTTACGAAACAAAGAAAAAGAAGAAATTGACAGAATTCTCCTTGAACTTTCATCAATGGCAGGTAACTGTGCAGACAGTATTATTGGTAGTTATCAAAACCTAATTGACCTAAATGTTATCTTTGCAAAAGGTAACTTAGCTTACACTATGAAAGCAGTTACCCCTATTGTAAATGACAAGGGTTACATTAACCTAAAGAAAGCTAGACACCCACTAATCGACAAAGAAAAGGTTGTACCGGTTGATATTACTTTAGGCAAAGACTACACACTACTAGTTATTACAGGTCCTAATACAGGTGGTAAAACTGTATCACTAAAGACTACCGGACTACTAACCCTAATGGCAATGTCAGGTCTTATGATTCCTTGTGGTGATGAAAGTGAAATCTCTGTATTCAAAAAAATTCTTGTTGATATTGGTGATGAACAAAGCATTGAACAGAACCTTTCAACTTTTTCTGCTCATATGACAAACACCATTGATATTCTAAAACAAGCATCAAGATTTTCACTTGTACTGATTGACGAACTTGGTGCAGGTACTGACCCGGTTGAAGGTGCAGCACTTGCAGTTGCAATTTTGCAGAAATTAAAAGAAAAAGGTGCAAAAATTCAATGCACAACTCACTATGCAGAGTTAAAGGAATTTGCTATTACTACCGAAGGTGTAGAAAACGGTTGTTGTGAGTTTGATGTACAAACATTAAGACCTACATACAAACTTTTAATCGGTATTCCCGGTAAAAGTAATGCCTTTGCAATCAGCAAAAGGCTAGGTCTTTCCGATGATATTATTGAAAATGCACAACACCTTGTAAGTAGCGAAAGCAGAAGATTTGAAGATACTATTGAACAGCTTGAAAAACGCAGACAAACACTTGAAAAGCGACTAAAAGAAGCTAACGACACAAAGGCACTTGCAGGTCGTCAAAGAGAAAAGGCAAACAGTATTATTGAAAAAGCCAAACGAGAAGCTGAAAGAGAAATTGAAAAGGCTCATCAAGAGGCTGAAAGAATCAGCAGTCGTACAAAGGCACAAGCACAAAGTATTCTTGACAGACTGGAAAACCTTGAAAAAAAGCAAAAAATGTCTGCCGAAGAAAAGGCAAAACTTCGTAAAAGCATTGACAAAATGGAGAATACTGCTGACCCAATCAAGGAAAAGAAAAATGAAAAATACACACCACCAAGACCATTTAAGGTTGGTGACTCTGTGCTTATCTTTGATATTGACAAAGATGCAGAAATTCTAAGTATTAATGAAAAAGACGGTACTGCTTATGTTCAGGCCGGTATTATCAAAACCAAGGTTAAATTATCTAACCTACGACTAAACAAAGAAAAGCCAAAGGTGACTGTACAGACTTCCAGAAAGAGAAATATGCCTAGTAAAATGGATATGAACCCAACAACAGAGGTTGATGTTCGTGGTGAAACTGCTATGGAGGCAATTATGGATGTTGATGCTGCTATTGATAATGCAGTGCTAATGAACATTAATCAACTGACAATTATCCATGGTAAAGGCACAGGTGTACTTCGTTCAGAAATTCAGAAATACTTGCGTACCCATAAAAATATCAAGTCCTTTAGACTTGGTAACTTTGGTGAGGGTGATGCCGGTGTTACAATCTGTGAAATTAAGTAATCCATAAATTTAATACTACAAAAGCAAAAAGGCAGTTAGTTCAAAACTAACTGCCTAAATTTTTGCCTTATTTTTTTAGTAGTATATCTAAGTCATTTTTATCTTGTTCATAATAATCAAAATCATCTTTTGTACAATCAACAACCTTGCGAATATTATAGCTTTGTAACACTTCATCTAGCTTTACCAGTTCACCATAGCTATCGTTATCATACTTTTCATTAGCCGTAGTTTGGGTGTTACCACCTATCTTATATTCTTCACCGTTTTTCATTTCAATAGTAATCATAGCATTTCCATGGTCATCATCACTAACATAATACTTCTCAGCATCACTATAATTTACAGTATTACCTTTCCAATCAGTTATGCTATATTCAATGATTTTGTCATTTCTATAAACCACTTCACCTCTAAACATAAAAAGACTCAAAGCACAGTTTGCAACTAGGAATATAGCTATTGCAACAATAACAAAAGCAATAGCTTGTTTATCTGTCCAACCTGACTCATCATCATCTAATTCTTTAAGAATTTTTTCTGTTTCTAACTGTTCTTGTGCAGTATTAATATCCTTTTTCTCTGTATATGCCTCTATAACCCACTTAATTAAATATAGCAACACAAAAATAATCAGTGCTATCTCAACAAAAAATATAACAAAACCTATATCCAATATTTTGCCTAAAGTAACACATATTACACCATTTTCATCACTATCAACTGGCATTATATTTTCCAGTAATTTAATAATCCTACTTGCCAGAAAAAATCCACCTACTGCTGATATTGTGGCAAAAATAATTTTTATAGGGCTTGAATTTTTGATAGCTCTTATCTGTCTAAATAACATAACTCACCTTTACTAAAATGCACCCTAAAAATAGGGTGCATTGATTAAATTAATTCTGTTTTCTAACGATTTTGTATTCATCATATGGGTCATAGAATGAGCAATCATCAAAGCTACCTTGCATAAACTTAACTGCTTCATCTTCATCTAAGTTTACATCACAAGTGTAGTAGTCAAACTCATCATCATACACATAATGACTACAGTAATCACAATTTGAACTTGCCATAACGGCCTCCTGATATTTTATATCATCTAAGTTTGTTAATTAATCTTTTTACTTTTAGTGGTGTATAACCCCATAAAAGTCTAGCATAATATTTCTTTCCGAGAGATTTTTTATATGCTTTTTCAAGGTTATCATAACCACCATCTTCAAAAGCTTTCAAAAGCATTTCTCTGTTACCACTTCTATGACTAGGCTGATTAAGTTGAGCATTACCTTTTTTCACTTTTTCAAATGTTGAATCCATTAAGTCCATTTTACTGCTTAGTTCTTTAACAAGTTTTTCACCTTTATCTGTATTTACAATTAGACAAGATACACCTTGTTTTGAATTAATATTACCACCATTGCCGGTTAAATAGTTTGGATGTTCCTTCTCAATTCCCCAATAATCACCAATTGTAAAATCAGCAGGTCTGTTTTCACTTGCATAAGGGCAAGTATAACAATTTTCTCTATAAATCTTGGATTCCAAAAACATTTTGTAATATGATGACAACCCAGACTGAATAAGTTTTACTTTTTCTACACCATCTTTTTGGTAAACAATCTTGGCATTCAAACCCCAACCGTTCGCCTTATCTCTAAAATAGAAATTAGTAACCTTTCCACCAAGTTTATTTTCTAAAGACTGTATATAGCCTTGAAAAACTTTTTCGTTTGGAACACCGTGACAAATAATATCAACAGTAATAAGGTTCGAATAGTCCTTACCTAAGTATCCTTTTAAGCCATCAACTTGACAAGGAGTACCTGAAAACAAAACTTCCTTACCATCCACTAAATCTTTTTTTACATTTTTTAATGTTTCCTCACCTACAAAGCTCTGTACATACTTTGAACCTTGTATTTTATATATGTCACTCTTATCTGTAATACGAATATGTCTTGGTAATAATTTACCATCTTTAGTTATAAAAGCACAACCGTATACTGATCCATTTTTTTTAATAACATTTTCAGCAAAAGAAGCAAACACGCCACCTGAGGCAGATTTACCAAGTAAAATTTTGTCCTTTGCTACAGCTACTTTAGTTATTCTATCCTTTTTCTTTTCAGCTGCAGGATCTTTATATGCACATACTTTCTCACACATTCTACAACTGACACATTTGTCATAATCAATCTGTGGATATATAAAGCCCTGACTATCCTCTACCATTGAAATCGCTTTCTTAGGACAAACATTTGCACAAGCACAACATCCACAACATTGACTTTTATCTTGAAACAAAACTACCTTATTCATAATTATTTCCTTTTCTCTTAAGCTTTGCTGTAACTTTACCCAACATTTTTTTACACATATTAAATATATTAATAATGAAATCTCTAAATATAAATGAAATTACTAGGAACTCTACAACTAGCAAAATTTGACCTACAATATTATCAATAAACATTGTAGTACCCATTACCACTAAAAGAATATAACATATAATATGTTTTTTCTTTAAAACATAAATCTTTAAATATTTTCTGGTATGTACTGCTCTAAACGCATATACGGAAAAATACCCACAAAATGTTGCAAATGCAGCACCTGATACCCCGAAAATTGGAATAAAAGCAAAGTTCAAAATGATATTAACTACTGCACCCATCATACCGGAAAGCAAAAATCCCATACTATCTTTATTCACAGTATATGATGTTGACAAAAATGTACCCAGTGTCATAAACAAGTAACCAATCATCAAATATGGAGTGTACTTCCAAGCTTCATAATAATCATTAGAAACATACAGTTTCATAAATATTTTCATAATCATCAAAAGTCCTGCCGTAATAATAACAACAGTCTTTACCATTTGGTCATACATTTTGTTGCTAAACTCTTCTCTATCGTCACTTTTATCTTCCTTAATAGCAGAATAAGACCATGCTTGATTAAAGATAACTGAAAGAGTAGAAAGAAGTGTTGGCAACTTATAAGCAACTGCATATAAACCGTTAGCATGTGTACCGATCATAGAAGAAACCATAATTCTATCAGATGAATTCATAATCCACCACATAAAAGAGGTTGGAATTAAAACAACTGAATAGGAAATCATTCTCTTTAATAACTTAAAATCTATTGAAAAATGACGTATTGAACTTGGAACACCACCAACAAAGAATGCATAACCGGTAGTAATAATGTTAGCTAAAATATAAGAAGTAAAGTAACCCGCAACACCTTGCTTTAACACAACTAAGAAAAGAATATTAAGTAGTGCTATACTTAAGGAATGCAAAATACTACTTACTGCATATTCCGTCAACTTTTCTCTACCACGCAGGTTACAGTTACACATTTGGCAAATACCTAAAGTAATACTGTAAAAATATATGTAATAACTATAATCTTGGGTTGATTTAAATAAAGTTGAAATAGGAACTATCAATCCACCAACAACCATTGAGATAATCATAAACAGATTACCTATGTTCATAATCTTATCGTAATCAGCATCTTCATCAAGTGCAAATCTCATTACAGATTCACCGATATTACAAGTCAAAATAGGTACTAAAACTGTGCAAATAGAGGCTATCAAGTCTGTTACACCATATTCACTTGTAGAAAGAGCATTTGTGTAAATTGGTACAAGGAAAAAGCTAATCATCTTTGTACCTATGTTACCTAATGCAAATAACGCTGTATTTTTGGCTAAATATTTTCCTCTTTCATTTTTCTTCATTTCTTATAAACCCAATCCATCCAAATATTCTTGTGTTTTCTGTCTGTTCTCTTTAATAATAGAATCGAAACTACTGTAATCACCAACAAAATCTAACTTTTCAACAATTTCCTTATTACTATAAATTAAATGATCTGATATACCTACACGGTTAACTAGGTCAAGCAATTTATTCTTGTTACTTTCTCTAACAACAACACCAACTCTTTTATGAAATTTTGATGAGAAAATTGTACCATGAAAAGTATCAGTAAGAACACACTCTGCATTTTTAAAATATGCTAATAATTCAAATGGTGTAAGAACCTTAAAATCATCTGCCCAATACTGGGAATCACCTAAACTAATAATTTTCATTTTATTTTTCTTTGCATATTTCTTAACAGTATCAATTAATTCTGAGTCTTTGAATCTGTTTTTGTAGGCATACACAACCATATACTTCTTAGGAAAGTTAATTTCCTTTTCAGCCTTAGCAACTTCCTCAGAAAAATTATACATTAATACCGGATCAAGATTGATTACCGGCTTAATACCACATAATTTTTCTACAAAATCAGCAGTATTAGCATCTCTAACAGAAATATTCTCCATACCGGATAGAGAATCTGCAATTGGCTTTATGTACTCTTTTGGAACATCACCATAATCTGTGTAACCACAAGAAGCTGCATAACTGGCAACTTTCTTTGCACAATCAATTTTACCAAATAACTGTAAACTGATACCGTATGGATTAGCCTTGTTACAGTTAAAAACTTCATCACTACCGATAATAGCCATATCGCAAGGAATTGATGTGCATATTTCATCAGTTAGCTTCAAAATACTTTTTCTTTTTTCTTCAAACATTTGATTTCTTTTATCAGCTCTTAATTTATAAATTAATCTTCTAAAAGAATATTTATCAAATGTTCTCTTATGATCTGCAAGGGTAGTACCCTTCTCTACTCTTACGCCTTCATGGTCACCTTGCTCAATATCAATAAAAGAAACTGTATGATTACCTTTGTTTTCTATCAGTTTCTTTAGACCATAAGCCTGTAAGAACGAACCATAGTTATAAACTCTCTGCATAGATAAAATATCAATTTTCATTTAACAATCTATTTGTATTTCTTAAATACAAATCCTTTCTATTTAAATCACTATTATTATAACTTTTTAAAGAATTAACAAATGCTAATCCTAAGAAAAACATACCTGAAAGATTTATTTCTACTGTACAACAAACTGCCATTCCATACAAGAATGCAACCATCGGAAATACCCTTTTAATCGGTACAATAGATACTTTTTTGTGGGAAAATACATTCCAGCAAACAATACCAAAGACTATAAGACCTATAGTACCAAAGTCTAGCATTATCTTTAAAATACCATTTTGAGCATTTCCCCAACCTAATATATCGGAAATATATGTACTATTCATACCAAAACCGTAAATTGGACTTTTCGCAAATGCAACTAATGCTAATGCAAACATTTCAACTCTACCTGTCCAAGTAACATCTCTTTTAAACACATTAGTAATTAAATCTTGGAATGCACTGCTTTGTAAGAGAGCATTTGTACCTATAAGTAGAAATGTAAGTCCGAATATTACCAAACAATAAAATAATGGTTTTGTAAGCACCTTGCTTAATTTACCCTTTTTATCACTGACAAATAGTAATATACCCATTAAAATCAAACCAACTAAACCTGTATTACATCCGGCTATTAGAGAAATCAAAGCAAAAACTACAGTCAAAGTTAATGTACCTATCTTTCTATGCTTAGGCTTCTTAAATATACAATCTTGCATATGACATAGTGCTAAAAAAGCCATATTAGTGTAACTAACAAAAAATTTATTACCGGTAAGATAATAAGATAAAACCTCATTACCACCAATACCATTACCCATAGTCACAAGTACACACAAACTTGATACTACAACAAACGGTAAAAAGGTTTTCCATACTGTATTAGCTACATTTACAAAACCTATTTTACCCACCAAAGTTCTAACAACACAAAACAGTAAAACATATTTATAATTTGTAACAAATGCTGTCATGGTAACTGAATCAAATCCATGATTAAGTATTGTACACAATACAGATACAACCAAAAACAAGCCTATTGCCCAGCAAAGTTTTATATTCTTAAAAGTTTCCTTGAACTTAAAAGACATTGCAGTAACCACAAATTCTAAAGCAAGTGTTATTATGTTGTTTATTGTTTGGCTTAAATACGGAATATTAAAAACTGTTAAAGAAAGTAGTATCAATAAAACAGTAGTATATTTGATTTTTAAATTAACTTTCATTATAAAAATACATCCCTACATTAAATATTAAATTTATTTTTTAATGCCATAAAATCATATAATAATTTTGTATTTTTATGTATTATCAAATTGTTAATAAATCTTGATTTTATAGGTACTAAATTGTTTTCATATTCAGAAAAAGCTTTCTGCAACACTTCATCATTACAAATAGCTTTTATATTTTCTTTTGCTTTTTTCTTGCCATTTTCATTAGCAAATTTCTGTTCCAACTTCACACAATATCTTGTTACGGAAATAAATGTTGTCATTAATCTTTGTTTACTTTCGTTGTAAAGATTAAGTTCTTTCATTCTTCTAACCATTTCAAGATAAAGAGTTTTCTGAAGTTCAAATCTATTTGATCTATATTTAGTTGTTAACGAACCCTCGTTATCACAATAGCAGTAACCTGTATCACCACTCATTACAACTCTTTTTGCATATCTGTAGTATTCCGTATCAAAAATTATATCTTCGCTAATAAATACTCGTTCTGATGGAAACTTTAGATTGTACTTACTGATAATATCCATAGAAAACAGAACCTTCCATACAGACATTTCAATATAGTCTGTAAGGTTATGTTTTTTACCAACCATTCTAACTAATACTTCTTTAGGTACGTCATCACCTTCATAAACATTGCCAACAAATTTATTAGCAACAACAACTTCCCTATCACTATATACTCTGCGAAAACCTCCGATGGCAGTATCGGCATTTGCTTTTTTCAAGTCATTATATAGGTTTTCAACCATATCTTTTTGTATATAGTCATCACCGTCTACAAAAATAACATACTTACCGGTAACATATTCCAGACCGGTATTTCTAGCAAAACCAAGACCTGCATTCTCTTTATGTACTACCTTTATATTAGAATATTCTTCCTGATATTTATCGCACATTTCTCCGGAATTATCCTTTGAACCATCATCAACAAGTATAATTTCTATATTCTTATATGTTTGATTTACAACACTGTCAACACAACGATTTAGATATTTACTAACATTGTAAATAGGTATAATAATTGATATTAGTTCCATAAAAAACCCCTAAATATTTTCTATAATATCTTTAAACTGCTTACATGAATTTTTCCAGCTTAGAGTTTTTAAGTAATTATGAGAATTTTCCATCATCTCAGCAATATGATTAGGATTCTCAACACTTTTTATGACTTCTTCAACAAGACTGTTATAATTATAATCCACAAGCATTGCTGTATTCTCCGGAAAGAAGAAAGGAAAAGAACCATCTTTAAATTCTACAATAGGAAGACCCATAGCCAACATTTCATATGGTACAAGTGAAATATTTGTCATTGATGCCACAATACCAAAATCGGATTTCTCATAAAGACTCTTCATCTCTTCCTTATTTAGCTTTCCAAGGTTGTTACCAAAAGATAGCTTTGTACTTTTGTTAAATCCAAAGAAATTAACTTCTATTTCATAGCCTTTTTCGTTAAATACTTTACTAGCTTTTTCAAGCATTACTTGTAGCAAATTAGGAATTCTCTTTCCATCTTCTTTAGAATAAACAGCAAATGAAATTTTTTTCTTACCACTATATGAAGAGTAATCTCTTTCACCGGCACTATATTCTTTTGGCTCATACGGAAAATCTATATAATCCAATTTCTCATTTTCAGGCACATTGCAATTTCTCTTAATTTGTTCTAAATTCCATTTTCCTAAACTAATAATATGTAAACCAAGTTCATAGGTTTTCTTTGCAAGTAAATATCTTTCATTTAATTTAAAGAAATAAGGTTCAAAATCTTGTACGAAATAAGCCTTGTAGCCGGAAAAATTTCTTACATAATAAACACTTTGCCATGATGTTGCAATAATAATATCATAGCCTGATTTATCAGCATTTTCATACTTAAGAAATTTACCCTTAACACCTGCCAAATTTGCCTTTGCTATTTCTTGCATATTAGCTTCGTCTTGATTGTTAAAACTAATATATGTTATATCTTTTCCAAGTTCACATAAACCAGTACCTAATCTTAACATTGAAGTATGTCCACCGGAAAACTGCATTATACTACCTACTACAATGGCAATTTTCTCGGTTTTCTTTGGCTTAGGATTTTTTTCTATCGAAAAATCCTCATCAGCCAAAGCTTTTCTTACTATGTTAGATTCATGTGCATCCAACTGTCGATTATAATACCCTATAATCTTATTTTTTACATCACTTTTGAAACTCATATTTTAAATCCTCATAATCTATTACAAATTGTATGGTTCAGATTTTTTAGATAACTTTATTCCGTCTTTTGTACCTTTTACAACAGCTTTCAGAATTTCCATCTTATGGTCGCTACGCATTACACTGGACAAGTTAAACTTAGTATAATAACCGGCAAAAGACTTACAATAGTAGCTTTCGTAACCTATACCACCATATTTCTTGTGTTTCTTATTTAAGTAAATAACATTACGGTTTGTATAATAAATTCTCAAAGGACTAACTTTCTTTTTGTAAGATAACTTAGCAATATTTTTGCTATGTGTTTTCTCCCCTAGCCAAACAAAGAAATGTCCCATTTTAGTATCTTTATATTCTATAACGCCTAATTCTTGGTCAAGAATAACATTGTTCACTCTATAAATATCATAACCAACTATCTTGACTCTTTTACTAAAATCATTGTCAACCAAATCAATAAATAAAGAAGAATCATACTTTCCGGCTTTTTTCCAAGCATCTACTCTGGTACAACTGGCTGATGTTATACACTTTCCAACACTTTCAAATGCTTTGTCATTATCAGCTAATTTCATATATTTTCTTCTTTTATCAATTACTTGTGAACACAAAATACCAACATTTTCACAATCAAAATATTTCTCATATTCTGTCATCATATTTTCCGGTATTTTAGAATCCTGATCAAGAGTTACAACCCATTCATAGCCTAACTCATCTGCTTTTTCCATTATTTGATTTAAAGCATAAGCTATTCCGGCATTCTTGCACTCTGACATATATATAACATTGTCATTGTTTTCAAACAATTTACTGTTATCGTCATCAGTATTATCAAACAATATAATATTATCAAACTGTTTTTTCAAAAGTTCTATATTTTTATTAATAGTTTCAACTTCCGGATTAAAAAGAACTATTCCTACTGTTGCTTTTTTCATTATGAACCTCTACATTCCCAATTTATTTGCACAATTCCAACTGCTTTTTTAGGTAATTATATGAATTTTCTCTCTCCATACTAATTACTTTATCCACAGATGGATAATCAATATCATCATTCATAATACCGGATGTTCCTCTAACATTTTTAACAATTCTATTATCAAGATGCAATCTGCCAAGTAAGTCTGTCAACTTTTCTGCATTACCATAACCACTGTTACGAACAAGAGTAACAAACTTTCTATGTGTAATTATTGACATAATTGAACCATGGAATGTATCAGTAATAACTTCTTCTGCATTCTTAAAATATGCCAATACTTCATATGGTGAACAATCAACAAATTCATCACAACAGTTTTGTACACCACCGATACAAATAATCTTAAGTCTTTTTTCTTTGGCATATCTTTTAATGAACTCACATTCATCAACTGTAAATCTACCGGAATAACCATAAAGGATCATATACTTTTCTTTTTCCGGAACTGTTTTCGGAATTTCATTACACTTATTCATAAAGTCATATGCCAAAACCGGATCAATGTGATAATAAGGATCTTTGCCTGTTAAAGTTTTGATAATTTTCACGCTATTTTTATCTCTTACAGAAATAGAGTCAAAATCATCAAACCATTCTTTTAATTTTTCAGAAATATTGTATTGTTTAATCTTATCAAGTGTTGTATTGCCGAAAGAACCGGCATAACTCACTAATCTGTCGGCATTATTATCTGCACCAAATAGTTCAGGGGTGAAACCCACATTTGTATTATTTTGAACACAATTAAATACTTCATCGCTACCAATTACCAACAAATCAACCTTTGGTGAATAATTCATTTCACCTGTAATACCCAAATATGGATAGTAGTTTGAAGCGTAATTTTTCTTATACTTAATGAACTTTAATTTAGAGGAAAGTGGTGCTTTGTACTTAAATGTTTCAACTACTTTTTCAACCTTTCTCTTTAAGCCCCCACTACTCTTTGATGGTATTAAACATTCACCGGGATGATAGTCAACAAACTGAACTTCTCCACCTAATTCTTCAATGATAGATTTTAAGCCCATAGCCTGTAAAAATGAACCATAATTAAATATGCGTTGCATAGATAATATTCCAACTTTATACATTATATTTCCTCTCACTTAAACAAATCATCAACAATCTTCTCAAAATTCTCGTTAAAAATTTTGTTGTTGCTATTAACAGAATTATTCTTGGAAGATACTTTTTCGTCATAATTCAAAATTGCATCTTCTAAATCCTCAATATTGTAAATTGGAATTATATTTCCAAATCTCTGATAAACGGCTTTTGAAAAATCGACCTGATGGTCATTGATATGTTCATCAAACTTAAACTGTCTTGGTACGACAATAGGTACTTTTCCCATTTGCAGTGGCATCATAAAGCTTGCAGGTCCACCATGAGTAATCACTATTGAAGCATCTTCAGTATTCTTTATCATTTCATCATATGGTAAAAGCTTTGACCACTTGCAATATTTAGGTTCATATGTACTGAAACCTGTTTGCATAATGACTTCTTCCTGAATTTTTCCATCTCGTTTTAAATTATCAATAAATTCAATTAATCTGTTAAATGGCTGTTCATGAGTTCCAACTGTAACAAATATCATTTTTTCACCTAAAAAATACTTCCTAAATTAATTGCTTTCTTATATACTTCTTTCTGTTCTTCCCACTGTACAATAAATTTATCAACAATAGGATATACCATTTTTCCTGTCATAGTTGGTTTATCAATTCTATCGAAAACTTCAATATAGATAAGTTTCTTACCAAACAACTTACCAAGATAAAAGAAAGGAACTGCTACTGCTGCTCCTGAAGAAATGATAACATCCGGTTTTTCTTTTCTCAAAACCTTCCATGCTACACCTATATTTCTGATAAGGTTCTTAATATTTCTGTTTGTAGGATAATAACAAGGATACATCCTTTCATCTTTCAAAATACTCTTAGCATCTTGTTTATCAAAAGTTACCCAAAATCTGTCTTTGTTTTCCCAAAAAGGTTTTAGCATATATAAATGTGTTAAATGGCCACCGGATGAACCCACTAAACATACTTTTAAATTTTCTTTACTCATTTTTACCTCTTAAAACTTAAATGTATCTTTTAGTCCTAACCACTTTTGGTCCTTATCACTTAGGTTTAGCTTTGTACCGTCCTTTAGGTGATAATTACCTACTTCACAAGTACCGTCATAGTCACCTTCAAGTTCAGGCCATTCAATGCCGATTTCAGGGTCATTCCAAGCTAGACCACCTTCATCTCCCGGATGATAGAAATCAGTTACTTTGTAACAAAATTCTGCTTCATCACTAAGAACTAGGAAACCATGAGCAAAGCCTTCTGAAATATAGAACTGCTTTTTGTTTTCTTCAGTTAGTTCAACACCATACCATTTACCGTATGTTTCGCTACCTGAACGCAAGTCAACTGCTACATCAAAAACTCTACCCTTGATAGCTCTTACAAGTTTGCCCTGTGGGTACTGCTTTTGGAAGTGAAGTCCTCTTAGTACACCCTTTGTACTCATACTTTGGTTATCCTGTACAAATACCATATCAAGACCTGCTTCGTGCATATCGTTCTGATTATATGTTTCCATAAAATAACCACGATTGTCACCATGTACTGCCGGTTCAATAATATATAGTCCTTCGATTGGACACTTTGTTACTTTAATCTGTCCCATTTCTCTTACCTCTTATAAATTAATAATCAATTTCTTTTAAATATCTGTTTAAAGCATCTTTCCAGTCAGGTAGTGGAGTAAATCCATTATCAACTAATTTAGTTTTGTTAAGTCTTGAGTTAAATGGTCGTCTAGCCTTAGACACACCGTATTCCTCAGTAGTAACCGGATTTACTTTAGTCTTATAACCCGCCTGTTTAAAGATTTCACAAGCAAAATCATACCAGCTAATATATCCGCCTTCATTAGTTGCGTGGTAGTAACCATATTTATCGGTTTCTATCATATCAACTAAAAGTCTTGATAAATCGTAAGTATATGTTGGTGTACCGATTTGGTCATTAACAACCTTTAGAGTATCAAATTTTTTGCCAACTTTAAGCATAGTTTTGATAAAGTTGTTGCCGTTTACACCAAACACCCATGCAATTCTTACAATAAAGTATTTCTCTAGATTTAGGCTAACAACCTTTTCACCCATAAGTTTTGATTCACCATATACATTAAGTGGTGCATAGTCCTTGCAATCTTCTTCCCAAGGTCTTGTACCATAGCCGTCAAATACATAGTCAGTACTGATATAAACCATTTTGCAATCAAGTTCTTTACAAACCCTTGCAATGTTCTCTGTACCACCAACATTGATAGACATTACTTTTTCTTTATTTTCACTTTCTTCTGCCAAGTCAACTGCTGTCCAAGCAGCACAATGAACAACTACATCGGGATTTACCTTTTTAATAGTTTCAGTAACTTCTTCACTATTAGTAATATCCATTTGTACATAGTCCATCTTTGTTACTGCAGTACCGTCATCAGCACCACTATACTTTGGTGCAATATCCGAACCTACACCTTCATAACCTCTTTTATGAAGTTCGTTCATTACATCATGACCAAGTTGACCTGCAACACCTGTTACTAAAACCTTCATTATCTGTCACCATACATTTTTTCGTAATAGTTTTGATATTCACCACTAATGATAGTTTCCCACCATTCACGATTATCAAGGTACCACTGAATTGTCTTTTTGATACCGTCTTCAAACTTAGTTTCAGGTAGCCAACCTAGTTCGTTATGAATCTTTGTAGGGTCAATAGCATAACGCATATCATGACCTTTTCTGTCTGTTACATATGTAATTAAACTTTCAGGCTTATTAAGTTCTTTACAAATAATCTTAACAATGTCAATGTTTCTCTTTTCGTTATGACCACCAACATTATAAACTTCACCAACTCTACCGTTGTGAATGATTAAGTCAATAGCCTTACAATGGTCTTCAACATATAACCAGTCACGAACATTTAGGCCTTCACCATAAACAGGAAGTGGCTTATCAGCTAAAGCATTAGCAATCATAAGTGGGATTAGCTTTTCAGGGAAGTGATATGGACCATAGTTATTTGAACAACGGCTAATTGTTACAGGTAGGTCATATGTTCTGTGATAAGCAAGAACTAATAAATCAGCACCTGCCTTTGATGAACTGTATGGACTACTTGTGTGAATTGGTGTTTCTTCTGTAAAGAATAAATCAGGTCTGTCAAGTGGTAAGTCACCATAAACTTCATCTGTAGAAACCTGATGATAACGCTTGATACCATACTTTCTACAAGCATCCATAAGAACGGCAGTACCCTTAATGTTAGTATCCAAGAAAACTTCAGGGTTTTCAATAGAACGGTCAACATGGCTTTCTGCTGCAAAGTTTACAACCATATCAGGATGTTCTTCTTCAAACAGTTTATAAACTGCTTCTCTGTCACAAATATCTTCCTTTACAAAACGGAAGTTAGGGTTATCCATAACCGGTGCAAGTGTTGATAAGTTACCGGCATAAGTTAGCTTATCAAGACATACAATTCTGTAGTCCGGATATTTCTTTAGCATATGAAATACGAAATTTGAGCCGATAAAACCGGCACCACCTGTAACAATAATAGTCATTATATTTTCCTCTTTCTTATAATCAATGTAGTGTATCAATATATTTTCCGTCAATAACATCCTTTAGATACTGACCGTACTGATTTTTCTTTAGAACCTCATAAGCAGCCATTATTTCATCTTTAGAAATCCAACCGTTTAGATAAGCGATTTCTTCAAGACAAGCAATCTTTCTATGCTGATGATTTTCAATAGTCATAACAAAGTTAGTTGCTTCAACTAAACTTTCGTGAGTACCTGTATCAAGCCAAGTAAAGCCTTGACCCAGTAGCTCAACATTAAGGGCATTATTCTCTAAATAAACTTTGTTAAGGTCAGTAATCTCAAGTTCACCTCGTGGAGAAGGCTTTAGACTCTTTGCGTATTCTACAACCTTGTTGTCATAGAAATAAAGACCTGTTACACAGTAATTTGACTTTGGCTTTTCAGGCTTTTCTTCAATAGAAACAGCCTTGCCGTTTTCATCAAATTCAACAATACCAAAACGCTCAGGGTCATCAACATAATAACCAAAAACTGTTGCACCGTTGCCACTTTCAGCTTTTTCAACTGCCTTCTTAAGTCTTTTGTTAAGACCGTTACCTGCAAAAATGTTGTCACCAAGTACCATAGCAACACAGTCATCACCGATAAATTCTTCACCGATAATAAATGCTTGAGCAAGTCCGTCAGGACTTTCCTGAACTGTATATGTAAGATTAACACCAAACTGATGACCGTCACCAAGTAATGATTCAAATCTTGGTGTATCAGCTGGAGTTGAAATAATCAGAATATCTCTAATTCCTGCATTCATAAGCACTGACATTGGATAATAAATCATTGGCTTGTCATAAACAGGTAACAACTGTTTTGATGTTACCTTTGTAAGTGGATATAGTCTTGTACCGGAACCACCTGCTAAAATAATACCTTTCATATTTTACTCCTTACATTGAACCTTCTCTTTTAAGGATTACTTTTATAGTTTTTAGAATAATTTTCGCATCATAACCTAATGACCAGTTTTGGATATACTGTGTATCAAGTTTTACTACTTCTTCAAAATCGGTAATATCACTTCTACCACTAACTTGCCACAAGCCTGTAATACCCGGCTTTGTAGAAAGTCTAGCTCTGTGGTGAAATTCGTACTTCTGTACTTCATTAACTGTTGGTGGTCGAGTACCGATTAAACTCATATCACCCTTTAGTACATTTAAAAATTGAGGGAATTCATCAAGGCTTGTATCTCTTAAAATATTGCCTAAACCTTTCTTGGTTGTACCATCCGGTAACTTTTCAAAACCAATGATTCTTGGGTCTTCATCCATTTTAAACATAAGACCGTCACCAACTTTATTGTGTTCTTCAAGTTCCTTTTTTCTTTCCTCAGCATCCATATACATACTACGGAATTTATACATTTTGAAGGTTTTGCCGTTTTCACCAACTCTTTCTTGAGCAAAAAATATTGGACCGGGATCTGCCTTTTTAATTAATGGACCGATTATTAGTGTTACTATACCTGTTAAAACACAACCGATAATACCAACTATAATATCAATAATTCTCTTAACCAACAGTTGGAAAGGTGAGGCATAGTTAATTGCAGTAGTTAGTACAGTATAACCTGCCATATGTTCAACAAACTGCTTTCTGCCTAATGTATTGTTTTCATTAAACAACTTAATGTGAGTGATAACACCCATTTCTTCAAACATATCAACTAGGAATGTTGGGTAAGGCTGTTCTTGTTCTAGGTTAATAAATACTTCATCAACCCAGTTTTTGCAAACGAACTCATAAACATCATCACTATTTGCAACAATCTTTACACCGTCAATGTATTCACCTTTTAAATCCTTGTCAATAACAGAAATACCAACTATGTTATATCTTTGATAATTTTTATTTCTGATATTGTCAAGTACAGTTTCCATTAAACTTTCTGTTGTAATAATAAATAGCTTTCTCTTGCCACCATTAGTAGCTCTCTTAGTTAGAAAAAGTTTCCACAAACATCTAACAGTAAAAGTAATTACAACATAGAATACAAACATCAATAACAGCAAGTATCTATTGTAATAGTTTGTTGTATCTGTAATATAGATTGAAATAATAGAAAGTAATACAACTATTATCGAGTGCTTAACCGTTATAGAAATTTCTTTAAACAAATCTCTCTGTATTACATTTCTGAAGGTCTGATAAAAAACAATAACTGCACTATCAATTAGCGTTACAACAAGCAATGCATTGTTGTAAAATTTATTATCGTAAGGGTTTTGTCCCTGAAAAATTATTAGGTAAGAAAATAAATACGCTAAATGCAAACAAAATAAATCTAATAGCAAAAAATCAAAATGCTTTCGCCAACTTTGATACCGCTTTTTATACACGATAGTCCTCCTCATAAATTATTCCACAAATCACCTTAAAAAGCTCATTGTATCTACATTTTTAGACACAAATATACATATAATATTATACAAGATAATAATTGTTCTTTCAATGTATCGAATAACCAAAATAATGTAAATTATCATAAACATTTATTGATATTTGACTATAAATAGTTATCTCGTCAAAGATATATACTAAAAAATGGCAAAAAAATAAAGGGCATCTACAACCAGATACCCTGAAAATTTTATTAAACTCCTACATAATGGACTTCATCCACTATTTCACCGTTAAAGTAATATACTCTAGGAATTCTCTTACTAACATCACAAACAAATTCATAGTTAAATGAACCGGCTGTTTCGGCTACTTCTTCACAAGATAAGAATTCACCACCATCTTTACCTACTAAAGTAACTGTATCTCCAACCTTAACATTCGGAATATCTGTAACATCTATCATAAACTGGTCCATACAAACTCTACCAATAATATTAGCTCTCTTACCGTGAATAAGAACCTGACCTTTGTTACTTAGTGAACGAGGATAACCGTCAGCATAACCAACAGGAACAGTAGCAACTACTGTGTCTTTATCAGCAACATAAGTACCACCATAACCGACTGCAACACCTTTGCCGATAGTCTTAACAAATGATACAGAAGTTTTTAGTTCCATAGCCGGAATAATCTTAAAATCTTCTTCTCTCATTTCGTGACTAGGATATAGACCATAGTTGATAATACCACTACGAACAATATTTAGGTTCATATTAGGTAGTTCCATAATAGCTGCTGAGTTGCTAACATGGCAATTCTTAAGCTCTATTCCCTCATTCTCTAGCTTTTCTTTAAAGTTCATAAATCTGTTATACTGGTCAATAGCAATACTTTTATCAACTTCATCAGCTCTGTATAAATGAGTAAACATACCGTCAATTTTAATGTTAGGCAATTTTGCAATTTCCTTAATAACTTCAACACTTTCATCAGTATCGGCAAAACCTATTCTGCTCATACCTGTATCAAGTGCCAAATGACATATTGCAAACTTATTCATCTTTACTGCTGTGTCAGAAAAGTCCTTTGCCATATCATAAGAGAAAATTGCAGGAATTAAATCATAGTTTATTACATCTTCATACTGTAACTTATCAGTATATCCCAAAAGATTAATAGGCTTTGTAAAACCTGCTACTCTAAGGTCAATACCTTCCTCTACAACTGCAACTGCATATCTATCAATTAAGTCGTCACAATACTTTGCAATTTGTTTTGCACCATGACCATAACCGTCAGCCTTGACAACTGCCATAAGCTGAGTACCTTCTTTGATACTGTCTTTAACTAACTGAAAGTTATGATGGATTGCATCTAAATTTATATTAGCTTTTGCTCTATAATATTTTTCCATTGTAAACACTTCTTTTCGTTTATTCTTTATAATTATACATTTCCAAACAAGGATAATCAAGTTTATTTAAGTTTTTTATTTAACTACTTTTATATTTCAGATTTTTGTACTATAATATTCTAAAAATATAAGGTGCATTAACCTCTATAAGCCCTCGACTTTTTCTATTAAATATGTTAAAATTTATTATATATGAAACTGAGGAAAAGATATGTTATTAGTAAATTTTTTTGATTTTATATGTAAAAAATTCGGAAGAAGTTTCTTTATAATCTTTAAGATAATTATTCCATTTCTTGCAATGCTTGTACCGATTGACCAAGTGTGCAAATGGCTGATGATTTCTTCTTCCAAAGTTACTGCGTTAATTTTATATGCTTGTTTTTTAGCAATGCTTATTTTTGTACAAAAATAGCATCGGTTGTTAAGTTTATTGTAATAGGACTTGCATTTATTCTGTGCTTTTCTTTAGGTTCAGTTACCCATTTATTTGGACGGACAGTTATGATATTTGCCGGAATATTTCTATTCTTTAAAGTTCTATTTTTCCTAGCTATGCTAATTAAACAAGCAAATTCTAATATAGAAATGGATAGTAAAGAGTGATATGCAAAATTTAAATTTTGCAAAAGGAGAAAATTATGGTTGAAACATTTATTTTAAATACCGACCCACTGGATAGCAGAGAACTATTTGAACAGTTACTGGAACAGGTTGATGACACTAGAAAAGAAAAAATATTAAAATTAAGAACCTTTACAAAGCAAAAGCAATCTTTAGGTGCAGGACTACTAATAAAAAAATATGTTGGGGATATTCATTCTCTAAACAAAAACGGCAAGCCTAAAAACAACGATACCGAATTTAACATTAGTCATAGTGGTAAGTATGTTGTACTGACAAAAGGTGGTACAGAACCTGTGGGTGTTGATATTGAACTTATGCAGAGAGGCAACAAGCATATTGCACCAAGATTCTTTACACTTGATGAATGTGTACAAATTGACCGTAGCTATGACCCTGATAAAACATTTACACAGATTTGGACTTTAAAGGAAGCATTTCTAAAATGCATCGGTTCAGGTGTTGGCAAAGATTTAAAGAGATTTACAATTCATATTGATGATGAAAATATCAGAATTGACAACAGAATCAACAGAAATTTCTACTACTTTAAGGAATATGATGTTTCCGGTTATAAACTTTCTGTTTGTAGTGAAGATAACAGATTTTCGGAAACTTTGGAAGACGTTACCGATGAAATCTTTAAATTAGAAGAAACTAAATAATCAACAACAAAAGTAATGGCACTTCATTTGAAGTGCCATTTTTGTATTTATATTGATTTTTGATTAAACTCTTCTTTTCCAAGTTGATGGAATTAATAGAATCATCATAGGAAAAATCTCAAGTCTACCGGCAAGCATATCGAAAGAAAGAACAATCTTGCTTAAAACAGATAAATGTGCAAAGTTAGAAGTTGCACCAACACCATCCATACCTGGACCAACGTTGTTAAAACAAGTAACTACTGCTGTAAAAGTAGTTACAAGGGATTCACCCTCAATGCTGACAAGCAATGTACTTGCTAAAAGAATAAACACATAAATAACAAGGTATGTGTTGATACCCTTTAGAATACTGTTATCAACACTTTTTTTGTTTATTCTAACACTCATAACCTGTCTAGGCCGTACCATTTGCTTAATATCTCTTATCATCTGCTTAAAGTAAAGTACAATTCTTGTAACCTTCATACCACCTGCAGTAGAACCTGCCATACCACCAACAAACATTAAGCTGATTAGTATTACCTTAGAAAATACAGACCATTGCTCAAAATCGGCAGTTACAAAGCCTGAGGTACTGACTATGGAAGCAACTGTAAAGTAAGAATCTCTAAATGCAGTTTCAAATGCCATTTTGCCTGTTGATAGCAAGTTAATACATATTAAAGCGACACTTGCAGTTACCATTCCTAAATAAACCTTTAGTTCAGTATCTTGGAATACAGCCTTAAACTTTCTTAGTATCATAAAGAAATATAGGTTAAAGTTTACACCGAACAATAGCATAAATGTTGCAACCACATATTCAACATACGGACTGTGATAACCGGCAATAGATGCACCCTTTACCGAGAAACCACCTGTACCGGCAGTTGCAAAAGCAGTAACAACACTGTGATAAAAGCCAATGCCGGAGAACATTAACATAATAATCTCCAGTGCAGTTAAGATAAAGTATAGAATATAAAGAATTCTGGCTGTATCAGTTAGCTTACTAACAATTTTACCGGCTTTAGGTCCCGGAACTTCGGCTCTCATTAGGTGCATTGCCTGACCGTCACCCTGAGGTACTATAGCCATTAAGAATGTAATAACACCCATACCACCTATCCAGTTAGTAAAACTTCTCCAAAATAATAATCCATAAGGATTACCCTCAACCTTAGTTAAGATTGATGAACCGGTTGTGGTAAAACCGGAAACTGTTTCAAAAAATGCGTCAAGATAGTTAGGTATCATACCTGAAATAACAAATGGTAAACAACCAAATGCTGACATAAATATCCACGCAAGACCACAAATCATAAAACCCTCTTTAGCAAGAAGCATTTTATTCTTTGGGGTTTTCACACCAAAAGCAAGTCCAATACTAACTAAAATAACTATTGGAATCAAAAATGCAATAAGTGTATCATATTCACCATAAATAATAGCAACGATAAGTGGAAGTATCATTAAAGCACCTTCCATAAACATTATCTTGCCAAGTACATTTACTACTGCTCTGTAATTCATACAAATATATCCTCGATTGAACGAATTGATTTATTCTTAGTAACAATGATAATTGAGTCACCGGCCTCAATTGTATCATCACCGTTAGGGAAAATAATCTTTTTCTTTCTGCTAATTGCTGCAACAAGAATATCTTTCTTAAACTTTAAAGTGCGAATTGGCTTTCCTAAATAATCGGCATCATTTGGAGTAATAAACTCAATAGCCTCAATTCTGCCACCCATCAGTTTATATAGGTTTCTAATCTGGTCACTATTAGCATTAAGTTTTGCTCTTAAATACTTAACAATAGTAGAAGAAGTTACCTGACTAAGTGAAATCGCACTTTCTCCCATTACCTTCTCATAAAGTTGGAAAAACTCAGGTTCATTAATTTTAGTTACTTGCTTATGAACATGTAAGTTCTGTGCATACATAGCAACAAGGAAATTAGCCTCATCGCTGTCTGTAACAGTAACAACTGCATCACATCTGTCAATGCCTTCTTCAATAAGAAGTTTATGGTCAGCAGAGTTACCAAGTACAATTCTGGCCTCAGGAAGATGACCGGCAAGGAACTTACATCTGTCACTATTCTTTTCTATGATAGTAACATCAATACTCATCTTTGCAAGAATTGCAGAAAGATAAAAGGCAATCTTAGAACCACCGATTATCATAACATTCTTAACCTTATCTTTTAAGATTCCCATACCCTTTAAGAAGTTTACAACTTGCTTATGGATACCGGTAATATAGATATTATCCTTTTCTCTGATAATAAAGTTACCGTTAGGGATAAATACCTCTTCACCACGCTTTACGGCACAAATTAGGAATTCATTACCGTAAATCTGAGAAATCTCATAAATAGGTTTATCAATAATATTGTTACCTTCCTTGATAGATATTTCAATCATATCAATTTTGCCATTAGCAAAGGTTTCATAATTAGTTGCAGTAGGGAATTTTAGAATTCTGGAAATTTCCGAAGCAACACTCATATCAGGGTTAACCATCATAGAAATGCTAAGTTCATTTCTCATAAAGTCAATCTGATTAACATACTCAGGACTTCTAACTCTTGCAATAGCATGTCTTGCACCCATTTTTCTTGCAATTAAACAAGAAAGGATATTTATTTCATCAGAATATGTTGTAGCAATTACAAGGTAAGCGTTCTCAACTCCTGCTTCTTTCAGAGTATCACACTGAGTACCGTTACCAAGTACACCGTTGACATCTTGTTCATCAACAACTCTGTCAACTCTCTGTTCATCAATATCTACCACAACAACATCATAGTTTTCTTCTCTCAGGCTGCTAATAAGGCATTTGCCTATCTTACCGGCACCGATTACAATAACATTCATTACACAATACCCCTGTAATTTGTAATTTGTAATTTATAATATACCAGTATTATTATATCACTATGAAACAAAAAATCAAACCTAAAAAGTCCCAATATAACAGAAAAGTTATTACAGTTTTGGAACATTTTCTACAATTGTCGCTTTTTTATTGACTTAATCTATTTTATTTGTTAAAGTAAAGTTAAATATGTACTATTAAGGAGGTATATTAATTTTGAAAAAGTTTTTAACTATTTTATCTATTGTGACTTTATCCTCTGCACTACTAGTATTTGCAGGTTGTAGTACAGATAATAACAGCAGTTCAAGTAGCGAACCTAAAGAACCTACTGTAACAGTTTCTCAGTCTGTATCATTCAGCTTTAAGGCAACCTCATCTACAAAGGCTACAACAAAGCCATCAACTACTAAGAAAACAACTAAACCTTATACACAGCCAACAACTAAGTATGTAACACCTACTACTCAGTATGTAGCACCTACTACACAGTATGTTGCTCCAACAACAAAGTATGTAGCACCTACTACACAGTATGTTGCTCCAACAACAAAGCATGTTGCACCAAGCAGTAACCGACTAACTGCAAGTGAAGTTAGCAAAATGTCTAAGACAGAAATTCAGAACAAAATCAACGACATTTACGCAAGTTATGGTTACATATTCAAAACAAAGAGTATTCAAGCTTATTATGAGAGTCAGTCATGGTATGTACCAAGATACACTTCAGAAACAACTGTTGAATCACTCTTTAGTGCAGATGACAACTACAACAAAAACCTACTGGCACAATACAGATAAAAAAACACTAGGGCAAGTTTTTACTTGCCCTTTTTTATTGACAACAACCTATAAAACTAATAAAATATGCTTATAATATTAGTAAAACATTACGAGGTTTATTATGAACGATTTTGTAAGAGTAGCCTCTGCCGTAATCAAAACTACTGTAGCAGATACTACAAAAAATACTGAAGAACATATTAAAATGATGAAAAAGTCAAGTAGTGAAAATGTTGACATTACTGTTTTTCCTGAATTATCTATTACAGGTTACACTTGTCAAGACCTATTCTTCCAGAAAGAACTACTTGACAAAACATATTCAAGCCTAATTGAAATTAAGAAAAAGTCTGAAAAGCTAAAGGGTATCTTTGTTGTAGGTGCTCCTATTAAGCACAAAAATCAACTTTTCAACTGTGCCGTTGTAATTTCTAATGGTACTGTTTACGGTATTGTACCTAAAACTTACTTACCTAACTACAATGAGTTTTACGAAAAAAGATGGTTCAGTACAAGTATGGACACAGAAGACAGTTTTATTAACTTTGATGGTGAAGAAGTACCATTCTCACAAAATGTATTTGATGCAAATGGTTTTACATTTGGTGTAGAAATTTGTGAAGACCTATGGACACCTATTCCACCATCAACTGTACTTTCTATGTCAGGTGCCGAAATTATCCTTAACCTATCAGCAAGTAATGCACTTATTGGCAAAAGAGATTATGTAAACTCAATGGTTAAACAAAACAGTGGTAGCAACATTGCAACATATGTATATTGTTCAGCCGGTTCAGGAGAAAGCACCCAAGACCTTATTTACAGTGGTCACTCAATTATTTGTGAAAACGGTGTTATCTTAAAGGAAAACAAAGAAATTATTGAAAACAACTACCTACTGATTACAGATACAGATTTAGGCAAAATTCGTTTTGACAGATTAAAGAACAAGTCATATAAAGACTGTATCACAAACAATATGTTTTCCACATTTGACACAGTAAATGTGGATTATTTAAGCGATAATGAGATTGTTACTAACGGTGAAATGTACTACATTGACAAAACACCATTTGTACCGTCAAACAATAGCAAGAAACTTGAAAGATGCTTAGAAATTTTCTCAATGCAAGTTGAGGGACTAAGAAAGAGAATTTCTGTTATTGGTGGCAAAATGGTTGTTGGTGTAAGTGGTGGTCTAGACTCTACCCTAGCACTACTGGTTTGTGGTGAAGTTTGTCGCAGAATGGGCAAACCAATGACTGATGTTGTTGGTGTTACAATGCCTTGTTTCGGTACAACTGACAGAACATACAACAATTCCCTTGACTTAATGAGAACACTGGGCATTACTACAATGGAAATTCCTATTGCAGACAGTTGTCGTCAGCATATGAAGGATATTGGTCACAACGAAGAAGTACACGATATTACTTACGAAAATGTACAAGCAAGAGAAAGAACTCAAGTACTGATGGATGTTGCCAACAAGGTTGGTGGTATTGTTGTAGGTACAGGTGACCTTTCTGAACTTGCACTTGGTTGGTGCACATACAATGCCGACCATATGTCAATGTACGGTGTTAATGCCTCAATTCCTAAAACACTTATTAAGTGGATGATTGACGCAGTTGCAAAGAACAATATCTTTAAAGACAGTACTGCTACTCTTGAAGATATTATTGACACACCGATTTCTCCGGAACTTTTGCCTCCTACTAAAGACGGCAAAATTGCTCAGAAAACTGAGGAAAAGGTTGGTCCATATTTACTACATGACTTTTTCTTATACTATGTTCTTCGTTTTGGCTTTAGACCAAAGAAAATTTATTCACTTGCAGTTACTGCTTTTGACGGTGAATTTGACAAGGACACAATTAAAAAATGGTTAAAAACATTCTATCATAGATTCTTCACTCAGCAATTCAAGAGAAGTTGCCTACCTGACTGTGTAAAGGTTGGTTCAGTTTGCCTTTCTCCAAGAGGTGATTGGCGTATGCCAACAGACTCAAGTGCAAAACTATGGCTTGATGAGGTTGAAAGTTTATAATTTAATAATAAGCATACTAAAAGGGTTGCACTTAAAAAGTGCAACCCTTATTTTTATATTATCTACATTATATTTTACTGTTCTTCTGTTAAGTCAGGTAACTGTAAGCAATATTCGTAAAAATCCTTTAGGCTACCTTGCTTATAACCACTAATATCAACATTATCTCTGTTAATAAGGTCATCGGTAACAAGGAATGTTTCCATACCGATTGTAGCAGATATCATATCTTCTCTAACATCATTACCAACCATCAAAGTTTCTTCCGGTTTACATTTTGCCATTTCACAAGTTTCAATAAAGTACTTTGGGTTTGGCTTACAATACTTTGAATTTTCATATGTAGTAATTACAGAAAAATCGTTTTTATCAAGACCTGCCCACTTTACTCGTCTTTCTGTTGCGATTTTTGGGAAGAATGGGTTTGTTGCCATTACTGTGTTATAACCTTTTCTTCTAACCTCATCAACAATTTTTCTTGAATATGGGTTTACTGTTGTAGCCTCTTTTGTTAGGATAAATTCGTTTTCGTAGTAACCGTTAAACATAGGAATATCGTTGATAATCTCAGGTCCAACCATTGTTGCAACCTTGTTCCAAAAGCACATTTTGTTTGACATAGCACCTTGGTTTTGATACATAGCCTCCATACCACCAAGTAATGCTTTTCGTAATGTTTCAGGACTCATTTCTATATAAGGGCATACTGCCTCTGCCATTGAAGAAAAATAAAGTTTCATAAACTTTTTCATATCCATAGGAAGCATAGTTCCATCCAAATCTAAGAATATATTTTTAATCATCTATCTCTCTCCTTCTCCATAAACTAATTTGCTTTCATATTAACATATTCTGCACGAAGCTTACTGTAAGCAAATCTCTGACTACTATAAATACTGTAATAGCCTGAAAGCATATAACTAATACAAACTGCCACAACATAAAAGGCAGTTCCTTCTCCACCAAATAGTTCTATGCTTAAAAGTATTGATGCAATAGGACAGTTTACAACACCACAAAATACTGCCACAATGCCAACTGCTGCACCGAATGTAGGGTCAAGTCCTAAATGTGCACCAATAGCACAACCAAATGTTGAACCAATAAACAAAGTAGGAACAATCTCGCCACCTTTAAAGCCGATAGCCATTGTTACTGCTGTAAAAATCATTTTCAAAATAAAGTCATAGTAATTTGCATGACCTTCATTTACTGCTGTTACAATAGTCTTTGCACCAAGGCCTGTATATTCATCACCAAAAATCATAGCCAATGCTATAAAAATAACACCACCACACAACATTCTAATGTAGGGGTTTTTAAATAATTTGGTTAATCCTTCCTTAGTATATTTCATTATTAAACAGAAAAGAATACTAATAAAGGCACATAGAATTGCAAGTCCACCTGTTTGTAACATTGAAACAAGTGAAAGGTGTGGTACTTTCGGTGGGTTGTAAGGCAAAGTAAAACCTTTGAACAAGTAGCTTATTGCATAGGCTACAAGACTTGATACAACACAAGGTACGAATGCTGAGTAGTAAAGCACACCAACGGCTATTACTTCCATAGCAAAGAAAGCAGCAGTTAATGGTGTACCGAAAAGTGCTGAGAATAAAGCACCCATACCACACATAACGGCAACATTCATATCCTTTTGACTAAGTCTGAAAATTCTACCAACCTGAGCACCGATACTACCACCTAGCTGAAGTGCAGCACCTTCTCTACCGGCTGAACCACCAACCAAGTGAGTAAGAACTGTACTAATAAAAATCATAGGTGCAATAATAATAGGCACACCTTTTAGGTGTCTGATTGAATGTAATATTAAATTAGTACCACCGTCACCTGAAAGTTTTGCTTTGTCATACATTAAAACAATCAGTAAACCAAGCACAGGCATTAAGAATAAAAGTGCCGGATACTGCTGGTGCAAATCTGTTACATAGGAAATACTTTTGTTAAAAACAACTCCTATAAATCCACCCAAAACCCCGGTGATGGAAGCAATGATAATCCACTTAACAAAAATTCCGGCGTATAAGAAAATACGCATAATCTTCATTTTTGATATCCAAAAAAACTTTTTCAAATTTTCATCTCCAATGGGACAATTATACCACTAATATTAGGTATTATCAATTATAAAAGTTAAAACCTTTAATTTTTTCAGTATTTATGCTATTATATAAAGGAAGATTAATATGAAAAAAATCGTACTTGTTGGCACAGGAATGGTAGGTATGAGCTTTGCTTATGCTTCCCTTAACCAAAATTTATGTGATGAGTTTGTGCTTATTGACATTAACAAAGAAAGAGCAATCGGTGAGGCTATGGACTTAAACCATGGTTTAGCCTTTTCAAATTCTTCAATGAAAATCTATTCAGGGGAATATACCCATTGTAGCAATGCAGACATTGTTGTAATTTGTGCCGGTGCTCCACAAAAAAGTGGAGAAAAACGACCTGAGTTACTAAAGAAAAATACAGAAGTTTTTAAGTCCATTGTTGCACCTGTATGCGAAAGTGGCTTTAAGGGAATTTTCTTAGTTGCCACAAACCCTGTTGATGTTATGACAAGGGTTACTGCAAAAATCTCAGGATTTCCAAAGTCTAGAGTTTTTGGCACAGGTACAACCCTTGACTCAGCAAGACTTAGATACCTTCTAGGTGATTATTTTGGAATTAACCCAAGGAGTGTTCACGCATATGTTATGGGTGAACATGGTGACACAGAGTTTGTACCTTGGAGTCAGGCACTGTTATCCACAAAATTAGTTGATGATGTGCTACAGGATAATCCAAACACCTTTAAGAAAAGGGATATTGAGAGAATTGAGGCTGAGGTTAGAAACTCAGCTTACAAAATCATTGATGCAAAAGGTGCAACATACTATGGAATCGGTATGGCAATTGTGCAGATTTGTAGGGCAATTTTACAAAATGAAAATTCAGTTCTCACTGTTTCTTGTTGCTTAAACGGTTGTTACAATCAAGAAAAAATTTATGCCGGTACACCGGCTATAATAAACCAAAGTGGTGTAAAGTCACTTATTGAACTTTCACTAACTGATACAGAAATGAAAAAACTTCAAGAAAGTTGTGATGCTCTTGAAGATTACTTTAAAAGTATTAAGTTGTAGGTGATATTATGGAAAATATTGAGAAATTACAAAAAATAATTGATAACAGTAATAACATTGTTTTCTTTGGTGGTGCAGGTGTTAGCACAGAAAGTGGCATCCCTGACTTTCGTTCTGTTGATGGGTTGTACAACTTAAAATATAAGTACCCACCGGAACAAATTATCAGCCATACATTTTTCCAATATAAACCTGAAGAATTCTACAGATTTTACAAGGACAAAATGATGTGCCTAGATGCTAAACCTAACAAGGCACACACTTTCCTTGCTAAGTTAGAAGAAAAAGGAAAACTTTCTGCCGTTGTAACTCAGAACATTGACGGACTTCATCAAGCCGGTGGCAGTCATACTGTTTATGAGCTACACGGTAGCATACATAGAAACTACTGTACAAAGTGTCACGCATTTTATGATGCTGAATTTGTAAAGAACAGTAAAGACCTTATTCCTAAATGTACAAAGTGCGGTGGAATTATCAAACCTGATGTTGTGCTATATGAAGAAGGTCTTGATGATGAAACCGTAACAAATGCAATTAATGCTATTTCTAACTGTGACACACTTATTATTGCAGGTACTAGCCTTGTGGTATATCCGGCAGCAAGTTTTATCAGATACTTTAAAGGCAATCACCTTGTACTGATTAATCTTAGTGAAACATCAGCTGACAAAATGGCTGACCTAGTTATTCACGGCAAAGTTGGAGAAGTACTATCTCAAATTAAAATTTAATAAAACAAATGCACTTTGAAAAAAGGCAAAGTACATTTCATATATATAAACCTCACAAACTTTATTGGAAAGAGAAAAGAAAGGGAGATTTATATGACAAACAAAATTCTTAATGGAATAAGAAAGATTAAGCCACTAAATATATTGGTGCTGACATTAGCCGGTATCATAAACGCCTTTGGTGTTACATTGTTTTTAGCACCTGTTAAACTATATGACAGTGGTATTTCCGGTACATCAATGTTGATTTCACAAGTAACACCTGAATGGTGTAGCCTTTCTCTTATTCTTATTGTGCTGAATATTCCTATATTTTTATTTGGCTTAAAAAGAGAAGGTACAAGTTTTACTTTTTACTCAATTTACACCGTTATTATTTATTCTGTTTCAGCATACTTAATAACCGATGTGCTTCCTATTGATGTTACCCTAGTATCACCACTAGCCGGTACAGATTTATTTTTATGTGCTATATTCGGTGGTGTAATCTCAGGTTGTGGCAGTGGTCTTGCACTTAGATTTGGTGGTGCAATGGACGGTATGGAAATTATTGCAGTTGTATTTGCAAAGAAGTTAAACCTTTCTATCGGCACATTTGTAATGATTTTCAATGTTATTCTTTACATAATATGTGGTTTGGTAATTAACTCTTGGGTACTGCCACTTTACTCAATCGTTACTTATGCAGCAGCACTAAAAACAATTGACTTTATTATTGAAGGTTTTGACCGTTCAAAGGCAGCTTTCATTATTACTACAAAACCTAGAGAAGTGTGTAAAGCACTTTCAGATACTTTTGAAAACGGTATCACTACTGTTGATGCTAAGGGTTATTATTCCGACTCAAAAAAGACAATGATTTACTATGTTGTTAATCGTTTTCAAGTTGGTAAAATGAAAACTATCGTACATAACATTGACCCTAAAGCATACATTTCACTGAATGATGTGGCAGATATTTTTCCGGCTAATAAAAATGATAACGGAAGTAATAATTCCGTTGATGAAACCACTACCAATACAGAAACCCCAACCCTAGAGGAAGAAATCAAAACCGATTTGTCAGAAAAATTAGGCTGATTTTAGTTTTTATTTTATGGTACAAATTTGGGTTTGTGGTGCTAGAACTTGCCTTGTTATGTGGTAGATATTTAGAATTAGTAGAAACCATCCAGCCTTCCTTGTGTAAAGGAAGGGGGACCACGAAGTGGTGGAAGGATTGTTTTGGTAGGCACTTTAGATTATATAAGATTTATTCGATATATGATGTAGGGAACGAACACTGTTCGTTCCTATATTTATAGATAACTTTTATCTAATCGTACACATCTTATTTAGAGAACACAATCTACCGTGACAATCCCTCTGTTTTGCATTTGCAAAACATCTCCCTTTACACAAGGGAGACTGGCAAATATGTACAAATTTAGGGTAACTACATAGGACAAAATTACAACAAACTTTTGGCTTACAGTTGTAGGGGCTTCACTACAAAAGTTTTTTTACAAAAAACTTTTGCATAAGTTCACATTAGCAAATCAAACTTCGCCTATGGCTCGTTTTCTTTGATGTTCACTTAATTGTTCGCCCGTTAAAAAGTGTGATACCTTTGGGATTATTGTCCTGTTTACAGACCACAAATTTATAATATTCACATAGGGCAAAGTACCTATATAAAGGCTAGTTTGTAACGGGACATCAATGATGTCCCCTACACCTGTGAGTCATAGTTATATATAATTTAAAATGCATATTCTCACTATAAATTTTCTTTATAGCTGATTGAATTTAAAATAAATTCATCTTTACCCACAATTAAAATTAAAAAGACAAACCCAAATTTATAGAAATAATTATCAAATCACACAATAGAATTTATAAAAGAAAAAAGTGGCAGAATGTTCTACCACTTTAAAATACACTTATTAAACTAGAAATATACTTATTCAATTAGAAAATATAACTGTTGCTAGATACAATAAAAGTCACCTTTATTTGTATCATTCATTTCTATTAAATCTTCAATAGTGAACTTATCCACATAATTAGTAACCACAGTATAAAGACCTTTCCAGAAAGGTAAAGTCTGGCACATTGAAGCAAGTTCACAAGTATTTTCTTCTGTTTCAAGGCAAGGAATCGGAGCTAAAGAACCCTCAATAAATCTTAGCACATCACCAACAACAATATTACTTGCCGGTCTGGATAGCTTATAACCACCGGAATGACCTCTAAGACTGTTTAAGAAACCACCTTTATTCAGCATACCAACAATAGTTTCCATATATTTAATAGAAATTTTCTGTCTTTCGGAAATGCTTTTAATTGAAATATAACCATCCTTTGCGTTAATAGCAAGGTCAATTAAAATTCTCAATGCATATCTACCTTTGGTGGAAACTTTCATTTTCTTCTCTCCTTTCCCTACTTTTTCTATAGGAATAGTTATATTTTAACAGAGAGATAAGAAAAAATCAAGCCTTCTTTAGCTTATTATCAACAATTACTACATTGTCACCAACATTAATATCCATTTGATAAAGATACATATCCCCTTGCTTAATGACTTTTTTGTTGTTGTCTTCATCAAGCAGTATCACTTCGTCCATTGGCACTTGACCATCAGGCAAACCCTCACAACCAAAGTCAGGTTCAATAATATCAAGAACTTTGTAAATCATTACTTCACCAATTTAATAATCTTCTCAATATCTTCTTTTGGTCTGTAACCAACTACAGAATCAATGATTTCACCATTTTTAATAACAACAATGGTTGGAATACTTACAATCTTGAAAGCATTTGAAAGTTCAGGTTCTTCATCAACATTGACTTTACAAACCTTTACATCAGGATAATCCTTTGCAACTTCTTCAACTACAGGTGCCATCATCTTGCAAGGACCACACCAAGTTGCCCAAAAGTCAATTACTACTACCTTTTCAGTTTCCATAACCTCATTATGGTAGCTATCTTTAGTTAAATTAATAATACTCATATTTTTCACCTTATTTTTCTTTATAGTATAGCATACAGTGACAATAGCCCTCAAAGTTAGGGTCGGCAATTTGTTCTCTAAACTCCTTGCACATACACTTGTAGTCCTCTGTTTTTTCTCTTCTACAAGGGCAATAGCCACCCTTTTCTTTAAGACCTTGTTTTACTGCCTCTACTATTTCTTTATTTTCGTTGTATCTGATTTTCATTATTTAAATTTTCCCCTTTCCCATATGAGTAAGGCTGAATAATTTGTACTAAGCCCCTACAACTGTAAGCCGTAATTCTGTAGTAAAGTCTCTACAACTGCAAACCATAGTTTGATACAAAATTATTTTGCACAAGCTGTGAAAGGTAAAGTCTTGTCGTACTTTTGGAATACCTTTTTATATGTATTATAAACTTCCTTATATTCAGGTAGGTACTCCTTGATTTCACTACTACTGAAAGGAATAATCAAATGGTCTCTCCATGTTGCTTGGTTAAAGTAACAGTAAAGTAGATTATTCTCTAGGTTTTCAAAAGTGATTTTTGTTTTACCGTCTTTAGTAGTTTTCTTAACTGTCATAGTAGCAAGAATACTTGTTACCTTGTTATAATTTTCGTCTTGATACTGTGAACATAACAGATTACCCATTGAGTAATAAACCAAAGTATCACCAACATATCTTGCAGGTTCAATTACATGAGGGTGAGTACCAATTACCAGGTTAACACCATTATCAGCAAGGAACTGTGCCATATCATCCTGATATTCTGATTCATCAGGCATATATTCAACACCGGCATGCATACCAACAATTAAGAAGTCAACATTATCTCTTACTGCTTCAATATCTTTCTTAACTTGCTTTTTATATGCTTGATACTTAGTATCCTTTGCAGGGTCGTTAATTTCCAGGTCAATTGGCCAAACATTAACCATATATTCCTTACCATCCGGTACAGGAATACCGTTTGTGCCATATGTATAGTCAAGCATTGTATATTTAATGTCGTTACATTCAAGTACATTTACTGCATCTCTGTCTGCTTGGCTATCATAAGTACCCATCATATATACATTATGTTCTTTTCTTTGCTTGTCCCAATATTTACAAGAATTTAGGATACCCTCTTCACCACCATCCATTGAATGGTTAGTAGCAGTTGAAACCAGGTTATAACCTAGGTCAACCATAGCGTCACCGGCTTCTTGTGGACTGACAAATAGTGGATAATCGGAAAGTCCCATTTCTGTACCACCAAGGATTGTTTCTTGGTTATAGTAGTTTACATCACACTTAGAAGTAAACTGCCTTAGGTTCTTAACCATTGGTTTAAAGTTATATCCGTTGCCACCGGCAAGTTCATTTGCACCTTTATAAATTGAACTATAAATAATATAGTCACCGGCAATAGACATATTAAATGAACTTTCTGTTGCTTTTGCTGTTGTTGTAGTCTGTGGTTTTGTTTCGTTAGTATCACCCTTGTTGCTACAACCTTTTGCACAAGAAGTAATACTGACAATTATCACAATGAGAAGTACAACTAAAATTCCTAAACCCACAAAAGGAATCATTGAATACTGTCTTTTGTTGCCTCTCTTATCTACATATCCTCTTCTAGCCACTTTTACCCTCCAAATTAATTGTCTTTCTTTCGTTGTATGTGGTAACAAATTTTTGTAAGTTGTTTATTCGGTAAAAATCTCATAAAGAAATTAGCACTTTTCATTGTAAATGATGGCATAATAATCATCTTATTCTTTAGTGCATTGTCTATGGCATACTTTGCAGCATATGTTTGGTCAATACCTTTAATTGCAAAGTTAACACCGGCAACTTTGTTAAACTCTGTTTTAACAGGTCCGGGACAAAAACAACTGATATGAACATTGCTTTTCTTTCTTCTAAGTTCTTCATATATACCTTCGCTAAGTCTTACAACATAGTTCTTTGAGGCATAATATGAACTCATAAGAGGTCCTGCTAAGAAACCTGCTGATGATGCTACATTAAGGATATGACCTTTATCTTTCTTGATAAAGTCCCTTAAAAACAGCTTAGTAAGAATATGAACTGCTGTAATGTTAGTATTGATAAGGTCAATTTCTCTATCCAAATCAATATTAGCAAATTCTCCGTAAATACCAAAACCGGCATTATTAATAAGAAAATCTATATTTTCATTAGCAGTTTCTTCATAAAGTTTCTTTGCATTTTCCGGTACAGACAAATCTGTTGTGATTATCTTTACCTCAGGTTTACCTATTAAACTTTTCTTTAGCTTAACAAGGTTTTCTTCTCGTCTGGCTACAAGAATAAGTGAATAGCCTTTACTAAAAAGATACTTAGCCATCTCTCTACCCATTCCGGAACTTGCACCGGTAATAAGAGCCTTCATTTAATCACCAATTTCTAAAAATTATCCTTCAATAACAACTTTGTCTTTTTCTAATTCTTCTTCATTTTCAGGCATACCAAGGTCATCTTCGTTGATAATATCCTTAGTGTATGTTCTCCACTTAATAACCTTTTTGCCACCGATAGTATGCTTATAAAAATGTTGGGCGTCTTTGTTCCATTCTAAACATTCCCACTTAATTTTTACACAATCATGGACTTTAGCTACCTTTTCGCATACATCAAAGAATTTTGTACCAATACCTTGTCCTCTATAAGCACTTCTTACATAAATGTCTTCAATGTACATTACCTTTTTCATAGGGAATGTTGCAATCTGGAAGAAGTATGTACAGAAACCAACAATTTCACCATCAATCTCAGCCTTTAGAATATGCAATAGTTTTTCTTCAAAAACCATTTTTCCTATTTCACTAGGTGAAGCTGTGTGGTAGTCTTCCATTCTTTCAAATGTAGCAAAATGCTTATATAGACGATAAATAAGGTCTAAATCCTTTTCTTCAATATAACTTACTTTTAATTTTCCCATTTTATGTTCTCCTCTTTTACAAATAATTCTATAGTAGAATTATAAGTTGAAAGCTTCTAAGTCATCAGGTACATAAAGGTTGCCTGAATAAAACTCTTTTCCCTCTTTTGTATATAGTTCTTTTCTGTTAGTGATGTTCTTATCCTCTGTATGATAAAGAATAAGGTTCTTTACATTAAGTTTCTCAGCTAAGATACAAGCATCCTTTACTGTTGAATGGTGCTTTTCATATGGATGGAACTTTTCCCTATCTTCATAAAGGCAGAAAGCCTCATGTAGTAGATATGTACTATCCTGTACATATTCTTTTTCCACTTCATTATATGGTTCATCACCACAACAAGTTAACTTATCTTTACCGTAATACATAGTAAAACCAAACTGCTTTGCCTTAGTAGAATGAATATCAAAGAACTTTACTTTATTGCCTAGGATAGTAACTTCATCACCATCTTCAACAGAGATTATGTGAAACTTTTTTCCTATATAATCAATCTGTTTAGGTTGAAGTAACATAGTAGCAATGTCAGTAATTATCTTTATTAATTCACTATGGGCATAAAGATTAACTTCTTTATCGAAAGTACCTCTGCTCATATTTTGGGTAAATACTCTAACCAGCCATATAATACCGGTAATATGGTCAATGTGCTTATGTGTTACAAAGATATTTTTGATTTTTTTCCAATCAATATTTGCCTTTTCAAGTTGGCTTAGGATTTGGTTTCCTCCACCACCATCAACTAGGAAATACTCATCATTTTGTTCAATTGCAAAACAAGTATTGTAGCACTTAGTTACCATTGCATTACCTGTACCTAATATAGTTAATTTCATAAATTCACCTCTTTAACTACATACGATTATATTATATCATTTACAAAGATTTAACACAATATATATTTTTGCATAACTATATATTGTTGCATAAAAAGTTATATTGAAAATTTTTGCAGAAAAAAAGACGGAATAAATCCGTCTTAAGTATAGTAATAATCATCTTTCTAAAATGGTGCAATAGTCGGAATAAAATTTCTGGCTACCGAATATATTACTGACAATATAATTAAAGTGTAAATAAACTTATTGCTATGTATAGGAAAATGAAAATTCTTTCCAAATACCTTTAACACCAATTCAATATAGTACATTAATGCAAGGACTATACCAACAATTATAAAAGCATTTTGCCTTAATGAAAGTAAAAAATCAAAACGCAATAAAGCAATAGCCGACCTAGTCATTCCACATCCGGGACAATTAATATGGAAAAGTGTATATGTTATACATGTTGGCAAAGAAATATTATTTGCCACATATACTGCCAATATATATAATAAGAAAACTGCTACTAAGGGTACTAAAAACACCAGTACCTTTTTTACAATACTTTTATTCATAACTTTCCTAACAAAAAAGACGGACAACAGCCCGTCTTTTAGATTAACATAATTAACTATTAATAATATCTACCAGTATTATATACAGCACTAAATGAACCATAAACTACTAGTACATAAATTAAGTAAATTGCCCATATTGCAAGTGCAATAATAGAAAGTACAATACCTGCAGTAGCCATACCGTTATCTGTTGGCTTTTTCTTACGAGAAAGGACACCAAGAACAATACCTACGATTGAGCAAACTGAACCACAACAGAAGAAAGAAACAATACCTAGAACTAATGAAGCAATAGCAAGACCTCTGCTATTGTCCTGAGGTTGCTGATACTGGTTAGGAGCATAGTTGTTATAATTGTTGTAGTTATTAGGCTGATTATACTGTTGCTGATTATACTGTTGCTGATTGTACTGAGGCTGATTATACTGTTGTTGATTGTACTGTGGCTGATTATACTGCTGATTGTACTGATCATTCTGTTGATTATACTGATTGTTTTGCTGATTATTTTGCTGATTGTTAAAGTTTTCGTCCATAATTTCCTCCAAATCATTTTATATATCAATTTTATACTATATCCATTTAAAAGTCAACATATATATTATTTTTGTCAATTTTTTGTCATTTCACATTGGCATATGTTTGACAATTATAATAAATAGTTTATAATGTAATTATATTTATTTAGGAGGAAGATTATGTTTATTTCAACAACAGAAACAGTACCGGGTATGAATTATCAAATTCTTGGTGTTGTACAGGGTAACACAGTACAGTCAAAAGACTTTGTAAGTGACTTTAAACAAGGTTTTAAGAGCATTGTTGGTGGTGAACTAAATGACTATACAGAAATGATGAATACTGCAAGAGGTGTTGCTCTAGACAGAATGGTTAATCAGGCAATGCAGATGGGTGCTGACGGTGTCATCGGTATTAGATACACTACATCATCAATTTTGCAACAAAGCTCTGAAATCTTAGCATATGGAACTGCTATTAAATTTGTTTATTAATTTCAAAATTTAATTCTATAAAAGAACTATATAAAAAGTCCGACTTTTGTCGGACTTTTATTTTTACTTAATTTTGATATTTTATATTTTCAGTTGTAATTAGTGGATAACTGACAAGTGTATCACTATCTAAATTTTCCTTATGCATATCTATTGCAGTAATCTGGTGGTTATCATATGTTGTATAGTAATAAATACCCTTATCACAATTACAACAAGAAGTATAAATTGTAATCTCATACTTACCCTCTGCTACTTCACAACAACCTCTTTGCTGGTCAACTGAATTTAGAATATGGAAAAACTGACTTACACTTGAATTTTCTTTTGTAGAAGATTTACTATTCATTTTCACAAATGCAACTCTTGCAAATCTTGATGCTGATGATAAGTCCCCGGGTAAACCTAAAGCACCCATTCCCCTACTATACTGAGTAAAATCCAGCTTTTCATTTTGAGAAAAAGTATTTTCCGGTTGTTTAGGTGAAAGTCCCATATAGTTATTAAGCATAAACATCTGCTGAGGAAATGGTGGGTTATTTGTTAAGACACCTACTTTATTATCATAAATATGCATACCATCTTCCATTGCTTCCACAACAATACAACTTTCCTTATCTGCAATAATATAATGTAATTGAGCTAAAGGATAATTGTCATTAAACTGAGTTGCAGTAATATTTATATTCTTTAGCCTTTCCTTTGCCTCTTTAACACTTGCACATTGACTGAGAATATAGTTAATAAACTCATACTGTGCTACATTTTCTTTATCTTCATCCACATCATAATACTTAGCATTACCAACAAAATTAAGCCCTGCCATACCAAGACCTTTCTCATTAACTGCATCATAATATAATGGATAATCATTTGCAATATGAGCCATACCAATCATAGCATAGTGGTTCTTCACCTCACCTATAAAGTGAAAATTTATTGGATAATTTCTAGGTGTTATTGCTACTACTTCACCGTAAGAAAACTCATAATCAAGTGTTCTGCCAAAATAAAAATCATTTGTCTTATATGTTGCTGATGTACACATAACTTGCTCCTTAGTTTTAATTTTATTCTTCCAATATCGCTATAGATTTAGTATATCATTTTATATATTTTTCAGCAATGTTTTTTTATATAATTGTCAGATTGCTCTGTTAATTATTATGTTTCATATGTAGAATATATATGTTTGATAAATTTGGTTTTTTCAATTTTGATTTTGGATAAGATAAATTGGTTTTACAAATTAGGGTTTGTCTTTTAGTTTTTATTGTGGGTAAAAGAAAATTTGTAGTGAGAATATATACCATAAAATCATATAAATCTATGACTCACAGGTGTAGGGGACATCATTGATGTCCCGTTTGAAAATTAACCTT
>OOCN01000046.1_pt1 | contig 129338 bp, 101 predicted proteins | sample 1671361 | NCBI WGS metagenome assembly OOCN01 (sample SAMN06348149, study PRJEB24527) | human gut metagenome | biome: human gut; feature: ankylosing spondylitis patient; material: feces | host: Homo sapiens | place: China | collected 2015-10
CTGTTGCTACTTCGCTGTTACTGCTGCTCCAGCTTACACTCTTACTATCTGTTGTGTTCTCTGGCAGTACTGTCGCTGTAAGTTTATATGTACTTCCTTCTACTATTCCAACTGTACTTTCGCTAAGACGTACTTCTGTGACTGGTATCTGCTTCTTTTCTACTGTTACTGTACAGCCTGCGCTCTTTCCGTTTGTGCTTGTCGCTGTGATTACTGCTGTTCCGGCACTCTTGGCTGTTACTGTTCCGTTAGCATCTACTGTTGCTACTGCTTCATTGTTGCTACTCCATTTAATGCTCTTATTCTCTGCATTGTCAGGTGTAACAGTTGCAGCTAATGTTTCACTTTCGCCCTCTGTTAATGTCATTTCTGACTTATTAAGGCTTACACTCTCAACCTCAACCACTGGTGTCTGTGTTTCATTGTCTGTAAATGCTTTAATAATAAAATTGCATGACCGTGCCTTACCAAAGTCGTCCCAATATCCATATGGGGTAGCTACAAAACTCTGATTTTCCTTAGCAGAAGCTGTACACCAATATCCTGCCATGCCTGACTGCATACTGCGTTCATATGCCAAATATGATGTTTTACCTGAAGCATTCCTAACTTCTACAACAACTGAGAACTTATTACCTTCATTAATTTCTACCGGACTGTCAAGATTAACCGTGTATGTTCCGTCATATGTTGTTATTCCGCTTTTCTGTGCTGCTAATGTTCCACTTTCAGGATTAGTTTCATCTGTAAGATTAGTATATATACTTACTGTATAATTAAGATTAGTAGAACGTCCTGTCATAAATGAAACTGCCTTTATATTCTCACTTCCATCCTGATTAGCTTTAGCTTCAAATATGTTGGCATATTTATTAGAACCACCATATCCCATATATCCATAAAGCATTGCACCATCATACTGATAATTATTGTCATAGTTATCTGAAAGCTCTGCTTCAAGCGCATAACCTACTGTATATATAGACTTGTCATAATAAGAAAGATAGAAATATCCTTCCTTACCATAATAACTGCCCCAACTGTTTCTTACTATCCATGCACCATTACCATCTGGTGTTGTTGCAAAATTATCTGCTGAATAATCATCATCCCAGCCTACAATAGTAACGGCATGATTAGATGTGTAAGCATTTGGACAATAGTACGCCGCAGTAGAACTATTGTAATTATCTGTACTCCAGTCACTACTCTGGTCAGAGAAGTATGATATTGAAACAGCACCATAATCCATAACTGCTTTCTTGACATCATCCCTGCTGGTTATGTTCACTCTGTAGAAATTCTGTACATGTGCAACATCTTTTCCATATGCAAGTGAATCATCTAACTGCTCATTTTCAACCTGTCTTATATAATCTATAGTATAAGGAACAACATCCTCATTAACAGCACCTTCCCAGTCAAGAAGTGAGTTAGCTGCCATCTCGACATTGCCGCCATACTGCATTACAGAACCATGTGATGTATCAAACTTGTTAACATCGCCTTCAAGTCCTCCCAAAGGGTCATTAACACAGTTATATGTGTAATTCACAAGATGTAATTCTGATAAATCAATATCACTAGAAGCAAGATTTTTCTTTATAAGATTAGTTTCTATTAATGATATTGTTGAAAATGACCAGCATACACCATATATTCCCTGGTCTCTTACAGCAGGAAGATTTTCTGTTCTATAGGCAGCCGGATATGTAGCTGCCTTTGTAATCTCCATTCCATCTATACTAGAATTATCATTACTGAGAACATCTGGAATTATCTGATATTCTTCATCTAATTGCCTATAACCTGTTGCAACATAACGTGAACCTGTATCGGTTGTTTCATTCTCATAATTCACATCTGCACTATTATTATCATTATTTCCGGCAAATGCCATTGATGAAGATGTAACTATAAGATTAACTGCAAGAAATGCAGCCAATGCTTTTTTTAATAATTTTCTTCTGTGCATATCATACCTCTTTTCTTAACAGATTATACTTTAAACTACCATTCCGCCAACAATGTGGTATGTATAACCTTTATAATCGATTGTTCCTGAGAAGTTCCAGTCTACCATGCCATCCTGTATGTAGAATTTATTTCCATTATACTCTATAACTGCTGTTGTCCAGTCGACACAGCCACCAGATACATAGAACCATGTATCCCTGTAGTATATAAGACCTTCATAATCCCAGTTAATTGTACCTCCTGATACATAGAACCATATATCATTATAATATACAAGTCCCATATAACTCCAGTTAATCGTTCCTCCTGAAATAACAAACCACATATCATTGTAATATGTAAGTCCAAGATAATTCCAGTCTAACATTCCGTTTGAGATATAGAACCATGTATCAGCAAAATATGCAAGACCTGTGTAATCCCAGCCTATCATTCCGCCTGATACATAAAACCATACATCGTTGTAATATACAAGTCCTACATAATTCCAGTCTATCATTCCGCCTGATACATAAAACCATATATCATTGTAATATACAAGTCCTGTATATCCCCAGTTTATCTTTCCATTTGTTATATAGAACCACACATCATTGTAATATGTAAGTCCTGTATAATCGGAATTAACCTTGCCATTTTCAACATATAACCAGTCATCGCCATCCTGAACAAGACCTGTATATTCTGTATCTACAACACCTTCACTTATATAATATCTGTCATCCTCATAATCTGCAAAACCTGTGTATGTTATGTCTACAACACCATTTCTTACATAATATGTACTATCTTCATAATCCACAAGACCTGTGTATGTTGTATCTACATTGCCGTTGTTAAAATATGTCAACTCACCATTAACATCTCTTAAACCTGTATATGTATCTCTCTTGTTGACTGTTATTGTACAGCTTGCGCTGACACCATTTTCACTTGTTGCCGTAATTATGGCTGTTCCTGCTTTTTTGGCTGTTACATTTCCCATAAGGTCAACTGTGACTACAGTGTTATTATTGCTGCTCCATTTAATACTCTTTCCATTAGTTGTATTTTCCGGATATACAGTAGCAATTAATTTTATTGTTTCACCCTCATCAACAGCTGCACTTGTCTTATTAAGAACAACTTCTGTGATAGGTATTTCCTTCTTTTCTACAGTTATTGTACAGCTTGCGGTCTTTCCGTTTGAACTTGTTGCTGTGATTACAACTGTTCCAGCCTGCTTTGCTGTTACTTTTCCTGTTGAGTCAACCGTAGCTATATCGTTGTTGCTGCTACTCCAGCCTATGTTTTTAGACTCTGTTGTATTCTCTGGAAGGACTGTTGCTGTTAAGTTTAATATATCTCCTTCTGTAATTGTCGCGCTTGTCCTGTTAAGTGCAACATCTACAATAGGTATCTCTTTCTTGCTTACTGTTACTGTACAGCCTGCGGTCTTTCCGTTTGTGCTTGTTGCTGTGATTACGGCTGTTCCGGCACTCTTGGCTGTTATTGTTCCATCCTCGGATACTGTTGCAACTGCTTCATTGTTACTGCTCCAGCTTACACTCTTACTGTCTGTTGTGTTCTCTGGAAGGACTGTTGCTGTAAGCTTATGTGTGTTTCCTTCTATTATTCCTACTGCGCTCTCACTAAGACTTACCTCTGTGATTGGTATAAGCTTCTTTTCCACTGTTACTGTACATTCTGCGGTCTTTCCGTTTGAGCTTGTCGCTGTAATTATAACTGTTCCAGCCTTCTTTGCCTCAACATGTCCTGTTGTATCTACTGTTGCTATGTCGTTGTTACTACTGCTCCAGCTTATATCTTTTCTATCGGTTGTGTTCTCTGGAAGGACTGTTGCTGTGAGTGTTGTTGACTCACCCTCTGTAAGCGTTGCACTACTCTTATCAATAAGAACTTCTGTGATTGGTATAAGCTTCTTTTCCACTGTTATCGCACAGCTTGCTGTCTTTCCATTCTCACTTGTTGCTGTGATTACTGCTGTTCCGGCACTCTTAGCTGTTATTGTTCCATCCTCAGATACTGTTGCAACTGCTTCATTACTACTGCTCCAGCTTACACTCTTACTGTCTGTTGTGTTCTCTGGAAGGACTGTTGCTGTAAGCTTATGTGTGTTTCCTTCTATTATTCCTACTGCGCTCTCACTAAGACTTACCTCTGTGATTGGTATAAGCTTCTTTTCTACTGTCACTGTACAGCTTGCTGTCTTTCCATTTGTGCTTGTCGCTGTAATTACAGCTGTTCCTACGCTCTTTGCTGTTACTGTTCCATCCTCAGATACTGTTGCGACTGCTTCATTGTTGCTGCTCCAGCTTATGTCCTTGCTGTCTGTTGTATTAACTGGAAGAACTGTTGCTGTAAGCTTGAAAGTATCTCCTTCATACATATCAAGCGCTTCTCTGCCAAGCTGTACCTCTGTTATAGGAACCTCTACCGGCTGCTCCGGCTTATCAGCAGATTTTACTTCATAAGAACGAACAACTGCTTTACCAGTGTCACTGTCAAGATATGTCGCATATATCTTAGAATTACCGTAGCTTATATTAAGACCACTAATATCCTGAATAGATACATTAGTTCCAAGCTGCTGCCACTCGCCATCGACAAGTCCACTTACAAATGTAATGTTATCACTTGCAGTAGTTCCTACATATACATTATCACCATCAAAGCACAGACTTGCGTTATTAACACCCTTGTCTGTTATACTATTAGTCCCTACCTGAGTCCACTCTTTAGCAGAGTTGGCATAGTCAAGGCTGTATAGATAACTGTCTTTTACTGTATCGAAAGCAGTTCCTTTCTTAAACAAATAAAGCTTTCCATTATTATTACTTAATACAACCTCATTAGCCTGTATTGAACCATTTAATACAGCATTCCAACTGTTATCAATTTGATTATATTTTTTAATATATATATTACTATTATTAGCTGTATCTCTGTATTCAACAAATATATTTTCATCAGCATCTACAGATATAGCAGCATTAGCCGGCATACTACTTACTGCTCCTGCTAATATATTATCAGATAAATTCTTTAATGTATTTCCATCATACTTATATGCATAAATATTGCTGTTATCCTGACTTGTATATGAAAAATATATGCCTTCAGAACCTGCAACAAGTGATACATTATCAGAATAACCTGAGGTTTTATATATATTCTGCCAACTACTTCCATTCCACTTATCTACACGTGCATAAAAATTAGTATCAAGATATGAAATATACACGTCACCATTGTAAGTAACTATAGACTTTCCATCCTTAACAGCCTTAGGTCCGTCTGTAATCTTACTCCATGCTCCATCACTATACTTAAATAATACTGTATCATTTGTCGCATAACCATAGCCATCACCTATATTGGCTATAAAATATTTATTCTGTTCACTATCTGTATATGTTTCTATATCACTAAACGAAAGTCCAAGTGTATCCGTACTTTCTGTTATCCAGCGACCTTCCTGTCCGTCATCTGCAAATGATATATCAAATGTTATTGTGTCGCCAGAAGCACTGCCTACATTTTCTATAACAATTCCGCTGTTAGTTCCATCTGAATATGTAATAGCATTGTCAGCTATACCTGCATTCTTATCATGTGTTCCATAAGATGTACGGCCGCTTTCCGCTGATAAGAATGATTTATCTAAGTTAGTACAATCTGCCTTTTCATAGCCATTAAGTATAGAATCACCTGGCCTGAATACATATGCCTTATATGGAGGACCATACATATTACCACCGATAAGAGAGGCGTTTATTCTATATATGATAAGTCCTGAACCATATATCTTGCCCTCGTATGACTTATCATCATAAGAAGCAACATCATATTTAGCCTTCTGTTTTCTGTATTCAACAACAAAGAATTCATTAGATGAATAATCTGTTCTTAATATAACCGCCTGATTATTTCTTGTATCAAATGTTGTAGAAGAAGCTGCATATATTGAACAATTCTTCTTTGACTCTGTTACTGTCGGTATATCAAACCAGCCTGAATAAGCTGACCTGAAATATGCCAGAGGATACTGGAGAAACTTGCATTCCATCGCCATAATATCCCACTGGCCTACTGGTACAACACCAGAAACATTAGTATTAACATAAAGGTCTGGATATCCAAGCGTATGCATAAATTCATGTATGACAACGCCGGTTTCACTTAATCCGAAGTATGCTAAACCCTCTGGAATAACCGTATAACTGCCTATTTTCTTGGAATTAATCTCATCTGTTCCTGCATATGTTGACTTATGTCCATACATCTGTGAATTAGAATTACCCTTTTCACAGGCTGTTACAATCATAAGATTATCAACACATCCATCACCATCATAATCTACTATTGCATCCTTAGGAAATCTGCTGTCTTTAGCAAGTAATTCAGAAATCTCCTTAACCATTCTTGTATCTCCGAGGGCTGGTCCTGAAGTTCCAACAGTCCTGTCCCCATAATATGATACGTCATTGCTTAACACATATGGTTCTATCTTATTATTCTCACTGTCATACTGTGGAATAATATTCTGGACATTAAGCTGCCCATAAGAAATGTTAGAAACATACTGCTTAAGCGCTCTTGGGTGCTCCTCATCCCCCTCGAAATATTCTGTGATTTTAGGGTCTTCCTTATAACACTTCCCTAGTTCAGTTTTTTCGTGTTCATGTGTTGTATCCTTAAAATCTACAAATACAACTATGTTAGCGTATTTGCGGGTTGATACACTATGTGTCTGCACTGTATCAGACACCTGTGCAGCCGGTGCTATACTTACTGATGTAAGCACAAGCATTACACTTAAAAATGCCGAAGCTATTCTTTTGAAATAGTTTCTTTCCATATACTTCCTCCTTTTCGTATTATGATTAATATATACTTGTCTTTTTGTATCCCAATATATGATACCATGGTCACAAGGTCATTCACCCACATACACCTGCTCATAGTTGTGGCTTTCACCCCAACATCATAATATTATGCTGTTCACAAATTTAAAGCCCTATCATATATTATATCGGCAAATATTACACATAATCTTACCTGATTGTAATATTGCGTGTATTACTTTATCATATTTTGTTCAAATATAATTATATATACTGTTCACGGTTACAAGTAAATCTAATTTTAGATATAGTATATTATATATAAACAATTAAGTAAACAAAAAATACGCCAGAAATCAGCTTTTATACCATTCTGACGTATTTTTAATATTTGTATTATATATCTTTATACTATATTATATTTTCACGCAGATTATAAATATCATACGTTCTTAACTTGAGCTGTAACTTCTTATATTGTAATAAACCACTTAATATAATTAGTTGCTTCTTACTGATAACTTTCCTGTTACACTAGCCATTTCCAGGATATAGGTATTTACTGTGTTCATAGTAATATCACCTGACATAGCCTTATCATCTACATCCTTGTATGTATGATATATATAGCTATAATCAGAGTTAGAACCGCCAATATTGATTTTTCCTGTTTCATTTTCTATTGAACCCAATAAATTTCTCTTCTTAGTCCAGCCTTCATCTACAATATACTCTTCCTCACCTGATGAAAAATCATATGATATAGTTGAATTCCTATTAACAAAGCAATTAATGTCATATGTTATTGTAGTATATTCCCTTGGGTTAAGTTTTTCCATTATCTCTGGCTTTACAGCTAATCTGCAGTAATATGTAAGATTAGCTATACCATCAGCATCATATTCAGGTACTATACATTCATATACATATAAGTAATCCTTCCAGTTATCCTCTGTAATATCTACGTCTTCATATTCCGGAACTATTACATCAGTGTAATTATCCCTGTATGTATCTCCACATACTGAGCATGTGTGCTCTGTATAACCTTTTTCTGTATCTGTTGGCTCAACTACTGTATCTACATACTTATGACCTGTCTTTTCTATAGATTCTGTGTAAGTATCATTACATATTGAGCATGTATATGTCTTTTCACCATCCTCAGTACATGTTGCCTTTTTAGTTACTTCAGATGTATATAAATGATTATGCTTAACTGCAATACCATTTATTACTTTATATGTAACATCATCACTCTTTACATAACCATTATATTCTTTATTAACCATACCATTTTCAACATACCAGAGAACACCTGCACTATCCTCTACTACACCTGTATAGTCCTTATCAAGAATGCCGTTCACTATATAAGCTGTGCCATCTTTACTATATACAAGTCCTGTATAACTCCAATCGAGTACACCTTTCTTTATATAAAATGTACCGTATTCATTACTTGCAGTTCCTGTATAACTCCAGTCAACTATACCACCTGAAACATAGAACCAGTTTCCTGCATACTCTACAAGTCCTGTATAGTTCCAGTTAACTATGCCACCTGAAACATAGAACCAGTTTCCTGCATATTCTGCAAGCCCTGTATAACCCCAGTCTAATATGCCACCTGAAACATAAAACCAGTTTCCTGCATATTCTGCAAGTCCTGTATAACTCCAATCTAATACACCATTGTTAACATAGAACCAGCCATATTCGTTCTGGGCAAGTCCTGTATAGCTCCAGTCTAACACACCATTTTTAACGTAAAACCAGCCATACTCATTCTGGGCAAGTCCTGTGTAGCTCCAGTCTAATACGCCATTTTTAACGTAAAACCAGCCATATTCATTGTTGGCAAGTCCTGTATAATCATAATCAACTTCATCATTAACATAGTACTTCCATGTTCCATCAGCTTCCTGCAGCAGACCTCTTTCTGTTCCATAAGCTGAACCATCCTTGAATATACCATGAAAACTTACACTATCCTCATCGCTTGTATACCATATAGCCATATCACCATACATAACTGGCTCGCACTGTGACAGCTTACCCGTCATAGTTCTTATCTTATCAGTCTGATTACCATTATTATCTACAAATGTATAATATACAGTACCCTCTCTATCGCTTCTCTTGCACCAGAGAACTAAGTATCTGTTATCAGCCATCTTAACAAGATGTGGTGTTGTTGCTGAATAATCATCACCTGTATAATCTGTAATCCAGTTTATCTTAGTATTTCCATCGGCTTTAGACTTTGAAAGTATACATATATTTCTGAGTTTACCATTATTATCCTGGTCTATAGAAGAAGCTGCAACTATATATGCGCTGTCTGTCACTTCAAAACCACCAACTGATGCATTAGTTGTATTATCACCTGTAGTACCAGCTATATTAAGTAAAGATGTACACTTGCAATTATCTCCCCAATAGTCCATATTGGAAATAAACTGACCAGTAGTAAAATCTGTTGGATACTCTATAAGTGCTATACTTCTTGGATAAGCATCGCCATGGTCTACAGCAACAAGATGATTACCATCTGTTTTAATAAACTGATTAAATGAATGGCTTACATAACCATACGCAGAATTCATAACCTTAGTAAATGAATCCGTAATATTCATATTCTTCTCATCAACCTGTATCGTTACATTTGCCTGATGATTATAACCATCTGATGACTTATACATAGTATGGCTTGTTCTTATGAACAGATATCCATCTGATTCTGTCATTCTTAGGCTTCCAGCATGAAATGGTCCAACTGTGTTGCAATTATATAAACCAGTAGATGTAATTCTGTTCCATGACTTATCGTACTTAGTTATTCTGAAACATTCTACATCTGCTGACTCTGATGGATTACTCTGTCCGCTTACTATATAATAAGCATCTGCACCATCATAAAATCCACCAAACTCAGAAAGTTCTGTAGGAATCTGCTTATAATCCGTAACTTGTAATTCTGAATTATAATATTCTACATAAACATTAGAACCATCAGACTGTACTCTCATAAGATTTCCATCACCAATATTGACAAGATATGCCTTAACAGGTGTTGCCCATCTTATATAATTATTATCTGATGTCTTTACTGAAATGTTAGTACCAATAGTTGCCTCTGCATAAACCTGTGTGGTAAAACCAGACACTGCTGTACTTACACACACCGCACTGACAAATACAGCCATTGATGCAAGCAATTTCTTAATTCTTTTGTTCTTTAAGAACTTATCCCTTATCATATTTCCTCCTTTTTTTCTCACAATGCGTATAATTATATCAGAGTTAAAAGGAATTATATTCCTAACTGATATACCCATATTGATACATTGCTATGCAATTCTTACAATTTCCTAAATCATAATATGCCTTGCTGCTTTATCTTCAAAGTGTTTAACCACTAAGAATACCGCTATAAGTATAATACTTTAAATGTTATATATCCAGTACTTTTAATAATAAAGCAAAAAACACAAACCTGCATTTAAATAACCATTTTCTTTAATAATGGAATTCTTCTTACTATACAAGTTATCACCATACACACAGCAGTCATTACAACAGTTTTTATAAGATTAGCTGCCAGTGAATAATTTTCTATATTGATATATGGATATATATATTTCACACACAATATCAGTAGAATATAATGTATATAATATACTCCCATTGTACACTGTCCTACATATTTTCCAAACACATTTTCCTTATTAGAACTGTAATAATTAAAACACATAAACAGCCCTATTGATGCAAGCATAACCGATATTCTTTTATATCCATTATTAAGATATATGTTATTCCAGCTCATTGTTTTCGTTTCTATATACTTTTCAAGAACAATAAGCAGCACTCCCACAACAAACAAAATAACCGGAATATATCTGTTAATCTTGTTTTTAATATCGTCCCTGTATTCATGCATAAATGCACCTATAAGAAAATATGTAAGCATAAAAGCACAATTCGTATATGGAACAAGTGTACTCACCGAACTTATATCAAAGCTGCCAAAATATGATAACAATATATTAACTGCACCAACGCCTATATCTCCTATGAAGCTTACTATAAGCATACCAAGTGCAAACTTCCTGCCATCGTGTCTGAACAGAAACCATGTAACCGGATATATAAGATAGATTACAATATATGCCTTCATATACCACAGCGCCCCGAAGTCTACACCATTTATATCCGCCGCAAATAATGTTGCTCTTATATATTCGCTTACAGTATGTGTTTCGCCATATATGTTACTTTGAACACACATATATATTAATCTCCATACTACGAACACTATGTATGTAGTTACAAGCCTTGTGAAATATCTTTTCCAGTCAAATGTTTCTTTCTTATGTAAAAGATATCCTGTTGTCATAATAAAGCATGGCACCGCAACCCAGCATATGCTCATAATTATATTGCCTGCCACCGAATCTGCCGGCAGCAGAACAAAATGACAGAAAACGACTAATAATATACACAATCCTTTTAAGTCATCAAGAAATACTAATCTGTTACTCATCCGTTGTTTCTCCAATACTGCATTTTAACCTGTAAATCACTTAGCTTATTCTCCATGTAATCCTCATTACATAAGAACCATAGCTGCTGCTTGTTCCCAATGAATGATGCTTGACTGTTACCTTACTATAATCCGTATAAGCACTTCTGAATTCATTATCTATTGGTGCATCCAGACTTTCTACATATATTACAACAGTTGCATTTTCTACGCCTGACTCTAATGCCTCCGACAGCTTTTTATTAAGGTATTCATAATAATCTGTTGTATTAGTGAAATAATTTTCCTGCTGTGCGTAATAATTATACTTTGTTCCATTAGCATTTATATCACTTGTATATGAATGGTCTCTTCTCATCTTTTCATCAGTGATATTAAAGTAATCATAATTTACAACGCCCGGATTATCTGGTACAGGGTCATCCCATGTAACATCAACCATATACCATTCTCCATCAAGCATAACTGCATTCCATGCATGTGCTACGCCATCGCCTTCACCCGTGATAATCTCGCAAGGAATTCCTAATATATCCATACATAACTTAAATGCACTTGAATATCCATCACACACTGCTGTCCTGTTCACAAATATTCCTTCTGCCGTATGTGATACGTATGGGATTGTACCATTTATATAATTATAATAATCATACTCTGAATTAAGAACCATATAATTATGTACAGCTAACTCCTGCTCATAAGGTGTTGCGTATGCATATGCTGCATCCAGATATGATGATAAACCATCATAAAATGCCTTTTCACTATCTGTTTCCAATACTGAAGTATCACCTGTTTTATATGCATATTCATACTTATAATACTCACTATCAGTACTAAGATTTAATTGCATTTCTATTGTCTGTGTAACACGGCCTGCTTCTATTACATATATAGTTGTTCCTCTTCTTGCATTACCAGTATAGTCAAATCTGATACGTCCATCACAATACAGCCATGAACCATATTCATTAACTCCAAAGCCTGTATATGTATAGTCAAGTGTACCATCAACCACATACCACCAGCCATAATCATTATAAGCCATTCCTGTGTAGCCCCAGTCAAGCATACCTCCGCTTACATAGAACCAGCCATAATCATTGCTTGCAAGTCCTGTATAACTCCAGTCAAGTATTCCTCCGTTTATATAGAACCAGCCGTTTTCATTACTTGCAAGTCCCGTATAACTCCAGTCTAATATTCCTCCGTTTACATAAAACCAGCCATTTTCATTATATGCAAGTCCTGTATAACTCCAGTCTAATATTCCTCCGTTTACATAAAACCAGCCGTTTTCATTATATGCAAGTCCTGTATAGCCCCAGTCTATTGTTCCATCTTTTACATAGAACCAGCCATAATCATTGTATGCAAGTCCTGTATAGCCCGTATCTACAACTCCATTCTTATAATAATACCACTTATTATCTTCAGCCATACTTAATGAATAAGTATCCTGCGCCGCCTGCACATAATTCTGCTGTCCTATACCCAGTCCCAAGCCGATACCAAGTATAACAGCCACAGCCGCAATCGTATTTTTCAACAATTTTTTCATATGAAACGTACTCCTTTCGCATAATCCATATAATAATAGATTAGCACATACAAGAAAAGAAAGCAAAACAAACTCTATGTTATTGTTTATAACAAAACTGACATATGTATGCGTAATTATCACATACATATGCCAGTTATATTTTCATTATATATATGATGCTGTGGGTCCAAGGTCTTTCAGACACTTATGAGCAGACTCATGTGGGATTAGACCTTTTAACTCCGGTATCATATTATCATAATATCAATACGCTCTGGTAATCATAGCTAAAATGCTGCGATTATAGAATACATTAATTCGCAACTACCACACTACAACACCGCCAACGATATTAAATGTATTACCATAGAACACATATGTTCCTGTGTAATCCCAGTCTACCATACCGCCTGATACGTAGAACCACATTCCGTTATATTCTACGAGTGTTGTTGACCAGTTGATTGTTCCTCCTGATACAGCAAACCATGCTCCATTGTAGTATACAAGACCTGAATAGCTCCAGTCTACCATGCCGCCTGATACATAGAACCATATTCCGTTATAGTATGCAAGACCTGTATAACTCCAGTCTAACACACCACCTGATACATAGAACCATGCACCCGAATAGCATGTAAGTCCTGTATAATCCCAGTTAATCATACCTCCTGTTACATAGAACCAGTTGCCAGCATAATCAGCTATGCCTTCATAATTCCAGTCTATTACACCACCTGATACGTAGAACCACATTCCATTATAATCTACAAGACCTGTATATCCCCAGTTTACTTCACCTGCTTCAACATAGATCCATGTACCATTATAATCTACTAAACCTGTGTACTCTGTATCAACCTTACCATCTTTATAATTCTTCCATACACCATTTTCATCCTGGGCAAGTCCGTTTAAAGACTTATCTGGTTCCTTTGGTACTGCCCATGTGTCGTATGCTGTATAGTTGTATGTAAGAGTTGCGTTCTGGTATTCTTTATTATTACCGTAATCAAAGCTTATAGTTACATAATTGCTATAATCCTTTTCTGAGCCTGAATAATATATATTCTTTAAAGCTGTACAACCATTGAATACATCGCCATTCATTTTAGTTCTCTTAGGAATAGATATCTTTTCTAATGCTGTTGCATTAAGGAATGCATCTGATGCCATGGTTACATCATAATTATCTTTCTTAATCTTAACCCACTGTAAAGCTGTGTCATTCTGGAATGCTCTTCCATATATACCTGTTACTCTGTTAGAAAGGTCTGCATATGCAAGCTTCTTACAATCACCAAATGCATTGTATCCGATTGATATTCCAGCATTACCGTCCGCTATAACAACGCCAAATATATCTGTATTATCAAATACACCATCTCCATAATTTGTTCCTATTGTAGTTACTGTTGATGGAATATTAATTACTCCACCTAAAGAAGTACAATTAGAAAAAGCTCCTTGTCCTATACTTGTAAGACCTTCGTTGAGCTCAAGCATTTCAAGACTGGCACAATCTTTAAAAGCATAGCTTCCTAATGATGTTGTCTTTGATGGCAGCTTTACTTCCTTAATAGCTGTGTTATAGAATGCTGAGTCACCTATAGTTAAATTAGCTGGTACCTCTTTGAATTCAACACTTGATAAGTTAGTATCATTAGCAAAGGCTCTGGAAGCTATATTCTTAACTCTGTTTGGTAAAGATACACTCTCAAGCATCTTACAATCCTTGAATGTATTATCATATATGCTTAATAATGTGCCTGTGCTACTATCCTTGAATTCCACTGAAGTAATTGATGTTCTTTCAAAAGCTCCTTCATAATAAGAACTACCTATAGTTTCAACTGTTGATGGTATAACTAACTTACCACTAAGATTATTACAACCTTCAAATGCTCCTGAACCTATAGTTTTTAACCCCTCATTAAGTGTTATGCTAGTTAATTCAACAACACTATCAAATGCTCCTGCTCCTATCTCGATAGTATTTTTAGGAAATGTAACATTTTTTACTGCTGTTTTTCTAAATGCATTATCACTGATAGTTAATTCGTAAGAGCCATCTTTAAATGTAACTTTTTCAAGGCTGCTGTCACCATCAAATGTGTATGGACCTACATTTGAAATATTTGATGGTAAACTAACTTCTGTTAATGACTTACAGCTAGAAAATGCATATCTGTCGACTGTAAGTTTATCTGTTCCATCTTTAAATACAACTTTAGAGATAGATGTTCCACTGAATGCTCCGCCATTATTACCCCAGTCATAATTAATTGATGTTAAAGTTGATGGCAAAGTTACTGTACCAGTAAGATTGACACATCCTGAAAATGCTGCTCCTCCAATTTTCTTAAGACCTTCGCTAAATGTAACACTCTTAATGTTAACATTATCCTTAAATGCTGAATTCTCTATTTCTGTTACATTATACCCATTAATCTTAGCTGGAATAATAAGATGAACATCTGACTGGGCTGCTGCTTCATCAGAAAGTCCTTCGATAATCGCTTCATTTTTAGAATTAACAGAGTACTTAAACTGACCATATGTAGCACTCTCTGATGCCCCAACCATCTCATAGTCTGACACAACCCCATACTGAGGCTGAACTGCTGGTTCCTGTGCTGCCGATACTGCTGTTACTGACACCAATGTCATAGCAGCAACCGACAGTGGAATAATAAATTTCTTCTTCATACGCATTTCTCCATAAACTATAATATTATATAATATACTTTTTATATACCTATATATATTATACATGTATAAGTCTATTCTTTATTTATAGAATTGTCAATCTATTTATAGAATTTAATTGAATTTTTTAATATTTCCTTATACTTCTGTACCTGAGTTGTTTCTGGCACCTCAATATCTAGTTTTTTATAACAAAAAAGGCATATGTATGTGTATTGCAATCACATACATATGCCTAAGTATTTATTATACTATATTTTTCTTTGTTTGATATTCTACAGGTCTTAAGTTCTTCATTAGCTGTATACTTCTGGCCTTTCGTACTCCGTTACTATATATTTTTTAGTAAATATGTTGCACTAATCATGAATTAATCAACTCACGATACTTTGCCCTGTCTTTTTCTTCTATGTCAAGTGTATCCATAGCTTCATCGGCAGTCTGGTTCAGCTTTCTCATAATAGTTTTTATGCTGTCTAATCGCGCCTCTGTCTGGCCTTCAAGTTTTCCTTCAATTATGCCCTCGCGCTTTCCTTCAAGTAAGCCTTCGCGTCTGCCCTCCTGTACGCCACTATCTCTGAATTCTTTCATTGCACTCCACATATGCACATCATCCTCCTTGTCTTCCTTTTCTTCATTCACCAGCTTTGCCAGTTCTTTGGTTCCTGTCATCTCACTTATCATGTCGATAAGCTCTACGGATAATGACTTTTCTGAATATTTTTTTGAGATAGCGTTAAAATCTTTGTTGTATATACTATTCGTAATATCAAACAACGCTTTCACTTCGTCATTATTAAAATCATAATCTGCCGTATTACCTATCTGTACAAGATTAATGCGGTAATCATTAAACATCTCCTTTACTTCATCCGGCATATCTACCATCATATCACTTAAAGACATCGGACCGTTCCACCTCTGTTCTCCATAATAAAATACTATTGTTATTATCGGATGAAACCTATCAGAATAATTTAGTCCTGATAAAAACTCTTCACTGGTTCTATAACTTTCTGCTTTATTATTGCTCTTATATTCAGTATTAGTTTTATTATCCGCCTCATCTTTATCATCAGTATAAGCTTTTCGCTTTTTCTTAATACTATTCTTAGTGTTATTGCTCTTGAATTCATTATATTCCTTGATATATCCAAGCGCATCATATACCATTGTTCTTAATGGCATAGCCAGATGAACTTTTTCCTGCATCTCTAATCCTAATATATTAAATTCTACACCATTATAGTATTTCTTGACAACATCCCTGGCTCTTTTTAATGTCTCCTTATATTCCTGAACTCTGATTGTTCCAGATACATCCGTATCTATCTCCTGCAGATTTTCTGCCTTAATCACACATTTACCCTTGAATAATACCGCGTTAAAAAGGTCGGCAAATCTTTCATTATTTCTCCAGAATTCTTTGACGATAATGTCATCAGAAGTCCTTCTTTTTGTACTATAACTCATATAACGCCTTTCTGCAAATATGCTTTTGTAAACAAATCACATATTGAATTACTTTTTGTCTTGGGAAATCTTTTTTGAAACTGAATTCAGTTGAGATTATAGATAATTAAATATAATTCTATAAATGAGCAAATTTAAAATATTGCACAATTATGTCCGTGTCAGAAAAACAGATTTTTCATAATCTATTAAAATATATCTGAGGTACAAACAAAAGCAAAGTATTTTTGTGCATTTTTCTGTATTTGCTTATTTATAGTATAATTAATAAAATATGCTAAACACCTAATTAATATATATTTCTTATAAAAAATATATTTCAATCACTGCACACTTCTATAATTATCTATATATTATTTTTATTAGTATACTATAGTGATAGAATATCATATCAAATCAATATTTTCAATACTTTATTTTAAATTTTTTTAATTTCATATAAACAACAAATGAGCCAGTACACATATTATGTACTGACTCATTCATTAATGTTAATTCTTATATCTTATCTCGTTCCATAAGCAATATTAACATCACATCCGCCTGCTATACCTGGAACACTGGCTGTACTTGTATACTGCCATATTCTGTACTTGTATCCTATATCTGGAACATCATCGCCATCTTCCCATAAAACACCTGTTTCATAATAAGCATTCCAGTACCACGCAAGCCAGATATCATATCTTGATGATAATTCATCTGTATCTACATAATTAAGATAATCATACTTGTTAATATATATCATAGGGTCATATCCTCTGTTCTTAACAGTTTCACAGAATGCTATAGCCATAGCTGTACGAAGCTTGCTATCTTTTCTCATATCTTCTGTTCTATATCCAGAAGTTGTTTCCCAGTCATATACAACCGGATAAGTGATATTATATCCAGCTATTAAATCACAGATATAATTAGCCTCTTCAACAGCCTCACTTACTGACATAGACTGTGAAAAGAAATATACGCCAACCTGAAGGCCATTAGAAAGAGCGCCTCTTATATTTTCATCATAACAAGGGTCTTCATATAAGTTTCCATCATCGTCTATAGACCTTCCTGCTACTTTGATTATTGCAAACTTATATCCTGCATCTGCAACCTGTGACCAGTCAAGTTCTCCTTGTCCATTATCGTTATTATGGTGTGATATATCTACACCCATAATCTTCTCAGATATATTATCTTTAGATACGACTATACCATCTTTTACACTATACATATAATCATCCTGATTAACTGTGCCTGTATAACTCCAGTCTATCTGTCCATCACGTATGAAGAACTCTCCGCTTTCATTAGCAGCGATACCTGTAAACTTAAAGTTGACGATACCTGACTCTATTTTCCACCAGCCATTACTATTCTGTCTGATACCAGTGTAATCATATCTTATCTGTCCATTTTCAACATATACCCAGTCTTCTCCATCAGGTATGATATCTGTATAATCAAAATTAACTTTTCCATCCTGAAGATAAAATCTGCCATTTTCATTAGAAGCGAAGCCGTTATAATCAAGGTTAACTTTTCCGTCTTCTATTCTCCACCAGCCTATGCTGTTTGGCTTAATGCCTGTATAGTCATATCTTACAACACCATTTTCAACGTATACCCATGCTTCACCATCATATGTTACATCTGTATAATCTGATGCAACCTTTCCATCCTGTATACATACACGCTGTCCATTAACATCATAATATCCACTATACTCAGTATCCGCAATACCGTCCTTCATCTTCCATGTTCCAGCTTCATCAGATGCAAGTCCTGTATATGTATAGTCGACAACACCATTACTAATGTATACACGCTGTCCGTTGTACTCTGCCATGCCAGTATAATCATATCTTACCTGTCCGTTTTTAACATATACAAGTGCATCATCCTTTGACATAACACCATTAGCGTTAGTATTAACCTTACCGGCTTCTACATAAAATGTGCCATTAGCATTGCTTACATAGCCGTTGTAGTCAAAATCTGCCTTACCAGAACTTATCATCCATACTTCATCACCATTATCGACAAGTCCTGTATAGTTATAATCTATTGTTCCACCCGAACATTTCCACCAGCCGTTTTCATTTTCTGCTACACCTGAATAGCCCCAATCGATTATTCCTGAATTAATATAAAACCAGACTGACTCACTCTCATAAAGTCCTGTATAATTCCAGTCGATTATGCCATCATTTACATAAAACCAGCCTGCTCCATTCTCAGCAAGTCCTGTATAATCCCAATCGATTACACCATCTTTTACATAAAACCAACCCGCTTCATTTTCAGCAAGCCCTGTATAATTCCAGTCGATTGTTCCATTCTTTACATAGAACCAGCCCGCTTCATTACTGGCAAGTCCTGTATAACTCCAGTCAACCATTCCATCTTTTATGTAAAACCAGCCTTTTTCATCTTCTATAAGGCCATTACAATCGAAATCGAGCTTGCCATCTTTGATTACCCACCAGCCATACTCATTCTCAGCAAGTCCATTGTAACCAAAGTTAACCTTTCCAGCTTCTACTCTCCACCAGCCATTATCATTCTGTCTGACACCAGTATAACTATTATTAACCTGACCATTTTCAACATATACCCAGTCCTGGCCATCATAGACTATGTCAGAGGTTATATCGCCTCTTACTTCTGCACCATATGCCGGCATACTTAAAGCCACACATAAGCCACATGCAAGTGCAGCCGAAAACATTTTTTTCTTAAACACTTTATTCTCCTTTATTATCCCAATTTTTTATTATCTGTTGTAATATATACAATTAACTCTTGCAATACATATAATATGCATTTATCTTGTGTAATATATATTCTTTCAATATGCAATTCATCTTTTGTAATCCATAATGATGTCAATGTCTTATATCATAATATCTTTCTGACATTTTGACAATTTCATCATATAATATTATCATTCAAAGACTATCCATAAGATTTTACACACCCCTGAACGATAATCCTGGCATCAATTATATACATTTTCACTTTATAAGGAACATATACCTCGCAAGCAATCTGCTTCTGCTAAACAACCATATAATCATTATTGATAATATAGTAGTTACTACCGTCATAATAACTGTTTCGAGTGACAGACTTCCATTAAACTGTCCCATATAATTTACTTTAATTGATATTATTAAGACATGGACAAAAAATATTCCCATACTTATCCTGCTGATATATGTAAATACATTGGACAGCTTTACACATATACGATTATCATCAATCCTGCAAAATAATGCAAATATGCAGGATGAGCATATTAATAAAAATGGAAAATCGTACCACACCTTATAAAAATAATAAGAACTGCTTCCCAAAGAATATAATTGAACATATAAAGTGATAGCATAACTACATAAAGAAATCAAGACCAACACTCCATTTTTCAATCGTAGCAGTCTGTTATTATATATATAATATCCTATTAACATATATAATCCATATGTTGCTCCCATGTATGGTATATATGTATCTGAACCAAATGTCTGATTAAAATTATATATCTTGGATATTACATTAAGCATAGGCACAATATATGAAAATATAAATATTGCGCCCATAACTGGTGCAACTGCCCTGAATGGAAACTTTTTAACTATTACAGCTACAAAAGGCACCCCTATATATACACCTAATATCATAGGCATATACCACATATTAGACATAGTTGAATTCTTAAGTAATAACAGCTCCTTAATAAAATCATCTATAACAAATGTCTGCTTTAGCACGAACACATTAAACAGCTCATATAATATAACCCACACTTCATTGACAATAAATAAAGGTAACAGATTATTCTTATAAAACCTTAATATATCGCCTTCATTATTTATTATCTTCTTAAAAAGCAGCGCACCTGAAATCATAAGAAATATCGGAACGCCAAGTCTTCCTATCGTCTGTGTACCAATCATAAAGATTTGCGATGCCATTCCAAGCTCACTAAGCTTAATTGTATCATTATAATAATATGTCATATCACAACAGTGACATAAAACAACACATAATATTGCAAATGTTCTTGCAATGTCAAGTCGGATAATTCTTTTACTGCCTGCCATCAATAACTCCATTTATATAACTGATATTTTATACGTGGTAACTTATCAGTGTTTTGAATTCTGATATATACGCACTTTAACCATTAACACTGCTGCCCAGTCCATATGAAGCTTAAAACAGATTACTGGAAGCATACGAAAGCCTCGACATTCAGATAACTTTGTTTCTGCAATAGCCTGCCTGAAGCAATCTGTTTTTAAAAGCTTTTTCATATTATGTTTTTTCTGCTTTCCCGTAGCAGGATTATTAACATTATAAGTATCATGTACAAGAATAAGAATGAGGTGAATTAATATATACTGATTATATGCCTTTCTTATCTCTTCTCCATCATTTTTCACATACTTTAATGTGTTATTGATAGATTTTACATAATTCCTAGTTGTAGCAGCATTATAACTTCTTACTGTCGACTCATTATCCTTGGAATAGTGATATAATTCTGTTCTTATCTCTACAGCACTATCTACACACTGCATATATCTGAACAGAAAATCACTGTCCTCTGCAAGTACAAGATTAGTATCAAATCTTATATTATTGTTATTAATAACTTCCCTGTCTAAAAGTTTCCCCCATACAGTCATATACTGGGTAGGATTTTTCAACATACTGCATCGGAAATCCAGATACTTATCCTCATCTTTATATGTAAGAGTTTCCCTGTCAACTTTACCCTCACCACTGTTATGTCCGAAAAATACACATTTTGTTTCATATGCCTGACTTATGCCAGATATATACTGAAACGCTCCATCATAAAGGTAATCATCTGCATCAAGAAAACATATCCATTTCCCTGATGCATTATCAAGCCCCTTATTACGTGCATTGGACACACCTTTATTACTCTGCATAACTTTAATTCTGTCATCTGCATTGGCATATTCCAGACATTTATCATATGTATCATCTGTAGAACCATTCTCAACAATTATAATTTCCCATGTTAATCCAGTCTGTTTTTTTACACTTTCCACAGCTCTGCCTATATATTGGGAGGCATTATACGCTGGGATTATTACACTTACATCTGTATCAGCCACTTGTTTTCCTTCTCTTTATTCTTTTCTTTATATTTTTGATTTTATATTATCTTAGATGTTGGGGTCAAAAGCCCCCAACTATGATACCTACGGATTGTTCCGTGCTACGCACTCTCACAATTCTCCCCAATATTCGCATATCGTGGGATTATCATCCCACTTTTATTCTCATATCGGGGCGGGTCACAAGGTCATTCACCCACCTATGAGCAAGCTCATGTGGGTTTAGCCCTTTTGACTCTGGTATCATTATATATTAAGAAAGTCTTTTCTATAATCTACTTTAAAGAATTCGGCAAGCTTTACCATATCCTCATCCTTTATTGTATTCTTTCTCTCAAGTCCTGCTGTAAGCATATATATCTGTGCAGCCTTTTCAACGGTTTCGATAAGTCCGAAAGTTTCATCAAGAGATTTACCGGCTCCGTATATACCATGCATAGCCCATATAACAAGCCTGAATTCTTTCATTTTTTCTGCGGTTGCTTCACCGATTTCATTCGTTCCACAAAGCATCCATGGAAGGACACCTACACCATCAGGAAATACAACTATACACTCTGTACACATTTCCCAAAGTGTATGTGTAAACTTCTTCTCATCAAGTTCATGTACATAATTCATGGCAAGTGTGTTTGTAGGATGAGAATGTATAATAACCCTGTTTTCCTTATCTACTGAAAGCCTTGCCATATGGCTCATAAGATGTGCTGGTAATTCGCTTGTAAATCTGCCACCATCTTTATATCCCCACAGCAGTTGTGCTGTCGTTCCGTCTTCTGCTATTCTTATTATTCCAAGATTATTTTCCGGGTCAGCCTTTACATTTTTAAAGTACTTACCTGTACCGGTTACAATAAATATTTTGCCAATAAGTTCATCTGCCATGAAACCTGTTGGTATTTCTCTTATAACATTGTTAACGTCAATATATTGTGCAACTTCATTTTCATAAAGCATATAACTGATATTGCCACCATTTCTTTCATCCCAGCCAAGACGATACATATTAGCTGTTGTATCGCACATTTCCTTAACAAATGGTGCTGTTAATATATCCTTCATTATCTTACCTCCAGTACTTCCTTTTCATATTTCATAACTTCACTGATATAATCAGCAGCTACATTTTCTCTGTCAAGATATTCCTGCCATATATCTCCAAACGGCATAATCTTTAATTCCTCCTGTGCTGCCATAAGCTCTGTAAATCTGTTCTCATCCTGAAGCTTACGAAGTGATGTCGGCTCTAACAATGCATAAAGAAGAGCTTTCTGAACGCTTCTCATTCCAGTTATCCATGCAGATATTCTGTTAATTGAGGCATCAAAATAATCCGTTGCAATAAATACCTTGTCAAGTGCATCTGCTCTTACAATTTCTTTAGCAATCTCTCTTGTTTCATCATCAAATAAAACAACGTGGTCGCTATCCCATCTTACAGGTCTTGTAATATGAAGTGCAAGATGGTCGTTGAATAACAGCATAGATGATATTTTATCTGACACAACTTCTGTCGGATGATAATGTCCATTATCCATAAGCGGAGTTATACCAGCCTTTGCCACATAATTCATACAGAATTCAGCCGAACCAACTGTATATGATTCAACTCCTATTCCAAATACCTTTGACTCAAGACACACAAACACTTTACTCTTATCATATGGCACTGACAGAATTTCATCTAACGACTCCTTAAACCTTCTTCTTGGACCAAGTCTGTCTGCCGGAATATCCTTATAGCCATCTGGAATCCATATATTCATTACACAAGGCTGTCCTGTTTCATTAGCAAAGTACTCTGATATCTCTATACACCTTTTTCCATGTTCAATCCAGAACTTTCTGACCTCATCATCAGGTGATGATAATGTAAGTCCGTTCTTTACCATTCTGTGCGAAAAAAATGTAGGATTAAAGTCAATTCCCATATTATATTTCTTAGCGAATTCTACCCATCTGGCAAAATGTTCAGGTCTTATAGCATCCCTGTCCGAACCATCATCTATTATTGCATAGCTGGCATGAAGATTAAGCTTTTTCTTTCCGGGAACAAGACTTAACACCTTACTAATGTCCTGCATTAACTGCTCCGCGGTAACTGCCTTTCCTGGATAATTACCCGTTGTCTGAATTCCTCCTGACAGACTTTCCCTGCTGTCAAATCCAATTACATCATCGCCCTGCCAGCAATGCATTGATACTGGTACATTTTTTAATATTTCTATTGCTTTTTCAGTGTCAACACCGATACTCTGATACATTTTTCTTGCCGACTCATATCTTTCATTAGCCATATCTGCATTATCCTCCTTATCTTACTTTATCTGCTTCGTTATTCACATTTTTCAAATTGCCTTATATCAAATGACTGCATTACACACGCTCTTGCTTCTTTCAGATTTTTAAATATTCCGTCTGTTATCATCTGTGCCATAGCATTTCCTATTGCTGTCGCCTCAACAGGCCCTGCTATAACTTTCTTTCCGGTAGAAATGGCTGTAAGCCTGTTAAGATATGCTGCATTGGCACCTCCGCCGATTACATATATTGCCTCATATACAGTATCCGTATTTTCCTCAATCTGTGACACTGTATCTGCATAACTGCCAGCAAGGCTCTTGTATACAACTGCTGCCACTTCACCAACTGTATCCGGCACAGACATATTGTTATTACGGCAATATGTCTTTATTGCTTCTGTCATATTCTCTGGTGCAAGAAAACACTCATCATTGACATCTATTACCGATGTTATATAATCAGCTTTTTCTGCTTCTTCACAGAGTTCTGCAAATGTATATTCATCGTTTAGTTCATGTCTTACCGACTGTATAATCCAGAGTCCCATAATATTCTTAAGATACCTGAACCTGTAATCATATCCACCTTCATTGGTAAAGTTACACTTACGGCTTTTTTCATCACATCTGGCTTTTAACAGCTCTGTACCCATAAGCGACCACGTTCCTGAGCTTAAATATAAAACATTGTCCGATACTGTTGGAACCGCCATAACTGCTGATGCTGTATCATGGCTTGCACACATAACTACATTTGTATTGAAACCGACCTTCTGCTTAACTCTCTCAGTTAATTCCCCAATCACTGTACCTGGCTGCTTAAGTTCCATAAACATATCCCTGTTTATTCCAAGCATATTAATAAGTTCATAATCCCACTGCTTTGTTTCTGGATTAACCAACTGTGTTGAAGTTGCATTTGTGTATTCTGATGCTTTGACTCCTGTAAGCATAAACTGAAAATAATCAGGAAGCATTATAAATGTCTTTGCCTTCTCTAACTGTTCAGGTCTTTTAAGCTTATCTGCCATAAGCTGATATATTGTATTGAACTTCTGTTTCTGGATACCTGTTCTTGTATACAGAATACCTTCTTCTATTAATCTGTACACTTCCTTATCCATTCCATCGGTACGCTCATCCCTGTAACCATAAACATCTCCAATACGCTTATCATTATCATCAAGGAGAACATAATCAACAGCCCATGTATCAATCGACATGCTGACTGGTATTTTTCCAAGCCTTTTACATTCTTTCATACCTTCAAGAATATTTTCATAAAGTTTATCAACATCCCACAGCTTTTTTCCACCGGTATTAACCATTCCATTCTCAAAACGGTATACTTCTTCAAGCACCATTCTTCCATTATTCATTGAAGCAAGAATATGTCTTCCACTTGAAGCACCAATATCAACGGCAAGGTAGTATACTGGTTTCATATTATGTCACCTCCTGTTTTAATTCATCCATTTAATCAAGGTGAAATACACACCTTAAATCATCACATACCGGACTGTTGTCAGGATTAACTTTCATAAGTGGTGCCATATAATCCCACCATTTTCTGTTAATGTCTGTATCTGCTGACTGTGACCACTTTTCTTCATCTTCAATCTCTATGTATCCATATAACACATTGGTTTCATCATCAAGAAATATGGAATAATTATGTCCGCCATATTCATTTATCATTACTTTCATTTCATCCCATAATTCATTGTGACGTTTCTCATATTCTCTGGCACACCCGGCGTTAAGATACATTTTAAATGCCTTCCTAATCATTCTGTAATGCCTCCACAAGTGCTAATATTGTAAGTGACTGTCCATATGCCATAGGTGCTATAAGAATGTTCTTATAATGCTCTGCATCGTATCCCATGCCGGTTCCACCTGATACATTAAGTACCGTTCCGTCTGTATCAATATTTTTAAGTATTGCATTTACTGCTTTGTCGGCAACTTCTATATAAGAGTCGTCAAGTATTCCCATTCTGATTCCTTTTAATATGCCGGCCGTAATTGCCGCACTTCCTGATACTTCTTCATAGCTTGATGAGTCGGTAAGTACTGTATGCCACAGTCCGCTTTTACTCTGTAACTTCTTAAGGGCTGCTGTCTGTGCCTTATAAGCATCTATTATTATTTCTTTAACACCACTGTTAAGAGTTCCTTTAAACATATCAATATAATCAAGAATTCCTAATGTGAACCAGCTATTTCCTCTGCACCAGAATATACCGCCAAAGTTATTCATCTCATTAAATGTCCAGCCATGGTAGAAAAGTCCTGTTTTGTTATCACACAGATACTTTATATGCATAAGTACCTGATGAATTGACTCATCTATCCAGTCCTGACGGTTATACTTCTGACCCATTTTATTGAGAAATAAAACTGTCATAAATAATGTGTCTATCCACATTTCATTTTCATTAAGTCTTACTCCCTGTCTGTCACCATTCGCACTTGTAACGTGCTGGAAACCACGTTCCTTTGTTCTTGGAAGACAGTTCATAAGCCACTCTGCCCATTTGATACACAGCTCTTCAAACTGTGTATCATTGTAATAATCATTTAATTCAACAAGAGTAAGTAAAGGTGTTGTTGTATTAATATTCTTTGATGGAAGACCTTCTGCTATATTCTCCTTAAACCATTTATAGAGGAATTCCTTATACTCTTCATTACCATTAATCTGCATTATCTTGAGCAGACCATATAATCCAACTCCCTGTGGCCAGTCCCACTCCTTAATTCCAAAGTCCCTTTTAAAGAAGCCTATCGACTCTCCACCTTTTTCAAGTTCTTCGTCATTATCTGGTTTACCAAGATTCATAAGTTTATCAATAACAAGATTAAGCTTATTTTCAATCTCTTTTTTATCAGGCTTTTTATTTTTCATACATATATCCTCCGATTTCTACTATTCTTAACCCAGCAGTCCGAATACTGATGGAAGCCACATACTAAGCTGCGGTACAAATGTTACAAAAAGAAGTGCAGCTAAGATTGCCACAAAAAATGGAATAAGCTTCTTTATTACTTCTTCTACCTGAAGATGTGATATACTACAGCCTACAAACAATACACTTCCTACAGGTGGTGTTATAGTTCCTATTGAAAGGTTCATAACCATCATTACACCAAACTGGATAGGGTCCATTCCAAGTGTCTTGATTACTGGAAGGAATATAGGTGTAAATATAAGTAATGCCGGTGCCATATCCATAAATGTTCCTACTATTAAAAGGATAACATTGATAATTAACAGGATAACTATCTTATTGTCAGATACTCCAAGTAATGCCGAACTGATGGCCTGTGGAAGACCTGTGAAGGACAATACAAATGATAATACTGACGATGCACCGATAATAAGCATAACTATCGCTGTCATAACAGCAGTTTCTCTTAAAATTCCTGGAATATCTTTAAACTTAATACTCTTATAAACAAATACTGACAGTATAAATGCATATACAACCGCTACACCAGATGCCTCTGTCGGTGTGAAATATCCTGATAAGATACCGCCAATAATAATTACAATAAGGAACAGACTTGGGATTGCATCCCAGATTGTCTTTAATACTACTTTTGATGTAAGGTGCTCTCTCTTAACTACATATCCGTGTTTCTTTCCATATACGAAAGCAACTATCATACATAATAATGCCCATAAAAGTCCTGGAATCCAGCCTGCCATAAGTAATGCTGCTACTGAAACTCCGCCGCTTGCTGCTGAAAATACGATAAATGAAGCTGTTGGTGGGATTAACTGTCCGACTGGTGCTGATGCAACATTGGCTGCTGCTGAAAATGCCCTGTCATATCCCTGTTCATCCTCAAGTGGCTGCATAACACCACCGATAGCTGTTGCTGCTGCAATACCTGAACCTGATATTGAACCAAACATTGCATTACCTGCAATATTAGTCATGGTTAAAGAGCCGGGAACCTTGCCTAACACAAGCATTGCAAGGTTAATAAGTCTTTTGGCTATACCGCCGCTGCTCATAAGTAAGCCTGCCAGCATAAAGAACGGAACTGCAAGTAATGTAAAACTGTCAATACCTGTAACCATCTTCTGAGCTGATATAAATACACCAAAATGTGGTGTAAGGAACATAATTAATGTAACAAGTGATGCTGATATAATACTGAATGATACTGGAACACTGAATGCCAGTAATAAAAAGAATACTATTATCAATACTATTGCTGCCTGTATTTCCATACTGCCTCCTTCTGCATATATATGCAATTCTATCTTAGTTCTGTCTTAACGCTTTAATATGTTCTGCTATCTTAAATAATCCATAAATAACCATCAGTACTCCACACACTGGAACACATACATAGTAAATCTGCATTGGAATCTGCATAGCTGGTGATAACTGTCCTGCTGCATTAGCAGTAACCATAATTCCTCCAACAATCATAACTGAAACACTTAAAATCATAATAAATGCATCTATTGCTATCTGTGCAATTATTTCATTCTTTGGCTTAAACTTCTTAACGATAAGGTTAATAGCCAGATGGCTGTTCTTTCCATATGCATATGGAACTCCCATCATTGTAAGCCAGATGAGCATATATCTTAATAACTCCTCCGTATACTTACTTGGGTTATGTAAAAGAAATCTTGTAATTACCTGCCAGCAGCATCCAAGTACCATGCCGGCTACAAGCACCTCTAATATTACTTCAACTACTTTATTCAAATATTTCATGCTTTTCTCCTTTCTTCCTTTAATCGTCAGGTGTTATACATCAATCCGCATATTTCTGGATATCATCATATAACTTCTTGTATGCTTCACCCTTATTAAAGAAACTTTCATGTATAGGCTGTACTGCCTCGATAAATGGTGTCTTGTCAATATCCCTATATACATGGACACCCTTGCTTTCTGCCTCTTTTATAGCCTCATCCATCATTCCGTTGTAAAGGCTCTTAAAGTTATCATTTGTTTCCTCAAGTGCTGTTATAAGACTCTGTCTTTGTTTCTCTGTCATCTTATTCCATGTCTTTGTGCTTATGATAAATATATCAGGTGAGAACTGATGCTCTGTATATGTATAAGACTTTACAAGGTCTTCATGTCCATCAACTGTAAGTGCAAGCTCTGTATTCTCAGCACCATCAACAACTCCCTGCTGTAATGAAGCATATGTTTCAGAAGCTGCCATAGGAACCGGGGTTCCACCCATCTTTTCAATCATATCCATCGATGTTGAACTAGGCATTGAACGAATTTTCTTTCCGTTAAGAACTGTTGTATCTGTAACAGCAATATCATCTTTAAGATAGAAGTTTCTTGCACCATTTGCATAATATCCAACAGCTATATATCCATCATCCGCTGTGTCATTAAACAATTCCTTAACTGCCTCACTTTTTTCCATTGCATTGTAGTAATGCTCCTGATTTTTAAACAGATAAGGTATTGCAAATATTGCATATCTGTCATCGAACTGGCCTAATGTATTGGAACTTACCTTTGCCATATCAATAATTCCTGCTTTTACCATCTCTATCTCTTCTTTTTCTGTACCAAGAACTCCGCTGGCAAATATCTTAATGTTTACCTCATCACCTGACTCCTGTGCAACATAATCTGAAACCTTAGCTATTGAATCTGCAATTTCTGAACCTGCTGACTGATTATGTGCAAGCTGGAGCACTAATTTATCAGATGAATTAATGCCTTTAACTTTTATAAATGTAACTACTACAATAATCAGGCATATTGCAACCGCTGCTACACCTATTATTTTCCTGTAAGCTTTCATGTGCTTCTCCTTTCCACTAAAAACCCTTTATATTATCCATAATTATTTATTGAAAACCGCGCGTTTTTCGTGGCTTATTAATAAGCCGTTTCTTATCTTGTAACTGGATTATAGCACCGCAAAATAGTACATTTCTCGAACAATATTGACATAAACATTTGATTTTTTAAATATATTGCTCTATAATTTTATTAGTAATAATATTGAATGTGGGGTTTTGTATGGCTGATAATAAGATCACCTTTTTTGGAAAATGTAACGGCATAGCTGTAGAGCAGCTTATCCGTTATGGAAAGTTTAATATGAATGTAAAGCATTTTCATAATCAGTACGAACTATTCTATATTATAGAAGGTGAACGTCAGTTCTTCTTTGATAACAAAAGTTATAATGCACATGCCGGCGACCTTGCGATAATTGATACCAACCTTGTCCACACCACATGTTCAATCACGTCTGAGGATAAAGGTTATAACCGTGTTATTATGTACATTGATTATGAAAAAATGTGTGATTTTGATAAAAGATATCCCGGTCTTAATATTGTTGATTTTATTCACAAAAACTATGGTATATATCATCTTGATGAAGACCTACGTATAGCATTTCTTAATCTTTACAGGGATATACGTCATGAGCTGACAAAGAAAACAAACGGCTATCAGTCCCGAATTGAGATAGTTACCCTATACTGGTTATATAAGCTGCTTTCCCTAAAAAAAGAGCAGCACCAGAAGCACCCAGAAATAAATAGTGCCAAGAAAAACTCGGCCTCTAATATAAGTGCCTATCTTGAAATGAATTATACAAAATCGGTTTCTCTTGATACCATCGCAGAAGACCTTTTTATGAGTAAGTATTATATCTGCAGAATTTTTAAAGAGTACACCGGCTTTACCATAACTGAATATATCAACATACTGCGCATCAAGAAAGCTACACAGCTTCTTGAAAACTCTAACCAGAGCATATCCGATGTTGCAACTGAACTTGGTTTTGAGAGTGCATCTTACTTTGAGAGAACATTTAAAAAAATAATGAATGTCACGCCTCTAAAGTATCGGAAAACACACCAGTCTGTGACAATCGAACACGAAGAACTCAATACACTTGACGACTCGGATTATATAGACTAATCGTTAAAAAGGGAAGCAGCCATATCACATACACAATACGCTGCTTCCCTTTTATTTAATATATTCCTATTCTTTTATTCCTCACCCATCTTAGCAAGCTTAGCTGCCTGGTCTGCTGCTATGCAGGCATCGATGATTTCCTGAATATCACCATTCATAATCTTATCCAGCTTATAAAGTGTAAGACCGATTCTGTGGTCTGTTACTCGTCCCTGTGGGAAGTTGTAAGTTCTAATCTTCTCAGCTCTGTCACCAGTACCTATCTGGCTTCTTCTTGCATCTGCTTCTGCATCATGTGCCTTCTGTGTTTCAAGGTCATATAACTTGGCTCTTAAGAGTGCAAATGCCTTTTCCTTATTCTGTATCTGTGACTTTTCTGTCTGTGAATAGATAACTATGCCTGTTGGATAGTGAGTAAGACGTACTGCTGAGTCAGTTGTGTTGACACACTGTCCACCATTACCTGATGCACGCATAACGTCAATACGGATATCCTTGTCATCTATCTGGATATCAACTTCCTCTGCCTCCGGCATAACTGCCACAGAAGCTGTTGAAGTCTGAATTCTTCCGTTAGATTCTGTTACTGGAATTCTCTGTACTCTGTGTACACCACTTTCGTACTTCATAACAGAGTAAGCACCCTGTCCCTTAACCATGAATTCTACTTCCTTCATACCGCCAATACCAGTTTCATCAGCATTGACAACTTCTATCTTCCAGCCCTTAGAGTCTGCATAATGTGAGTACATACGGAAAAGCTCTGCTGCAAAAAGTGCTGCTTCCTCTCCACCTGCACCGGCTCTGATTTCAACAACGATATCTTTATCATCATTAGGGTCTTTAGGAAGAAGCAATATTTTAAGCTTCTTCTCTAACTCTTCAACCTTCTTCTTAGAGTCAGCAAGTTCTTCCCTTGCCATCTCTAAAAGTTCTTCGTCACTCTCTTCACTTATCATCTGAAGACTGTCTTCTATATTCTGCTTACTTGCCTTATATTCTGTGTAAGCTTCTACTATAGGTGCAAGATTGCTCTGCTCCTTCATATACTTTCTGAACTTTTCCTGATCTGTTACAATATCAGGATTACCAAGTTCTGCTGTTACGTCCTCATAACGGCGTAATGTATCTTCTAATCTATCAAACATGCTCATAGTATTCTGACTCCATTCTATGTTTATCAATCATATCCATTAGTTACATTTACATCAGTTATCAATAATATCTTGCAATAACAACTCTGTCAAGCCCTGCAAGGTCCTTTACAACTCTAATATCATTATATCCACACGACACCAATATATCACTCACATCCTGCGCCTGATTATAACCTATCTCATAGCACAGATAGCCGCCCTTGTTAAGATAATTCACCGCATTACGTGTAATCGCACGATAGAACTTAAGCCCGTCCTCATCGCCATCCAGTGCAAGAAGCGGGTCATGCAGCTTAACCTCATCCGAAAGCTCCCTTATATCCTTTGTAGGAATATATGGAGGATTGGATACTATAACGTCAAACTTAACCCCTGTATCCCGTAATTCTGCAAACATATTACTCTTTACAAACTCTACATATGATACACCATTAAGCTTGCTGTTATACTCAGCTACCTCTATGGCTTTATCTGATATATCAACACCGACCGCACCATACTCATACTCAGCCGTATGTCCTGCTGCCGCAAGTGATATGATTATACAGCCTGAACCTGTACACATATCAAGCACTCTGCTGCTATCCGATGTAAGCTTCATAACCTCATCGACAAGCACCTCTGTATCCTGCCTTGGTATAAGCACATGCTCATTTACCATATACTTTCTTCCATAAAAATATGTATAACCCATTATGTGCTGAAGTGGTACATGATGCGCTCTCTTTGTGACAGCTTCAAGATACCTCTTAAGCGAAACGTCATCTAACTGCTGTGTTGCATCTATAAGATACCTTGTCCTGTCTATACCTGTTATATATAGAAGCAGTTCAAGTACATCGTAGTCTGCATTATCTATATGTGCATTTGCTAACACTCTTGCACCATATCTTACTGCATCTCTATATGTCTGTATAACAGATATATTATTACTTATGTTATTATACTTCATCATAACTAATGTCTGTCTCTTTCTTTAAACAAAGGCACATCATCGGCACTTATGTCTAAATTTTCATCCTCTGTTTCCATTTCCTCTATCTCAAAGCCTGCTTCAACTTCTTCAACTGTATAATCATCAGATATCTCTGGCTCCGCAACACTTTCCGATGTAACAGCAAATTCACCACCTGCTGCTTTTTCCTCTATGTGTACAGTTTCGTATTCGTCTTCTATCTCAAAGCCCTCAGGAAGTTCATCATCATCGTCCTCTGTATCAGGACTTTCAATGTCCGATTTATTCAAACTTTCGTCATCTGACTTAACTGAACCTTCATCGTCTGACTTTAAGGCTTTCTCGACTTCTTCATTATTATCTAAATCTGCACCTGCTGAGTTCTTTTCTTCCTCAAGACTGCCTACAGATACCTGTGTTTCAGAACTTTCTGGCTCTTTACCATCAGATGTGCTTATATCAGTATTATCATCTGGCTTTTCAGTTCCTTCTGTAGCTGTATTTACAATATCGGCTTTGTTCTCTGAACCTGACTTACCTGATTTCTTTCTGGATTTGCCCGACTTCTTTCTTGATTTACCTGACTTCTTTGGCTCTTTATCACTGGATGTGCTTCCATCAGCTTTATCATCCTTGACAATTTCATCTGCCTTTGCGCCTGCACTCTCGGCATTATCCTTATCAGCACCAGCTTCATCCGCCTTAGCTTCTGTCTTCTTTGCTTCTTCTTTAGCTGCATTTACAACTTCCACATCTGCATCTGTCTTAACCTCAGAACTTGACTTAACTGTGCTGTCTGCATTAGAAGCTGACTTCTGCTCAACGGCTCTTATAGTTTCAGCTATGGCTGTTTCGTGCGCAACCTTCTGTGCATCTATCTTTCTTGTGTTCTTTCCCTTATGTAAAAGTTCTCCATCCATGGCAAGCTTGGCTTCTGACGCAAGCATATCTGCCTCCGGATTAGGTGAGTGGGCATAGTATTCCTCTAAAAATGCTTTCCAGTCAAATACCTCTTCAACTGCTTTTATGGCAACTTCAACCATATCTTCGTCAGGCTCACGCGTAGTAAGCTTCTGAAGCCACATGCCCGGCTTACTGAGCACCATTGTAAAACCATTATCATTCTTTCCTGCCCATCTTATGAATTCATAAGATACTCCAGCGATAACTGGCACAAGAAGAAGTCTTATAACTATCTGTAATGCTGTATTATCTACTCTTATAAATATAAAGAATACAACACTTATAAACATAACTATAAAAAGAAAGCTTGTTCCACATCTTTTGTGGTATCTTGAGCTGTTCATAACATTTTCCGTTGTGAGTCTCGCACCATTTTCTATACAATTAATGCATTTATGCTCTGCCCCGTGGTACATAAATGTCCTCTTTATATCTTTCATAAGCGATATAACAAGCAGATATAATATAAATATGGCAACTCTGACAAGTCCTTCTATAAAGTTAAGAAGAGTCTTTGATGCCACATATCCTTTCACAAGTCTTGAAACGAAATATGGAAGCAGCATAAAAAGTCCGACTGCCATAAATACTGATAATATAACTGTAAATGCCATTAATACGGACTCAAACTTATCCTTAAATAATGACTTTCCTATCTCATCAGCCTTAGTCTTCTTCTGTTCTTCCGGGTCATCATAAAACGATGCTGAATAATTGATGGTTGATATTCCTGTTACAAGAGAATCTATAAAGCTTACAACACCTCTTATGATAGGATATCCCATCCACTTATATTTTTCTGTAAGAACCTTGCAGTCCCTTACAGTAACCTCTATGTCATTGTCAGGCTTTCTTACAGCAATAGAATACTTGTCCTTATTGCGCATCATAATCCCCTCAATGACCGCCTGACCTCCTATACCTGATGATTTCATAGTGTATACCTCCTTACCAGTTCGTTGTCAGCATAAAACAATAAGAAACACGCTTTGTGAGTTTCTTATTGTTATCGCAGCAGCTGCCAAAGTCGTATGCTGGCATTGACTTTGGCTCGTTATCCGCGCAAATAAAAAAGTTGAGGTCTTTGACAACCTCAACTTCATGCTCATAACTAGTTATTAACACCATACTTCTTGTTGAACTTATCAATACGTCCACGAGTTGATGTAGCCTTCTGCTGTCCTGTATAGAAAGGATGGCACTTTGAACAGATTTCTACGTGAATTTCTTCCTTTGTTGAACCTGTTACGAATTCATTACCACAGTTACAAACAACCTTTGCCTGATAGTATGCTGGATGTATTCCTTCTCTCATTACTTTCACCTCTTTACAATATCTTTATATGATTTATCCTTATTTCTTTTTATCATTTTGATAAACAGCTTTGTTATTGTATCATAGTGCCTTATATAATGCAAGCACTAATTTTAATTTTTTGTTTTATTTTCTGTGCAAAGGTATTCTTTTTAAGATTACTACACGAAAATATTACACTAAACTCTCTTATTCTTAATTACAGTCTGCACGAATTCTGCATTATTTCTTGTCTTTGTGAACAGGTCAAGTATGCGCTCTGCTGCCTCATCTGTCTTAAGGCTGTTAAGTCCCTTTCTCATAATATCAACTGCCTCAAGTTCTTCCTTAGTAAGAAGAAGATCTTCTCTACGTGTTCCTGACTTAGCTATATCTATCGCTGGGAATACTCTCTTTTCTGATAACTTTCTGTCAAGCACAAGTTCCATATTACCAGTTCCTTTGAACTCCTCAAATACTACGTCATCCATCTTGCTTCCTGTTTCAACAAGTGCTGTTGCAAGTATAGTAAGACTTCCGCCCTCTCTCATATTACGGGCTGCACCAAAAAATCTCTTAGGCATATGAAGCGCTGCCGGGTCAAGACCACCTGATAATGTACGTCCGCTTGCCTGTACTGTAAGGTTATAAGCTCTTGCAAGTCTTGTGATACTGTCAAGAAGTATGATAACATCCTGCTTCTGCTCTACAAGTCTCTTAGCTCTCTCAATAGTCATCTCAGATACTCTTCTGTGTCTTTCTGGAAGCTCATCAAATGTTGAGTAGATAACCTCTACATTATCACCAACTATAGACTCTCTTATATCTGTTACTTCTTCAGGACGTTCATCTATAAGAAGAATCATAAGATGCATTTCTGGATTATTCTTAGTTATTGCATTGGCAATCTGCTTAAGAAGTGTTGTCTTACCTGACTTTGGCTGTGATACAATCATACCTCTCTGTCCCTTGCCGATTGGTGAAATAAGATCTACCATTCTCATAGCAATTGTGTTGGAATTCTTCTCAAGGTGAATTCTTTCATTAGGGAATATAGGTGTAAGTGTTTCAAATGCTCTTCTTCTCTGCGCTACAACAGGACTTAATCCATTAACTGTCTCTAAGAAGTTAATGGCAGAAAACTTCTCATTCTGTGTCTTAGGACGCTTAGGTCCTCTTATTATATCACCTGTCTTTAAGTTAAACTTTCTTATAAGGGATGGTGCAACATACACATCATTTTCTCCCGGAAGGAAGTTTTCACATCTTATAAATCCATATCCTTCCTGAAGTACTTCAAGTATACCATCCGCTATCTCAGCCCCTTCACCATCCTGCTGATTCTGGCTGTACTCTGTCTGTCTGTTACTGTAATCAGTTCTGTTGTCCTGCTGTCTGTTATCATATGAAGTTCTTCCTTCATTCACTGTACCTGCTGGCTGACTATGTCTTTCATAACGTGTTGTTCTTGGTTCTCTTCTTGCTGGTCTTTCCTCACCTGCTGCATTTGCCGTCTTTATTTCCTTTTCACCAGCACTCTTAGCGCTCTCTTCCTGTACTGGAGCGACTTTATAACCATCAGCTTCCTCTGCTTCATTAGCAGCTATTATCGCATCTATAAGTTCACTCTTTCTCATAGTTGAAATGTTTTTAATATGCTTGTCCTTTGCGAATTCCTTTAATACACTCACTGAAAGTGTTTCTAACTTTTCTCTCATTCTGAGACCTCCTGTTATTCTTTAATATGTATGTAACCGTATCAATAACCAGTATATGCGTGTCAGCTGTATAAATCATATTATAACCTGCCATTATAATAACCGGGCAGCTTATATATCTATTTCAATAATGTAACTAATTCACATACAATTTCCTAATATATCCAAAACATAAATACATCCCGATACTACATTACGGATATTCATCTGTACTTATATCGTTAATTATTCTAATCATCCATGATTATAATGCCATCTGGGAAACGATACTGATATATGTATCTTAGATTTCTAATCTATTATACAATATTTTTTCCAGAAATGAAAGACTAATATTGATGATATTTTTAGCTTGTGATATTATAGGATTATTAGGACAATGTCCTTATGCCTTTTTAAGACATTCCGGAGTGATTATTTAAATAAAATGTTATTAATACCTTTTAATCATCTCCATAATTTTAATGTAATTTATTAATGAAAGGAACACATATATCATGACTAATGCAGAAAAAGCTTTACAGCTTCATGAAGAATGGAACGGAAAGTTCGAAACAACTCCTAAGATGAGTATCACTACAAGAGAAGACCTTGCGCTTGCTTATACGCCAGGTGTAGCTGAACCTTGCAAGGTTATCGCTAAAGATAAGGAAGCCGCTTATAAGTACACTATCAAGTCTAACACTATAGCTGTAGTATCTGACGGAAGTGCTGTTTTAGGACTTGGCAATATCGGTGCACATGCTGCTATGCCTGTTATGGAGGGTAAGGCTGTATTATTCAAGTCATTTGGCGGTGTCAACGCTGTGCCTATATGCCTTGATACACAGGACACTGAGGAAATCATCAAGACTGTTGTCAATATAGCTCCTGCATTTGGCGGAATTAACCTTGAGGATATATCTGCTCCTAGATGTTTTGAGATAGAATCCAGATTAAAGGAACTTCTTGATATTCCAGTATTCCATGATGACCAGCACGGTACAGCCATCGTTGTTCTTGCCGGTATCATCAACGGACTTAAGGTTACTGGAAAGACTAAGGAAGAATGTAAGGTCGTTATCAACGGTGCCGGTTCAGCCGGAGTTGCTATCACTAAGCTTCTTCTTACATATGGCTTTAAAAATGTTACTATGTGTGACAAGTCTGGCATCCTTTCTAAAGGCAGTGAAGGTCTTAACTGGATGCAGGAATCTATGATGGACGTAACTAATCTTGAAGGAAAGACAGGTTCTTTAGCTGATGCCCTTGTCGGTGCTGATGTATTTGTTGGTGTTTCAGCTCCTAATATCGTATCTGCAGATATGGTTAAGACTATGAATAAGGATGCCATCATATTTGCAATGGCTAACCCTGTTCCTGAGATTATGCCTGATGTAGCAAAGGCTGCTGGTGCAAGGGTCGTAGGAACAGGCCGTTCAGACTTTCCTAATCAGGTTAATAACGTTATCGCTTTCCCTGGTATATTCAAGGGTGCCTTAGAGGGTCGTGCAACACAGATAACCGAAGAAATGAAGCTTGCTGCTGCATTTGCAATTGCTAATCTTATTCCTGAATCAGAGCTTTCAGACACTAACATCCTTCCTGAAGCTTTCGATCCACAGGTTACAGATGTTGTTGCTAAGGCTGTTATGGACCATATCAAGTAATGCTGCCATATTATTATTCACTTAACGAATACCTGAAAAAAGAATATGGTCATAAGTTATACAAGTTAGCCCTGAACGGTGGGATGTCATGTCCTAATCGTGACGGGCTAATTGATACTAGAGGATGTATATTCTGTAGTGCCGGCGGTTCCGGTGAATTTGCAGGTGGTAAGTCAGGTCTGTCATTTTCTGTTGATGAACAGATAAGCCGTGCCAAAGAGCTTATCTCTGGCAAGTATGATGGCGGTCACTACATAGCTTATTTCCAGTCATTTACAAATACATACGCAGATGTATCTTACCTACGCAGCCTGTATATGCCTGTTATAATGAGGGATGATATTGATATTCTTTCTATAGCAACGCGCCCTGACTGCATAGATAACGATACGCTGATTCTTTTATCTGAGCTTAACCATATAAAGCCTGTCTGGGTGGAGTTAGGACTCCAGACTATACATGAGGATACCGCCAGCCACATAAGACGCGGCTATTCTCTTGACACATTTGATACATGTGTAAGCAGACTAATCAGCATAGGAATACGCCCTATTGTTCATATGATAGTAGGACTTCCTGGAGAAAGTACGTCTGATATATTAGAAACAGCAGATTATATCGCACATTGTGGTGCATCGGGAATTAAAATACAGCTTCTGCACATTTTAAAGGGAACAGACCTATATACCGATTATATTAATGGTGCTTTTAAGGCACTTGAACTAGATGAATACACACGCATCGCAGGACAGATAATATCACTTCTTCCTAAAGATATGGTTGTTCACCGTATCACAGGAGATGGACCTAAGTCCTTACTTGAAGCTCCTATGTGGAGTGCCAACAAGAAGCTGGTTTTAAACACAATGAACCAGTACTTTAAAGATAATAATATCTACCAAGGACGGAATTATATATGAATACAGATTCGACAACTCTATACAAGCTGATGATTTTATATATGTTAAGTAAAGTGAATTTTCCACTTTCTAACGTACAGATATCTACATTTATGCTTGATAATGAATATACTAATTACTTTACATTTCAGGAAACTATCAACTCTCTTGTTGAAGATTCCTTCATACATCAGATGAATTATGAAAACAGCACTCAGTATAAGCTTACGCAGGAGGGTGAGGATACAGTTGCGTTCTTCTACACCAAGATATCTCCGACAATAAGGGATGAAATCGACAGCTATCTTGCAAAAAACAAGTATGAACTTAAGTCTGAGGTTGGTACGACTTCTGATTACTACCGCACCACAAACGGAACTTATGTTGCACATCTTATGGTAAAGGAAGGCAACAGCAACCTTATAGAATTAAGCCTTGATGTACCTTTAGAGGAGCAGGCCAAGGAAATGTGCAGCAAGTGGAAGGACTCAAGTCAGGATATCTACGAGTTCATAATGCAAAGCCTGATGTAACTTAACGGACGGTAACATCATTACAGAACTGGGGGTCTGATTATATGAACAACTCTGTTAAAAAGTTACTTTTTCTCAGCTTACAGGATATATGTTACAACTCAACGGGTTATTTTGAAAAAAGAATATCTGACGAGCTGGCAGCGTGTGGAATAGAGATCACTCATCTAAAGCTGCCAAAGGCTTCTGATATGGCATATGCTATACTGAAGCCTTATTTTGATGCTGATTATGATGCAGTTATGGATATCAACTCAAGAATACCTGTTATGAAGTACAATGATGAATATATACTAGGTCACTTCCACATACCTGTATGGCATTATATTCTTGACCATCCCCTCTATCACTACGAAGCTCTCAGTGCAAAGCTTTATGACTATCGTATCATATGCCTTGATATTCTTCACAAAGAGCTTATAACGGAAAGCTTCCCAGATATAAAGGCAGCTTACACTATTCCGCTTGCCGCTGACAGTTATACGGATACCTACATACAATATGACAATGTATCCTTAGATAACATATCAGATTATTTTAATCGTCCTGATAATCTGATATTTACTGGTACCTATACTGACCCAATTAAGACTTCTCTGTTATACAGCACACAAAATGCTATTGATAACCACCCCCTCTTTACTAATCTTCTTGAAATAGCAGAGCTTTCACAGGAGGAAGTCGTAAGACTTCTTATGGAAAATCATATCATTGATGAAGTCATAAGTCCTATAGAATATCTGTATAATAATTTTCTTATAGATGTATATTTACAGGCAGTCATACGTGAGGAAATAATAACACAGATAATTAAAAATCGCATTGATATAACTATATACGGTCACGGCTGGGATACATTTGCTGACAAATGCGACATACTCGCACCAGATATAACAAAGTATCTTCATATAAGGCCAGAAGTCAATTATGATAAGCTACCACATTTATATTCATCTGCCAGAATGTCGGTCAACCAGATGCCTTGGTTTAAGTACGGCATGCACGACCGAATACCTCTTTCTCTTATGAATAAATGTATATGCTTATCAGATAACAGTCTTTATCTTTCCGAAACCCTTAAAATCGATAAAGGCTATGGAATACACACATATTCGCTTGAAGCTCTTGATGAGCTTCCTGATATTATAAATGATATATCACATAAGATACAGCAAAAAAACGAAGCTGTAATAAATGAATTATCCGCAGGATACAACTTTGCCACTCATAACTTTACGTGGAAAGCATGGGTTAAAACGTGGCTTGGCATATAAAAAAACATCACTTAATATACGATTGGTATCATATATCAAGTGATGTTTCCGGCTTCGCCTGTAATCAATCAGTATGATTACGACTTCAAAGCAATCCTATTACAGCAGCTTAGTTGCCCTGTGACATCTGCTCTTCCTGTCTTTTAATCATCTTCTTAACCATATTACCACCTACAGAACCAGCCTCAGCGGAAGTAAGATCACCATTGTAGCCTTCCTTTAAGTTAACACCGATCTCTGATGCTACTTCCATCTTGAATCTGTCGAGTGCATCCTGTGCATTCTTTTTAGTCTTTGATGAAGTTGAACTTGAATTAGCCATAATAAACCTCCGTCCTTACGCCTTGTGGCGTATAAATGTTATTGAATAAGCTTTATTGCTTATCCTGGTATTATTATGTGTAATCCTTTTTATATTATTATGGTAAGTTATGGAAGGTATCTTTCAAATATTTTAAAACCATCAAATATAACATACCACCTGTTTCCTGCTGCAGCCATAACAGTTATATATTCCTTACCATCTTTTTCGGCATAATTCACAAGACAGTTGTGTGCCTGGTCAGTATATCCGGTCTTTCCAGCCTTTATGCTTACGCCCTCAACCTCATTGCCATACATTCTTGAAAACATAGTACTTGTAAGCTGTATTCCCTGTGGATGCTGTGGTGTCGCCGCTGTTGTATACTGATACGTGCCAAGTACCTTTGCACACAGCTCATTACTCATGGCATACTTCATAATAAGAGCCATCTCTGCCGGTGTTGTGTACTGATTTTCATCATGAAGTCCTGACGGATTGCAGAAATGTGTATTCTTTAATCCAAGCTCTTCACATTTTTTATTCATAAGTTCAACAAATGCTTCCTCTGTTCCGGCAGTAAGCTTCGCTATTGCACCTGCTGCATCTGCTCCTGAAGGAAGAATAAGTCCGTAAAGAAGGTCATTTGCCGCTATCTCCTCATCAACGCTGAAACCTGCCACTGATGCCTGCTGAACATAAAGATTATTAAGTTCATCAAAACCAAACTTATATGTCTTATTCATATCATCTATATTCTCAACAGCAACTATAAGTGACATAACCTTTGTCATTGATGCCGGATATATTCTTGTATTAATCTGTCTTCCAGCTATGAACTCATTATTAGTTACATCAAGTAATGCAACATATGGAGACTGTATATCTGTATCTGCCATCTCCTTATAATTCACAGACTTTAGCGCATATTGGAATACAGGTTTCTCCTGCACAACTGTTATAACATCATCATATGTTCCCGTATCCGCTGATACAGCATTCTGCTTTAATTCCCTGCGTGACTGGATATCAGGTATTATGTGCTTTGCAAACTGTACAACTAATAATGTAAGTACAACAAGCACAATTCCACGCAATATATTTCTTTTAATAAGGCGTATCCTTGCCCTTCTTTTTCTTCTTAAACGGGCAGCCTTTCTTCTCCTTGCCTCGTTTGCCCTGACTGCCTCATCATAATCATAATATTCACTCATTATATATACTCCCAGATGAATGTCTCTTATAATCCTATATTATGATACCAGGGGCAAAATACTCTGCACCTGTCTTATGCCTATGGATTACTTCATTAATTTACAATTCACATAATCCTAAACATATCATATTTCTTAATAAAATAAATATATACAATCGTATTCCTACAGACTGACATACTGTGTGCTGTGTGCAAGTCGGTCAGCCATCTGCTCACCTGCTATTATTCTTACAAGCTCAAGTCCTAAATCTATAGATGTTCCCATACCTCTTGAAGTTGTTATATTGCCATCTGTTACAACTCTGACATCTGAAGGCACAAGCTTTGCACCCTCTAACATATCCTCAAAGCCCGGAAAACATGTTGCATTTTTCCCATTAAGCAAGCCAAGCTTTCCTAAAACACTAGGTGCTGCACATATAGATGCAAGCTTTCCACCATCATTATTATGACTTACAAGCATATCCATAAGTCTATCGCATTTATAATATGACTTATGTCCCGGTCCGCCCGGAAGGAATAATACATCATCCTTATCACAGCTTACATTTTCTATCAGCTCATCTGCCTCAACTTTAATATTCTGTGCACTTTCTACTAACTTATTACCTGTAATAGAAACTGTCTTTACATCTATGTCTGCTCTTCTTAATATATCTATAACTGCAAGTGCTTCCACTGTTTCAAAACCCTCTGTAAGAAACGCTAATACTTTCATAATATCTATTCTTCCTTTTCTTAAATGTGCTTTTGATTTATATCATACCACGTTTTTATATAATAAACCATATACAATGATAATATTTATTATTTATTGGCATTATTATTTATTACCTGCATTCAAAAAATAAATATACAACTATATATAAATAATTTTAAAATACTATATAATTTTGTCCGTATTACAAAAATATATTTTATAAATTATTATTTTGCTTATATCATTTTAATAAAATGCCATAGTGTATTATAAAAACAGATATTTTATATTTTATAATCATATATAACCTGACCGGTATAAATATAACATTTATATAACGATTTAACATTTTTCAAATTATGTCTTGTAGTTTTTAATACTATGTGTTAACATATACAAAGAAATTACACAGAGTTGGAGGCATATATGTTTAAGCTTATAAGTGATACATCATGTGACTGGGTAAAGGATTATGCAGATGAACATGATGTTACATTAGTTCCATTATATACAACATTTGACGGACAGACTTATTATAAAGAGCAGTTCGAGATTAGTTACGATGAATTCTATAGAAAGATGACAGATGAGAACGCATTTCCTAAGTCTTCTCTTCCTTCTATACAGGATTATGTTGATGCATTTATGCCATCAGTTGAAGCTGGTGTGCCTATTATATGCTGCTGTATATCAACATTTTTCTCAGGTTCATATAACTCAGCATGTTCTGCAAGAGATATGATTGTTGAAGACCATCCTGATGCTAAGATTAGTGTTATCAATTCTTTACAGAATTCGGCATCTATGTCCCTTTTTGTATATGAAGCTATGTGTATGAGAGATGCTGGATATTCTTATGAAGAAGCCGTTAAGAAGCTTGAAGCATTAAGACCATACGGAAGAATTATCTTCACAACAGAGTCACTTGACTACCTTACTAAGGGTGGACGTCTTGTAAAGACTGCTGCTATGATTACAAGTAAGTTAAGCTTACGTCCTATCATTATTATGAAAGGCGGCGAGATTGGTGTTGGTGGTTTCTTCAGAACAAGAAAAAAAGCCAAGGCTAAGGTTATTGAGCTTATATGTAAGCACTTTGAAGAAGCTGATACAGATATCAACGATTATGACGTCACTGTTGGATACTGCACTAATCCGGAGGAAGCTGAGGAATTCCGTGCTGAGGTTGAAGCAGCTATCAAAACTAAGTTACTTGAGTCAGGCGTTGAATTTAAGACCCGTATCGGTGTTGTAACAGCCTGCCATACAGGTCCTACAGCTCTTGGGGTTGCACTTATGCCTAAGTTTGACCATATCTAACTATGAGTAAGCAAGTGCTTATAAATGTATTAAATATTTTAGATTAATAAATAAAAAGTCAGTGGCTCAATTATTATTATAATAAATTAAGCCACTGATTTTTTATGTTCTAAGCCCTAATCAATATAAATTTCATTGACATCCGTAGGAAATACAAAGTGATATGCACCTATATAATTAACTGGCAGCAAGCCAATCCCTGCACTTCACAAAGCGTCAAAAGGCTGCACCCTAACGGCCACTAACCGTTAGAGCACAGCCCTGTATACACTGATATTCTTAATTATTATAACGCCTTAATTCTCTCAAGTGCCTTTACTGTATTCTCATATGAGCCGAAAGCTGTCAGTCTGAAGTAACCTTCACCGCTTGGTCCAAATCCTGAACCTGGTGTACCTACTACATTAGCCTTCTCTAAAAGATAATCAAAGAATTCCCATGATGTCATCTTATCAGGAGTCTTTAACCAGATATATGGTGCATTGACACCACCTGATACTGTATAACCTGCTGACTTTAAGCCCTCAAGGATAGTCTTTGCATTATTCATATAATATGCAATCTGTTCTCCTGTCTGCTTCTGTCCTTCTTCTGTGTATACAGCCTCACCAGCTCTCTGGATGATATATGGTGCACCGTTAAACTTAGTACCATGTCTTCTAGCCCAGAGGCTGTGAAGCATAACATCACCACACTTAAGGTCTTTAGGAATAACTGTGAAACCAAGTCTTGTACCTGTGAAGCCTGCATTCTTAGAGAATGAACGAAGCTCGATAGCACATGTTCTTGCGCCTTCGCACTCATATATAGTATGAGGTACATTTTCTTCTGATATATAAGCTTCATAAGCTGCATCATATATAATAACTGCGCCAACCTTATTAGCATAGTCAACCCATCTCTGAAGCTCATCCTTTGTTATAGTTGAACCTGTAGGATTGTTAGGGAAGCAGAGATAAATAATATCTGGTGTTTCCTTTGGAAGTTCTGGTGCAAAGTTAGTTTCTGCTGTACAAGGCATATAGATAACATTGCTCCACTTCTGCTGTTCTGGAATATAATCGCCTGTTCTTCCTGCCATGGCATTAGTATCTACATATACTGGGTATACAGGGTCACAAACAGCAATCTTATTATCAACTGAGAAGATGTCACCGATATTACCTGAATCAGACTTAGCTCCATCACTTACGAATATTTCATCAGCAGATATATCTGCACCTCTCTTCTTATAGTCATGCTCTACGATAGCATTTCTTAAGAACTCATAACCAAGGTCTGGTGCATATCCATGGAATGTTTCTGCTTTGCCCATCTCATCAACTGCGTTATGTAATGAGTCAATAACGACTGGTGCAAGTGGAAGTGTAACATCTCCGATACCAAGACGGATAATTTCCTTGTCTGGATTAGCTGCGCTGTATGCACTAACCTTCTTTGCTATAGTCGAAAACAGATAACTTCCTGGAAGCTTTAAATAATTCTCATTAATCTTAAACATTCTTCTCTCTCCTTATCCAAGTAACTTTTGATATTTGATGTATCGGTATTGCTACATTACTTTGCAATCCACTCAATCCTTACATCATATTATATCCACATAGATATCGTATGTAAAATATCCGTTGCTATTATACAACACAGTTTACATAACAACAATAAAAACAAGCACAAACCTAACAATAATAACTATTATTGTCAGGTTTGCGCTATGTCCCAAGGTAAAATCTTAATAATCTTTCATATTCTTCATTAATTGCAAGTACTAAGTCATTATCTCCATTCATATTATCAGGATGATATATCTTTAACAAAGCCCTGTATCTTTTCTTGACTGACTCTGTATCATCGACACCCCTGAAAAATATCTTGACATTTTCAGCATTGGACATACTTCTTCTGGCTTCGCGGTATACCTTGTCACGATACATAAGCTTTTCCCTGTTAAACTTCTCTTTATCAAGCGTAAGCTGCCTTGTCTCCCTTTCAAGTATTTCCCACTTCTGGTCAAACAGCACGCTCTGGCTTTCAAGCTGCTTTTTCATCAGCTCATTTTTCCTCTGCTGGCTGTGTAACATACCCTTCTGTATATCTATAAGTTCTCTGTCTGCTTCTAATTCCTGCTTAAGCTCATTCAGTCTGACATTTTCTTTGAAAAGATACTTTTTCTGTTGCTTTTCATCAAGCATTCCAAACTTTTTTTCATCCATATATAATCCTCTCTTCTAAACACATGCTACTTTGCACTGTGAAACCAGAATACTTTGACCGGCTCACACCCCTCTTTAGTGCGTATAGTATGTGCAACACCTGCAAGTGCAACAAATGAATCGCCCTTTTTTATAGGAAATACCAAATCATCAAGCTTTGCATATCCTTCACCCTCTAATACATAAAAGCCTTCCTGGTCGTTATGGACTCCCGGCTTATCAGAGAATTCTGTCGATGCATATATAGTTGTTCCAGAAGCACAGCCGTTGGTACAGCCATTCTTTTCTGTAAGAAATCTGTGTGTTCTGCTGTCAGCACCCTGCGTTTCTATAACCTCTTCCATCGTTATATATGGTTTCATATGAAAACCTCCATTCTTATCAATTAATCGCGTAAATGCACTAAAATAAACAAAGAGGGAGCAATACATAGTACCTCTCCCCCCTGATAAACATAAATATCTGTATTACTTATTATTCTTCTTATAAGCTAACATTTCTGTGTAAGCAAGTAAGAAAGGACCAACACCCTTCGCATCATCTTCAACGATAGGCTCTGACATATAATAATCATATGTTCCTGATCTTTCATTCTTACCACCAAAACCTGCAACAAGACAGATACCACCAAGTGACATCTTACCATCATCAGTCTTTAAGTATTTAGCACATATACCATCAATAGCCTTTTCAGCATACTCTCTATAGCTTTCTGGAAGATATCCTAATCTTACACCCTTAAGAAGTGAATATGCCATAATAGAACTTCCACTTGTTTCAAGATAGTTATTCTTCATACCACCATAGTTAACTACCTGATACCACATACCACTCTCGTCCTGGTACTTAAGCATAGAATTAATAAGATCTACAAAAGCATCTTCAAGCATCTTACATTCTGCATCATACTTGTGGTCAGAATTATCAATCTTATCAAGTGTATCAAGAAGAGCCATGGCAAACCAGCCACTTGCCCTTAACCAGCACTGCTGTGATAAACCTGTTACTTTATCACACCAGAATGCTTCCCTGCTTACATCTATAGCATGATAATATAATCCGTTAAGTGGATTCTTCATGTTTTCAATAACATACTTAAACTGTGCAAATATATCAGGATAATTCTTTCTGTTATTAAACTTAGTCTCATATTCAAGATAAAATGGCTGTCCCATATACAGACCATCAAGCCATACCTGGTTAGGATATATATCCTTATGCCAGAAAGATCTTGCCTCGTTATTACATCTTGGCATAATTTCTATCTGTGAGTATACAAGATCAATAGCTTTTCTATACTTTTCTTTTCCTGTAAGATCATACAGCTCAAATAATGTCTTTCCTGCATTGACGTTATCAATATTCTTCTCACCAACACTATATCCTTCTATAGTTCCATCCTCATGAACTCTGTAATCGATAAAGTCATCTGCAAACTTAAGATACTTCTCATCCTTTGTTACATCATACATCTGAAGCACTGCTTTTATCATAACACCATCAATATAATTCCAGTTAGACTTAACACCACCATCTCTTATCTTTTCTATGTTCCACATAGGTGCATCAGGTGTGCTTTTCTCAAGCAACTCATCAATGTATTTTACAATAATATCCATTATCCTTCTCCTTATACATTCTTAATTTAAATTTAATTATACCAACATTTTACAAATTCCACAACATTTTTTGTTATAAAATACCAATTAACTACAGTTTTATTATGATGTCATGGTAAATATTTGTTGTATACCCGAATTATATATCATATATTGTGTCGAAACCTGTCTAAACATCTGTCATATAATTTCAATTCTTCCCTGCTATCTGTGAAACTATTCCTGTAACTGTGTTAAGCGCTTTTTCCTCTGTACTTTCTGTGTATTGAATGCTTATATTCATACCTGCTTCGTATCTTATAATGTCAACATACTTTGAAACATCTGCATCATATATACTACTGCTGCCTTCAAGCATAAAGTACATATGTGAATTGCCGTCAACAACCACTGGCATTATCTTTGTTATTACTCCCTGAATATTCTTTGTATCCACAATCTCTGTCTGCGTTTCGTCCACAATTCCGTTATCCTTAAGAAGCTGGATATAGTTGGACTCGCACTGAAGCACCGAGTCACCTATGGCTACATTCTGGTATTTCTCTATATTTAACATTGCATAACTTTTCACAAGACCTGCGCCATCCTTTAATGCCATGAAATATGTCGGCTGGCTGCTCACATTTATAATAAGAGGAAATGTTGCAGTATAGCCAAGATTCTGCACACGTCCCTTCGCTGAGTCCATAGCCGAATATTCCTCTGCGCCTGACACCTCATAATATCTTGTTTCCATGGTACGCTGGTTCATAAGCACGAAACCGACATTGGAATTATCCTGTCCCACCGATGTAATACCTGTATACACCCACACATCATCCTCAAGTGCAATATAATTATATCCATCAGTTGTCTTAAGGCAGTCCTTCTGACTTAAAACACTGTTTATAAATCCATGCTTAAGACTTCCGTTATAGTCATAAAGGTCTATAAGCAGCTCTGCTGAATACACCTTATCAACCCATGTTGGAACATCTTTTACGTCATAATCTGTCATCTCACCTGTTATAGCATTGCACAGTACAACTCTTCCTACTGTCTGTCCTCCGAAAAGTCCTATATTATACTTCTTTACAGGGCATACCCAGTAAGGAGTTCCATTGTCGTCTATTTCAAAATTAATATCGTCAAATATATATGTTGGATATGCAAATCTTAAGTGTCTGTAAATGTATCTTGAAAAATGGTCCGACTCTGAATACTTTATGCCTTCGCTAAGACGTACACACTCAGCCTCCTGCGTTGTCATATCTATTCTTATATAGGCAGGAATACCATTGCGGTGATTAGTAAACCACTTTATAAGATTGCCATATCTTAAAGGTGTAACTCTTACCGGCTTTTCCTTGTAATTAATCTGTGAATACATATCATCCACTTCGTACTGTGAAACCATATCGACCATAGTTCCCATAACTCTTGTTCCTATGATTGAGGCAGAGTCTTTGTCAAGAAGTGGGATTTTATCATATGACACTTCTTTTATGTCGTCTGTGAAGTTTCTTGTTTCTACTGTAAGTAACTTCTGATACTTTGAAGCATTAATTATTGGTGATGAAAGTATGTTACCAACAAAGTATATAACCACTAAGAGTATTGTAACACCACCCACAAGCTTAAATATCAATGCACCTGAACGTGTCTTAAAGTCAAATATATAATCCTTTGCAGCCATTTTATTAACAAACTGCCTTCCCTCTTTTGACTTATCGTGGTTCATAATCCACACTGCCATGGTTGCTATAATCATAATAAATATTATAAATTTCCAGAAACCCGGTGAATGTATATTGATAGCCGGAAGCTGTATATAATAATAAACTGCCGCTATCACCGCAACCGCAACACAAGCGATGAGCTTTAAAATACCTAATCCTTTTTTCATAAAAACTCCTTTTTTGCTTTTCATTATAACATACATTATGTTTTATTCATACTTGTATACAATGATTTTGGAGTCAAAAGCCCCCAACTATGACACCAGGTTCAAATTGACCTTTTGGCACGGACATCATATAATTATAAGCGGGTATCTATATTGATATACATATTATAATCTATAAAAAGGAATTACTATATGAAAACAGGAATTGTATTTGAAGGTGGAGCATTCAGGACTATTTTCTCCTGCGGCGTTATGGATGCTCTTGTTGAAAATAATATTATGCCGGATTATATGATAGGTGTGTCGGCTGGCGCAGCTTACGGTGTGTCTATGGCTTCAAGGCAGCCCGGACGTAATCTGGACGTTCTTATAAAATACCGCAACGACAAGCGCTATCTTAGCGTTGGCAATATGCTTGACAAGGAGAATAAAGCTATATATGGACTTGAATTCTCCTACGAAACCATACCTAATGAACTTAATCTTTTTGATTATGATGCATTTAAGGCTTATAAAGGCGACTTCTACTGCGTTGTGACCAATCTTCTTACATGTGAAGCTGAATATATGAAGTACACGGGCGAAGACCGCACAAACACTGTGCTTAAGGCAACTTGTGCCCTCCCTATGCTCTTTCCGCCTATCATCATAAACGACACTCCTTATATGGATGGCGGACTTACTGACTCTATTCCATTTATGAGAGCATTGGAAGACGGCTGTGACAGAGTTCTCGTTGTACTCACTCGTGAAGCTGGCTACACAAAGACAACTTCTACCTCAACAAAGGCTATCGCCCGTTATTATGAAAAGGAATATCCTAAGCTTTCAGAGGTTATGCTTTCACGCGCCGAAAGATACAATGAGTGTCTTAAACAACTGAAAGAATATGAAGACAGCGGAAAAGTTATGGTAATCCGTCCTGCTGTGAGCAAAGGCTTCTCAAGACTTGAAAAGGATAAAAATAAGATACTATCTATGTATAACGATGGTTATAATCAGGGGTATGCACTTACTGGGGATATAAAGAAATTTTTCAATTATAGCAACAGCTAATAATTACCATAAACAAAATCTTTAACTATCCCAACAGCTTCTCTTACCATATAATTCACAAAAAGTACTTCATCGCTTGGGCTTGCTATACCACATACATTGGCAAGCCCTTTGCCCCTTGCAAGCAGCTTTGCGCGGAATATATGAAAGTTGTTAGTGACTATTCCAATACTTGCATTATAATCGTCTATGTATTGTATTGAATATTTCATATTTTCGTTGGTGTCTGTGGACTTGTCCTCCATAATTATGCGCTTGGCAGCTATATTTTTATCACACAGATACTCATACATTGCAAGCGCTTCTGTCTTACTTTCACCTTTTCCCTGACCCCCTGATACTATTATTTTAGTATCAGGATTATTTATTGCATAATCATAAGCTGCATCAAGACGTTTCTTTAAGGACTTTGTTATGCGTTCTCCCCTTATCTGGCAGCCCAGAACTATTATATAATCGCAATTATCCCGCGGCTTCTGTTTCATACTGAATATAATACAGCCTTCAAGAGTTATAAATAGCAGTACACCTGCACTTATGATTATTCCTGCCACATACTTTACAGCCTTTGGCAATATATATATCTGCTTTGCTTCAAGAAGCCCAAATGTATATAACACCATAAAAAATGCTGTGCCGGCAAGCCATATCCATATAAATGACGAACCCATTCCTGCATATGCTGCACATCTTATATAATACGCAAGGCATACTGCCGCCAGTATAATACACACTATTCTCATATTCTTTCCCATATCTGCTTTCCCTTATTTTATACACATGCACTTAGTCTTTTATCTCTAAAATTAACAGACGTGCGAAGCCATCACAGCTATTAATAAATACCTATACTTTTAATTCGTTATCTTTATAATTAACAAATGCGAGCACATCTATCTCAGTTATTAAAGACCATCTCTTAATCTGTCATCTCTAAAGTCCACACCGGATATCCTATTGTGCCTGAATAACTGTATCCGCAACCCATTTTCTTAACCTTAGGATTAAGAAGAAGCTCTCTGTGTCCCTTGTCCGACTCTTCCCACGCTTTAACAACCTGTTCAGATGTCCTCTGTCCGCCAGCAAGATTCTCACCTCTGAAATCTGCTATGCAGCTATAATAATCGAGCGCAGTAAATGCATTTCTTCCATCTGGTCTTGTATGATTAAAATATGCCGCATAATCTATCTCAACCGCACGCATACAGGCAGCCCTGCAAAGATTCTTATCAAGAACAACTGGCTCTATTCCGTTATCCTGCCTGAATTCATTAATAATAACAAGCAGCTCGCTAAACAGTCCGCTATAACTTTCTGCATTGCTCTCGGCTTCTGTCATCAACACATCATCTGTAGCGCAGTAGGTGGAACGGTCAATAACTGTCTTACTATTCTTAGCTACCTCTTTCCTGCTTTCATCACTATATATCTCATAGGTATATTCGGTTATATTTTTTCTCGTAGCACCGTACTTGATAACCTCTGATGAATTCACGACCCTTTTAACATCTGTTCCAACTATATATGGCTTTGTTACTGTTTCTTTCGTTACAGAAGTTTCTTTAGCTTTATTTTCCGCAAAATGAGCGGTTTCATTTACATTTGCAGCATAATTATAATTACTGTTGCTAACATACTTAACAGAAGTACTGCTATCGTTATCGTCAAATGCTTCTTCATCCGACTCATTATCCACTGCCATAACATCGTCCGCTATAACAACATTTTCATAATCATCCAAAGTCTCTTTAACTTCCTTTGTTTCAGACTGCTGCATACTTATTGTTCCTGCATTTACGATGTCAGTAGTCCCCTTATCTGCACCATTACAGCCCGTCATCATAACTGATAACATAACAGCCATTGCCGCCGTCACACATTTATTCCTGTACTTACTCATAATACCCCCAGTTCCCCATCTGTATATCAATATTAATCTATAAGTTACTTATGTATTAGTTTACCATACATCTTTATAAATTAAAACTCACAAAACAAAATATATTCATTGTATTTGTTACTATTTATATCTAATTCTCAACAATAACGTATATTCAAGAAATCTTTATTATGCGTTAATCAGGACAAGTTATTATATTGAAAATGGGCATATTAAATATTATAATGGGACATATCATATAATTGAGGAATAAACCTGCTCAATTATATTACATACAGATATGATTTTATACAGGAGGATATTATATATGTTTAAGTATAATAAGGACGTTATTCCAACAGACTGCGAACCGGGAGTTACAAGAAAAATTCTATGTTATTCAGATGAACTTATGATGTGTGAAATTAATTTTAAGAAAGGTTCTAAGGGAAACTTTCATAAGCACGAACATCTTCAGATAACATACATTGCCAAGGGCAGCTTTGAGTTTACTATCGGCGGCGAAACTAAGATTGTTAATCAGGGGGACAGTGTGTATATGCCTTCCAATGTAGAACACGGTGTTACTGCTCTTGAAGACGGCATATTAGTTGATGTGTTTAATCCTATGCGACAGGATTTTCTTAAATAATCAATTAATGATTAGGCGGCTGTTTTTAATCATTATATAGTTATATATCATAAAATAAAAGAACCTAAAAAAGAGCTTTGTTATGTCTATAATAACATCTTAATCAGATTTTATATCACTCTGTCTGATTAGAGCTGTATGGTTTAAGCCACTTATAAACATATCAAGGCTCTTTTTATTTTATTCTTTATCTACTGTGTCTATTCCAAGAAATGCATCGGCTCCGATGCTCTTAACACTCTTTGGAACTCTTATCGTATCAAGTCCGCTGTCTGCAAATGCTCCATAACCTATACTTTCAAGTCCGTCCGGCAGATTAATCTCTGTAAGATTCGTACAACCTGCGAATGCGTTCGTACCTATATTTTTAACAGAAGAAGGAAGGGTTACGCTCTTAATTGTCGTGTTATTATAAAATACACCTGACGCAATCGTCACAACCCCGTCTTTTACGACATAATCCTCAACATCATCCTCTGCCTGATATAGTATGTTATTTATAATTATATCAGAGGATGAAGCAAACTGTTTCTCAACCCACGCTGTTTCAGTAAATGCATGTGAACCTATATCGGTAACAGTCTGTGGTATGCTTATATTTTCAAGATTGTAGCATGATAAAAATGCACTTGAGCCTATATACTCAATGCCATCTGCTATGTCAACGCTCTTTATAATAACATCATCTTTGAATGCACTGTCACCTATGGCTGAAACCTTTTTACCATCAAGCTCTGCTGGAACACTAAGTTCATACTCTGACTTTCCCTTATCTGTAAGCTCTGTTATCGTCAGTGTACCGTCTGTATTCTCAGTGTACTTATACAGGGCAATCTCCTGATATTTTTTCTTGCATCCCTGCATTATAACTGACATTGAAAGCATTGTTATCAATGCCGCTATAACACCTATCCGTCTTACTTTTTTCATAAATAACCATGCCTTTCCGAAATATGCACATTATTGCAGGAAACTGCTTCTTCAAATAATAATCTGCTCATTTATTATCTTAATCCTGTACCTTTGACCACATGTAGCAGAATGCCTGCGTTCTTGCTGCAAATCTGTTATTCTTAAGAAGTTCTCTTACTTCCGCCTTAGTATACCATGCTGCAGATATTTCCTCTACTGTTGATGTGCTTTTTGCAAATGTTCCAGAAGCTTTCCCTATTACAACCTGATTAGTTTCATTGGAAAAGCCTATGGCACTATAACTGTCATATAAAGTATCCTCAATGGAAATAAGATCAAGTCCGGTTTCTTCCTTTAACTCTCTTGCCGCTGCTACCTGCACTGTTTCACCTGCATCAATAAGTCCTGCCGGAAAGTTATATACATAATCCCCGACTGCCATTCTGTACTCCTTATTGATAAGAATTCTCTCACCTGACTCATCTGTGACAACTATAACAACACCATCAGGAGCTTCATTACGAAGCTCACCTATAGATGTTATATCCTTGTTACGGCTTATCATTTCATATACTTTGGTCTTATTATCTTCTGTTGTGTAAGTAACATCATAACGGCTTATAAATCTGCCATCATTAATCTTTTTTATTCCTTCATACTTCATATATAATACCCATTTCTGCGCACATTTTCACCAAAACGCATCAGTGTCATGTGCGCACACACGTCCGCGTTTAAATGTATATTATGCCCTGTGCATAATGACAGTTCATTAATTATATTTTCAAACCCAGCCTGTGAAGCATACTATTATGCTCTGTGCATAGAGAAACCGTCAGTTTCGTAGTTCTTGATATTTTCATATACTCCACGCGCATCAGCCTCTGCTAAGAGCTTATCTCTGTCCTTTGCAACAAGTGCTTCATTCTTGTTTGAATGATGATGACTAGGACCTCCGACACAACCGCCCTCACATGCCATACCTTCAACAAAGTCTGCCTGAAGCCTTCCCATTTTAAGAAGTGTAAGTGCTTTCTTACACTCTGTTCCACCAGAACATTTTTCAATAGTAAACTTAGATGGGTCTTCTCCTAATTCCTTCATACATTCGATAACTGCTGCTGTTACTCCGCCGCCATTACCAAATCTCTTACCGTATACACTTGCCTGCTGGTTTGCATTGGCTTCTGGCTCTATCTTAACACCCTTTGCCCTGAGCATTGCCCTGAACTCACCTACTGTAAGAACATAATCTGCATTTCCTTCTATAGAAGTATCTCTTCTCTCATCCTTCTTTGCAATACATGGTCCAACAAATACTGTAACAATATCTGGTTCCTTAGCTTTTAGCATTCTTGAAACAGCGCACATAGGAGATACTGTTGTTGAAATGTTATCTACAAGTTCTGGATAATGCTTCTTTATCATATTGACAAATGCTGGACAGCATGATGTAGTCATCTTTTTTCCCTCTGCATTAGCTTCAAGCCACTCCTTAGCCTCTGCGCCTGCTGTAAGGTCGCCACCAATGGCTACTTCATACATATCATCAAAACCAATCTTCTTACATGCTGTTCTTATACTATCCATAGTAATATCAGCACCAAATGAGCCTTCAATAGCCGGTGCTACCATGGCAACAACTTTCTTACCAGCTCTCATATCCTTAATGACATCAACTATATCTGTCTTTGAGCCGATAGCACCGAATGGACAGGCGTGTATACACTGACCACACTTAATACATTTGCTGTCATCTATCTCACAAATTCCATTCTCATCCATAGTTATGGCACCAACTGGACATATCTTCTTACATGGTCTTATAAGGTCAGCTATGGCATTATATGGACAGGCCTTAGCGCACTGACCACACTCCTTACACTTATCAGGGTCGATATAAGCTCTGTCACGTCCCATTGACACAGCTCCGAACTTACATGCCTGCTGACAGGCTTTAGCCATACATTTTCTACAGTTATCAGTTACTATGTAATGTGAAAGTGGACAATCGGCACATGCCGCTTCAATTACCTGTACAACATTATCTTTACCTGTCTTAGGCGTTTCTGATGGACACTTTCCCTCTGCAAGTCTTATTCTCTGTCTTACTACTTCTCTTTCCTTATATACACAGCATCTGTACTTAGCCTGTGGTCCCGGAAGAAGTTCATAAGGAAGGGCTTCCTTCTTCTCCTCAAGCTTTCCCTCAAATGCAAGCTTTGCAACCTGATATAATATTTCATGCTTTATCTTTAATATATTAGCATCTGTTGATAACATATTACTTTCCTCCTGTTGGTATTTTTTATTAATTGGTATTCTGTAATTATTATATATATCGTATAATATTCATCATCTTACATAGTATAACATATAAATTTTAAGATTAAAGTACTTTATGGAGGAATTTGTTAAATTTTTAATTATCGTGAATTATTGTGGTCTGGAAGATTTATAGTGAACACTGGATAAAGCTACACACAACTGGTAATACATCATAAAATGCACTTGAAGCTTCTGGCATTGTTGATGTATGCACAGCTGTGTGTAGCTTTATTATGTCGTCCGTTTGTTAATAACTTGAATCAAACATCACTTATGCATTAATTCCAGTAACCTTATAATCCTGCTCCTCAACCGCATTTTTAAGAACATCATCTGCAACATCTGCTGTAAGTGTAACAACTGCTGTTCCATTTTCGTGGCTTACCACTGCTTCACTTACACCTTCAACTGCCTCTAAAGCCTTCTTAACTCTTGCCTCGCAGTGTCCGCACATCATACCTTCAATATTCATTGTCTTTGTCATAATAATTACCTCTTTCTTTTCTTTATTACTAGATATATTATCTTTACCAGTATTACTGGCTATAACATTGGTGTCAATGACACCACTATTACCATTAACTTCAGCTCTGTTACTAATACCTGCATTGCTATTAACATCAACTCTGCCATCACCAGCACCCGCATTAACTTCACTTCTGTCACTTGAACCTGCAGATACCACAAGACCTTTTCTTAACGCTATCCTTTTATACCTTGCATCTCTTGATGTATCATACACCTTCACAAGATTAAGCCTTAATGCATTAGTTACTACACAGAAGCTTGAAAGGCTCATCGCTGCTGCTCCAAACATAGGGTTCATCTGCCATCCAAGAAGATGTATCCATGCTCCTGCGGCAAGTGGTATTCCTACAATATTGTATATAAACGCCCAGAAAAGATTTTCATGTATATTCCTTATAGTTCTGTGACTAAGCCTTATAGCTGCTGCCACATCACTTAACCTGCTCTTCATAAGCACAACATCTGCGGCATCTATAGCTACATCTGTACCAGCTCCTATCGCTATACCGATATCAGCAGCTGTAAGTGCAGGTGCATCATTGATACCATCGCCGACCATAATAACCTTGCCCTTTTCCTTAAGTCGGCGTATCTCCTTTTCCTTTCCGTCTGGAAGTACTCCGGCTACTACCTCATCAACTCCTGCTATCTTACCTATTGCATTGGCGCTCTTCTCATTATCACCTGTTATCATAACAACATAAAGTCCCATGTCTTTAAGCTGCTTAATAGCCTCCGGACTGTCCGCCTTTATTGTATCTGCTACCGCAATTATTCCTAAGAACTCCTTATCAGTAGCAAAAAACATAGGTGTCTTTCCATTTTCTGACAAATGTTCTGATACATTTATCATATCTGACGGAATATCAGTTATCTCACTTATATATCGTGCATTACCACCATATATCTTAAGCTCATCGGAAGCCTTAATACCCTCCTCAGGTATATCAGTATTATATACAGCCTGTCCGAAAAGTCCATTTCCAGCAACTGCTTTTGAGTCAGTTATTGTAAGGATTGAAGCATAATCTGTTGTATCTTTCTGCTGTAATTTTCCTGTAATATCTGCTATCTGATTATCAGCCTGATTTCCTGTTGAAGACAGATTTCCTGCTTTTACCTGCTTAATTCCTGCCTCTGGACCATCAGCATCTGCATAATTAACAATAGCCTTTGCAAGAGGATGCTCACTTCTTGCTTCTAATATCTTGGCAATAGAAACAAGACTTTTGTCTGATACCCCTGCTGCCGGATATATGTCTGTCACAACAGGCTCACCTGCTGTTATCGTACCAGTCTTATCAAGGGCTACAATCTGCATTTTTCCAGTCTGTTCAAGCGATATTGCAGTCTTAAACATAATACCATTCTTAGCACCGACTCCATTACCAACCATAATGGCAACTGGTGTTGCAAGTCCGAGTGCACAAGGGCAGCTTATTACAAGTACTGATATTCCTCTTGCCAGTGCAAAACCGACACTCTGTCCTGCGATAAGCCATATTACTATAGTTGCAAATGCAATCGCTATAACTGCTGGTACAAACACACCTGACACTTTATCTGCTATCTTTGCAATAGGTGCTTTGGTTGCCGCTGCATCACTTACCATCTGGATTATCTGTGAAAGTGTTGTATCCTCACCAACTCTTGTAGCCTGACACTTAAGATAACCTGAAGTATTAAGAGTTGCCGCTGATACTGTATCTCCAACAGTCTTATCAACTGGTATGCTCTCACCTGTAAGTGCTGACTCATTGACAGCGCTGCTTCCTTCCAAGACTTCGCCATCTACAGGTATATTTTCACCTGGCTTAACTACAAATATATCGCCCTTTGATACCTGCTCAACAGGAACCTGCTTTTCCTCACCATCTATTACTACTGTTGCTGTTGTTGCAGCAAGCTTCATAAGACTTTTCAGTGCATCGGTTGTCTTACCCTTTGAATGTGCTTCAAGCATTTTTCCTATAGTTATAAGAGTAAGTATCATAGCTGCCGACTCAAAGTAGAACTCATGCATATAGTGCATAACTCCGTCCATATCCATACGCATCTGTGCATCTGTCATCGCAAATAATGCATATGTGCTGTATACAAATGCTGCTCCTGAACCAAGCGCAACAAGTGTATCCATATTCGGTGAGCCGTGCAGGGCACTTTTCATACCGCTTATGAAAAATCTCTGATTTATAACCATAATTATTATTGTAAGCAGCATCTGGATAAGTCCCATGGCTACGTGGTTGTTTTCTAATACCTTTGGAAGCGGCCATCCCCACATCATATGTCCCATACTAAAGTACATAAGTATAAGTAAAAATACTAATGATGACACAAGTCTTTTAGCTAACAATGGTGTGGTAGTGTCCTTAAGTGACTCCTCAAGCCCTGATATAACAGAATTACCACCACTGCCATTAGATGCTTTACTTCCGCTATCCTTTGCAGATGCACCGTAACCGGCATCCACAACTGCCTTTATTACTGCGGTATCTGATGCAGTTCCTTCCACTCCCATAGAATTGGTAAGCAGGCTTACAGAACAGCTTGTAACACCATCTACCTTTGACACTGCCTTTTCGACTCTTGCCTGGCATGCTGCACATGTCATTCCTGTAACATTATATTGTTTCACATCTATTTCCTTTCTTTTTATGCGTTCTTTATATCTACCACCTTGAAGTCCAGTCTTTCTATAGTTCTTCTGATTGTTTCATTATCAACCGGCTTATCCATCTGTATAGTGGCAATTTTCTTTTTAAGATTAACTTCGCATGAAGCTCCATCTATCCTGTTTATCTGGTGTTCAATACTGTTCTTGCAGTTCTCACAGTGCATACCGTCTATAGTTACTATCTTTGTTGCAATAATATCGCCTGTAAGCACCTTCTTGTCCTCCTTGATAGAACCGCCGCCACCGCAGCAGCCGCCTTCGCCCTTACCATGCTGTATACCACTTTTTACTGCAAATATAACTACTATCACAAGTACTACTAATATAACCGCTGTTCCCATATTCATACCTCTTTTCTGTAATCCTCTAACACCTCTGACTTACATAAAAAGCATTACTTCATAAACTTCTGAAGGGTCATAACAAGCTCATCAACTACCTCATCATCACCATTTTTAATATCATCAACAACACATGTTTTTATATGATTAGCTAACAGTGCCTTATCAAATGCTATCAATGCGGCATTGGCTGCCTGTGCCTGATTAAGTATATCTATACAGTAGGCATCATTTTCAACCATACCATATATGCCTCTTATCTGACCTTCAATTCTCTTTAGTCTGTTTAAAAGAAGCTTTTTCTCTGAATCTGTACGCTCCTTTTTCTTCCCACAACAACACATTTTTTCTTCTGCCATACCTGCCTCCATATCCTGCACCCGACATATAACCATATATGTACATAAGCACATCTTTTATAATAGCTATTATTGTTCACACACATAATATATACCCCCGTGGGGTATATTGCAAGAGGGAATTTTAATTTTTATCGGAGATATTTTCTCATTTACAAAAATTATGTTTTCTTTAATCACCTAATCATTTCTATATATACCTTAATAATGTCAATAAAAGGACATCCCATCCGGCAGCTACGCCAGATGACATGTCCTCTTTATAATTTTGCATTATTTTATATTGTTCTATAACCACTATCATTAACAGCCAGATTTCTGAACATATTTAATACCAGCTTCATTCCAGCCATTCTCATAAATATAATACGCTACTAAGCTTTCTTTGAAAATCGTCTGCTATATGAATAAGTATGTCACAAATAAATATCCCTTATATCAATCCGGTTCCCCACACTTCCAGCCTGCTATGTCAGATGGTTCAAACGCATATTCAAGTGGCTTTCCATACGCCTTTTCATATGCTTCCTTTTTCTGCTTATAGTCCTTTTTCATCATCTCAAAACTGTTATCTCTTTCGCTTTTTTCCGGGTCAGGATATATTGGGTCTAATATGTGAAGTATGTATCTTACTTTCTTGAACTCTTCCGTATCATCCTTTTTCATGTCCTTCATCTCAACAAAGCATGATATTATCGGAACATTAAACTTTGCAGCATACAGGTATGCACCACGCTTAGGTGGTCTTGGCTTTCTATAATTAAACCACATTTCCTGCTCAGGATATATAAGAATATACTCTTTCTTATTAACTAAAAGATTGTTAAGCGTTCTGTAAAAATGCCTGTTCATATAATCCTTATCTTTGCTTATAGGAATTTCATCAGCATATCTCATAAGGAAACCCAGAATTCCTTTCATCGCAAAGTTCGTATCCTGACTTACTATAAACATTCTATACCTTCCGGCACGCTTTATGCCATGGCGCACAATCGTTGTATCAACCGGATTAAAATGATTACTTGTTATTATCGCACCTGTCTTTATGTGTCTTATCTTCTTAATTCCAACAATCTTTGTCGTTGCATTAGCACCAAGTGTTGCAACATCAACCATACGTCTTGCAAGCCAGTTGCGGTAGTGATAAGGAATTTCATTACGCTGCTTTACATACTTTCCTAACAGTCTTTTCCGCTCTATATTGTTAAGCTCAGGGTCGCCGATTTCAACTTTATCGTTAAAACGTCCGCTGTCGGCTGCATCCTTGATATTCTTAATAACCTCTTTTTTGCTGCCACCAATAATCATAATCTTACCTTTTCTCCACTTTCAAGTACTTTTCTAAATGTTACTTCAGTATCCGCATTAGTTCCTGCTCTCCTGAAAAGGTCAAGAAGATGTGCATGGTCATCTTCCTTCTGCTTGTCTGTATAAGCTGCCTTATACGCCTTTATCTTATCATAATATACAGACTGCTTTGCATATTCCCAGAAATAATCCTGATACTGGATATCATCATAGCACCATGGCTTATCGAAAAGATTGTAGTGGATAATCTTTGGATTCTCTATCTCTGGTTTATTTCTGTTTGGCATGGCATCCCAACATGAATCAAGATATTCTATCTTTCCATAGCACATAGAATTAAGGTAATCCTGGTCAGGTGCAACACAGTCAAAGTGGTACTTGTTAAGAAGGTACAGAAAATGCTCTGCAAGATGTACATTTCTAAGTTCCTTCATATTCATAAGAAGCATACCTGAGTTAAAATAATCACCAAGCTTAAGCCCAAGTGACTCTGTCATATATCTCTGAAGCTCAGGTACATCATTGACTGAACCATCTGTCACAACACCAATCAGGTTATCATGCATATCTGTGTCGTATAATTCTGATATATCTCCTGGAACTATTATATCACTGTCGATATATATAGCCTTATCATACTCAGGATACATATCTGGAATAAATATTCTGAAATATATGGTCATAGTAAAGTAGTCAGAACGAAGCCTGTTCTCAATTCGGTCTGTTATCATATCAAGGCTCTGCTTCATAAACTTAAATTCCATCTCAAAGTTAGGATAATCCTCAACAAGCTTTGCAAGATTATTCCTGTTTTCCTCATTAAGCTCCTGATACACAACTATTATCTTATATCTTCTGTCTTTTGATGCATTTTTAATAAGTGATATAAGTGCAACATGAAGATATGGTGCGTATCCGTCATCGATTGTGAAAAATATAGGTATTAATTCCTGTTTCTTGTACATTTTTAATCTCCTTTTCTGACTGCTCCGATGAGCATATATTCAATTATAATTTCAGGGTCAAATGTCTGCCTCCGCCTGCCCCGCGCTTTTCATACTCTCCTTAATATCATAGTACTTTGCAAAAAGCGCTCCATACTCTGACTCAGGTATATGAAGTATTGTTGTAACTTCTTCTGTCTGCCACGGCTTTACATTTTCTGTCCTCACATACGGGAAGAACCTAAAATGTGTTGTAAAGTGCTGGAACACTGTATCACTGTGCAGTCTTCTCTGGTCGTTATACTTTCTTTCACATATGCGCTTTGACACCGACAGCTTATTTAATGCCGACTGGTCAGGCATAAACATCTGCTTTGTCGTACACATATGACGGCAGCTGCTAAGAAGTCCTGTCTTTCTTAACTCACACATATTCATAAGAAGAACTCCTGAGTTAAGATAATCCCTTTTAAATATATTTTTTCTGAAAAACCAGCTTCCATAATAATCAAGCACACCTGCTATCTCAACACCATCCATGTTCTGGTAGTAAAAATCGCCAAAATCCCTGCGGCATATCACATCGGTGTCAAGATAAAGAATTCTGTCCGGAATTTCATCTATCTTATCCGCAAACAGCCTTAACATACAACATGGTGTAAATCTTGTTGAAAGGTTCGCACCCGGTGTTTCATCTTTAAAAAGGTCTGTTGTATCTATCAGCTTAGTGTATAACCTGTCGTCATACTGTGCTGAAACTGTTTCATTCAGATAGTCCACAAATGTCTGCTCTATCGGACTATATATCATGCCATTCATAGACATATCAAGTGTAAGGACATATATATCAAGATGTTCCTGCGTATTCTCTAATAAAGAAAGAACAGCGATAAGCAGCCCATCCTGTACATTTCTGTCGCCACAAAATAATATATTCATTATATTACATATCTCCCATAATTATTATAAATGTCTTATCCATCTATGATACTGTCTTAACAGAGCCTTAAACATCAATAATATTGTAATAATGCCTTATCCTCTGTTATCTGTATCCTGACCTGCATATTCATAATGTATGTACTCATAATCACTTTTTTTACTATACATATTCATGGCAGCTTCGACCTTATCGTGAAGCTGCTGCTGATTTTCCTTTATGGAAAGTTCACTGTCTGTATAATAGGGACCATCCACATACACTGTAAGCTTAGGTCTTTTAGTAACTACACCAAAGAAACGCCTTCTTGTGTAAGTTGTTGTCATAACATACACCGGTGCTTTAAGCTCTGCTGGAAAGCGGAAGGACGTCTTTTCAAAAGGTCTTATACCTGTGTAGTACGGCCACACATGCGCCTCCGGATATATAACAACAGGATGTCCGTCTGATATACGTTTCTTATATGCCTTACTGAACTTCTTATATTCGCTTATCGAGTCAGGAACAGGAAGCGCGCCAAGCATTGATAAAAGCTTTCCTATGACAGGAATACCATAATTTGCCTGACTTACTATAACGTACAATCTCCTGCCTATACAGCCTAACGCCGGAATGACAACATCACCGACAGGCTGTGTATGGTTGGCATATATGAAATATCCTTTATCCCTGCACTCTTTTAATACTTTCTTATTCTTATAGTTTAATCCAAAGAACAGCTTACAGCCGATATACCCTGCCACTATAGCAATCCCATATATGATATATGCACCTGTCTTATGAAATATGTTATTATTAATCCACTTATAATCATTTTTAAGCCTATAATTCTGATTACTGCTCTTTACGACATCCTGTGAATAGGAACTGTAATATATTATCTTATCAGAATGCCTCTGTCTGTTATCTGACATTATCACACTCCTATATTTTTATATGATGTTGGGGGCAAAAGCCCACAACTATGATACCTACGGTATCATAATATATAAATAAGCTACAATTTGTAGTATTGTACCCCTATGTTAATCGTTTGTCAACAGCAAGCGGTGTCAATATCACAAAATGTAGCCTATATAATATGCTATGTAGTTTTAAAAACTACATACATTAGATTTTATCCATTCTAACAGGTCATCAAACACTTCCTGCCTGTTAGTTTCGCTGTGAAGCTCGTGTCTGTCATCCTCATATAATCTGAGTTCAACATTATCCACATACTTCGTATAAAGCTTAAATATCTTTTTGACTGCCTTTCCATAATTCCCTACTGGGTCTTCCTCTCCGGAAGCGAATAGAACCGGCAGGTCTGCTGGTGTTTTTGCTATATTTTTCTCATTAATATCATACTTTATGACATTAAAGAAGCCTATATATCCATTGGCTGTAAATGCATATGAACACTTAGGGTCATTTACATAAGCATCAACTATCCTGGTATCCTTTGTAAGCCAGTCGTTATCTGTCCTGTTATCCTTGATATGGCTGTTGTAAGCCCCGAACATCATCTTATTAAGGACTTTGCTTCTGTATCGCTCACCGCGCACACATCTGGCTATATACGAAAGACCAAGCCCCGTATTGACTAATGCCTTTGACTGATTACCAGTTCCAAGGAATATAACCCCGTCAAGCTCATCACCATATACACACGCATACTTTCTTGCCATAAAAGAACCCATGCTGTGACCTATAAGAATATATGGTATATCCTTATACATTTTCTTCATAATGCGTGTAAGCCTGTGCATATCCTTTATAAGATAATCTGCCCCGTGGCTTCCCTTGGCAAAGTAGCCATAATCATCCTCGCTGTTTACTGACTCACCATGTCCTAAGTGGTCATTACCTGCAACCACAAAACCTTTATCAGCAAAATACTCTGCCATCTCCTCAAATCTTTCTATGTGGTCTATCATACCATGTGCTATCTGGATAACGCCCACAGGCTGCTTATATATGCTGCTGTCAGGATACCATATAATTGTATGGATACTACACAATCCGCTTGATGACGGAAACGCTCTTTCTTCTCTCTCCATGCTTCACACTTCCTTTCCTTATAAACCGCCTTAATTCTTTATTCTGCACTCACGAGCCTACGCTTTTTCGTCCTGCTTCGCAGCCGCTTAATCTCTGTGAAGTCGGTCAATGTAATCTCTCTTTGTAACAAGACTCTTATAAGCCGGACGTATAATCTTGTCTGTTGTGACAAGTTCTTCTATTCTATGAGCACTCCAGCCTACTATTCTTGCTATCGCAAACAATGGTGTATAAAGTTCTCTTGGAATATCGAGCATATCATATACAAAACCACTATAAAAATCCACATTAGGACTTACACCCTTGAATATCTTTCTCTCCTTTGCAATAAGCATAGGTGCTATCTTTTCTATATTATTGTAAAGTGCCATATCCTCTGTCTTGCCCTTAGCCTCTGCAAGCTGTTCAACGAATGCCTTGAATACTCTTTCTCTTGGGTCAGACAGTGAATATACGGCATGACCCATGCCATATATAAGTCCCTTCTTATCAAATGCTTCTTTATTGAGAATTTTATCAAGATAATGCTCTATCTCTTCTTCATCGTGGTAATCTTTTATATGCGCCCTTATATCATCCATCATATTCATAACCATAAGGTTGGCTCCGCCGTGCTTTCTTCCCTTAAGTGAAGACATAGCAGCAGCTATTGCAGAATATGTATCTGAACCTGAGGATGTAACTACTCTTGTTGTAAATGATGAGTTATTACCACCACCATGCTCCATATGAAGAAGAAGTGCTATATCAAGTACGTGTGTTTCAAGTGGTGTATACTTCATATCAGGTCTTAACATCCTAAGGAAGTTCTCTGCAAGTGAAAGCTCCTTATCAGGTCTGTGTATATACATACTGTCATCTCTTTCATAGTGATTGTATGCATGATATCCGTACACCGCTAACATTGGAAATGTGCTTATAAGCTGTATACTCTGTCTTAATACATTTTCAATGCTTAAGTCATCCTTCTTATCATCATATGATGCAAGTGTGAGAATACTTCTTGTCATAGAATTCATAATATCTGATGTAGGTGCTTTCATGATAACATCTCTTGTAAAGTTAGTTGGAAGCTCCATACAATTAGCTATTATATGTCTGAATTCTTCAAGCTGTGCTGCATCAGGAAGCTCACCAAACAATAACAGATATGCTGCTTCCTCAAATATGAACCTCTTATCGCCGGCACCCTTCACTAACTGTGTAACATCATAACCTCTGTATAAAAGCTCACCATCACATGGTACTTTCTCACCATCAACTATATCAAAAGCCCTTACACTTGATATATTAGTAAGTCCTGTAAGAACCCCCTGGCCATTCTCATCTCTTAAGCCCTTCTTAACGCCATAATCTGCATACAAAGCCTTAGGTATACTGTCATTCTCCACACACATATCTGACTGTTTCTTAGCATAATCATTAATATTTTCCATTGTTAAGTTCCACCTTTCCATAATACTCCTCTTTTCTGCCCACTTTTTTGCGCATAACGGGTTTGTGTCAAGTGCGCACATACACAAAGCCCGCATGTGAAAAATTCTCTTTTCACGCTAATACTTCTCCCTGTCAGTAATGCCATCGCCTGTAGGCATTATCGTCACAAGTTACTTCAGTTTTCCATCAACATTGTTATTCATTTTATGAATAACTTTTCTAAATATATGCAGTTCCTTATCTGATATCCCCTCCAGTAAAATATTCCTGCATTCCTCATAAACAGAATTCACTCTGTTTATCACTTCATATGACTCAGCAGTAAGCTCAATACGCATAATCCTGTGGTCCTTTTTATCCTCCGTCATTCTTATAAGTCCCTTTTCTAACAGGTGCTCTAATGACTTGGATATATGTGACTTGGATATGTGTCTTCTTAGCATAATCTCCTTGGCTGTAGTTAAATTCTCTCTTGTTATAAACTCCAGTATATCAAGTTCTACAGGTCTTAATCCGTATTCCTTCATAATAGGTTCAACATACTTTGTTATCAGCTTTCTAAGCTGCACACCAGACGTTATCAGGTCATATGCATCCATAATTATCCTTTCCATAGCATATATCACATATTTAGTTCATTAGGAAACTATTTTCAGTATACATATCAGCCCTATTTCTGTCAATAAAATATATAAAAAGAAAATATAAATTTATAAAATAAAAATAAAACGCTATGGAATTACAATAATTATTCCATAGCGTTTATATATTCCGATTATTAAACTTAATTATCTGAATATTCTGTTATTCTTTTTAACGTATACACATACACCAAGACCTGCTGCAAGTACAGCGGCTGCGAACCACGCATATACATTGGCTGCATCATAAGTCTTAACTGTTGATGTGCTCTCTGTTGATGTACCCTCTGCAGATGAAGATGTACTATCTGTAGAAGATGCTTCACTGCTGCCTGCTGTATCAGAGCTGTCTGTACCAGAGGCTTCTGTATCTGATGTAGAACCATCATCTGTGCTTACCTTTACAAGTGCTGCCATAGCTGCATTAAGATGGTCTGTTGCCTCTGCTACAGATGCTGCACTGCCCGGAGTGCTGAGTGCATCCTGTGCTTCTCTTAATTCAACCTGCATCGCATCCCAGCTTTCCTTTGTATAATCAGCTTCATTAAGTGCCTTAGCTGCATTAACAGCTTCTGCAAGCTTAGTTGTATCAGCCTCTTCTTCATCACCCATATATAGATTGTTCTTTTCTGTCTGAATATCAAAAGAATAATCCTCATAACCTAATGCATATACTGTAACTGTCCAGTAACCTGTGCCATCTGTTCCCTCTGGGAGCTGGCATCTGTAAGAGTCTGTAAGTCCTAACTGTATTCCGTTTACTTTATGCATCCAGTTATCAGCTGCGAACTTTGTTCCAAATGTTGCAAGTGCATTAGTTCTTGTGCTGTCCTGACCATAATATGTCCACTTAACAGCCTGAAGATTAGCACCAAGGTCACCATAGTTACCTGTGAGGTCTACTCTTAAGAATTCACCATATGAACCCGTTATATTGCTTTGTGTATCTGTTGAACGAAGGTTTACTGTGATATCTGCAGCCTTCTTTAAGCTGCTGTCCTTAACACCTGAAGCTGTTCCATTAATTCTTGCGCCAAATGAATATGTTCCATCTGCTTCCTTAACAGCCTCCTTAAGTCCGTTTGTATCTGCTGTAACCTCAGCAGTTTCTGAATATGCCTTAAGGTTATTTTCTGTGTAACCACCCTCAAGTGTTCCACCGTTCTCAACTACATTGTACTTTGACTTAAAGTCCTCATAATCTGATGTCTTAACCTTTACAGGAACATACTTAAGTCCCTTAACTTCATAGTGGTCAAGCGTAACTGTTGTTCCATCTGCAAATGTAAGTGTCTTTGCCTTGCTGTTATATGTACACTTTGAACCATCTGTAAGAACAAGCTTTACAGCCTTATCCTCACTTGTCCAGTAAGCAACATCATATGTCTTTCCCTCTGTATCAAATATAACTGCTTCACACTGGAAACTTCCTCTGTGAAGTCCATGATTGTATGTAGCTCTTGATACTGTATCAAAGCCACCCTTATCATATTCACCATGGTCATCCTTTACATCTGATGACTGTGTATTAGAAGCATTATATACTCCTTCTGCATTCCAATACTCTTCCCAGCTAAGTCCGGCATACACATATGTGTAATCTGTATCAGCCGCTTTAACCTGTGATACATTCTTTAACGCTGTACCACCGAATACTGTGCTGACAGCAAGTACTGCTGCCGCAAGTCCCATTCCCAACTTTCTCATTGCGAACGTCCTCCTTAAAGTATATTTAATTTTGTTATAACCGGATACATTAAGCTCTATGGCCTCCATTACAGAATGTATCCTGTCATTTTGCGGTAATAACCGCTATTTATCTACAATCTGAATACTTTTTTCAGATGTAAATGCATCTTTTAATCCACTGCTTGCTACAAGCCTTCCATCTTCTGTATACAATATAAAGTCAAAGTCAAGGTCTGAACTTTTCCAGTAAGCAACAGCCTCTTCTTCTCCCATAATAAAAAGTGAAGTTGAGAGTGCATCGGCAAGTGTACCATCACTACTTACTATTGATACCGAGGTTAAGCCGCTGTCAGCCGGCATCCCGTCTGACGGGTCTATGATGTGGTGGTATCTTACTCCATTTTCTTCAAAATATCTCTCATAACCGCCGGATGTTATAACTGCCTTATCCTTAACTGATACTATACCTAGATAAGTACCATCATTTAAAGGGTTTTCAATAGCAACACGCCAGTTACTGCCATCAATCTTGCCGCCAAGCACCTGCACATTGCCGCCAAGATTAACCATTCCACTATCTATGCCGCACTGCTTAAATATCTCACAGACTTTGGATGAGGCATAACCCTTGGCTATACCGCCTAAGTCTATCTGGCATCCATCCGTAAGTGTCACACTGTCAGACACAATAACATGCGAAATATCTGCCTTTGACAGTGCCGCCATAAGCGTGTCTTTATCAGGTACTTTATAGCTGCCATCTGTAAAGCCCCATTCTCTCATAACCGGATATATGCTTATGTTAAACGCACCACTGGTACTCTTATATATATCAAGTGCCTTTTTTATAAGCACTTCTGTATCCTCTGAAACCTTATAAGAACCTGTTTCATTCAGTATACCTATCTCACTGTCGCTTTTTCCAGTCGACAACAGTGCATCAAGTCTTTCTATCTCTTTTCTTGCCTCTGACACTGCTTTCTTCGCACTTTCATCATCGCCATAGGCAGTTACTGTCATATATGTATCCATGGCAAAGAAGCTGTCTGACTCCTGTGATATACTGTTCTCTTCCGTCTTACTGTCTGTAACTGTATTATTCAATGAAGTATTGCAGCCTGTAAGAAACACTGCACTAAGCAGTACAGCCATTGCCATACAGGCTATTATTTTTTTTGCATATTTTCTCATAACCAGTCCTTGTTACCGCGCTTTTTTAATTTTATCTTTAATCATGCCTTATGAAGGCGCAGACGATTTTTTCCTTTTACCCCTGACATTATAAAACATCAATTAACAGCACTATTAAATCCGGATATAATTGCCTTGCTTGAATACGTAGCGCCGCTTACTGTATCTACGCCGCTGCTTCCCTGCGCACTTATAAGCTTTGATGGTATGACATCCGCCGCCATATTAAAGTACATAAGGTCTGAGGCATCACTGGTTGCTGGTGCAGCAGTGACCTGTGTGATAGTATCTGATGATATAACAACCTGTACAGTTACCATATAGTTATATCTCTGGCACTTTACAGTAGCTGAATAAGTTCCATCTGCCTTGAACTTTCTTGGTGCTTCTGTTGGTGTAACCTTTACTTCCTCTTCCTTGCTGTCCGATGTGTCAGAACCCGAGTTGCTTCCAGATGATGTATCAACGGCCGGACTGTTATTTACACTGTTATCTGCTTCCTGTGAATTATTGGCAACTGTATCTGATATCTGCCCTTTACTATCAGCAGTTTCTGTATTTTCTTCATCTTTAGCTTCTTGTGTTTCTGCTTCCTGACTCTCGTTCCCGCTTTCCTTATCAGTGCTCTCCTGTGTCACTGCTTCTGTGCTTTTTTCAGTCTTATCCTGTTCTGTGAGCACTTTATTATCATTATTGTTCTGATTATTATCCGCAAGCTGTGCATATACCTTATCTGCATTATCATTGTTATCTATACCTGCAAAGCACATAAACATTGCCCCGACTATAACGATAAGTCCAGCTACAGTAAGTCCCACCTTAAGGCTGACTGCATATACATTTTTCTTTTCATCACTGCACACTGTCTTCTTAACTTTCTTAGCTGCTGCCTTATGTATCCTCATCATTGCATAATTAACGAATACAAGACTATATACAGCCACATTTATAATATAATCAGTCATACCTCTTCTTGCATAAGGAACATTGATAAGAAGTATGTGTACATATATAAGTCCATAGAATATGTACGCTGTTCTCTGAAGCTTTTTCCACTTAACAGCATTCATCTTCTTTCTTACCTGTGGAAATGATGTGACTGTAAGAATAAGCATTATTGTTATAAGAACAAGGCTTATAATCGCCGCTGTCATCTGTGCAGCTGACAGGCTCTTTGTATTTGTGAATAACATTCTGAAATATGTTCTTCCATATGTGCAGTTGTGGCATAACACAAGCACACAACCCATAATTGAAAGCTCACCACGTATTTTCATAAGTGTTTTGGTGGCTTTCCATGTATTTTTCATAGCACCTGCATACATTACAAGTACAAAAAATGCAGTACCTAAAGAGCCTTTAGCAAATATTCCGACAACATAATCCCTCACCCAGCCCGGCATAGTCACATAGCTGCTGCATACAAATGCTGCTATGGATATTACTGCTGCTGTTATATAGAATATGTTCGGATACTTCTTTAAAAGCTCCTTAAATACTGCAACAAAAATTATTGATATTATCAATGCAACTATAAATAACATAACAAACTCCATTTCTGTAAAACTGTATTACACTTTGTTTTTCAAGTAACTAACTTCTGTTAATGACAATCAACTATTATTAATCTTGGTTAACATCCGTTAGTCTTTTCTAACAAAGCATATATTACTTTACAGGCATTTATTATGTCAATACAGACTATTGATAATAATATTCAATTACTGCATTCCGTTCGCCATCTTATACTTATAAAGCATTTCGGCGTGATTTTGTTCTTCTATTTCTATATCTGCAAGTGCCTTTCTTATAGATGTTAAGGAACATGCAAATACATTGGTATTGTATTCACCTGATACAAGCTTTTCTGTTCCTATACTGTCTGTTGCAAGAAAACAGTCATTCTTTTTATCCTCTGAGTCTTCGCTCTTTGAATAATTGCCCTTTGGCTGATAGTCCTTTCCTGCCGTATCATTACAGTCACATGATGGCACCTCGCCATTTAACATCTGACCTATTGTTTTATAGTGCTCCTGTTCCTTTTTCTTAAGTTCTTCAAAAAGCTGCTTTAATTCCTCATCCTTCGCAAGTCCTGCATACTTCTCATACTTGTCAATGCAATTCTTCTCCTGTGTCTGAAGGTCCTTTAATACTGACATTTCTTTTTCCGTCAACAACATACATATGCCTCTTTTCTTAATCTGCTTATTTGTGATGTGAATATCAGAAGTAAATTATGCTCTGTACCCACTGATACCACACCTATTGATGCATTTGGATTGTTATATTGCTTTCTGATATTAATCTGAAAATGCTATATGCGTTCCGTTACAGATATTAATACATTTGCAATACAACCAAGATACATATGTATTATGTGCTGGTTTCGATAATGATATACCTTCTATTCAGCTATTACTTATTAATAATTAATATTCTGATTATAACTGTGTTTAGGACTCTGCTTATTATTTTTATACCTGACATTACAGCGGTTTGCCGGCAAGCACTTCCTTATAATCCTTATAGTTGTCACGAAGAAGCTTAGGTGTATCAAGTCCGTATGGACAGTGTGCCTTGCACTGTCCGCAGTTGATACAGTCTTCTATCATCTTCATCTTTGCCTGAACTACCTCTGTAAGCTGTAACTCTGATGGCGACCTTCTAAGAAGAAGTGACATTCTTGCACAATTATTAATCTCAATATGTGCAGGACATGTAGGCACACAATAGCCACAGCCACGACAGAAGTTACCTGCAAGCTCTTTCTTATCATTTTCAATAACTGCCTTTATCTCATCATCCATCACCGGTGGATTATCTATATAGCTTATAAACTCTTCAAGCTCAGACATTCTCTGTATTCCCCATATTGGAAGCACATTATCATACTCAGCCTGATATGCATATGCCACCTTTGAATTAGTTATAAGTCCGCCTGAAAGTGCTTTCATAGCTATAAATCCCATATTATGCTTTTTGCAATCCTCAACCAGCTTATGCTCTTTATCCGTTGCAAGATAATTAAAAGGAAACTGTAATGTTTCATAAAGTCCTGACTCTATTGCTTCATTGGCAACATTAAGTCTGTGGTTAGTTATTCCGATATGTCTTATCTTTCCCTGTGCCTTTGCCTCACACATAGCTTCATACAAGCCGCTGCCGTCACCCGGCTTTGGACAGACTGCCGGATTGTGGAACTGGTATATATCAATATAATCTGTCTTTAAGTTATTAAGACTTGTGTTTAAGTCCTTCCAGAATTCATCTGCATTTTGGGCAGCAGTCTTCGTAGCTATGTATATATTCTCCCTCACATCAGAAAGTGCCTCACCTAACTTACATTCGCTGTCCGTATAAAATCTTGCTGTATCGTAGAAATCTATGCCAGCTTCATACGCTCTCCTTAATATATCCACCGAACTCTCGTGGCTTATTCTTTGTATTGGAAGCGCTCCAAAACCATTTTTATTAACTGTTATTCCCGTGCTTCCTAGTGTTACTTTAACCATAATACTCCTCATTTCTGCGCACGTTTTTTACGCATATCGAGTTTGTGTCAAGTGCGCGCAGACACAAATCTCGTGTGTGAAAAATTTATTTTTCACGCTATCCGCCGTTTCCAAATGTTATTTGAAACTATCATCTCTTGCTTTTTTCAAATGTCATTCGACACTATCATCTCTTGCTTTTTTCAAATGTCATTTGACACTGTCATCTCTTGCTTTTTTCATATATCATTTAAAACCATCTCGACGAAAATAAATCATTACAAAAATTCCTATATACAATAAATATATCACCAGTTTTATTTTTAGTAAATCATTATATTTCCACATCTTTCATATTATATCTTCAACATATCTCTTTAACTTATATCTTTAACCTATATATTTAACTTATATATTCCACCTATATCTTTAACATTATATCCTTGACGATAACTTCAAAAAAAATGCCAGCCTCCATTTAACTGAAGACTGGCATTTAATATTTTTTAATTATATGATGTAAGTGTCAAAATTTTTTATATTTTATCACCTATATGTTATGATGTTATAATGTCAAAAAATATAATTCCTGTAGAGCTTGTAAATACCGTCTTATACTTTTCAGAAATAATAAAGTCATCTACTCTGTTATTTCTTCTTAAAGTCTGCAACCTTAAATCTTCGTATCATTTCACGCAGATTCTCTGCTTCGCTGCTCATCTGCTCGCTGGCTGCTGCACATTCCTGTGATGTTGCTGAATTCGTCTGTACAACATCATTAATCTGCTCAATTCCTTCGTTAATCTGCTTTATTTCTACCGTCTGCTGCTCTAATGTATCCGCGATATCAGTAACTTCCTCTGTAATCATCTTAGAACTACCAGCAACCTCTTCTAACTGCGTTGCAGTCTCATCTGCAATCGTCATACCCTTCTTAACAGCCCTTACAGATGTTTCAATAAGTACAGCAGATTCTTTTGCTGCCTTAGCACTCTGGTCTGCTAAAAGATTTACCTGATTAGCAACAACTGCAAAGCCTTTTCCAGCCTCTCCGGCTCTTGCTGCTTCAATAGATGCATTTAAGGCAAGCAGATTGGTCTGTGATGCAATTTCATTAATTGTTGCAATAATCTTGTCAATCTCTTTTGATGCCTCATTAATATCATTCATAGAGGCAACCATTTCCTGCATCTTACTGTTGCTCTCAGAAATAGCTTCTCCAAGATTTCCCACTCTTTTGCTGATTTCCTTTGCAGACTGCGAATTGTTTTCCACCTGCTCTGCAACACCTGCAACTGTTGCTGTAAGCTCCTCTACAACAGCAGCCTGATTCGTTGCTCCATCTGCTAACTCATTAGAACTTGAAGCAACCTGCTCTGCTGCACTTGATACTTCATCTGAAACTCTCTGGATTCCTTTAATAGTTTCTGCCATGCTTTCCTCAAACAGCATAAAGGAATTCAATATTCCAACAAAATCACCCTTCCACTCTACTTCCGGCTTGACATCAAAATTACCTTCTGCAAACAACTTCATTGCACGGTCTATATCATCTACATAGCTTCCAAGAATAGCAATAGAGTTACGCAGGCTGTGTGCCAATCTTCCAAGTTCATCATCAGACTTATAATCAAGTGTGCTGTGAAGATTTCCTTTCATCAGTTCATCTGCAGTATTTTCTACTGACTTTAATGGTGCAATAATCGTTTCAAGTACTTTCTTACTTGTCCTCTTTGCCAGTATCCACGCAGTCGATAGACAGACAATAATACATACAATTCCTGCAACTGCAAATATAAATGTAGTTATAGCAGCCTTATTGCTCACCTTATCTGTAATATCATCTAAGCTTATTGCTTTTTCAACAACCTTATTCAATGCAGGAGTACATTTATTAAGAATTTCTTCATTTGCCTTATCCTTGTTGCCTCTTTTAATATTTTCTATGATTGAATAACCTATGTTTCCCCACTGAGAAAGATAAGATGCATATTCATTATAATCTGCTTCTGAAACAACCCCGCTTTTCTTTATAATCTGAAGCTGGGAATCAACATCCGTAAGCAATTTTTCTACTGTAAGTTCATAGTCATTGTAAGAAGATGTATCATTATTTAATGCCATTTCTCTTATATTTCTCGCAGCAGCATTAACATTTACTCTGCACATTTTAACAGCCTGTTCTGCAGCCGAAATATTTTCTACATAGTTGAACATATTAGCAAATAACACACCTATAACTATTATAGAAAACAGCCCGGATATCAGCATCATAATGATAACTTTTCTGTAGCCATAATTTATCCTTTCCTTCAAATGCATATCTTCCAATTTCTTTTTCATCATATTTATATGTGGTGTCATAGATTGTTATTTCCTTTCTTTAATTATTATATTTATTTCAAATCTTTATAGCAGAATATATTTTTTTAGTCAACAGTTTCCAGACATTAGTTTTTATATTCTATTTTTTTAACAAAAGCCCCCTACCCCACTCCCAACTTTTTAGTACTTTTTTCACATTTTCTATATTTAAGCAGCTTTTGGTAGTGTATATTGCATACAAAAATAATATTGTTATTAAGCAGACAGCTATAGAAGTCCATTAAAACGTATGCCGCAAGGCGAACATCAACAAAGCCGGTACTGGATTAAACAAATCCCATACCGGCTTTATCTATTATTACCTTTATATTAATTATTTTTATCTATATTAATCTCATTATCAACTGGCCATGACTTTCTAAGTGCCACATAAGAAATCAGAAAGTTGGCAAACCAGCCTGCTGGTACAGCAAGCCATACATACGCAATACCAAAACGTGGAGCACATATAAGGGCAACCAACAGACGGATTGCAAGATTAACCATATTTGCAATGAGAAATGGCCGCATAATTCCAAGTCCACGAAGAACACCATCTGTTGCCATCTTGATACCCATAAAGATGAAAAAATAACCAAGCCATCTCATATAATCACCAGACACCTGATATGCTAAATCAGTTCCGTCTTTTCCTAAAAACAACGATGAAATCTGTGTATGTAATGTTTCAATAACTATGAATGCAAGAACTGCAAAACATACGTCTAACACAAGCGCAGCGTGGTATCCTTTTTTAATACGCTGGCTCTGCTTTGCTCCCAGATTCTGTGAAACATATGGCGAAACTGCATTTCCAATAGATACAAATATTAATGAAAAAACATTTTCCACTCTCATTGTTGCCGAATAGCCTGCAAGAGCCTGTGTACCGAAGGGATTTACAACCGCCTGTACTATCATCATGCCAATGGATACTGTTGACTGCTGTAGAACTGATGGTACAGCAATTCGAAGCATAGAAGACAGCTCCTGTCTGTCAAACCAGTTAAATCTGCATTCATATCTACGCATCCTGTGAAGGAATATCAGTAGTGAAAACACAGCCGAAATCCCCTGTGCAATAAGCGTTGCAAGTGCTGCACCAAACACTCCAAGACCTAAGTCAGCCACCATCCACAGATCCATAATAATATTCAGTATAGAAGAAAATATCAGAAGTCCCAACGGAATCTTCGACTCACCGATTGAGGTAAACATCGTTGAAAGGATATTGTACATAAACAGAAACGGAAAGCCCACAAAATAAACACGCAGATATAACACCGCTTCATCCATTATATCAGCAGGAGTCTGTAATGCACTCATCATTATATTAGAAAAACCAAAACCAAATATGCCAAGAAATATGCTTAATACCAAAAAGCTGAGCAATGATGTTGACACAATTGTTTTCATCTTACTATAATCCCTGGCACCAAAGTACCGGCTCACAAGCACCCCGGCACCTACACCGGCACCAAGTGCTACACATATAAATACATTCGTAAGTGCAACGCAGGCACCTACCGCTGCAAGTGCAGATGAGCCGACAAACTGACCAACTATTATTGAATCAGCCATATTATATACCTGTTGGAAAAAGCTTCCAAGAATCATAGGCATTGCAAATATTGTCAGCGCCTTTAGAGGCGCATCCGTGATTAAATATTCATCCTTTGACATTATCTTATTCCTCCATAAATGTGCAAGTAACAACATTAATATTAAGACATATTTTCTTTACATACGCTGTAACTGGCTTATGATATATTCCGTTCTACGGATAGCTTCTTCCACCTGATATCTAGCATTATTGATTCGATCCTGTACCATCCAGTCAGCAACAAATCCATCAAAAAAATAATCTGCGAAAGACAAAAAATCTCCTATATTGATATTCAAATCACATGCAATATTCACATCATTTAATTCTCTACTGAAATTACGAAGATCATACTTTGCCTGTTCCATGTTTTGTCTTGCCTGATCTATTTTAGAATGTTTGAGCATCGTGGAGAAAAATCCACCGCCAAACATATCCAATAATCCCCAATTCTTTGCACTGTTCAAATTATCTCTGGCTGTCTTTAAACTATTAATTGCCCTGTATCCAGCATCTATCGCTTCTCTTTTCTCTTTCCCTATATCATATCCCATAAGTTATTACCTCCGAAATAATATTTATTTTACTATTTATAAATGTATATGTCTATTTATTGTTATTTTTTATTTGACAATACAACTTATATGTTGTATTCTGTAATTGAATATAATAGTCCGTAAACGTGCAGCAGAACTAGGAAATTATTTAGGTAAGAAATTCATATAAGGAGGTAGCAAAATGCCATTTGCAGAAATAAATGTAAAAAATGAAATAGAAAAACAAAGACAAAATAATCCAGAATTTAAAAAGGCATGGGATGAGTCCCGTGCCGAATACAGACTTATCGGTGAAATGATTTCTTTGAGAAAGAAAGAAAATATTACACAAAAAGAATTAGCTGCTTTGACAGGAAATAAACAGCAGGTTATTTCACGGATTGAGAGAAAAGAAAGTATTCCAACAATACGTGCATTCAGCAATATGCTTGATGCATTAGGATATGAATTGCAGATTGTGAAAAAGAAAAAGTCTATTTAATATAATAGTGTGTAGTGTTTAAATAAAAATAGCACCTAATGGAAAATAAATCTATTAGGTGTTATTTTTATGATAATTAAATTTTTTATTAAATGTCATTAACACTTTGTAATAACATTTTCCGCAGCTTTATCTATATAGACTCCATCGCCGACATTTATATCCTTCTCATACAGATACGCATCTGCTACATCCAGTTTAATAATATCCCCATTTTCTGCCTTAAGTGTAACTTTATCAGTTATAACCTGTCCGTCCGGAAGACCTTCACATCCAAAGTCCGGCTCTTCTATATCTTTAACTGTATACTTTATCATATCAATCCTCTTTTCTACGCACATTTTTGCACATATCGTGTTTGTGTCAGGTGCGCGCAGACACAATCCTCGCGTGTGAAAATCTATTTTTCACGCAAAATTTCTTTGTGCTTGTTAAATTAACTCTTTATCTGCTTCATTTTTCTTTGTGCTCATCACATAATTCACAAAGTCCGATACCACTGGTGGCATATAGATACTATTGTCTGTCACCATATATATACTTCGCTCATACTCTGGCTCTGCTATGTCTGCTATATCAAGCTTCATCTGGTGAATAAGCGGTATATCTGCAATCACGGCTATTCCAAGCCCTGCCGCAACAAGTCCTGCTACCACTTCATCCTCCTCCGTTTCATATGCAATGTCCGGAAATGAACCACATTTGTTAAAAAGCTCATCAACCACACCTCTCATACCAGAGCTTTTATCAAAAAATATATATGGATACGAAAGTGTATCTACAAGCTTAATCTTACCATCACCATCACACGCTGACATCACAGAATGACCTTTCGGCGCTATAAGAACAAGCTTTTCCTGCATAACCTTCTTAGCTGTAAGTCCACATGCCTCATCGGGACGTGAACAAAACAGGACATCATACTTCCGGTCAATCATTCCATCAACAAGCCTTCCGGTCACATCCGTGTGGAAAGTAAACTGTATATCACGCCCTCTGTTCTTCTTCATATATTCAGTTACAAGCTCCGGAATATAATCGACACCCAGCGGTCTTAAGAATCCTAGTCTTATAATGCCATCTCCCCTTGCACTTTTCTTTATTGACTCCACGCCCTCATCAATTGTGCTTAATGTCTGCTTTGCATACACAAGAAATTCCTGCCCGAACCTTGTAAGCGTTGTATTTCTGCCACTACGTTCAAAAAGTGGAACACCAAGCTCTTTTTCAAGCTGGGCTATAGCATGTGAAAGACTGGGCTGCGTTATACACAACGCATTAGCCGCCTTCGTATAATGCTTGTACTCTGCCAGTGTGACAAAGTACTTTATATAATATAAATTCATAATAATCACCATCTCCGCGCACATTTTTGAATATAACAACTTTGTGCCAGATGTGCGCATACACAAATACAGCGTATAAAAATGCATTTTCATACCAATTCAATTCATAGACAAAATCTATACATCTATAAATATTATTTATTTGTCTTATGAATAATATAAAACTAAACTATGTAACTGTAATCTAAATGATGACAGGGGCAAAAATTCTAAACCCACATTAGTCCTCCCACGACATCACCTAAATATGTAAGTGTCAAAACACATTTTCACACTTACATAATCCAATAATTACGAATGGAGAAATAACAATGAAAAACAACAATACTAACCAGACAAAAAACACAGCAGACAAACCAGTATTCCGTGGAGAGCTTGCACTACTCATAGCCGTCATAATAAACAGCTTCGGCGTTGTGCTTATGCTTCACTCAGGCTCTGGAATATCTGCCATATCCAGTGTTCCTTATGCATTTTCACTTGTGTTACCTAAGCTGTCGCTTGGAACATGGACTTATATATTTCAGGGAACTCTTATCCTTACACTTATGATACTAAGGAAGAAATTCGTTCCATCTTACCTTTGCAGCTTTATCGTAGGCTTTGCATTTTCTGAACTGCTTGACGTACACAAGGCATGGATAAATATACTTCCTCAGAAACTGCCTTTACAGATTATCTACTTTATAGTAAGTTATCTGCTCCTCTGCATAGGAATTGCACTTTCAAACAGATGTAAGCTTCCTATCATACCAACAGACCTTTTCCCTAGAGAACTGTCTGCTATTACAAAAGTCCGCTATTCACGCATTAAGATAAGCTTTGATGTAATATGCCTTTTTGTTACTGGCTGTATGACATTCTTCTTTATAGGACATATCGATGGTCTTGGTATCGGAACTATACTTGCCGCCTTCACTATGGGAAAAGTTGTCGCTATTATTGGAGATATACTCGATAAAAAATTCACATTTGAAACCTATAAGACTTTATCCGTTAAAAATGCGCAGGTTGTATCCGAGTAAATCTTTCATTTTTTATATTATGATGTAAATGTTCCAAGTATAAAAAGTCTATTTCTTGGGACACTCACATCATATAATAACTGATTTAATAATGTTTTTAAGTATTATTATAAGTTTACCTAGACCTTTGCTGGCCTTACTTCCTTAAGACCGGCATAGTCAAGGAACTTATTAAGCTCTATATCCCAGAAACGCCACTCGTGTCCAAGTTCGTCTATCTCATCATATGTATAATTCTTATATACATCCTTATGTTCAAGAAAATAATCTCTTACAATATGATTCATATCAAGCCATGGATCTCTGCCTCCGCATGCATGATATACGTCTGGTATAATATCTGTATCAGCTGCTATCAGCTTGTCTGCAAGATATGTAAGACAGTAATCTGTATTATGTATATCTCCATCTCCAAAAAGATTAATTCTTCCTTTAGCCTTAGCACTTCCATCGTTTACATACGCTGAATCTGCTTTATCTCCCGCTGAAAATGCTCCTACCTTGGAAAACTTCTTAGGATACTTAAGTACTGTATGAAGACATCCATATCCACCATTGGAATATCCTGACACATAGTTATCCTCTCTTTTATCAGATATGCACTTAAACATATTCCATATTATTGATGGAAGTTCCTTTGCAACATAATTTTCATACTTATTGCCTATATTCATATTTACAAAACACGAATCATCCACATTTGGCAGCACTGCCGCAAAATGCCTCTTCTCAACTGTATCAACAAGTGGTGTATGATACAGCCATTCTGTGTTATCACCACTTCCGCCGTGATACAGCCACACACACTTAAGCTGCTCTCCCTCATCTATATCGTCAGGAAGCACCACTGTCACATCCATTCCATGCCTTAACATAACCGAAAATACATTTATATTCATTACTGCCATAATGAGTCCTCCCCGCATATATACTTAACCGTCTGTTCTATACAATAATCCCAGTATGCAAAATTATGTTCTCCGGGACTTTCCCTGTATACATTGTCTATGCCAGCTCTTGTAAGCGCTTCACCAAACTGCCTGCTCATATGTATTCTTGGGTCTTCTGTTCCACAGGCTATTATGTATTTCGTATGCATTTTTTCTTCATTATCAGCATATTCATCAACCAGTGTATACAGGTCATAACCATTATCTATAAGCTGCTGCCTTGTTCCAAACACCGGAAACATATCTATTCCCTGCGGTTTATCATAACGCTCAAGTATGTTAAGAAGTCCTGAATATGCAAATGCGGTGTTATACATAGACGGTTTCTTAAGTGCCGCATAAACTGCACCATATCTGCCCATTGACATACCAGCTATATATCTGTCCTCTGCGTTACGGCTTATATCAAACCATTTCTCACACTGACTCACAAGCTCCTCAGTTATATACGTATAAAATTTCCTGCCGTACTCATTATTAATATAAAATCTATTCTTACCAGAAGGCATAACAACTGCTATATTTCTATTATTAACATAATCTGCTATTCGTGTATTAAGAACCCAGCTTGCATAATCTCCGCCGGCTCCGTGCAGAAGATACAGCGTCTTATAGCCACCCTTTCCCTGTGGCATAAGAACATCAAGCATAACCGGCATACCAAGTGCCTTTGACCTGAAATTTATTGTTAAATGTGCCATAATACTCCTCATTTCTGCGCACGCTTTTTACGCATTACGAGTTTTGTGCCAAATGTGCGCAGACACAAATCCCGCGTGTAAAAAATCTATTTTTCACACTAATCTTTTAATTCTAGCTACCTGATTAACTACACACTTTTAAAGTATTCTTCATAATTCTTTTTTATAGAAGCTATATTTTCTGTATAACGTGTGAGGTGACGTCTTGATATCTCATACGCCTTTTCCTTGTCCCTATTTTCAAGCGCCGATACAAGTTCTTCGTGGTCTGTTAATATACGTCCCACCTCTTCACATCTGAAGCTTAATATTGTAGTTCTGTCAAAATGTGGTGAAATATTATTGACAAGTTCATACCAATAATCCTTACCACACATTTTGTAAAGCTTTTCGTGGAATTCCTTATCAAGCTGGAATATTTTTTCTTCATCATTGCGCTTCATATACATCTGCCAGAGTGCAACATTTTCCCATAATACATCTATCTGCTCTTTTGTGAGAATATCGCACGCCTGTCTTGCAAGCTCTGATTCAAGAACGCTTCTTAACTCACGCACTTCATCAACTATCTTTGTATCTATATACGATACAAATGCGCCTATCTTTGGCTTGATTTCTATAAGACGTGTCTGCGAAAGCTCTAATTCAGCCTCTCTTACAGGATTTTTACTTACATTAAGCTGCCTGCTTAACTCATCTGCATCTATTCTTTGTCCGGGGATAAGATTTACGTGGATTATATTATATATAAGCTGTCTTACTACATAATCTTTCGCCGACTCTTTTGGGGCTCTTGCATCTATCTTTAACATATTAATTTTCCTTTCATCAGATTTCTTTGTCGGGCTCGCACTGTTCCTCTTTATTCTTTTATCTACTTTTCCGCCGTGCAAGTACGTAAAAGCTGGCGCTTTTATTTATCTGATATATTATCATTCTTTACTTACAAACTCAACACTGAATTCCGTACAATAATCCTTCCTGTCCGCATCCTCCATATCAGAAAGTGCTCCAAGTCTTCCATCATCTGAAAGTGTGTTAAGTGCAAGCCGCTCCTTTGAATATACAGCTATTCTTGCTGGCGTTGTGGCTTCACATCTGCTATTAATCATATCAACGCCATTAACTTCTTTTTTAATCATACATGCGCCATTAATATCCCTGCCAGCTTCATCAGACCCACATTCCACCACGCACTCTCCCTGCTTACACACCGCTTCTTTTATGACATTTCCACTTACATCATAAAATACAACCTTAACTCCATTATCATCAGATATATTTTTCACATTAATTTTTACAGACACATTTTCACATTTATCAGGAAAATACTCTATAATCGCACGTTCACACGCATCCTTATCGACAATCTCCCACAAAGAAGTGCCAGTTCTCTTAATACTTCCCCAGAGCGGCGACATAACAGAATACTTCTTGTCAGCATCCCCAGCCGTTGCGCTGACTATCTTACTTATCCATATATCTTCTTTATTACAGCTATATGTTATCCACACATTTTTATCAAATGCATCATTATAATCACATATTCCACGCATATATTGCGCACCAAGGTTCTTAATATGCCCCTCATATCTGTATGGCGGAAGCTCAGGAATAACTGCCTTCATATTATAAAATGCCCTTCCGTCCTCACTTCTCATAGCTGCCAGAGGCCATCTGTGTGAGCTGTCAGTTGTCGGATTGTAACATATAATATAATCTTCATCCGGTGTTTTCTGCCCCCATACCTTGGCAGTGTTAGTGATAAGTGTAGGTATCTTTTCATCAAGCACGATATTGCCTTCCTTATCAAATATATAGCCCTCGCCCTTCTTGCAAAGCCCGACTATACTTCCGTCTTTGGCTGTGTAAAATGACAGCGCCCTGCCATGTACATAGTGCTCTTTATCGTACATTTCCTCCTCATACCACTGCTCAAGTATAAGCTTCTTAGACAACAGTTCACTGCATGCACTTACAAAGCCCTCATCTGCCACCTCATCATAATAAGGAATATTTACAGGACTGTCATCCTCCGGCTCATAAAAATGTGTGGTATCTTTGGTGAAACCGCCGGCAGTATTATATTTTATAACAAATATATCTGAGAGCGTAAAATCCTTATACACCTCACGCACAAGCCTTGCCGCACCAAAGCCATTATTAGGCGCACGATGAAAGTCAGGTGAGAAGCCATAAAATGTGGTTGCCAACATTCTTCCGTTTGACGCCTGATAAAAACACATTCTTGAATGTACAATCATCTTTGCATGCTCTGGCAGCAGCTCTTTGTCAGGACCTATATATGCTTTTGTGTCTGCGAGCATATATGGAAACATCGTTCTTTCCTTCTCCCAAGTTATTCCATCCTTTGATGTCGTGTATACAACCTCGTCCGGTGCGCCATGCTCATCCTTTTTGCCACTTATATAAGATAATAAAAGTCTGTTATTAAACCCTGTCAGCATAGGCGCGTGATTATATGTGTAATCGCCATCGGCACGACAGCTTCTTCTTACCTGATATGTATACACGCCAGCCATATGAGGCAGTCCGCCGTCATGCTTATTCATATCAATATCAGGGACATTGTAGCACTCTATAACGTGCTGTGTTTTTAGTTCTTCTGCTTTCTGTATATGCTCTTTCATCATAGTTACCTTCCAATATTTGTTTTATTATATGTTAAACTTCTAACACAACAATATCAATATAAAATATAAAAACATCAACAGAAACTCCCATTCCCATTGATGTTTTACACTATTATTTATTCTCTTTATAAAAATTATTCGTAAAATTGTTTTACCTGCCAAAGACAGACTTTATCTACAGCCAACTGCTGCCACAAAATAAATGACTACTTCGTCACAGCACCCTCACCCGCAAAGTACTCCTTCACAAGTTTAACTACAACACCTGATAACAAGAATACTGCTATAAGGTTAGGTATTGCCATAAGTCCGTTAAATGTTTCTGCTATACCCCACATAAGACCTAAGTCCATAGTTGCGCCGACTACGGCAACAAGTGAGTATAACACCATAAATGGCTTGTTAGCCTTTGAGCCAAACAAAAACTCAATACATCTTGTTCCATATAATCCCCAGCCGATAATAGTTGAGAAAGCGAAACAGCACATAGAAACCGCTGTAAATATAGATACCCAGCCACCATAAGTTGATGTAAAGCCGCTTATCGTAAGCTCTGCTCCTGCTGCACTTCCGTAATTAACCGGAACTTCGCTACAAAGAATAACAAGAGCTGTAAGTGTACATATAACTATTGTGTCAACAAATACTTCAAATATTCCAAAGAAGCCCTGCTTTACAGGCTTTCTTGTATCAGCACACGCATGGGCTATCGAACCTGTACCAAGTCCGGCTTCATTAGAGAAGATACCTCTTGATACACCCTTCTTCATACTCATAAAGAAGCTTCCTATTACACCACCAGTAACAGATGCAGGATTAAATGCACCCTTGAATATAGATGCAAATACTGCTGGAACATTTTTAGCATTAAGAAGAACAACACCTATAGCAAGAATTATGTATACAAGCGCCATAAATGGCACAAGCTTTTCTGTAACCTGACCTATTCTCTTTATTCCGCCAATAAGGATAAGCGCTATTACTACTGCAAGTACTATACCGATAATGAGATTAACTGTTGATACTGTTGAAGAATTCTCGTCTGCAATAATATTCATATTGTAGAGTGCTGTATCTATAGCCGAAGTTATTGTATTAACCTGAGTTGCATTACCTGTTCCAAACACTGTAAGCACGCCAAATGCTGAGAAAAGATATGCAAGCCAGTGCCAGTGCTTCTTAAGACCATTCTTAATATAATACATAGGACCGCCGACAAGCTCACCCTTATCATTCTTCTCCCTGAAATGTACAGCAAGAATAACTTCTGAAAACTTAGTACACATACCAAGCATAGCTGACACCCACATCCAGAACACAGCTCCCGGACCACCGATAGCTATAGCTCCTGCAACACCGGCGATATTACCGGTTCCTACAGTCGCCGCAAGTGCGGTACAGACTGCCTGAAATGGTGTAAGCGCACCATCCGATGCCTCTCTTTTACGGAATATTCTTCCTATTGTTACTTTCATGGCATAAGTGAACTTTCGTATCTGTATGAAGCCCATTCTTATGCTCAGGTAAAGTCCTACACCTATGATACATATCATAGCCGGAACTCCCCAGATAAAATTATTCACTACATTGTTAATATTCTCTATCGTGGATAACATAACTTTCCTGTGCAGATATTCTGCATATTCCTTTCGTATTTCTATGCAATCCACCTAACCAAAACCTACTTAAGCAAAGCTAACTGGATTAAGCCTGACATCTCTTATCATGTAAATCACGGATTAACTGATTGATTAAAATAATCAAACTTGTTTTATCATACCACAGCCGCAAGTGATACTGCAACTATTTATCATTATTCACTCAACAGCCAAAGCCTATCTCAACACTATATTTTTCTTTGCAAGCTATTATTCACACAATTATATTTGCAAATGTATATGAATTACCGGCTCTCTTTAAGCACCGGCATACGGTATATTTTAACGATAAGAGGAATTACCATAATAAACCACACAAGCGGCTCTGCTATAATAACCCCTGTATATCCCATCACCGGAACAAGTGTTGCGGCTATTATAATCTTTCCTATCATTTCAAGCGAACTTGATATAAGCGGAGTAATGTGTTCTCCAAGTCCCTGCATGGCATTTCTTACTATACAGATAACTGCTGTAACATAGTAAAATACAGTGTCAAACTTAAGATAATTAGTAGCATTTACAATAACAGCATCATTACTGCTGCCTGTAACAAGATAAACGAGCCAGCCGCCTATCGTGTAACTTGCAATAATGACAAGTGTACACCATATACAAGTATAAAGTATAGACAGCCTTATACCCTTCTTAACCCTGTCAACCTTGCCAGCACCTATATTCTGTCCGCAATAGGTTGCCATAGTCTGTCCAAATACTGTAAACATAACCATAAATATCTCAGATATCTTACGCGCCGCAGTATGTGCCACGATAATATCCTGACCAAGCTTATTGATAGCTGTCTGGAGAGTAAGCGAACCGATATTTACAAGGGAACTCATAAAGCCCATCGATAGACCGCCACCAAGCATATTTTTGACCATAGCACTCTCCATGCCCTTAAAGTCAGTGCGTGACAACCTTAATATATCGTACTTTTTAACCATATAGAATGCACACACAATAAATGCTATGAGCTGTGCAAGCACTGTTGCAACCGCTGCTCCCCTTACTCCTGCCTTAACAATAACGACAAAGAATATATCACCTGCAACATTAAGTGCAACCGATATTGCAAGTATTATAAGAGGTGTTATCGTATCGCCTATCGCACGAAGCACCGCTGCACATATATCATACAAAAATGTTGCTAAAAGTCCGGCTATGATAACTGATATGTAACTTGCCGACTCTTTAAACAACTCATCCGGTATATTAAGAAACTTTAATATCGGATGTAAGAATACAAGTCCTGCGACAGTAAGTACAAGTGCCGTTGAAACACCAAGTATAATGGCTGTTGCAAAAGACTTTTTAACCGCCCTTATATCCTTTGCGCCAAACTTCTGTGCCGTGACTATCGCAAATCCATTAGACAGTCCAAGCAGAAAGCCTATAATAAGGTTACTTAAGGTAGTTGTCGCCCCGACCGCTGCTAACATATTTTCACCAAGAAATGTACCTACAATTCTTGTATCCACAATACTGTATGTCAACTGTAACAGATTTGCCAGAAATATAGGCAGTGCAAATGTCAGTATCAATACAGATGGTTTTCCTTTGGTAAGATCTTTCATAATCTGATTAGTCCTCACTTATTATTATTTAAGTCATTATTTATATTTACAAGCAATTTATTATAAATAAAAGCTTATTAAATGTCATTAGAAATGTACAAAATAATATAAGATATTTCTTTTATAATATCTCTCAATTATGTTCCAATGGCAGAAAAGACAGCCCTATAAAAAGTTATATTCTCTTTATAATATTTCTTCATTATTATCCCAATGATTGTCGTATTCCTAAAATAATCTATAATAATTCTTCACATAAACACTTCTATAATTTACTTAAAATTAATTCTTACACTCATAACCTCGCTGTCCGTTCCCACTCTCATAGCCGGACCATATAATCCTACACCAGATGTAACCACACTGTACATATTATCTATCTTCTTTATGCCCCAGTAATTCTCCCACGCAAATGGCTGGACTATCGTAAGTGGAAAGAATTGTCCGGCATGTGTATGTCCGCTTAACATAACGTCCACGCCCATATCCGCTGCCTCATGAAGCTTATCCGGTTCGTGGTTTATGACTATGACCGGCTTACTCATATCGCACTGTGCAATAAGTTCAGAAAGGTCTTTTCGGTTACGTGTGCCATCTCCAGCCTTTTCTCCGTCAAGCCTTCCAATAAGATTAATCTTTCCATCTGCTATAGTTGTTACCTCATCAAGCATTATATTAATACCAGCTTCATCAAGAAAGCTTTCCATACGTGAGTCCCTGAATGCTTTCCTGCTCGAAGCTGTCGAAAATCCTCCTACAAGAGTTTCTGTCACATCATGATTGCCAAACACAGCATAAGAACCATATTTCGCATTTATACTGTGAAGAATTTCCTTTAATTCCGCCTCATCATCAAGTGCATCATAATCATTGTCAAATATATCACCGGCATATATAACAACATCTGGATTAAGCGCATTTATACGCTCTGCCATTTTTCTCATATCGTCACAGCCGATACTATATCCCAAGTGAAGGTCTGCAACAAGAACCACATTAAGACTGTCAATTCCATCAACCTGCTTTTCAACATTTATATCATAACTTCTTGTTGTCATCTGCCTTGCGTGAATAGTTCCATACACTGTAAAACTCACACTTGCAGCCACTATTCCTATACCTACTATCAGCGCACCATACAGTCTGTGAAGCACTGGAACATTTTTCTTCTTATCTACTTTCTTAAGTATCAGAACTATTATATCTCCTATAATCATAAAGAACAGCAGATATATAAAGTATCCAAGCCACACATTGCTCACCTTATGTATCCACGCCTGAATACTGCTTCTCGGAAGAAATACTCCTAAGAATATAGTCGATGCCAATATACAGTACAGACCTATCCATACTGCCTGCATACGTCTGTGCTTAAATAACGGTATGACTATTTTAAACCAGTGTATCATTCTCCATAGTATGTATACTCCAAGAATAATATATATAAATAACATTAACCACTTTAGCATAATGACCTCCATATCAATATATCCTAAAAATATTATGTATTATTAAATATTAATTACTATGTACTTTAATTGTATATATCGGTTATAATACCACTTTTTTCTATTAAGACATATTATAATTTAAACCATGTAAACAAAAAAATTAAAGGCGCATGAAAATATTCTCACACGCCTTTAAATATTTTAAATCATCCATTCATCACCTGTCAACGGCTTCGATAAATCACAAATTAATATTTTATACAATACGTAGATATATCAATTATATACCACAGACTTAGAATAAATAACAACTTAATATTTCATATAATCCTTAATAACATTATGGTCTTTAAGCACCTTTTCAATAACAGTACCCTTTATCTTTCTTAAAAGCGGCTTCTTGATATTGTCAAGCACACCCGGTAACTCTATCTCAAGTGGTGACTTGCCATCCATAAGCTTAACGGATGCATCTAAGAGGTCTCTCACATCATATACACTGCCCCATACCTCTGGAACACCTCTGTCAACACCGAGAAGTCCATATACAGCCTCCATAGCTGTTCTTACAGAATACTCAGTTGTAAATATAGTATCTCTTGGTGTTTCAGCAAACTGTCCAAGGAATGCAAAGTTTACACAGCCATCTGGAATAACATCCGGTCTGTCGCCCTTTCTTCTTGGCATAAAGAATGCTGTGATATATGGCATCATCGTAGGAGTTGTGTTGCAGTGGTTCTTAGCAAGCTCATCTATTTCATTTACTGGTATTCCAAGATGATATAACCACTCTGCTGTTATCTCTTCACCAGTACACTCTTTCATAGGCTTCTTTATATAGTCACCAGGTACATCTGTAAATAAGCTGTATACCCATACACATACTTCATCCTTCTTCTGTTCCTTGAACTGTCCCTGTCTGTTGATAGTCCAGCTAAGAAGCCATCTTGAGTCCTTGCAGCTTACGATACCACCTGTAACAACATTTCCAGTTCTTGGGTCTCTTTTACATATCTTCTTAATCTGGTCAATAATCTGCTCGTTGCTTGTTGTAACTGTTGCTGACTCCCAGTTAGACTTAGCTATATCGCCGCAGAACTTCTCTGGATGTCCGAATTCAGGTGACTGCTTTGCAATATTCTTCCAAAGGCTCCAGCAGCCGCTTGTTCTTACCTCTGCATCGCCAACTGGCGCGTGAGTATGGTCGCCATATATAGTACTCTCTGTACAGCTTCCGTTTGTTACGAATACAAGGTCATTTTCTGTAAGCTCGATTGTTTCCTTTTCACCCTTAACGCTGCATTCTATCTTCTTTGCAATCTTCTTACTTCCATTGAATTCAAATACTACATTTTCAACTCTTGTATTGAACTGGAACTTAACGCCTGCTGCCTCAAGATACTTCTGCATTGGAAGGATAAGCGACTCATACTGGTTGTACTTAGTAAACTTAAGTGCGGAGAAGTCTGGAAGTCCTCCGATATGATGGATAAATCTCTGGATATACAGCTTCATCTCAAGCGCACTGTGCCAGTTTTCAAATGCAAACATAGTTCTCCAGTAGAGCCAGAAATCTGAGTCAAATACCTCTTCATCAAAGAAATCTTCAATCTTCTTATCATAAAGGTCTTCGTCCTTAGTAAAGAACAGCTTCATAATCTCCATACAGCCCTTTTGGCTTAAGTTAAACTTGCCATCTGTATGTGCATCCTGTCCTCGGTTAATAGTTGCCCTGCAAAGTGAGTAGTTAGGGTCATGCTTGTTAAGCCAGTAATATTCATCAAGTACTGAAGCTCCCGGCTTTTCAAGTGAAGGAATACTTCTGAACAAATCCCAGAGGCACTCGAAATGGTTCTCCATCTCTCTTCCACCTCTCATAACATATCCTCTTGTTGGGTCATTTATACCATCACATGCACCACCTGCTATATCCATAGCCTCAAGAATGTGGATATGTTCTCCCTTCATCTGTCCATCTCTTACAAGGAAACACGCTGCTGCAAGTGAAGCAAGGCCGCTTCCTACGATATAAGCTGACTTATCATCAACGCCCTCCGGCTTTTCTGGTCTTGCAAATGCTTCATAATTACCATTAGAATAATATATTCCTTTACTATTTTTATCATACTTTCCACGTTCTGTATTTCTATATTCTTCATGTTCCGTCTTCTGTATTTCTTTTATCTTCTTTTTCTCTGTACCATTCTTATTCTTTGCGTTAAGTGCTGCAACTCCTGCGCCTACAGCAAGCAGTGCTGCTCCTGCCTTTAATGTCTTGCTTCCGATTGATTTCTTACTCATATAGAACCTCATTTCTGCGCACGTTTTTTTCATAACGGGTTTGTGTCAGGTGCGCTCAGACACCAATCCCGCATGTGAAAAATCTATTTTTCACACTATTCTTTTTTTTCATAATTTTCATAACTTCTTGTTGTCTTCGGAGTTTCACTCCATATCTTATCAGCATATGGTTTCCATGTATTAGCATAAGGAACACATTTGCTGCAAAGATGCTCTGCTGTTTCCGGTGACTGTAAATCTGTTGACTTGGCACCCGTTTCCTTAACCATCCTCTGCAAAATCTCAGGATTTTCTAGCATAGGACAAGGTCTTAAGTGGTTTTCATTAAATGGCTGGTTCTTTCTGTATGCCATAAACAGCGGCTGGTGCAGTATTTCAAGAAGTGTATTAGTTCTGATGTTTGCACCTGAATAATGTATAAATACACAAGGCTCTGCATCGCCATTGGCATTGATGTGGAAGTAATTTCTGCCACCGGCTATACATCCGCCAACGAATTCACCATCATTCTGGAAATCAAATGTGAACAATCCCTTACCTGTTGTAAGACTTCTTATCTGTCTTATGCGGTCTTTCATATATATTCTCTGCTCAGGTGTTGGAAGCAATTCAACAGATGCATCATTTCCAACTGGCATATAATGGAAATACATCGCATAGCGGCATCCCTTATCAACCATAAGCTGGATGAATTCATCACTTGTAACTGTTTCTGTATTCTTAGAGGTGTAGCATATCGAAGTACCGAATACAAGACCATTTTTCTTTAAAAGGTCCATCGCATGCATAACCTTTCCATATACGCCGTCACCTCTTCTTAAGTCGTTGACTGCCTCAAAGCCTTCAAGACTTATGGCAAGGTAAAGATTACCAACTCTCTTCATATCCTCACAGAACGCTTCATCAACAAGTGTTCCATTGGTAAAGGAAAGAAATGCACAATCATTATGCTTCTCACACAACTTAATAATATCGCTCTTTCTCACAAGTGGTTCGCCGCCTGTAAACATATAAAGGTATATGCCCAATTCCTTGCCCTGTGTTACAACTCTGTCCATCTCATCAAATGTAAGATTAAGCCTGTTGCCGTATTCTGCCGCCCAGCAGCCTGTACAATGAAGATTACATGCACTTGTAGGATCCATAAGAATGAGCCAAGGCACATTACAGTTATACTTTTCCCTCATTTTCCTTATTGTCTTAGTTCCATTTAAAAATGCTTCAAAACCAAGATTAAGTACTATTGTCTTTAATACATTAGGGTCTATTTCATCTAATGCCTTGTTAATGTACTTATTAAGTGCGCTGTCCTTATCTGAAACTTTCTGTCTTACACCATCGAAATCAACATCAAGCTTCTCACCATCCATATATTTCTCCATAAAATCGACAAGCTTTAATATCTCTTTTTCTCTGTCTTTATCTAAATTCTTCAGTATTATATCAGTAGCTTTGCTGACTGCAATTCTTCCTGCTTTATGTGTTATTGTACCCATATTTATCACCATTCCTGTATTTTATTTAACTGTAAATGTATTGCTTATCCCCGTAAGCTTCTGTCCGTCTTAACTGTATTAATGACTATTATTAAGTTAAGCACGCCATCCAGACACAGGTTCAGTCCTATAAGTCTTATCATCATTCTTGTAGTTTCACCCGGCATCAGTATAAGCAAAATACCAAGTGCTGCTACTATAACTGCCATAATCAACATAATCCACCAGCTGCTTATTCCAAATCTTTTAGAGTCCAGCGCAGTCTGTATCTTAAGTGTCGCATCCACCAGCATAACTATCCCTATGCAGGTCGATAACAACTGTACTATGCTTGATGTTCTACATACAAATACTATGCCGACAATAGCTGCCACTATCCCAAGTGCAAGGTCAAACTGGAATGCCAGCTGATATACATCCTTTGCAAAGTATCCTATCACTTTCACAACTCCATACACTATCAGGTATATTCCAAATACTGTACAGACTGTATTAAGTGCTATTCCCGGCGCAAGGAGCAATATAAGACCAACAAGAATAAGACATACTGTAAGCAGATTGTACATATTCTTTATTCCCTTTATGCCATTCATAATTTAACCTCCTTTATCATTTATAATTACATCTATAAAAGAGCACATTTAAAATATTTATTAATACATTTTATATCTGCTCATTTATTGATTGTAATTAAAGCTGTTCAATGAACATTATCTATAAATGTTTCTTGCAACAGCTCTTTCTATGTGGTTAATCTACTATATTTTTACACATATTAATACAGACAAATTAAGGAGAATGTACATAATTCGTACACTCTCCTCAATTTGTCTGAAAATAAAATATTTATAAACTAATTAATATACAACTATAAATAAGTAAATTATCTTTGTGTATTTTTCTGTATTTGCTCATTTATAGTATATAACTTAACAATCCTATCTGTATTGCAAAAAACAAAGTTTTTATACTAACCCACTTTACTTGCCTTTGATATCATAACTGGAAGTGTGGCATCTATTGACTCTGCTATCTTTCCGATAAAGTGCTCAAAGTCAGCCTGCATCCCGCTTTCTATCCATTTGTATGTACTTCCGATAATGGCATATCCATAAAAATATGACATAAATTCAAGGTCTTTTTCTGATATATTCTGCCCTTCACTTTTTCTGGCTATATAGCTTTTTACAACCTCTGCTGTCATCTTTTCAAGATAATTCGTTATAATATCGCGGTTCTTGGAATTATATACATGTATCACAACATCCTTATACTGCGCAAGCAAAGAAGCAGCCTTGCTGTACTTCTCATAAAAAGAGCCATCTTTGGCAACATCCCTCAGATTTTCCTCAATCTCCTGCATAAATATGCTATTTAACACATCATATATATCCTTATAATAGTAATAAAATGTGTTTCTGTTAATCTCACATTCATCACATATATCCTTAACTGTAACTTTATCTATTGACTTTGTCTTGAGTAATTCTAAAAGACTGAGCATTATAGCCTTTTTTGTAAACTTAGCCATATATAAACATCCTTTACATCATAGTTTTTATTCCGTTTTCGGTGTTAGGTGGGTCACAACTTCTAAAGTCTTATCATGCAGGCACGAACGACATTTCAACCTTTTAACCCTTACATCATAATTATGAGTATATCATAGATTTTATATTGAGGCTAATAAAAATATTATTAAAGATTTATATGATATTAGCTAACTGAGATAATTCATCAGAAGTGACTAATAAAAATATTATTAAAGATTTATATGACTGACATATACAAATATTCTCGCTGACTTTTATATCTATAATCCTCTTTACGTTCATCTTCCGATTTTTCTGCATAAAATGTAAGTAAGCACATATTTACACAGAAGGGATTATTATGAATTGCTCTAATAACAATTCAAGACACTGCTGTAATAACTGTGGTTCTGGTTCATATGGCACTTACGTCACTATTCAGGGTCCTATGGGACCGCAAGACAACCCGGGTTCTGTGGGTCCACAGGGACCTAAAGGGGAACGTGGAGAAAAAGGAGAACGCGGACCTGCCGGAGAACAGGGACCTGCTGGTGCGCAAGGACCGCAGGGGGAACTAGGACCGCAAGGTGTGCAGGGCGACCGTGGCTGTCCGGGCGAACAGGGTATCCAGGGCGAAAAAGGTGACACCGGCGAAACTCCTGCTATCACTGTAGTCGAAGATACTCCTCTAAGTTATAAGCTCAACTTTAAAATCTCAACAACTGATATAACTACCCCTAATCTTTTTAAAGCCCTTGATGAATATCACATAAATCTATCCACCGCCAACAGCACATTAAACATTCCTTTAGACAATCTTATACTGACTTACCAGTATGTATCTTCTAATTCTGCAAGAATAACAATAGCTCCCAAAGACACATCAATATCAATACTTGCTGATATGCGCAGAACCAGCATATACAACTCCTACTCTGTGGAGTCACAAACCTACGATAACACAAATGTTTCCACAAGAACTATTCTCGATGACATAATATACACACTTTCACAGGAAACCCACGTTATGCAGATTAGACAGCAAAATCCTGACACTAAACTATGGTCACTATGTGAAATCCATACTTTCATTTCCAATGGCGGCGCACGGACTTCGGTGTGGGTACAGTGGTATGAGTCTGGGGTGAGCTATGAAGCACCTTGAGGGCACAGTTTTATACACTTGATATGGATACACCATATATGATATACAATATCTATTCACTAACTAAATTTCTTTATAAAAATACAACAACATAACCAATATTGTTCTGACGATTATTATATGTAGCAGACTGGTCAGTATAGTGATTACACATCAAACTTCCATAATATAAGCCTGTTGCAATATCCACACACTTCATATAAACAGAATGATTAAAATCCACTTCTCGCATATTCATTGATTTCCTATCTGCTAAAGTTCCATAGTAATTAAATACATATCTCAAAACATTTTCAAACTCTTGGAAAAAAATTTCATATCAATATGATCTTTTCCGAAATATCTAAATGGCCAAAAATCCTTATTCATTAAATCAACATTTAATAATATATCATTTAAATAATCTGATACCTCTGCATTTTGATTATACTTATATAGATCTTTTCTATTCCACATAATAAATGAATATGCTGAACCACGATATTCAGCTATTCTACGAATGCTTTTTGCAGTTAGATTTTCTTGTGAACTAATAATTTTATTGTAAAAAGCTAGAATTTTCTCATTCGCTATTTATTTTTATATTCAAAAATTTTTGTTCACGTAATCAATGTCTAATACTACAAATATAATTACCTTTCTCACTAGTCCCTTTTTCTAATTAAAAAACTTCTAAACATCTTTTCGGGAAAATAACACAATTAACTCACAATGAAACAACACCTCCTGATTGATGTCAGAATAACCGCTTGTTCGTGGAAAAATATCATATTAAAAAGGAAACAAGTCTACACTCGCTGAAATTCAAAATATACACTTTGAAAATCACTCATATTCAATAGCAAAGTTGAGACCTTAACTATTGAAGTATTCGGAAAGTGGTCAATACATACCCTTTGCTACTATAATAATGCAGGCATTTTATCGTAGTTGTGTTTCTGCCACTGTATCAACAGTTGAGACGGTAAAGACTGACTTATTTCCTCATAGAGAAGCTTCATCAACCACTGACGAGTCGATAATTCCACAGGATTGACTCGCTGAATTTCACCGTCTCGACCTGAAATCAACGCTTTATTTCTTTGCATTTTCCTCTAATTCCAGCATATATTTATCAAAGTCAGACATAAATAATCTGTCCTGAACGACACGGTACTTTTCAAATTCAGTTTCAGCTTTTGCCTTGGCAATCTCCGCTGTAATTTTTCCTGCATCCTGAAGAACCTCTCTGTCAGCTGCCATCAGAAACAAATCAAGACGCTTTGACCAATCCTCCATCGTCATTGGAATGTGACGCTCTGCACGGTCTTCTGCCAAATCCAGATATGCTGATACAATACGTTCTAACGAACGCATTTCTTCCTCTCTTAGATAGTTTTTTGCAATGCTTACATCACTTTTTACTATTTTGCCATCCGGTGCTGATGCCCAAGTAGTTAATCCCATATGCGGCTTGTCTGCATCTGCACGCTCATAAATCAACTCTGCTGCCGTATGTCCATGTACCGCATAATGCATTTTATTTTGTACCTTTGCAAAAAACTGTTTGGTTGTTCTTGCATTACGGTCATAATCAAGTGATGTGGCGTATATATCCGTTATCTTCTGATAAAATCTACGTTCAGACAGTCGAATTTCACGAATCTGCTCAAGTAAACGGTCAAAGTACTCTGTAGTAAGCACCGAACCGCCACTTTTCAGACGTTCATTATCCATAGCCCAGCCTTTGATTGTATAGTCCTTAACAATACTGTTAGCCCATTTACGAAACTGCACTGCACGCTCATTATTCACTTTAAAGCCGACTGCAATAATCATTTGAAGATTATAATGCTTGGTATCACGTGTAACCTGACGAGAACCTTCCGTTTGAACTATCCGGAAATTCCGGATAGTTAAATCTTCCTCAAGTTCTGAATCCGAATAAATTTTTTTAATGTGTTCATTGATTGTACGAACATCCACATCATATAACGTGGCCATCATCTTCTGTGTGAGCCATATATTCTCATCCTCATAGCGCATTTCAAAACTGTCCTGCTGGTCACCGACAGAAGCAATATAGGTTAAATATTCTGCTGCACTGGAACGGATAGTTACTTCATCTTTTTTCTTTTTCAAATAAAAGTCCCTCCTCATTTCAAAATACATTTAGCATAAATATAGCACTATAACATCATAGAATTCTTTGTTTTTCTTATGCCACTTTCAGGCTTCTATTTATCTTTTCGGGTCAATAGCACGATTGACTCACAATGTCCAGTATTTGGGAACATATCTATACAGCAGCCCTTCTTAACCTCATATCCGCTCTCCTGCAACATAACCAAATCTCTTGCAAGGCTTGTAGGCTTGCAGGAAATGTACACCATTGACTCCACGCCATAATCAATTATCTTCTTAAGTGCCTTCGGATTGATACCATCTCTTGGTGGGTCAAGGACTATGAAGTCCGGTTTGTCCTTTATGTTATCAAGTGCATTAAGTACATCATCTGCGATAAATTCACAGTTAGTAAGACCATTTATTCCGGCATTAATCTTAGCAGCCTCAACAGCCTCCGGTATTATCTCAACGCCGATAACCTTCTTTGCAACAGGTGCAAGTATCTGTGCTATCGTTCCTGTTCCGCTGTACAGGTCGAAGATAACCTTATCCTTAGTTGTTCCTACATAATCTCTTGCCTTTGAGTAAAGAACCTCTGCGCCAAGTGAATTAGTCTGGAAGAATGAAAATGTTGTAATCTTAAACTTAAGTCCAAGAAGCTCCTCTTCGATATAATCTCTTCCAAATACTACTTCTGTCTTTTCATTTATTACCGCATCGGCAACACTGTCATTGTAAGTGTGTAAAAAGCCTGTTATCTGTCCGTCAAGTGACAGCGACTTTAATCTGTCTGCCAGCTCATCCATCGGAATATCATTCACTGTAGTTGTTACGATATCCACAAGAATTTGTCCTGTTTTTACTGCCTTTCTTACAAGCAAATGTCTTAAATAGCCCTCGTGCTTCATCTTATGGTAGTATGTCAGATTTTTTTCAAGTGCATAATCATATACACACTTAAGTATTTTTCTGTAATCATTATCAACAATCTTACAGCCGGTTACTGTGACTATGTCGTACATACTGTTTCTCTTATGTAAACCTAAGGCTATAGGACCATCTTTTACCTCATCACCAAATGAGAATTCCATCTTATTGCGGTATTCGCTTGATACCGGACTTCCAATTATTCCTTCCCACTCGTATTCTGTATTTATAACAGGGTCAAGAAGCTTCTTAACTGCTGCCTCTTTCATCTTTAACTGTTCTTCATACCTTACAGTCTGGTATACACAGCCACCGCATTTCCCAAAATGCTCACATCTTTCGTTAGTTTCTGCATCTGCCTGACAGACAACTTCAAGAAGTCTTCCCTCACATTTGCCGTGTTTCTTCTTGTTTACCATAAACTTAACTGTCTGTCCCGGTATGGAATTCTTTACAACAGCCTTTTCTTCTATAACCTGTCCGTCTTCCTCCGTCCTGACTACCACATTTCCCTTATTAGGAAAATCAACACTCTCCACGTAACCTGTATATATTCCGCCTTTTTTCATCTATATTCTTCCTTATATTATCTATAGTAGTAGTTTTTTTAAGACCCTCTCCAAGGTCATTATAATGTTGCATTTTAAATATATTTTTGTAAAGTCAATCGCTGTTCTTCTATCTCACACTAATACACACCCTTACATTCTCTGCATAACTATATTGCTATTAACCGAATAAATCATCCAATAATAAATGTCTGCTTTGCAACCGCCTTCCTTCCCATCTTAAAACACCACATCACAAGGAAAAAGACCACTGACCGATTACATAACCTGCCAGTGGTCTATATATACCTTAGTATTATTCTTTTATTCAATACATTAACTTCTGACCGCAGTCAGAATAAAATATATTACTTCTACCTGCCTTGCCCGACTAATACTAATTAGTTCTCGAAGTCATCTTCTTCATCTTCAAAATCGTCTTCAAAGTCATCATCATCGAAGTCGTCATCAAAATCATCAAGATAATCAGGTGTAAAGTATCTGTATATAGCATATACAATTGCTGCTAAAGCTGCAACAGCTCCGATAACTGCTAATGCTATAATAATTACATTACTTTTCTTCTTATCTTCTTCTGCTTCCTTCTTACGAAGAAGTTCATTAAGCTTACTTGCTGCAATAAGCTCCTCAATCTTATCCTTATTCATAACAACCGCTCCTTTCCAGCCACATAATAAAGTAAATATATTGTATCACAATCAGTTTTATTTGTCACCATATTTGATTATATCTTCTTTAATCTGGCGAAACCTGCAAGCATTTTCTTAAGACCTGCCTGTTCAAACTTCACAGATACCATATAGTCACGTTCGCCGGACTCTATAGATATAACCTTGCCCCTGCCAAACTTGCTATGTTCAATAGTGTCACCAACTGAATATCCAAGTCCTGTTGAAGCCACGCCTCCCTTGCTGCTTTTTGATGCTGACGTACCAGCGCTGACTGCATTTGAAGAGCCTGACATACCTGAAGAAGCTGCGCCTGCCTCCTTTTTAGCTGGCTTCTTTAAGTCAAATATGTCCATAGGAAACTCTTTTCCGAAACCAACCTTCTTATTCGCACCCGCATTTGCAGTATCACGTATAGCCTCTTTAGTCGCTTCATCCACCTTATCCTTCTTAGGATGCGCACTATATGCTCCCGGCTTCTTAACGCTTGTACCATATGGACTTGCTGAACCATAATAACTTACACTTCCTGTATTGCGTGTTCCTGTCGCACCACTTCCATATCCAGTCAGACCTGTCCTGCTATAAGGTGTTGAAAAGCCTGTACCGCCTTCTCTTCCTGAACCATATGTAGTATTGCCATAACCTGTGCTTTTATACATACCGCCAGACTTTGAAGCACCGCCAAGCTTTACTCTGCCTGACTCCTTAAATGTTACATTGCCACTTCCATATCTGCTGAGTGCCGCCTTTGCATTTGCACGTATATTGTATACAGGCTGCTCTTCGGACTCATCTTTTCCGCCGTATGCTATCTTTCCTTTATAACCTGAGCTGTTATTTTCTATATTAAGATATTCGTCCGGTATCTCCTTTATAAATCTTGACACCTTGTTCATCTGCGTTTCACCGCGCACCATACGCATCTTTGCACTGCTCAGATTAAGCACTTTTTCAGCTCTTGTTATACCTACATAACACAGTCGGCGCTCTTCCTCTATCTCTGTCGGGTCATCCGATACTATCGTCATATAGCTTGGGAAAAGTCCATCCTCCATACCCGTCATAAATACGATTGGGAATTCAAGACCTTTGGCACTGTGAAGTGTCATAAGCATAACCTGCTTCTCTGATTCGTCAAGATTGTCTATGTCAGCTATAAGCGCAACTTCCTCTAAGAAGCCGCTAAGAGATACTTCCTCGCCCTTTTCGGCACAACCATTTTCATAACTTACAACCTTGTTTATTAATTCATCAATATTTTCCTGTCTTGCTTCTATTTCCTCTGCTGTTTCGCTTTCCGCAAGACTTTCTATATATCTTGTGTCGTCAAGCACTGTCTTTACAAGTTCCTTAAGACTTAGGAATTCCTGCTTTGCCTTGAGTGAATTAATCAGTGTTACAAATGGCTCTATTTTTCCGGCACCTCTTTTTATCGTATCAATGTTCTCCGCCTCGCATAACGCCTGCCAGAAAGTTATGCCGTTCTGGTCTGCATATTCCTGCACACGCTCTATTGTAGTCGCACCTATTCCCCTTTTAGGAACATTTATAATACGCCTTACTGCCTGCCCGTCCATACCATTATCAATCGTCTTAAGATAGGCAAGAATATCCTTGATTTCTTTTCTCTGATAGAAGCTGATACCGCCATATATTCTGTACGGAATGTTTTTCATCATAAGCTTTTCTTCAAGAACTCGCGACTGTGCATTGGTTCTGTAAAGAATAGCTATATCGTTATAATTCCAGCCATCGCGTACATATGAGCTTATGCTGTCAACCACGCCCTGCGCCTCGTCATAGCCATTTTCGTAAAGTGTATAATTAACCTTCTCGCCTTCGCCATTCTCCGTCCACAGGCTTTTTGACTTTCTGCCCACATTATTCTGGATAACTGCATTGGCAGCATTAAGTATTGTCTGGGTTGAGCGGTAATTCTGCTCAAGCTTTATTACCTTTGTTCCCTCAAATGTATTTTCAAAGTTAAGGATATTGGTAATATTGGCACCCCTGAACTTATATATCGACTGATCATCATCACCAACTACGCACAGGTTGCCATATTTCTGCGCAAGCATTGATATAAGCTTAAACTGTGAAGTATTGGTATCCTGATATTCATCCACCATAATGTACTTAAATCTTTCCTGATAGTAATTAAGCACTTCTGCATCCTTCTCAAACAGTTCAACTGTTTTAAATATCAGGTCATCAAAATCCAGCGCATTGTTAAGCTTAAGTGTCTTTTGATATTCTGCATACACATTTGCAATTCTCTTGGCATTGTAGTCCCCGCCTGCCTCAAGAGCCATTTCGTCCGGTGTCATAAGCTCATCCTTGGCGTGGGATATGGAATTCATAATAGTTCTTTCCTTTAACATCTTTGTATCGATGTTAAACTTCTTGCATATATCCTTTATAACGCTCTTCTGGTCGTCTGTATCATATATTGTAAAGTTGTTTGTGTATCCTATCCTGTCTATATATCTTCTTAGTATACGCACGCATGTTGAGTGAAATGTGCTTACCCACACTTCTCCTGCGCCATTGCCTACTGTCGCATCTACTCTCTCTCTCATCTCTCTTGCTGCTTTATTCGTAAATGTTATCGCAAGTATATTATAAGGTGCTACCCCGCAGTCATCTATAAGATAAGCTATTCTGTTTGTAAGAACTCTTGTCTTACCTGAACCCGCACCTGCTATTATAAGCAGAGGTCCTTCTGTGCGCTTTACGGCGCGCTTCTGCATATCGTTTAATCCATCTAAATTCATATACTACTCCTGTTCTATACTGAATATCACACGAACATGTATTCTTGTCATACTAAGTTAGTATATCAAATGTGGGGGAATTAATAAAGGGGAAAATTATGTTTGGTGGGGAGAATTATAGATTGGTTACGGACACTAAAATATAAGCGGATGTCTGTATTATAGACACCCGCTCATACAACATTATTAATATGCCTGATTACGACAGCTTAGTTCCACAATTACTACAGAACTTAGCTCCATTCGTAGGTGTTCCGCAGTTAGGACAGAACTTATATGTACCACTACCGGCACCTGCTGATGACTGGTTATTATTAATATTATTCATCATCTGCTGTCCCATAGCCATACCCATCTGTATGCTCATCATATCGCCGGCAATATTGTTACTGCCTTTTCCGATATTGTCTGCCATAGCCATCTGGCTGTACTTGCCCATATCAGATACCATAGCCTGTGAAGCTGCCTTATTCTGCATCTTTGTTATTTCTTCCGGATAAGAGAAACTTGCTATATTAAAATCAGTTATCTCTATACCAAGCTTCATCATCTGCATATCAAGGTCTTCCCTGATACCAGAAGATATCTCGAAAGCATTAGCCTGAAGATTAAACATATCCTTGCCTTCTTTAGATATCCACTTCATAAGAAGCTGGTCTAATACGGCAACAACTCTCTGCTTTACATCATCAACTGTATACATCTGCTTGATACCTGCAACCTTGTCAATAAGGCATACGTAATCAGATATCTTAAATGCAAAGTTACCAAATGCTCTTACAGGCATACCACCAGGAAGTCCTGAATATGGAATAGCTATAGGATTTTTAGTTCCCCAGTTAACATTAAACTCCTTTGTATTGACAAAGAGAACCTCCGCTCTCATTCCACTGTTAAATCCAAACTTAAATCCTTTAAGTGTTGACAGGAATGGTATAATCTGTGAATCGATATCGAATTCACCTTCATCCTTAAATATACCTTCTATGCTGCCATTATATAAGAATATTGCATCCTGTCCCGGACGGATTATAAGGCGGCTGCCTTTCTTTATCTCCTTATTAGTCCACTTCCAAAATATACAATCATCTCTGTATTCTTCCCATTCAACCACATTGGAAAGCTGACTTTTGAATAAACCCATGGTTTCCTCCCGATATTATCAATTCTGTTTTACTGAATTCCCATCTGTGCCTTAAGTGCTGCAAGTTCATCATCAACCTCTGAATTAGATGGTTCTGCATCATACTTAGCAGCAAGGTTATCAATATTAGAATCCTCTGCTGAAGAATTAAGTTCTGCCATAGCATTAGCCTCATCAAGCATCTTGTTAGCCTTAGCCTCCATACGGCTGAAAGCTTCCATACTATTGCTTGCACCAACTACGCTTGAACCAACCTTGTTGATACGCTCCTGAGCTTTAGCTGCCTTGACTGTTGCCTTGATAGCTGCTCTTCTTGCCTCAAGTGATGATATATCTTTAACGAGCTTATCGTGCATCTGACGCATCTTAGCTGCATTATCTGCTGCCACATTATAAGCCTGTGTAAGTGCTGCCTGTGTTGTTGTAAGCTGCTGCTTCTTCTCAAGGAATGACCTTGCATCAGCCTCGTTGCCAGCTCTGAGCGCCTTCTCTGCGTAAGACTGCATCTTATTAATCTGTGCTGTGCACTCATCAAGTTCTCTCTTAGCTCTTGTTTCCTCTGCCATAACAGATGCTGTCTCAGCTTTAACCTTTCCTAAATCGCTTTCAAGGTTTCTCATATACTGGTCAATCATCTTCTCAGGGTCCTCACACTTATCTAAAAGTGCGTTGATGTTTGCGCTCATAATATCCTTAAATCTTGTTAAAATACCCATAATATCCTCCCATTCTTTAACACAAGTATAATAATGTTCCATTACAAGCCAAAATATTATTCTTCCAATAGAACTAACAAAAATATTATACTATATTAATTATTAAAAGTCACTAGTCTTTATAGATATTTATCAGATAATTCTAATATATGTTAGCCTTTTATATATATTTTAAAAAAGTTATGATATTATTCTTACTTTTTCTGTTTTAAAGCACGCTTTGCTTCTTTTGCCTCTTCCTTCGCTTCCCTTTTTTCTTCCTTAATCTCTTCCTTAGTCTTAGCCCTGCCTGCCTGCAATGTGCGGCTTGTGTAATCGTCTATAAGGCTTTCGATAATATTTTTCTTCATATAAACATCAAAACTTAACAGACAGACAAGTGTAAATAACTGTAAAAAGTCCCTGTCCTCATCATCACTTACATCTTTAAATGTGCTTTTTGCAAGCTCTGTACTGTTTAACACATCCTTTGATAATGCATCTATCTGTAGCTTTTCCATGCTGTATATTTCGCTGTATATCGTATCAAGGTCTGGAACTTCATCTGTGTCAAAGAACTTATCAGTAAGTGGATTAAGAAGCTTCTGGATATCGCTTATTGAAAGTATATTCTTAAGGTAATATATAAATGTTAAAACGTATATATGCTCCTTTGAATATTTTTTCTTTACCGGCGGTGGCAGAAGATTGTTCTTTGTATAATTATTAATCATAGTTTTAGTGAGTATCTTATCATCCTCGTGCCTCTTGACATCCGATAAGTGCTCATCCATAAATGTTGTCACCTGATCCATATAAAGGTCTATATTAGGAACATCTCCCGGTTTAATATAATTAAGCTTCACAAGTCTTTTTAAAAGTGTATTAACAAACTCCTGATTATTATTATTCATACTTTTACTCCTGATATAATACTGACTTAATGCTACAGTCACATAAAATGCAAAATAACTGCTACACTAATTTCAATCCATAGCACATATTATATAGTATTAAAAACCATATATCAAGGGTTTTGTTGTGGATGATGTAGTATTGACATATCCAACATATGCCATTTACAGTAAGTTCAGACTAATTACATGGCTGCTGATACCCTTACTCATCTCAAGAAGAAAATACTGTACACTTTTGGTATGGTATTGGACATAGTATTCATCTTGATAAGGCAGAATATTCATAGCACAATAATTAACATGAAAAAGTTGTAAAGTGGTGTTAAATATATTTACATACTATAAATAATGCTGCTACACCAGCCATTATTTCTATAAATAATATGCAGTAAATATTACCAATAACCACATACCATATAGATTATGCCTGATACAGCAGCCCACATTTTACAAATATTCTTATCACGCTTAATCATAAGCAGCCTTTTATCTGCCTGCTTATCCCTGTTTTTTAGTTATATTTTCTAACATATAAACAGAATTTATATAATCGTCTATTCTTCTTATTCATATCTTCTTTCTTAAATTTATCTTCTAATATAAGCAGAATTTATCTAATAACCCATTTTACTTATCTTTACTATCCGACATAATTCCAAGTCTTTCAAACACTCTGTCATACCCGTCATTGCCATAGTTCAGTGAACGGTTGACCCTGCTTATTGTAGCTGTTGAAGCTCCTGTCTTTTCTGCTATCTCAAGATATGTCTTCTGTTCCCTTAACATTCTTGCGACCTCAAATCTCTGTGCCAAAGAAAGCAGTTCATTAATCGTGCATACATCTTCAAAAAAATCATAACATTCTTTAACATCATTAAGGCTAAGTATCGCTTTAAAAAGTTGTTCTACTTCCTTAGACTTTAACTTATCATTCATATTAAACCCTCAATTCCCGCGTTAATAAATGCGTGTTTTTATCTCGTTTTAACAGTTTAACACAGTAAAGTTTTACAGTAAATACATTTAGCCAAAATTTATTTTATTTTTTTAATTCTTACTCATCCCTGCGGCCTATATAAGACTCATAAAGCCTGTAATCACTGTTTACTATAAGCTCCTCTGGGAATTCTACATCCTCAATAACCTTATATGCCCTGTCAAAGTCGCATATGCTCTCCTTAATATGTGCATCACTTCCTATAGATATGCATACTCCGTATTCTTTACACAATTTAAGCATTTTAACATCATTATCATATGCTCCCTGCCTTGGTCCATCAGGATTAAGTGATGTATTATTCACCTCAAGCAGAACGTGTTTTTCCTTTGCAGCCTTTACAAGCTTCTCATAATCAACCGGGTATCTTGAATCGTCAGGGTGTCCGATTATATTTACATAAGGATTATCCATCGCCTTTATGAGCGCACCTGTATTCTGTTCTACACTTCCCGGCTTTATACATGGAATGTGAAGACTTGCTATAACCACGTCACACCCCTTAAGTCCATACTCTTTAAGGTCTATATTGCCATCATAATCCATAATATTAGACTCACACCCCATATAAAGCTTAACGCCATCCTTGTTTCTTGGAATTATCTTCATATTAGAAAAATACAGTATTCCTGCACTTCCCGGCATCTTAGGTGCGTGGTCTGTTATGGCAAGATGTGTAACTCCTGTCTTTGCCGCATATGCAGCCATCTCATCTATTGTGTTATAAGCATGTCCACTCACAAGTGTATGCGTATGTGTATCTATTGTGTACTTCATAATTCCCACTTTCTTTCATTAATCATTCATAATCTTCGCTGTCTTATTAGTTGTCATTTTTTTCTTTCTTGATCATAATATTATGATGTCAGACCTTTTGACACTGATATCATTATATATATTTATAAGTCCATCTGCAACGTGACAAATGTATTATAAATGTATCAAACATCCCATAAATCTTTTTTAATCACTGAAAATATGATATACTGTGCGCAAATAATAAAATGATGCACGTGTCCCAGGTAAAAAAGTCGTTTTATACTTTTGACATTTACATCATAAAATAACATACAAAAGAAGTTCACTATATAATAAATATGATTAAAGGGTCAAAAGGTATCATCGATGCATGCTTGCATGCAATTCGATGTATACCTTAGTGACCTGCACTACACCGAGAAAGTAGCAATTTACTATGCGAAGCTAGTAAATTAGCGGATTTCGAGGTGGAGTCAGATTACGGGAATGCGGAGCATGGAGTAATCTGATTAATCATAAACGAGGAGCAAAATACCTTTTGACCCTCATATCATAAATATGAAAGTGAGTTCTCTATATGAATATTATACATTTACAATTAAAAAACTATATAAGATATGCAGCCGTTGCTCTGCTCTCTGCAATACTGCTTGCTCTAACTGCACTGACACCTCTTACTGGCTATGCTGACACGCAGGCTGACTATGATGAAAATAACCGTCAGTTAGATAAGTTAAAGCAGGAGCAGGCGGCGCTTTCATCTGAGCTGGACGACCTTAACAGCCAGCTTGAAGCATCTGGTAATTCGCTTAATAACATAACAACACGCATATCTTCAAAACAGCAGGAAATAGACACGCTCAACAGCAATATATCTGATATGGAGGCTGAAAAACAGAGGCAGTATGATGCGATGAAGCTTCGTATACAGTATATGTACGAAAGCAACGACTATAGCTTTATGGATGTGCTTATGAAGTCGACCGATATGGCTGACCTTCTTAAGAAGGCTGACTATGCAAGACAGATATCTGATTATGACCGTTCTATGCTTGCCGACCTGAACAACCTTATAACTTCGCTTAACCAGAACAAAGTCAGCCTGAACAACGATATGACAGAGCTTGTATCACTACAGCAGCAGGCTGTCGCACAATCTGAAAGCATTAAAAGTCTTATAGGTGCCAAGCAGTCAAAGATAGATGCGAATTCCGAGAGCATTAAAAATGCTGAGGCGCTTGCGCTTGAATATGAGAAAAAGCTTGAGGAGGAGGCTGCTGCACGACAGCTTGAAGAAATCAAGAAATTAAGCGCAGCCGATGAGGTCATTAACAACACTCCTATCAGCTATGATATAAGTGACCTTGCCATGATGGCTGCCATTATAGAGTGCGAAGCCGGAAACCAGTCATACGAAGGCAAGCTTGCTGTCGGAAGTGTTGTTGTAAACAGAATAAACAGCCCTCGCTTCGGAAACACACTTCAGGCTGTCCTGTATGCACCTTCCCAGTTCAGCCCCGTAGCCAGTGGACGTTTTTCAATAGTTCTTGCCAGAGGTGCCAACGAAGAATGTACACGCGCCGCCAAGGAAGTCCTTGACGGTCACATAACTATTAATGCGCTATACTTCCATGTATACAACAGCGAAGTTGATACTGGCGGAACTGTTATCGGCGACCATGTATTTTATTAGATATACTTGTATTACATAGACCTGGGATTATAATAAAAGTATTTTCTTTGTAAGATATTTTTATATCCAAGATAGAACTACACAACATTTTGTCCTATAAGTCACATTTTAAGCTTACTCATATATAGCATAAAACAAGAGATCTGCACAATATATTTATTTAGTCAAAAGGTCTGAACCCACCTATGAGCAAGCTCATGTGGGTTCAGACCTTTTGACCCTGGTATCATTATATATTACTATATCTTATATAATCCACCGTAACATATCCATTTTTATCATTCTTCACTGTATTATTATGGCTTACAAACATACCATTCTTAACGCCTACCCAGCGTCCTGCCTTTGCTGTGTAGCTTACGGCATCCTGATAGTTCTTTCCGTCAAAGCTTATCTCAAGGACAGCCTCCTCAACAGGCACATTGTCAACTGAAAGTGCCATCTCCTTTGTCTGCTTTACACCAGTTCTCTTTACAGTATACTTAAGATAAATAGTCTTTGTATCATCACTAAAAACTGCTGTATCAATAACCTTTTCGTCAACATTTTCATCTGTATAAGCAGCTTCACAATCAAAGTTCTGTTTACCCTTAACAGTTCTTAATACATACTTTCCATCCTTCTTAGCAACACCAAGAGCTGCATAATCCATGCCAAGTGACACAATTCCGGCATAATCACCATCCATAAGTCCGTAAAGACTCATCTTTGTTTCACATGTAAATTCTGGCGCAGGCCACTTCTGAAGAAGCAGATTGCGGTAATCTCCGACTGGTCTTAAAGGAGTTGCAGGCACTGCATTAAGCTTTATATAAGAACCATTTTCTGATGCATTTCCATATACATCTGTCTTAGTTTCATACCAGCTGTCATCATAGTTCGCATTCCACTGCCACTGCAGCATAAGCTTTTCTGTGTCGAATTCATCCGTTGTATCAGGCTCACATACAGGATACTTCTGTGTATCAGCAAGCTCCTCTGGTGTCTTTCCAATATCCGGCTTTCTGTATTCCATAACAGGCTCGCCATAATCGTTGCCGTCCTTATTAACGCCGATTATAGGCCAGTCATTCTCCCAGTGCATAGGCTGTAAATGAGTTATTCTTCCTGCTGCGTATACATCCTGAAAATGTAAAAACCAGTCCTCACCTGTGACAGTATCTACCCACGCTCCCTGATGAGGTCCATTGACAGGAGAGTCACCCTGTCTTAATACAACCTTATATTCATATGGTCCAAATGGATTCTTAGAACGCAATATAGTCTGCCAGCCTGTCTTAACGCCTCCTGCTGGTGCAAATACGTAATAATAACCATTACGTTTGTACATCTTAGGTCCTTCGATAGTTATCTGGTCATTTTCATTACCATCAAATATCTTAACCTCCTCGCCAAATATACCCATACCGTCAGGCTGCATCCTTACAACGTGAAGAACACTCTTATATCCGATACGGCTCTTTGCAACACCTGCAACAAGATATGCATTGCCATCATCATCCCAGAATGGGCATGGGTCTATCCAGCCTGCACCCGGTCTTATATTCACAGGCTCACTCCATTCCCCCCAAGGGTCCTTTGTAGTTGTCATATATATTCCCTCATCCGGCATAGGGAAGCACACATAATATGTACCTTCATGATATCTTATAGAAGGTGCCCACACACCACATCCATGAATAGGATTATTATATCTGAATTCCGGTACATGCTTTAAACAGTAGTTAATAACCTTCCAATTTACAAGGTCTTTTGAATGAAGTATAGGAAGTGCCGGCGAATTAGAAAAGCTTGATGCCACCATAAAATAATCTTCCCCTACTCTTATTGCATCCGGGTCTGAATAATCCGCATAAAGCACTGGATTTCTGTAATTACCATTCTGTAAATCTGCTACCCACATAATAACCTCCATAATATACTAAACTTAATCTGATATAACATTTCAGATATACTAAATACCTTAAATGTCCCAAATATCGTGAATATCCTGAATATCCTGAATATCCTGAATATCCTGAATACTTTGCAGCCAGAAAATGTTTCTACTGACTGTACTGATAGTGTACAACAAAAACTTACTTTTGCCAAGACTTTTGTAAAACATTTTTGTAAAAGAGCGTTATGCATTAAAATTATTATTAAATCGGTTCTAAACCTTACCCCCACCCTTGACAAAGAACCCAAATTAATAAACCTAAAAATCCCCTCAAGCAACAGACCAAAATCATCTGCCACTTAAGGGGGATATTTTTAACAGAAATCTTTTTCAATCTTTTTAAGTGTTTCAAGTGGAATAAAGTAGCTTATGCCAAGTGGGTTAAATATCGCACCGGATGCACCTAACTCCTCTATCGCTTCAACAAGCTCCTTGTATGAATAAAGCATATTTTCATACTGTCCTTTATAGCACTTATCCATCTCGAAACCATCCGTAAATGCCGGAATAGCTATAACCTGCTCACCATCCTTATGAGTTACCTGCTCTGTAACATCTATAAAATGATGTGCAATAGATACTTCCGCGTCAGTTTCTTCTTTTACACAAGGAACCATATACTCAGAATTGACCATAACTCTTAACATATTGTTTTCTCTCTTGTCAAGAATTTGTGCAATTGACTCCTTATCAGTATTCTTTCTGAATTCCTGAAAATAAGCTATCATAGCATTCTGTAAGCCCGGATTAGTAACATAGTCATCCCTGAAGAACTCCTCATATGTACCAAATACTTCTCTAGGAATTACATATTCATTCTTATCGCCATCTGTAAGACGGATATTCTTATATCCATTCCTGTACATATGGCATAATTCCATACCAAACTGCTCTTTATTCTCAACACCTACTGATACTTCATAGCCTGAAAGCTTTAACTTCTTCTCAATTAAAGAAGCATTCTTATTGTTATAAAGCACCATAATATCATCATCAATCATATAAGGATATGCAGTTGTGTTGCAATATACAACCCACAGATGCTCTGCATTTCTTAACTTATCTGCCATAACCTTCTCATATATTTTCTCTATTCTGTTAAAATATGTAAGATCATTAGAGCTTCCCTTCTCCTTGGCTCTCTGCTTAAGTGTAGGCAGCATCTGTGTCATAACCTCAACCGCATCTGCTAAAGTAAGCTTCTCCATCATCCCTACGCCATAATCTTCGTCCTTAGTGATATGTCTTACAATATCCTGTATCTTTGTCTGATCCATAACCAACTGTTCCTTTCTAAACCGTGTAACATGTGATATATGCATAAGACCACGCTTACCACTTACTAATACACACAAATGTCTGATTGTACCACACATTACAACACATATTGTATATAATACCATAAAATGTGATATTATTCAATCAATACATTGTACATATTTTCATATTGAAAATAGTTGCTATTATAATCCGGTCTGTGTAAAATGTACCTTCCAGTCATCCATGCTCTTGCTCTGTGTAAGACATAACATAGCCATAATACGCGCCTGTTCTGCGCTCATACCTGATGCTGCTATACAGCTTCCATATTCTTCCTGTGCCATAGCTGCTGCATTATATCCACCGTTGCATAATATTACAACAGGAATTGACTCTGCTGTATCCTTTACAAGCTGTGACATAGCTGGTGAAAGACTTCCATCATTGTTTTCGGTCACTACAACTACAGCTTCACTCGTATTAAACATCTTTTCAGCCGCATATGCATCATTGCACGCATAATCATAAACAATATTGACATAAGGAAGTGAACTTTCACCTGACACATCAAAAACATCCATATCTGTAAGCCTGCTTATAACTGTATAATTATTACTGCTATTATTTGTTGTAATATCACTAACTCCAGCACTATTTACCGTGCTATTACCACTTGTGGTAGTTTGAGTGACACCTGCTTTATAAGTTTCCGGCTCTACTGCCACATTTAATGCCTCTGCAAATGTTGTATTATAATCTGTATCTTTTGCATCCTCTCTTATAACCAACAAACCTTTAGATGTGTTAATAGTATGCTGTAAAAGATATGATATCTGTTCATATATGCGGCTTCTTACTGATACAATCACTGACTCCGCATCTGTATCACAACTCTCCTGCACCTTTTTTACAACAGCAAGCATATCAGATGTATCATCAAAATCCCTTGTTTCCTGTATACACTCTATATCAGCCTGTGACTTATAATCATCAGTATTAATCATATTGCTTATGCTTCCATAAGTACCTATAACTATAATCTTATTATCTGTCACCTGCATTGCTTCACTGCTATTATCCCCACTTGTACCAGCAGACGAATTGCCAGATGTACTATCATCCGTATTCTGCTCTGCTGCAACCAGCTCCTCATCAGCATCCTTCATATACTGCATTGGGTTAGCTACGAAACCACATCCAGTCAATGCACCGCTAAGCATACATATTCCCAGTAATATAGCTATATGTTTTGCCGAATTATTTTTATTCTTATTATAACTTCGCTGTTTCATTTTAAATACTTCCTCATTCCTGCACAACAGCATTTCCTGCTATGCTGCTACTTTTATTAAATACATTTAACAATACAATGCGGGTATTCCTGCACTGCAATATATTAATATTACACGAAATCGGAGCATAGTTCCATAATTAAAGTGAGTTTTCATAATTATTTTATAGTATGTCATTGTTTCAGCTGCATTATGAAGAACGGACACCACAATATAAGAGGGGAGCCGCCGGGGATACATCATCGATGCCAAAAGCTTCAATAGGATATTTCTAAGACTTTTCATATAAGCAGTGACATCTGCCGCTACCGTTCGATACGGGACATCCTTGTCCCATATCTCACTTCCACAGACCTCCTTGTCTGTGGATAGCTGAGTTATTAAAGAAAAGTCTAAGAACTATCACTATTGAACTTTAAGTGCATCTCACGATGTATCTCCGGCGGCTCCCCTCTTCTATTATGTCTGGCAGTGGCTTAATCTAATAATAAATATCCTGTTAATTATAATTAACAAACATATGCCAAAACCCCATAAGACTCTTTAAAGTTTTTCCAGAACACAAAAATAGTTCAACGATATAGCCTTCTGCATATAATCTGACTCCATCAAAATATAATAACCAAATATAACACCTACTAAATCTCACCTAATTTCGTTAATGTTACATTTATACTCGATTATGTCAATGTCAGATATAAGCAACGGGAAGGCTGTTATGCATATCGTGCAGGACACACTTGAAAGTCAGTTGTGATATTTCTTATACTTTCCTTTAATTCTCCAGATATGCGGGTACAAGGATGTACCCGCAAGTGAGGTCGCGCCACGGATGGCGCGTCCGAACGGTATCGTCCGATAACATATCTTATATGGAAAGTATTAGAAATATCCAACTGGCTTTCTGGTGTCCGAAACCATATGCGTAACAGCCTTCCCGTTACTTATATCGTCCGTTTGTAACCAACCCAACGAAATTACTTACCTCTATTATCAATCTTAGCAATATCCACAATAGAAAGCTCCTGATTATTAAATGCATGCTCAAGACTTGAAATAAGTGCATGTGCAGTATCAAGGCTTGTAAGGCAGTGAACGCCTGTTTCAATAGCATATCTTCTGATAAGGAAGCCATCTCTTGCTCTCTCAATACCATTTTCAGGTGTATCAATAACAAGGTCAATCTTATGCTCTAATATAAGGTCAAGAAGTGTAGGTGCTTCCTGTCCAATCTTATTAACCTGAATAGCGTGTACGCCATTTTCCTTGAGAACCTTTGCAGTTCCTCTTGAAGCGTATATCTTATATCCAAGTGCTTCAAATCTCTGTGCAATATCAATACCATCCTGCTTATCCTTATCAGCAAGAGTCATAATAATCTGCTTATGCTTTGGAAGTCTTATTCCAGCGCCCTCAAATGCCTTGTAAAGAGCTTCATCAAAGTTCTTAGATATACCAAGACACTCACCTGTAGACTTCATTTCTGGTCCAAGGCTTATATCTGCACCTCTGATCTTCTCAAATGAGAATACAGGCATCTTGATAGCATAGTAATCTGCTGCCTTCTGAAGACCTGGTTCATAGCCTAAATCTCTTATCTTAGCTCCTGTTATAACTCTTGTTGCAAGCTGTACGATAGGAATACCTGTAACCTTGCTGATATATGGTACTGTACGGCTTGAACGTGGGTTAACCTCGATTACATATACCTGATCGTTGTATACAATAAACTGGATATTAATCATACCCTTTACATGAAGAGCTCTTGCAAGTCTTCCTGTGTAATCGGCAATCATATCAACTATCTTAGGTGATATTGACTTAGCTGGATATACTGAAATACTATCTCCTGAGTGGATACCAGCTCTTTCGATATGCTCCATAATACCAGGTATGAGAATATCTTCACCATCGCATACAGCATCAACCTCGATTTCCTTACCCATAAGATACTTATCAACAAGTATTGGATGATCCTGCTTTATTCTGTTAATGATTCCCATGAATTCAACTACATCTTCATCAGATACAGCAATCTGCATACCCTGTCCACCAAGTACATAAGAAGGACGTACAAGAACTGGATATCCAAGTTCATTAGCTGCCTTAAGTGCTTCCTCTACTGTAAATACAGTCTGTCCCTTAGCTCTTGGAATCTCTGTCTTTTCAAGGATTTCATCAAACAGCTCTCTATCCTCTGCGGCATCTACATCCTCAGCCTTAGTTCCAAGGATAGGCACACCCATCTTCATAAGTGCTTCTGTAAGCTTGATAGCTGTCTGTCCACCAAACTGTACTACTGCTCCATCCGGCTTCTCGAATTCTACAATACTTTCAACATCTTCCTCTGTAAGTGGTTCAAAGTAAAGCTTATCAGCAATATCAAAGTCTGTTGAAACTGTTTCAGGGTTATTGTTTATGATAATAGTTTCATAACCCGCTTTCTTAAATGACCATGTACAGTGAACTGAACAGAAGTCGAACTCAATACCCTGTCCAATTCTTATAGGACCTGAACCAAGTACAAGTACCTTTTTCTTATCATGAGTTTCTGTAGCTTCATTTTCACTACCAAATACTGAATAGTAATAAGGAGTTGTAGCTGCGAACTCTGCTGCACAAGTATCAACCATCTTAAATGCTGCATGGATGTTATACTTGTCACGTAATTCCTTGATTTCTCTTTCTGTATGTCCTGTAAGTTCTCCGATAACATTGTCAGGGAATTCAATTCTCTTAGCTTCTCTTAAAAGTTCTTCTGTAAGAGGGCCTTTCTTTAATGAATTCTCCATCTCAACGATAATCTGTAACTTATCTATAAACCATCTGTCAATCTTTGTTATGTCATGCATAACTGCTGGCTCTATGCCTCTTCTTAAGCCTTCTGCTATCTTCCAGATTCTTCTGTCATCAACAACAGCAAGATCCTCTAAAAGTTCATCATCAGTAAGACCTGTAAAATCATATGACATAAGGCTGTCAACATGCTGTTCAAGTGAGCGTATAGCCTTCATAAGACCACCCTCGAAGTTATCAGATATACTCATAACCTCACCAGTAGCCTTCATCTGTGTTGTAAGTGTTCTCTTTGCAGAGATAAACTTATCAAATGGAAGTCTAGGTATCTTAACTACACAGTAGTCAAGTGCTGGCTCAAAGCTTGCATATGTCTTTCCTGTAACTGCATTTTTAATCTCATCAAGTGTATAACCAAGTGCAATCTTAGCTGCAACCTTGGCGATAGGATAACCTGTGGCCTTAGAAGCAAGTGCTGAAGAACGGCTTACACGAGGGTTAACTTCGATAACACAGTACTCAAAGCTGTCTGGATGAAGTGCATACTGTACGTTACATCCACCTGTGATACCAAGCTCATCTATAATGTTAAGGGCAGATGTTCTAAGCATCTGATATTCCTTATCTGAAAGTGTCTGTGAAGGAGCAACTACGATACTATCACCTGTATGCACACCAACAGGATCGATATTCTCCATGTTACATATAGTTATGCATGTTCCGTTACTGTCACGCATTACCTCATATTCGATTTCCTTCCAGCCAGAGATACATCTTTCTACAAGAACCTCTCCAACTCTTGAAAGTCTTAAACCATTCTCAAGAATCTCTCTTAATTCTTCTACGTTATGGGCGATACCACCACCGCTTCCACCAAGTGTGTAAGCAGGACGAAGAACTACAGGATAACCAATCTTAGCTGCAAATGCTTCACCTGATGGAACATCATTAACAACTAATGATGGAGCACAAGGCTCACCTATCTTTTCCATGGTTTCCTTGAACATAAGTCTGTCTTCAGCCTTCTTGATGGTAAGTGCAGTTGTACCGATAAGCTGTACATTATTCTCTTCAAGAAAACCTGTTTCTGCTATCTCCATAGCAAGGTTAAGACCAGCCTGTCCACCAAGTGTAGGTAAGATGCTGTCTGGCTTTTCCTTTAATATAATCTGCTTTAGTGCTTCAACTGTAAGAGGTTCGATATATACTTCATCAGCAATATCCTTATCTGTCATGATAGTAGCTGGGTTAGAGTTAACGAGGCATACTTCTATTCCCTCTTCCTTAAGAGAACGGCAAGCCTGTGTACCTGCATAGTCAAATTCTGCTGCCTGTCCGATTACGATTGGACCTGAACCGATTACTAAAACCTTCTTAATATTAGGATTCTTTGGCATTGTCTTAGTCCTCCTTCTTCATCATATCCATAAATCTGTCAAAAAGATACGCTGTATCCTGTGGTCCTGCACAAGCTTCCGGATGGAACTGTACAGTAAATATATTCTTGCCCTTATAAGAAAGACCTTCATTAGTCTTATCATTAACATTTTCAAATGCTGGTTCTGCAACCTCTGGATTAAGTGTCGCTTCATCTACAACATAACCATGATTCTGTGTTGATATATATACCTTTCCAGTAGCAAGATCCTTAACAGGGTGGTTAGCACCTCTGTGACCATACTTTAATCTATGTGTATCAGCACCTGTTGCAAGTGACATAAGCTGATGTCCAAGACATATTGCAAATATAGGCACATTACTATTATAAAGCTTCTTAATCTCTTCAATTATCTCTACGCACTCTTTAGGATCACCAGGGCCATTTGATAACATAATTCCATCTGGATTAGTGGCTAAGATTTCTTCTGCCTTTGTGTATGCTGGATATATTGTAACCTCACAGCCTCTGTCATTAAGAGATTTGGCAATATTCTTCTTTGCACCAAAATCCATAAGTGCAACCTTGGGTCCATCTCCGTTAAGTACATACTTTTCCTTGCATGTAACCTTTCTTACAACTCCTGTAACTTTGTATTCCTTAATCTTAGGAAGTACTTCATCAAGGTTATAGTTTTCATTAGTTGTAATCATTCCGTTCATAGTACCCTTTTCTCTTAATATCTTAGTAAGGGCTCTTGTATCTATTCCACAGATACCTGGTATATCATTATCTAAAAGGAACTTCTGTATAGGAGCTTCATTTCTGAAGTTACTTGGCATCCTTGATAACTCTCTTACAATAAATCCATCTGGCCATGCTTTTTCAGACTCCATATCTTTATAGCATATGCCATAGTTGCCAATCAGAGGATATGTCATTGTTACTGCCTGTCCTGCATATGAAGGATCAGTTAACACCTCCAGATATCCTGTCATCGAAGTATTAAAAACTATTTCGCTAATGACTTCGCGAGTGGAACCAATACTTGTTCCCTTAAATACTGTTCCATCTTCAAGTATTAAAAATGCTTTCATGAATGCCACCTATTTCCTTTCGTATATTAAATTGATTATTGTTTAAGACCATAAATCCCGAAAATATAGTCATAATTAATGTTCATTATTATATATTTTTGAGATTTTATATAGTGCGCAAACCACAACTGTTAATAGTCTTTATATAGTTTCAATTGACTTTTGCGCAAAAAAAAAGACACAAAAATGTCTTTTTTTCTTAAACTCTATAAATATTATCATACTGTGCATAATAATTCAAGTAAAACTTATAACTAATTATTACCTGTGCTTGTCTTGCTGCTTGAATTCTGGGTTATCTCAAGCTGGCTTATATAACTCCATGTTTCACCCTTATCAGATGACTGGTACTTTGCTGCTGTCTTACCATCATTATATGTACCATCGCTGCCCTGTGTAAGATAAATTGTTATAACACCTTTTTCATCAATAACTGGAACAAGTGCCTCCTTGTATACATCATTCCACTTAAGCACATCTGACTGCTGTGAAGACGAACCTGTTTCTGACTTTGCAGTACTGTCAAGCTCCTGCTCTGGAAGGCTTACCTTTGAAAATGTCTTTCCTCCATCCTTGGTTATGTAGAGATTACCATCCATACCTTCAACATAATTAAAACAGAAGAATCCTACATTTTCATCAACATATACAATCCCCTTAAGTAGATAGTTAGCTGGTCCGCTTCCTACAGTTTTCCACGTTTCCCCACCATTATCAGTATTATATATCCTGTATGACTCTTTATCATTATCTGTCATAGCATAACCACAGACAACTACACCTTTGTTTTCATCAAAAAAGTCAACATAATAATCTTCTGCATTATATATATTGTCAAGTTCACATGTAGTCCAGTTCGCACCCTTATCATCTGAATAACAGATTGTTACAGGAAGTCTGTCAGCCTGGTTAGTCTTTCCCCCATATATAAATGCCGTCTTTGATGTTGTTATCATATAACTGCCTTCTTTAAGTGTACTTGAGCTGTTATTCTCAAACATAAGATTTTCAACATCTACAGGAACTGTCGTATAATGTTCACCATCATATGTAACACTGAGTATGCTGTCCCTTATAACATATCTTGCAAGACGGTCTGTTGACGTATTAGAAGTATCCTCCTTGCTCGCCGTTATACCTGCTTTTTCATTGTACTTGGCTATGCCATATTCCTCAGGGCTCATGGCAGATGCCACATATATTGATGCTGTATTGTCAGAATGTGCATCCACATAATAACCTACAACCCACTCACACTTAAGCCTTCCGTCATCTCTTACCCCATCCCACGAAAGGAAGAAATCAGAAGAAGGATTTTTTAATATCACTGAAAAACTTATAAGTGCTATGTGTTCATCCTCATTAAGCACCTCTATATTATCTATAGCCATCTTTTTAACTGATTTACTTACTGGAAGATATTCACTCATATACTGTCTTACATACGCATTTATCCAGGTTTTAGCTATCTTTTCTGTCTCAATTCCATATACATCCGGCACAGAACTTATAACATTAGAATCATCATATGATATAGCCTTTGTCTGATACTCATCCGTTATTTCATCGCCATATGCATCTATATCAACTGTAAATGTATATCTTGACTTTATATCCAGATTATCCTGTTTACTTCTAAAATAATATGAACGTATGAATACAAATGCTACTCCAAAGCATAATAATGCTATAATAATTCTGAATGCAATTAATCTTCTTTTTTCTTTTTCTTTCTTATCCAGGTTTCTCATAACTGCACTACACCTTCTACACCATACCTACAACAGCCTAGTTTTCATGCTTCATATGCATAGCTTCTCTTACTATCTTTCTATAATACTTATACCACCATAAGAAGTACATCGCACCTGCACCTGCAAGTAAAAATACTACAATTACAAATGGATGCACTGCATACATCCAGCTATATGACAGTCTTCTTGCAAATAATGGAACACCATAAGCAAGCAGTACACATACAGCCATAACTGTACCATTAAATACACTTCTGTTCTCATACACCCATATAAAGTGGTCGAATGACATAATTGCAAACATCTCCCCTATAGGTCTTACACACATTGTAAGTATGCACAACATAAGAGAATGTAATGGTGTCACGCCAAACACATTTAATGTGATAAAATAAAATACAAATTCAGTAACCATCTTATATATAAGCTTTCCTAAGAAGTTCATATATGGACTTATAAACATTACCCTCATCATAAGATAATCCCTGTCACCAACAGTAAATAAAATATTATTCGACAGGCTGCCACATATAATTGACAACATAATAAACATATATATTATTGTAATTTCCTGATTAGCCCTGATAAGCGGACATTCTATGCTTATAATCCTATAAGGAATATATATAAGAACAAAAACATACATAAACTTCTTAATAAATTCCCATAATATCATAAAAAACTGCGCAGCTATTCCAACTGCCATTCTTGCCCTTGAACCTTCTGCAAATGTTTCCTCTTTTATATGATTTTTAAGAACCGGTGCTGAACTTATGTATCTTATTCCTGCATTAGTTCCCTCATAAAACCTCAACAACTTTTCAGCAAACAGCTTTTTAAACAATTTCATTGTCTGCCTCCCCTAATATATCTAATACTGCTTTTCTAATCTCTGGTATCGCCATAGTTTCTTTATCTATATGATTAAATTCACCATTATTAAGCACAATGGTATCATCCGATATTCTTGATGCCACTTCTAATATACCTGATGATATAATTATTATTCTGTTATCTTTAACTGAATTAATAACCTCAAGAAATTTTTTTATATATCCATCATCGCAATAATCAAGGGGTTCATCGAACAATACAATATATGGCTTAATAACCAGCATAGAAGCTAACTGCAAAAGCTTCTTTTCCTCAAATGTATAGTCAGCTATAAGCTTATCTCTCTGACTCACACTAAGACCGACATTTTCAAAAATACCACCCGGTTCAATATCATCATCGCTCATATCACATAGCATACTTATAAATTCATAACCTGTTATGTATACAGGAAGCACACTCTGCTTTGATGCATAGAAAATCTTTACTCTAGGAGGTGTTTCAATCTCTCCATCATCCACAGGAACATCCCCACATATGCACTCAAACAATGTTGTTCTTCCAGCACCAGCATTACCCAGCACTGAATATACGCTGCCCTCTTCAAATGTATAGCTTACATCTGTAAGAACATCTTTTTTATTATATCCTTTTTTTATATGACTTAACTTAAGCATATTATCCTCGATTCTATATTAATTTTACGGGTATTTTCTATAATAAATGTCTTATCAGTTTATATAATATTAATAAATTAAAAACTTTTTATATATAGTAATTCTATGTAATGGTATTATAATTCAATATACAATGATGTCATGTTCAAAATGTATTTGACCACTAAATGACGTACACGGATTGCTACGCAATCATCCAATACCTCAAGCTCCCATAAAAAGTCGTATTCTACGCCTTTTTATTCTGTTTTCGGTATTAGGCAGGTCAAAAAGTCAAAAGCCTTATCGTGCAAGCACGAACGATTCTTTTACCTTTTGACCCTTACATCATTATATTAAAGATTGCTGACTTTGTAAACACATAACGGTTGTAGCAGATATATACAGCTTGAATTTATTTAGAAACAATGGTATAATTTCAAGACATTTTTCACTACCGATACATACAGAATTAAGGCATCTGTATACAACAGACTATATTATATTTAAGAAGGATTGTTTATGAAAACTTTAAAAAAAATATGGTGGCGACTGCTTTTTGCATCTTACGCACTTGTATATCTTCCATGGTTTTTCTTTCTTGAAAGTAAGATTACCATGGATTATCCTAACCTCCACATTATCAATGGTCCACTTGATGATATGATACCATTCTGTGAAGTATTTATAATTCCATATTTTTTATGGTTTGCTTACATAGTGGCATCATGCGTAATTATGGTGCTTAAAGCTGATAATCAGGAGTTCATAAGATTTGCACTCTCCCTTATTATCGGCATGTCCTTATGCATGGTGATATGTATGGTATATCCTAATGGACTTACTTTAAGACCTGATACTCTTCCCGACAATGCATTTGGAAGACTTGTAGCCGGATTATATGCAACTGATACTCCTACTAATGTATTTCCAAGTATCCACGTATATAATTCAATCGCCGTCCACACTGCACTCTCAAAGTGTAAGGCTTTAAAAAACCACAAAGGATTACTGACTGGTTCTTTAATACTGTGTATTCTTATATGCATGTCAACAGTATTTTTAAAGCAGCACTCTTTATATGATGTCGGCGGTGCTTTCGTGCTTATGGGTGTTATATACTATGTTTTATACATACTTCCTGAAAGACGTGCACAAAAACAGGCTGAAAATGAAAAGCATTATGCAAGTGCTGATGAATAAAATATAACTTTAAAATCTTGAACATAATATAATTTTGACACATACATCATATGATGTTATACTATGTAAAGATATTATCTGGGGAGCAGACGGCTTATGCCTGGCTGAGAGGGAATTTAATTCCGACCCATTACCTGATATGGATAATGCCATCGTAGGGAGTTCTTTTTATTTTATAAATTAACTAATTGAATTAGATTATTAATATCAATTAAGACTAATTTAAAAAGTTATCAAATTTATTATAAACATTTTATTAATTATGGTCTGATTTTTATGTGCAGTCTTTTATTTATTATGATATAAAATATATATTATATTAACAATCATTTTTTGCATAATTATTCATTTTCCTACTGACATTCTATATTTTCCCTGATACTTATCACACCTGTAAATGATAAATGACTATGAAAATTTATTATATTTTCTATATTTACTCATTTATAGCTTATATATCACATTTGCATATATGTAACTTCTCATTACTTTAGATGTAATATGCACTGTGATATGTTTGCTCGAATAATAATTTTACACATATGATATGTACTCATGCGCATACGGCACATATCATCAAACACACAATAATGTGCGCAGAAATGAGGATTACTATGGAATACACAACTCAGATGGATGCCGCAAGAAAAGGCATAATTACTAAAGAAATGGAAGCTGTTGCCAAAAAAGAATATATGGATATTGACGAACTTGTTAAGCTTGTAGCCTGTGGAAAAGTTATCATACCAGCTAACAAAAACCACAAATGCCTTGAACCTAACGGAATAGGTTCTATGCTTCGTACTAAGATTAATGTCAACCTTGGTACTTCAAGAGACTGCGTTGACCTTGATATGGAACTTGATAAAGTCAATAATGCTGTAAAAATGGGTGCTGAGGCTATTATGGACTTAAGCTCATTTGGTGATACAAGAAAGTTCAGAAAGAAACTTACTACTGAATGTCCAGCTATAATAGGAACTGTTCCTATATATGATGCTGTTGTATACTATCACAAGGCTCTTAAGGATATCACTGCAAAAGAATGGCTCGATATCGTAAGAATGCATGCTGAGGATGGTGTTGACTTTATGACTATCCATTGCGGAATTAATAAAGCAACTGCCAAAAAGTTCAGGGCTGACAAGCGTCTTATGAACATCGTCTCAAGAGGCGGCTCTATCATATATGCCTGGATGGAAATGACTGGAAACGAAAATCCATTTTTTGAATATTATGATGAAGTCCTTGACATATGCAGGGAATATGATGTCACTATGAGTCTTGGTGATGCCTGCCGTCCGGGATGTATTATGGATGCTTCTGATATATCACAGATTGAAGAGCTTGTAACTCTTGGTGAACTTACAAGACGTGCGTGGGAAAAGGATGTTCAGGTTATGATTGAAGGTCCAGGACATATGCCTATCAACCAAATTCAAGCAAATATGGAAATACAGAAAACTATATGTAAGGGTGCACCTTTCTATGTACTCGGACCTTTAGTAACTGATATTGCTCCCGGATATGACCACATCACATCTGCTATCGGTGGCGCTATTGCCGCTACATATGGTGCTTCCTTCCTCTGCTATGTAACTCCGGCAGAACACTTAAGACTTCCTGACCTCAATGATGTCAAGGAGGGTATCATCGCAACTAAAATAGCCGCACATGCTGCTGACATCGCCAAAGGTGTACCTCACGCAACTGACTGGGACCTTAAGATGGATAATGCCAGAAAAGTACTCGACTGGGATGCACAGTTTGACGTAGCCATCGACCCTGAAAAAGCCAGAAGATACAGACAGGAAGCCAAACCAGAAAAGGAAGACACCTGCTCTATGTGCGGTAACTTCTGCGCCGTTAAAAATATGAACAAGATAATGGATGGCGAAATCGTCAGCATATTTGATGAATGATAAATGATGAATACTAAATAATGAATAATTATATCCAGATTAATAATTAGCTGATTATGGTATATGTTAAAAGAAATTCATCATAACAATTTATTATTTATGGAATAAGATATTAAATTTCTTAATAAGGCGTTTTTGTAGTTATGCTTATACTTTAAGTAAGCACTTATATTGTTACAAAAGCGCCTTATTTTGCTGATTTATATCTTTATATACAATCCAGCTTCATATCTACATATTAAATTCTTTGTATAACCTTTCTCGTTCTTTCTTGTCTGTTATCTTAATAAGTTCTTCGAAACGTCCGTCTTCCTTTAATTTTGCTATCAAATTAAGCAGCTTTTCTGTCGTCTTTTCTTCACCTTCTATTTTTCCACGCGCTTCGCCTTCTATTTTGCCACGAACTTCACCTTCTGCCACTCCATCCGCATAACTCTGCTTCTTAACTCCTTCTATATACGCCTTCTCATCAAATTCTGTCAGTAACATATCTGTCATCTCCGCCTTATTATGTCATTCTTATAACCTATGTATATCGCATCTTCTATTGTGTTAATTGTTATGAGGCTGTCATCTGTATGGCTGGTGTCATTCAGTGCATTATAAAGACTCAGCAAATCCTTCTTGTTATTAAAAACCTTCCTGAATAATGTATCCTTGTATTTTCTATTAAACTTTAATTCCATATCCTCTCCTGTATTCCTATATTTTTATCAGAAGCATTATTTATTAATAATGTTCTTTATCTACAAAAACACATTTTGAATATATTTGCAATATACTTTATATATATGTTGTAATCCACTTGATTTTTGTTGTAATTGGACTGATTTTTGTAATGGGATAAATTTCATTTTAGATAATTTGTTGTTATTATACTCTGTTTTTGACTCTATTTTACCTACATCATAATTCAAATCACGCTGGCTTGGATAATTATTGTTTTCCTTTGACTCTATTCAATAATATCTCTATTTAGGTCATATCAGACTGGGCTATTATTCTTTTTTCTTTGACTCTTTTCAATAATATCTCTATTTAGGTCATATCGGACTGAGCAATTATTTTTTTCTTTTGACTCTTTTCAATAATATCTATATTGGGGTCATATCTGACGGGACAATTATTCTTTTTCCTTTGACTCTATTTAATAATATCCTTATTTAAGTCACTTTCTGATTGGCTATTATTGTCTTTCTCTTGACCTTATTTAATAATATGTATATTTAAGTCATATCGGATTGAGCAGTTATTGTTCTTCTCTTGACTCTATTCACTAATATCCTTATTTAAGTCACTTTCTGATTGACTATTATTATCTTTCTCTTGACCTTATTTAATAATATGTATATTTAAGTCATATCGGATTGGGCAGTTATTGTTCTTCTCTTGACTCTATTCACTAATATCCTTATTTAAGTCACTTTCTGATTGACTATTATTATCTTTCTCTTGACCTTATTTAATAATATGTATATTTAAGTCATATCGGA
>OOCN01000047.1_pt1 | contig 128407 bp, 98 predicted proteins | sample 1671361 | NCBI WGS metagenome assembly OOCN01 (sample SAMN06348149, study PRJEB24527) | human gut metagenome | biome: human gut; feature: ankylosing spondylitis patient; material: feces | host: Homo sapiens | place: China | collected 2015-10
TGGCGGCAGGGCAGGGGATACGCTTGCATGGCTGGCGCAGGCTGTGCCGAGCATCTGCCGGCAGTATTCTATAAAGGAAGACTGCAAGGTTGTTTTGGGCGGCTACTCACTGGCTGGACTGTTTGCTCTGTGGGCGGCAACACAAACGAACGCGCTGTATGGCGTGGCGGCGGCTTCGCCGTCCGTGTGGTTTCCCGGTTGGCCAGAATACGAAGCGGCGCACCCTATCCAAGCGCAGCGTGTTTATCTCAGCCTTGGTGACCGCGAGGAGCACACCAAAAACCAGACTATGGCATCAGTAAGTGACAACATCCGCGCCCTGCACAGCGCCCTGACCCAGCACGGCACAGCCTGCACGCTGGAATGGAACACAGGCGGCCACTTCAAAGATGTCGACCTACGGACGGCAAGAGCATTTGCTTGGGTTATGGAAGGGAAACAGTAACGTGACAATTCTGATAGATGCCGATGGCTGCCCGGTGGTAGATTTGACCGTACAAACAGCCACAAAATATAAAGTGCCCGTGCTGATTCTATGCGACACCGCCCACCAAATCCAACGCGATGGTGCGCAGACATTGACCTTTGACAAAGGGCCCGACAGCGTAGATTTCGCGCTGGTGAACCGTATACAAAAAGCCCTCAAGCGGGTCAGGCTTGGGGGCTTAGGACTATTTGCAGGGCGTTTTTACACCACTATTTGTAAGGCTCCTTTATATAAAATAGGAAAAGTTGGTGTAGTAGTGGTGTAATGGTGTCAGAAATTCGCATTTTACGCCATTTTATAGCGATTATACGTTAAATTTCAATCCACAGGCTTCATCGTGGGGATTCTGATTCTATGTACCCTACAAGGCTTCGTGATGCTTTGACATCACTTGCTTGCTAATCAGACATCCCTCAAACTACGCTTTTATTTCCCCTCGTTTGTTGTCAATTTGCTGTCATTCAATGATTTTGCTGTCATTTTGAGCGCCCCATCAGAGCGCTTCTTCAACGATTAAAAAATGTCCAGTTTTGCAGCCAGTCTTTCAAAAGATTCCTGCTTTTTCTGCTCAGTCGCTTCAGCGTAGACATCCATAGTCGTTTGGATGTCCTTGTGCCCCATGACCGATTGGATGACTTTCAGGTTTGTTTCCTTTTCGCAAAGCCTTGTGCAAAAAGTGTGCCGCAAGTGATGCGCCGAGAAATCAGGTAGCAAAACAGCTTCACGGTGTTGCTTCTTTGCAGCGACTTCCTCCGTTGCATTATAATCTGCAATGATCCTTTTGATGGCGCGATTGACAGATTGCGGATTCGGAACATTACCAAAGCGGTTGCAGAAGATGAAGCCTGTCATACCGTCGATTTCAACATCACACTGACCGGATTCTTCCTGTTCTTCTTTCAGCATCTCGAAAGCATCTTTCACCGTATCAAGCATTGGAATCGTCCGAATACCTGCATTAGTCTTAGGCTTTGAAATATGCAGAATAGAAGTGCGATCTTCTCCAACAGGGTAATAGACCAGACTATGATTAATGCTGATTGTGCGTTTGTCATAGTCCAAGTCGTCCCAGCGCAGTCCAAGCGCTTCACCAATACGGCAACCTGTACCCAACAGTATCGTGAACATCGGCCACCAGTGATAGTAAATTGGATGGTTGGCAATGTGCTCCATAAACGCCCGCTGCTGGGGAATCGTTAATGCGTGGCGAGTTCCAGTAGTTTGCCCAAAGGTTTTCTTTACCTCTGCCAGTACGCCATCGGTTGGATTTTTGCGGATGATGTCATCACGAAATGCCAGCTGAAATGTTGGATGCAACAGGCAATGGATGCTTTCCAATGTGTTCGTCTGCAAGCCCTTCATGACAACCAGATAGTTATAAAACTGAAGCACATCGGAATACTTAATATCCGCAATCTTTCGTTCTCCAAAAGTTTCACGAACATGGCGGTCATACATATAAAGATAATTGCTTCGTGTTGTTTCCCGAAGGTTTGTCTTTAGGCTTATATAGCGGTCAAACACAAAGTTTACGGTTGCATACCCGGCGACATAAGTGTCTAAGCCATCTAACTGGTTCTTTGTAAGGCGCATCTCCTTTTCTCGAAGCGTTACAAGGTCATTTGCGTAGATGTATTTGCGCCGTCCGAAAGGGTCAGTATAACAATACATATACCGCTTATCGGAAGCGCGTTGCACCTCTCCTTTGCGTAGTACACGTCCTCGAAAATCTTTTCGTGCAGTTGCCATATCAATTCTCCTTCCCGAAAGAAGAAGGGCCTGATACTTATTCCGGGTCAGACAAAACCTTGCTTAAACCCAGTAAGACAACTTCTGTGATAGTCATTTGGTGTTGTGCAGCATAAGAACGGATACGATCATATAGGGCATCTTCCACCCGAATGGTTACGGCTTTCCGCTTGGCATTCTCTAATTTCGGTCGTCCCATTTTGGCCATAGCTATTCTTACACCTCCTATAGTATAAGAGAACACGTTTCCGGAATTTTTCGCAGAATTTTTCAAATTTTTCTAAAAATAGTTAAAAGTATTCGAAGTTGCGCCTCTTTGTGATTGAAAAATGTCTTGATATTTTTGAAAATCACGAGTATAATAATAACAGAACAGAAATATAGAATTACGAATGTGTGAACGGAGGGCAGTATGGAAACATTATATGAGTATCTTCTAAAAAACTACAAACTGAATGAGCCAATTTTCCTTGCTGATCTTCAAATCGAGGGCATGAGCCGTGCAAATCTTCGACAGCAGATAAAGAAACTCACCGATGCCGGAAAGGTAAAGCGGTTTGACAATGGAGTTTATTTCTTGCCGAAAAAAACGATTTTCAAATCAGGGTCGCAGCTTCCCCCAGAAAAAGTGTTGGAATGTAAATATCTGAGAGATAAGAATAAGCGATGCGGCTATGTGAGTGGTTTGATGTTCTTTAACCAGATGGGGCTAACGACACAAGTTCCGATGCTGTATGAAGTTGTATCGAATAAGGCAACGAATGAATACAGGGAAACATCTCTGGCAAAGTCGCGGGTGATTGTTCGTAAGCCAAAAGTGCCAGTGACGGAATCCAATTATAAGGTGCTGCAATTCCTTGATTTGCTGAAAGATGTAGATGTGTATTCCGAAATTACGGGAAAGCCTTTGCAGGAACGGTTGTATCAATATATGAGCGATGCAGGTTTGAGTCTTTCAGAAATGGAACCGTATTTTTCTTATTACCCGGATAAGCTGTACAAAAATCTGGTAGAAACGAGGGTGATTTATAATGGCGTACTTGCACAGTGATAGAGAGCAATTCCGGGATGCGATTGACTTGGCCTATGAGCAGACGGGTGTTATGGTACAAGCAATCGAAAAAGATTATTATGTTACTATGTTGCTGCGGCTTTTAGCTCAGAAGATGCCGTATATCGTTTTTAAGGGCGGTACATCACTGAGCAAATGCCATAAAGTGATTCGCCGCTTCTCCGAAGATATTGATATTACGATTGATACGCTGCTGTCGCAAGGGCAAAAGAAGAAGATAAAGCAGGCAATCGTGGATTCGGCAGAAGAACTTGGAATGACGATTGAAAATCTGGATGAAACCAGAAGCCGCCGTGACTATAACCGCTATGTGATTGCATACGATTCAGTCATTCCGATGGCAAGCGATGCGCTGAAAGCGGCGGTTTTATTGGAAACGTCTTATACGGCAGTATCCTTTCCAACTGTTTTATTGCCTGTTCATAGCTACATTGGCGACATGATGGAGCAGGAAGCCCCAGATGCGATTGAAGAATATAATCTAAATCCGTTTGAAATGAAAGTGCAGGGAATTGACCGAACACTGGCGGACAAGGTTTTTGCAGTTTGCGATTATTACTTGCAAGGAAAAGTTGCAAAACATTCTCGCCACCTCTATGATATTTATAAGCTGCTGCCGCTTGTGCCGCAGGATGAGAATTTTAGAGAATTGGTAAAAGAGGTACGAGCAGTTCGCGCACAATCGGTCATTTGCCCCTCTGCATTGCCGGAGGCCAATGTTCCAGAATTACTTGAAAAAATCATAAAGGGAAAAGCATATAAGCAGGACTATGATAGCCTGACAACGCAGCTATTGGAAGAAAACGTACCATATGATACAGTGATAGCCGCATTGAGGCGAATTGCAGATAGCAGCCTGTTTGAGAATAGCTGAAAATTAAGAAACCAGCCACAGGACTTCCCCTGAAGCCCCGTGGCTGACCCTTTCATTTGTATCACAGATACTCTATTACCCAAATATAAAAAAGTTCGGCTTTTGGGTAATAGCATTTTCCCACTGTATACCAAATGAGAGCGTTTTCATCTACAACCCGCAGCGAAGAATGCAAGTATAGCCAACTAAGATTTTGCACACGCGTGTGCAAAAATTCTGTATCCGGGAACAACATTTCCCCTAAGGCCTCTACGCGCAGCGTAAAAGCAATCTGCAATGATTACGTTGGAGAGGACAACAGCTTCATAACCAGTCCACGCATCGTTTCCTCTTCCGATATGGTGGTGTCCCTTCTCGCCCGTCTCATGGAAATGTTGCTAGATTTATCTGCAAACTTTTCAATGAGTCTGTTGTTTTTACTCTTGCGGTGGAGTATAACGTTCAGTTCTTGACAAGAAACCTATAAATTTGCTACTATAACAACAACATCTCCCCCAGGCCTCTACGCACAGCGTATGCACACTTGGGGGAGTTTTGTTTGTTAATATCAGAGAGGCTGTGAAGTGAGAATTTTACGGAATACGGAACGATTCCAAATACCGTTCAAAAATCTCACAGTTGACTAAGGTCACCTTGTCAATTTTGTAAACAGCCTTAGTCGGAATCGCTTGAGACAATGACGAAGGAATCCACTTGCTTCTGGTAGTGTTCCTGACAGGCTCTTGCGGTGAGCTTGATGTCTACCAGTGATTTGTTCTGCTTGATCCGCTCAATCATGATATGTTCAACGGGGATGCGGGTGTAGTTTTCAAGAATCCGCCATGCCGTAGCAGTACGTACGTCATCAAAAAGAATGATCGCCGTAATTTTCTGCATGACTTCATAATCAAGGTTTTTGAGCGTGGCGCACAGCTTGTACGGGTCAGAGTTTTCGCAGTCCACTACCAATACGGTTTTCTCGCTGTCATCTATGAAATCGTAGATAGTTTAGTGTAGTACATCCTATAAGGAAACGAGTGTAAACCATGATTGATGCTGTTGAATTCAAAAAGGTCGTTGAATCTTATTACAACGATTTCACGCAGAGGTATTGGGATAAAGAGGAAGGCTTCAAGTGGAAAGCCGTCAAAGCTTTCTCAGAAAAATGGGATATAGATTCGTCTGATTTTTCTGCAATGTTGAAGGCAGCGCTTAAAGAGGCTAAGCCTTTACTTATGGGACCAAACTACTTTTCTTTTGGAATGATTGGTGAATTTGCAGACGCTGAGCCAGAAACTGTCCGTCAAATGTTTCGGGACCTTTATGACGAGAGCGCTGACCTTGCATGGCGCTTTGACAACTTCAAGAAGCAGTCAATCAAATTACTGTCTGTCATCGGCAAAGCTGATAAGAATCACTATCAAGACGAGCATGCTATCAGCATATACCTGTGGCTAAGATATCCAGCCAAGTACTATTGGGCCATTCTGTATGAGGGTAAAAAGGCCAGCAAAAAAGCGGACGGCGTATTTATCTGGAAACTTAGAGATGAACTCGCTAAGGCATGGGAAAAATATGAAATGAGCCAAAGCGGTAATCTGTCCACTGATAAGCATTATTGGATGATGAGCGCCAAACCCGCACTTTGGAAGGTCTCCACTTTTCCTGTGGGCGGTGTTATGGATGTCTCAATGTTTGCCCCGTCCGGAAACAAAAGCCGTATCTATCAGCATTTCCTTGATGTCAAAATCGGAGATGTGGTCATCCTCTATGAATCCAATCCGACCAAAAAAATCGTTGCTATTGGAGAGATTGCCGGTGAACAAGACGAACATCGTATCTTAATTCGCAAGACCGAAGGACTAGAGAATCCTATCTCTTTTGAAGCGCTCAAAGAAAGTGATGAACTTTCTCAAATGGAGTTCTTCAGGGTACTTAGAGCAACGCTTTATCAATTAACCACAGATAACTATTTTACCGTTCGTTTCAACGGTGGTGGCGTAAAGACTTTTGTGCTCCCGACCGTATTTGAAAGCGGTTTAGTCCAAAAAATTGATTAAGGGGGTGTTTCAATGGCAAGACCAAAGAAGGACGGTCGTTATATCAATTACTATATCGACCGCGAAATCTACGAACGTCTAAAAAAATATGCTGATGACAGAGGCCAGACAATGACGATTGCGATTGAACGCATCCTCAAAGCTTATCTGGATGAGCAGGAGAACAAGTCTACAGAATAAGGAATCCGAGTAGGCATACGGGAACGCAATATCTGACTTGACAACCCTACGGCGAGGACTGCGCACAAAGCGTGGCCCTCGCCATTTTCGTTCTGAACACAGTTTGCCTTTGCCTGGGTTGTGTCAACGACATGCGATTTTTTAAAAAGTGGTGCAGAAAATTTCTCTCAATAGGCTCATCCACGGAAAAGCATGAGGTTCATCCAAAAACTCGCTGGAAAAAGTGTGAATTTCAGCAAAAACTCGTTGGAAAAATGTGCAAGGACACAAAACTGGTAGGAGTTGCAACTCATACACAATACTGAGAGTTTTCTTCGCCACGCTCAAAAAAATGGGTACGCCCGCACTATGTCGGCGTACCGATATACGACGACCAAACGATGCGGCGCAGTGAGCGCCATTTTCGTTCTGAGCACAGTTTCCTCTTGCCAGGCTGTGCAAATGGCGTACACTGATAATTGTGCGATAGATAGCAGCAAAATAAAAACTTCCGTACAATTCACAGTCTGACGAAAAAGAGCAGATTCACCCAGATGGCTATTTCTTATATTTGTTTAGCACTCCCGCATTCTTGCAAGGAGGGAGAATTTTGCATTGGTTTCAGTGCGTTTTTGCGGTATTGCTGCGGGCTTTGCCCTGTCATGGAAGAAAAGCGCGTGGAAAAGTTGCTTTCATCCTCAAACCCCACCTGACGGGCAATCTCGCCAATGGGAAAGTCCGTCAGCACCAGCAGCTCCTTGGCGCGGGTCATGCGGGTAGACAGCAGGAAATTGTAGGGCGTGGTGCCCATATACTGCCGGAACAGCCGCAAAAACCAGCTTTTGCTGATGCGTATTTGCTCCAACAGGGTGTCCAGCGTGAGCGGCTCGGCATAATGCACACGGATGTAATCTGCAATCTGCTCGATCATCGAGCGATTGGAGCGGCTTTCGTCACCGGCCAGCAGCTGTCGTCCTAGGGTGGCGGTCATTTTATGCAAGGTCAAGCCAATTTCCAGCTGCGAGGCCGTTGTGCCTTTTTCCCATTCGACAAACAGCTTTTCAAACAGCGGCAGCATCTCCATGCGGCTGACCCTGGCTGAGGAAAGCCGCCCCTGGGGTTGCAGGATCTCAGCCAGCGATTTCACGCCTGCCCCATCCAGATGCACCCAGTAATGATCCCAGCAGTCATAGCCGGGGGCGGTGCAGTAACTTTGCGGGGTACGGCAATCCAATAACAGGGCTGTGCCCTCCGGTAGGCTGATATGCTGGTCGTTCTGCTCAATCAGCCCGGCACCTGCCAAGGTGTAAAAAAGAATGTAGCTTTCCTTATCGGTACGGGCCGTGGCAAAACGCGACCGGCCATAGAAATGCCCTGTCTCCGTTGCATAGAAAGGCTGCGCCAGAACCGAGCTGTTTGGGGTCGCCCGCAGCCACACACTGCGCTCTTCCACATCCATGTTATAGGTAAGCATCGTAGTCTCCTTAGTAGAATTATCACAAAGTATACGCCTTTTTTGTTTATGGAATCAGTTCTATAAAAGCCGTATAATGCGAACAAAGAGTTCAAGGTTTCTTACAGGAATTTTACCAAAGAGGAGGCAATTATGCAACCCTGTTTTTTAGCAGTTGACATAGGTGCGTCCAGTGGGCGGCACATTGTCGGCACCGTGCAGGACGGTAAAATCACCTTGCAGGAGGTCTATCGCTTTGAAAATGGTGTCCGACGGGAAAACGGCCACCTGTGCTGGAATATCGATGCCTTGGCGGCTGAAGTTGTGAACGGCCTGAAGGCCGCCCATGATGCCGGGTACACCCCCGCCACCATCGGCATTGATACCTGGGCCGTGGACTTTGTGCTGCTGGACGCTGACGGCCAGCGTATCGGCGATGCCGTAGCTTATCGCGATGAGCGCACAGAGGGCGTGCGCGAGACGCTGGAGCGTGATTACGGTTTGACCTTTGCCGAACATTACGCCCGCACCGGCATCCAGTACCAAAAGTTCAACACAGTCTACCAGCTGATGGCGCTGAAGCAAGAACACCCGGATCAGCTGGCCGCCGCCAAGACGTTTTTGATGGTGCCCGATTACCTGAACTACCTGCTGTGCGGTGTGGCTGCCAACGAGTACACCAACGCCAGCACTACCGCGCTGGTGGGCGCAGACAGCAAGGATTGGGACGATGCGCTGATTGCAATGCTTGGCCTGCCGCGAGACATCTTCCAGTCTGTTAAAATGGCGGGCACCGTGCTGGGCCACCTGACCCCGGAAATGCAGGCCAAGGTTGGCTTTGATGCCGAGGTCATTCTGCCCGCTACTCACGACACTGGCTCGGCTTTTCTGGCGGTGCCTGCGCGGGATGAGTTTGCTGCGTATCTTTCCAGCGGCACATGGAGCTTGCTTGGCGTGGAGAACGCTGCGGCCATCACCAGTGCCGACAGCTGCGTCGCCAACTTTACCAACGAGGGCGGTTACGAATATCGTTACCGCTACTTGAAGAATATCATGGGCCTGTGGATGATCCAATCTGTCCGCCGCGAACTTGGTGAGCAGAACGGCACACGTCCCAGCTTCCCCGAACTGATTGCCGCCGCCAAGGAGGCGGCCGACTTTGCCAGTTGCGTGGATCCGAACGACAGCCGGTTCCTGGCTCCCACTTCGATGATTGCAGAGGTCAAGGCCGCCTGCGCTGACACGCACCAGCCTATGCCGCAGACGACCGGAGAGGTCATGCAGTGCATCTACAACTCGCTGACCCAGGATTACCGCCGCGCCACCGAGACACTGCAAGCCCTGACAGGCAAAACTTACACGAGCCTGAACATCGTGGGCGGCGGCAGCCAGGACGGCTACCTCAACCAGCTTACCGCCAACGCCACTGGCCTGCCAGTGTTTGCCGGCCCCACCGAGGGTACGGCACTGGGCAACCTGATGGTGCAGTTTATCCACGCCGGGGTGTTCGCCGATTTGGCTGAGGCCCGCGCCGCGATCAAACGCAGTTTTGAAATTAAAGAATATAACCCGCAATAAAGGAGAAGTTTCCATGTTAGTTGAAACCAAAGCCCGCGTGGGCGTGTTTGCCATCGCGCTGGGCGCGTACCTGCCCCAGTTCCCGCAGCTGGTGCCTGAGTTCGAGGGTCAGTATGCCGACTTCAAAAAGATGCTGCCGGATACCGTCGAGGTCATCGACGGCGGCATCGTCACCACCAAGGAGCAGTCGATGGCGGCAGGTGACAAGTTCCGCGCAGCTGATGTTGATCTTGTCATCCTGCAGCTGTTGACCTACGCTACCTCTTATAATATGCTGCCGGCAGTGCGTGATCTGGATGTGCCGGTCGTGCTGGTCAATGTCCAGAAGAAGAAGGCACCCGACTACGCCAACACCGACATCCCGACCTGGCTGGGCGAGCTGTACGCCTGCGGTGCGGTCGGCGAGATGGTAGCGGATCTGGAGCGCGCCGGCAAGCGCCATGCCGTTATCACCGGCGTGGTCGAGGGCGGCGACCCCGTTGTCGCGGCCGAGATCAACGACTGGTGCAAGGCTGCGCAGGTGCGCCGCCGCTTCCGCGATACGAACCTCGCCCAAATCGGCCGCCCATACCCCGGCATGATGGATCTGTACATTGACGAGACGAACCTGTACAACCGTATGTGGCTCTACACCAAGCAGTTCGATTGGGAGAAGATGTGGGCTATTGCCGACGATATCACCGATGAAGATGTCATTCGCGCCAAGGCGCAGGATATTCTGAACACCTTCGACATTGAGGGCGGCGGTACGGTTGAAAAGGTCTGGGATATGGCTAAGTACGTGGTCGCCTTTGAGCAGTGGGTCAAGGACGAGGAGATCGCCTTTGTGGCCAGCCATTATGACGGCTTTGCCCAGGGCAAGGCGGGCGTGCTGGATTCGATGCTGATCCCCGCGTTCTCGATGCTGATCAAGCAGGGCGTTGCCTGTGCAGTCGAAGGCGACATTAAGGTGGCGATGGCCATGTCCATCCTCAAGACCATCTCTGGCTGCGGCCAGCTGAGCGAGATGTACTCCATAGATTTTGATGAGGATATCTGCATCATCGGCCACTCCGGCTCCGGCGATGCCGACATCTCCCAGGCCAAGAAGCCCACCATGAAGATCGTGCCGGTGTTCCACGGCAAGACAGGCGGCGGCTACCTGACCCAGTTCTACCCGCCGGTGGGCGATGTGACCTACCTGGGCATCACCCAGGACAAGGACGGCCACTTTAAGTTTGTGGTCGCCGAGGGAGTCAACGAGCCGGGTCCAATCTTCACTTTTGGTGATACCAACATGCGCACCCGGTTCAGCTGCGGAGCGCGTGAGTTCTGCAACCGCTGGAGCGAGGCCGGCCCCACCCACCACATGGCCGCCGCCCCGGGCCGTCATATCGACACGATTTTGAAGGTGGCCAAAATCTTAAATGTGCCGGTGGATATTGTTACGCGGTGACGCAAAATCATATAGCATATAAAGGAGCAGTATAAAATGTCTACAATTTATGAAATCCCCAGTGTCAAAGGTTTTATGCGTATGTGCAACGATGGCTGGCTGCAGGGCTGGCACGAGCGCAACGGCGGCAACTTGACCTACCGCATGACGGCGGCGGAGGTCGCTGCCTGCCGCCCTTACTTCGATGCCGAGCCGCGTGAGTGGGTAAACATGGGCGTTCAGGCCGATAACCTCGCAGGTGAGTACTTCATCACGACTGGCTCCGGCAAGTTCTTCCGCAATGTCGAGCCAGATCCCATCCACAGCATCGGCATCGTGGAAATCAACGACAAGGGCGATAGCTGGCGCATCGTCTGGGGTCTGGCCGAGGGTGCCCGCCCGACTTCCGAGTTCCCCAGCCATTTCATGAACCACAGTGTCCGCAAGGCCGCCACCAACGGCGCCAACCGTGTCATCTATCACTGCCACGCCACAAACGTGATTGCGCTGACCTACATCCTGCCGCTGACCGACCGTGACTTTACCCGTGCCCTGTGGCAGAGTGCCACCGAGTGCCCGGTCGTCTTCCCTGAGGGTGTTGGTGTCTGCCCCTGGATGGTGCCGGGCGGTGCCGACATCGCCATGGCTACCAGCGAAAAGATGAAATCCTACCAAGCAGCCGTCTGGGCGCAGCACGGCCTGTTTGCCTCTGGCACGGATTTTGACATCACATTCGGTCTGGCCCACACCATTGAAAAGAGCGCCGAGATCTACGTCAAGGTGTTGTCCATGGGCGGCGGCCTGATCCGCCAGACAATCACCGATGACGACCTGCGCGCCATCGCCCGCGACTTTGGTGTTACGCTGAATGAAAATTTCCTGAACTAAGGAGCGTAACCGTCTGCACAGGGGCAACATAACCAATATTATTCGATATTTTTGAGATTTTTACCCTTTATCAGTGATTTTTGGACTCTCCCGTTGGGGAATTTCCATTATACTATAGATAGTAAATCGAAAAGGAGTACCCAGCGATGAGAACGACAAACCTGAAAACAAATCATCTTACCGCGCCCCTTGGCATGGATGCCGGGCCGCTGTTCTTGTCTTGGCAATGCGCGGACGGCGTGCGCCAGACTGCTTATGAAATTGAACTGACCGCGAACGGCGAAACTGTTTGGCACAGCGGCAAGGTGCAAAGCACCGCTATGCACGCCGATGCCACGACTGTGGGCGGCTCGCGCGTGCGCGGATGCTGGCACGTGCGCCTGTGGGACGAAAACGATGTCCCCAGCGCGTGGAGTGAGGCACGCTTTGAGACCGGCCTTGCACAGTGCGACTGGGTAGGGGAGTGGGTGGACCCCGAGACCGAGCCAATCGACATCCCCGGGGATGATGCCATCAACGCCTTTGCCAGCCCTAACTGGGAGAGCAAGCAGGCGGAAAAAGAAGCCGCAGGCAAGGGCGCAGCCGAGCCGTACAAGCCCCATCGTCCGGCATCGTACCTGCGCAAAAACTTTACGGCGCCCAAGGGCGAGGCACGGCTGTATATCACGGCCAAGGGATTGTACGCGGCATGGCTGAACGGAAAGCGTATTGGTGATATGGTTCTGGCCCCCGGCAGCTTTACCGGGGACAAGCATCTTGGTGCGCAGACCTACGATGTGACCGCGCTGCTGCACGAAGGCGAGAATGAGCTTTTAATTGCTCTCGGTGATGGCTGGCACCGCAGCACGGGCGGTGTGGACGGCGACCGTGATTTGTTCGGTGATACCTTGGGCGTGCTGTTTCAGCTGGAGGTGGACGGCAAACCGGTCTGCGTTTCCGATGACACGATGCAGGCAACGCAATGCGGGCCTATTCGTCAGAACGATATGCAGCAGGGCGAGGTCTACGATGCACGGCTTGAGGGTGAGCTGACCGGCTGGCACGGTGTGCGCACCTACCGTAATGATCTGCCCATCACCGGCATGAACACCGTGCCGATTCTGGAACACGAAGCCTTCCTCGGCAAGCTGCTGCAAACGCCCAACGGCGAAACCGTGCTGGACTTTGGGCAGAATATCGCCGGTTATGTGGAGATGACGCTGACCGCCCGCGCCGGGCAAAAGGTCAAGCTGACCTGCGGCGAAGCGCTGGACGAAAACGGCAACTTTACCCAAGAAAACTTCCAAGATCGCAACCGCCACAAGGAGGGCGGCACCGCCCAGATGCTGGAGCTTGTCTGTAAAGAGGGAAAAAACCACTTCAAGCCCCACTTTACGATCATGGGCTTCCGCTACGCCAAGGTCGAAACTGACGCCGATTTGACCGATGCCGTGTTTACCGCCCACGCCGTCTACTCTGACATGGCGGTGACGGGCGCGTTTACCTGCGGAAATGACGCGGTAAACCAGCTTGTAAAGAACAGCATCTGGAGCCAGAAGGGCAACTTCTGTGATATTCCCACCGACTGCCCGACCCGCGAACGCGCAGGCTGGACAGGGGATATGGGCGTGTTTATTGAAACCGGCCTGACCTTGATGGACTGCTACCCCGTGACGGAAAAATGGCTGGCGGAGTGCCGCCTGAACCAGTACCCGGACGGGCGTATGGCGAACATTGCCCCGCCGAACGCCCGCCCCGGCTATATGACTCCGATGCTGTGTATGTCGGCAGGGTGGGGTGATGCGGCGATTCTGGTGCCGTATGCGATGTACAAGCGCACGGGTGACCGCAAAATTCTGGCGGACAACTATGCGATGATGCAGCGTTGGTACGGCTTTTTGCTGGGGCGTGCGCAGCAGACGACCGATGAGCAGCAGGGCGGCGATTACGCCAAGTACACCGTGCTGAACGGCATGGACTACGGTGAATGGTGCGAGCCGGGCATCACCCCCATGCAGGCAATGATGAACCCGCGCAAGAGCGTGGGTACGGCGTATCTGGCCTACTCCGGGCGCTTGCTGGCGGAAGTGGCGGAAGCACTGGGCAAGGCGGACGATGCTGCCAGCTACCGCGATACTGCCGCCAACGCCGTAAAAGCCTACCGCGCGGCGTTCACCGAGAACGGTGTGATCCACTCTGACCGCCAGTGCGAGTATGTCCGCGCCATTGCCTTTGCCCTGCTGGGTGAGGACGAAAGCAAGGCCGCCGCCGCAACGCTGAACCAAATGGTCATCGAGAACGGCTGCCACCTGAACACAGGATTTTTGTCCACGCCGTTTTTGTGTGATGTGCTGGCAAAATACGGCTATACGGACACTGCCTACAAGCTGCTTTTGCAGCCCGACGCCCCCGGCTGGCTGTATGAGGTCGGCAAGGGTGCCACGACCGTTTGGGAAACCTGGACGGGCATTGACGAAAACGGCAAGCCCCACGAATCCCTGAACCATTACAGCTACGGCGCAATTTGTGGCTGGCTGTTCGGCGGTGTGTGCGGCATCCATTATGCCGACGGCACACTGACGATTGCTCCGATGCCCGACAAATCGCTGGGCTGGGCAAAAGCTGCCTACGATTCCCCGGCAGGCCGCATCGTAAGCGGTTGGCGGTATGACGGCGATGCGGTGACTTATGAGGTTGAGATCCCAGCCAACCTGACCGCAGATATCATCCTGCCCGATGGGCGTAAGTTTACCCTTGCCCCCGGAAAGCACACAGTATAAACAGTATAATAGGAAAGCGCCTGCCCTGCCGTAAAACTTACGGCAGGGCAGGCGCTATTTTTGATAAACTGGAAGTTAGTAACGCAAAAGGAAATATATGACATATACCCAACTAAGTAATCCATGAAAAATCGCCCAACCGACAGACTTCCATGTTGTATAGCTAATAACCATAGCTAATGCACTTCCAAATGTTATTCCTGATTTTACCGTTTTCTTGACATTCGTTGATTTATTATCTTCCACGTTTGTTTCCTCCACAACTTCCGATTTTCTGCCCTAAGTATATCACACAAAAAACCGAATTTCAACGCAGGAAAAACAAATCCCCTGTCCTTTCGGGCAGGGGATTGCGGTTTAGCCATGCTGTTTGAGATATTCGGCGCTGAGTTGCAAACTCTTTATGGGGGAGTTATCCACCCAGTTGCGGTGGCTTTCCAAAATCACGGCATCTACGCCGATAGTAAGCGCCTGTGCCATCAGGCTGTCGAGATCCATATTGCCGGTACCCAGCTCCATGCTGTCGGTTTTCAAAATCGGCGTTACGGCGCTGCCCGAAATGCGGGTGCCGCGGTCATTGATATGCCACAGCTTCATGCGGGTGCCAAGACGCTGCATCCACGCAAGGGCGTTCGCACCGCCCTCGGTAAACCAGTAGCTGTCAAACTCAAAGTTGACGAATTGCGGGTCGGTTTCCTCCAGCAAAATGTCGTATGCACGCTTTTCGGCGTTTACATGGCGCAACTCGCAGTTGTGGTTGTGGTAGAGCAGCTCCACGCCCTCGGCCTTCAGCGCCGCGCCCGCCTTGTTCAGCCGTGCGGCAAGGTCGTGCATCGTGGCTTCATCGCCGTAATCAAAGCGGTACATTCCGGTAATAACAACATACTTGGTGCCAAAGCCTTTGGCTTCGTCAGCCACCGCCTTGGCATCGCGCTCCAGACTGCCTAAATCTGTGTGCAGGCTGACGACCTGCAGATCGGCGTCTTTGACCAGCTTGTGCCAGTCAAGATTGCCGCCCTTGCCTACAGGCATACCGGCTGCCTTGGTCAGCAGCCGCACCATAAAGCCGATGGGGTGGATCATAAACCCGCACAGCTCAATGCCATCGTAGCCTGCGGCTTTCATGGCAGCCAGCGTCTGGCGCGCCTCGTTTTCATTGCTTAAAACAGTTCCCAGCATAAACTGCTGGACTGCCTTTATGGGCATGGCTCAACCCTCCATCTTGATGATTTCACCCATTGTGACGCCGTTTTCGTTGAAGCTGTCCACGCAGATATAATAGGTCTGCCCGGCCATCAGCGTGGAAAGCGTGACCTCGTCAGCATCATAGACCAGCCAGCTTTGGTAGAGCTTATCAGGTGCAATGCCGTAGCGCACATTGCAGCCCTGCGCGTTTTCAAGGTGCTGCCAGCTGATTTTGCCGTCCAGTGCGTCCAGCCGAACGGCGGTGGCCTTTGCGGCGGCGGGACGTTCGCCCTCGCCGTTGCCGAACACACGCAGCCCGCTGATGCGCAGCGTTTGGCCGTAGGGAAGTGCGCCGCCCGTCACGCGGACATACCGCGCGCGGATGCCGTCGGCATACTCATAGTAGCCGTTGGAGCACTCGCGGGCGACATCCTCGCGCAGGGTCCATGCCTTGCCGTCCGAGCTGGTTTCCACGGTGTAATGCGAAATCTGCGGGCGGGTTTCGATGTGGCGGGTCTTGCGGTCATCACCGTAGCTGTCAGCAGGGAAGTCCACCGCTAGCGCTTCGTCCGCCATATTGACCTGAACTGCCCGCACATCGCAGCCTCTGCCCAAATCCACGCACAGCCATTCGCCGGGCTGGTCGCTGCCCGCGCTCCACCAGCGGCGGCAATCCTCGTCCACGGCATTCACCGGGTCGCTGCCCTCGGCGGTGGAGGATGCCGTCACGGTCTTGCGGTAGCTGAGCAGCATCCACTTGGGCTGCTGGCTGGCGGCATCGAATTTGCCTGCCGGAATCTCATGCGGGTAGTCGGCAAAATTCTGGTTGCAGTACAGCACGCCGTCCGCATCAAACCCGGCAGGGAAAAGCCCCACCCGGCGCTCAAAGTCGTGGTTGACCGAAATGCGCATCGTGGATGCATGCCAGTAGTTGCCGTACTTGTCGGCAATGGTGCTGCCGTGGCCCGCGCCGGTCATAAAGCCGCCCGGCACGGCGGAGAAGGGATTGGACGTTTGCAGCGTGAAGGGCCCCAGAGGGGACTTGGCGGTGTACACACCATCGGCGTAGGTGTTGTACTGTGTGCCGGGGCAGGCGTACTGCAGATAGTACGTTCCTTCGTGCTTTGTCATAAACGCGCCCTCGATATAGGGCTTGCCGACGGCGTTGAACATGGCGGTCAGTGCCTCGGCGTTCAGCCCCGGAATCTGCGCCATCTGGGGCGGCAGCTCCAGCTTGCCGGTCGCCTCGTTATAGAACGGTTTCATGGATTTGTAAAGTACGCTGCTCTCTTTATCCACAATGCCGTTGTTGCCGGGGCGCTCATAGCCCAATTCTTCTTCGCGCCCGAAAATCAGTTCTTTCTTTTCCCCGATGGGCGTCATGGTTTCGGGGTCAAGCTCCACACCCCAGATGGGCGAGGTGTTGGAGCAGCCCCAGTAAAAATACACACGCCCATCATCGTCACAGAACATGTCGGGGTCCCAAAAGGCGAATGGGGCGCTGACCTCGGTAAACGACTCGGTCAGCGGGTCAGCCGTGCGCAGAATCGGGCAGTTACGCCCCTTGCGGCTGGCGCAGAAGTAGAGGTAATCGCCCACCTGACGCACATCGGGTGCGTAGTCGTAAATCAGCAAATCGGGGTCGGCATGGAAATCCCAATGCAGCAGATCGTCCGAGTACCAGAACCCTGCCGACATCGAAACAAACAGGTAGTATTTACCTCTGAAGTACACCAGTGTCGGGTCAGCGCCCTCGCGGAAACCGGCGATGCGCTCACCCTCCTTCATATGCTGGTAACGGTAGCCCAAATCCAAGGGGTTGCAGTAGGTTTTCATATGGCACATCCTTATTGATATTGGTTTTCAGTATAAACTGCTGCATACTTTTTTGGATATTGCATGCATATCCAAGGATTAGATACTTGCTGCAGGGATAACTTTTTCCAGCCACGCAAGTGCAAGGTTCGGCCATTGGCTGGCGGATGGGTCGGGTTTGTTGGGGTTCTGTGCGTGATAGGCAGAGAGTAATTTCGTCCATTCGGCGGCAAATGCGGCGATATCGGCGGCTTGTGCTGCTGGCGCAAAAATTTCCGGCAGCTTGTTTGATGACTGTGCATACATCATTTTCATCGTCTGCCAGGTCTGCATCATGGTTTGCAGGGCTTGTGGTGTGACCTCGTTTTCGGCCCATTCTGCGTTGGCGAGGCTCAGACCGTGCTTGTTCTCCATAAACAGGTGAAGCTCACAGCGCACACCATGCGCACGGCAGCTTTTGGCAAATAAAATGCTGTTGTCCACGGGAACCGTTTCATCGGTAAAGGTCTGCCACAGAAAAGTCGGCGGTGTCTGCGCCGTAACGTGATTTTCCAAGCTGGCCCATGCAAGCTGCTCCGGTGTCGGATTTTCCCCAAACAGGCAGGTGAAGCTGTCTTTGTGGGCAAACTCGCCCGCTGTAATGACGGGGTAGCAGAGAATGACCGCATCGGGGCGGTTGTCAATTTCTGCGTTCGGATCGGCAGACAGACACACATCGGCATGGTGGACGGCCAGACTGCCGACCAAATGTGCGCCGGCAGAAAAACCGCAGCAGCATACGCGGGAGGGATCGATATGCAGTTCTGCCGCGTTTTTGCGCAGATACCGCACCGCGCGGGAAATATCCCGCAGCGGCTGCGTTTCAAGGGGCTTTAAGCGGAACATATTGGTCGTGTAAGTCAGGACAAAAGCTTGATACCCGGCATCGAAAAAACGCTTGGCGACCATTTCGCCCTCCGATGGACTGACCAGTGCATAGCCACCACCGGGAACGACAACAACAGCCGGTCGGGCAGTCTCATCCTCGTGCTGATATGGGATCAAATTCGGAACAAATGTACCTGCGCAGGGGTAAGAATACTCGCTTCCTTGATAGAGAGTAATCACTTTATTTATCCTCCTTGCGGATGCCCTGCAAAACGCGGTTCAGCTGCTTGATGCTCTCGGCATCTGCGCCTGCCTGCTTGAGCATACTCTCCACGGTCATGCGCTGCATGGCGCGCTCCATCATGGCAACCAACGCGGGATTGTCCTTGACGGCGGCGGCCACATCACCGCGGGCGGCAGCCGCCTTGTCGGTGATGGCTTTCAAAACGGGGCCCACCTTGGCATCCGCCATGGCCGCTGCCATATTGTCCTTGATGCTCCAGCAGGTTTCGTCCAGCTCGCCGTCAAACCAGTTGTTCACGACCTGACGGTTCGACATAGCGTAGGCAGGGTTTGGTTCGGCAGCTTTGTTGACCAGAATCACGCTGGAATACGCGCCTGCGCGGGCCTCGATGCGGTGCTTGCCGGTGATGGGCACATTGAAAACAAACACCTTGTCGCCTTTTTTCGTCTCAACCAGATGCCCGTCCTTGTACAGCGAAACCTCCGGCAGGTTGGAGTAAACCCGGACTTCGGTCACATCCTCGGTGCGGTCCACATAGCGGCTGCCGCAGGTATGTACAAAGGGCTGCTTGCTCCAGTAGGCCTTGTACAGGTAGAAGGCGTCCTTCTTGATTTTGCGGTCAAAGGTGACAAGCCCCTTCTGGTTTTCGCCGTTTTTGCCGCCCTCATCGCGCCCGTCGGCGGCAAAGTCGAACATATTCCAGACATGGGTCGCCCACAGCCACGGGCGTTCGGCAATCATTTTTGCCATGTGCTCGTGGTAGACGCACTGGTAGGTTTCGGTGTAGTCGCCCTTTTCGGGGTGGGCGCTCTGGTAAGCGGGGTTGGCGTCCGCGCCGTACTCCGAAAAACCGATGCAGCGGTCGGGATATTTGGCGTGGTAGGTATCAAAAAAGTCATCGTTCTGATCCAGTTCGCCCAGATACCAGCCAAAGTACAGATTGTAACTGTTCACATCGGGAATTTCCAGAATCGGGCTGGTGATTTCCAGCATAAAGACATTCGCCATCGTGGTCAGGCGGGTCGGGTCGAGCTTGTGCGCCAAATCATTGAGGGCGCGGTGGTTTTCCAGCAGCTCCTCATTGACAGCCGACGCGGCGGTGATCTCGTTGGACAGTCCCCAAACGGCAATGCAGGGGTGGTTGTAGTTCTGCACGATGAGTTCTTCCATCTGGGTCAGCGTGTTGGCGCGCCCGTTGTGCATGTGCATCGTAATGTAGGGGATTTCTGCCCAGATGACAAGACCCTTTTCATCGCACAGGTCGTAGAACGCCTGTGCGTGCTGGTAGTGAGCAAGGCGGATGGTGTTGGCGCCCATCTCCAGAATCAGCGCCATATCCTCTTCCATCATTTCGCGGGTGATGGCAACGCCCGCGCCCTTGCGGTCCTGATGGCGGGAGACACCGCGCAGGGGATAGGGGCGTCCGTTCAGGATAAAGCCCTTTTGCGGGTCAATTTCAAACTTGCGGCAGCCGAAGCGGGCCGATGCCTGCTCGCCGTTATCGAGGTAGGCGGTGACGGTGTACAGATGCGGGTCGTCCACACCGTCCCACAGGCGGGCGTGTTCGAGCGTGAACACGGCCTTGGCGGTGCCGTCCTTGACGGCACTGCTCGTCTGCTGGCCATCCAGTGTGAAGGTGACGCTTTCGGCACCCACCACAGCGGCCTCCACCGTCACTTCACAGCGGCGGGCGTCGAGGTCTGTGACAATCGGCGTGACCCTGACAGGCACCGCGCCGTTTTCAGCAAGGGCAAAATGAGCGGCGGGCACAACATACAGCGTTACATCGCGGTAAATGCCGCCGTAGAAGGTGAAATCGGCCTTCTGCGGGTAGACGGTATCATTGTCGCTGTTGTCCACATTCACGCGCAGCAGGTTGCTGCCGTTGCGCAGCGCATCGGTAATGTCCACGCAAAATGCAGAATAGCCGCCCTTGTGCTCAGCGAGCTTTTGCTCGTTCAGATAGACCTCGGCGGTCATGGCAACGGCGTCAAACTGCAAAACGGCGCGTCCGTTTTCCGGCAGGACGATGTCAGGCAGCACGGTGGTGTAGCTGCAGGTGCCGCGGTAGTAGTCATTGCCGCCGTCCTGCCCGTCCACGGCGTTCCAGGTGTGGGGCAGGGTGACAGGTTCGTCGTGTCCTTCTTTGGAAAAAATCCAGTTTTGGTTCAAAAGAATAGTTTTGTTCATAACATGACTCCTTATGTGTGGTTTTAACTTCAAAGAGCCGAAAGGGCTGCAAACCCTTTCGGCTTTGGGTAATGGGCTTACTGAAGCTGTTCTTTATAGAACTCAGACTGCGCAGCAGCCTTTCTCTCGGCAATGCGCTTCTGGACGTTGACCATCTCCTCCTTGGTCAGCGGGCAGCTGCGCATGGCAATCAGCGTAATGATCCAGCCGATGATAGGCAGACCAAACTTGAGAACCATACCCATCCAGAAGATAGCGGGGGTGCAAGGATCCGTGGGCTGGGGCATCGTGGCGGTGTAGCCCAGCAGCGCCACCGCGCCGGTGGCAATCACGGCGGCAAAAGAGGTGATGAGTTTATCGACCAGGCTGTAGGTGCCGGAGACAACGGCGGGAATATAACGCCCGCTGCGGTCGAGCTCAAAGTCAATGGCATCGGCCATGTACGAGGTGTTGGAGGTGGTGATGCACATATTGGAGCCGTTCTGCAGCAGAGACAGAATGACATAAATAATCATAGCGGGGCTGCCCATGACACCGATCTGTTTGGGGTCAATGACAATGAAGAACACGACCATAACAGCGGTGATGACCATGCTGATGCAGGTAAAATTGACAATGCCCTTTTTGCTGCCGTGCTTGCCGACATACTTGGCACCGAAAGCGGCGAAGAAGATGGACGGCACCATGCTGATAACCGTCAGAATCGTGCCAAGACCTATATTGCCGATGATAATGCCGCCGAGAATTGTGTTGATGATGGCCTGGCTGCCGACCTGCTGAGCCAGCTTGTCGGATGCGTTGGACGCAATGTAGCACTGCAGCGGCTTGTTGTGCTTGAGAACCTCAACAATATCGGCCATCTTCAGCGGTTCGGCTTTCTTGGTGCCGACAAAGTTTTCTGGTTTGTCGAAGGCGGAAACGCCGAGGCATACCAGCAGGGTGCCGATGGCGGCAACAATCAGGGTGATATTGCAGGCAGCGGTCAGAAATGCCTGATTATAGGTGCCGCCGCACTTGGGCAGCAGCACAACATTCAGCACCATCGACATAACCATCGGCACCAGATAGTTGAATACGGTCGTCCAGACGCCGAGGGTGGGGCGCTGGCGCGGGTCATTCGTCATAATGGCGGGAATCGTCTGCGCGGTCATGTTGCTGACAGTGTAGCCGATGATGTACAGGACGTACAGCAGGGCGAACACCGGCAGCCCCAGCCCCTTGGACGAAAAGCCGGTGAACATCGCGTAGAGGGCGGCGGCCTCAATCAGGTAGCCCGCGACCAGCAGCACACGCAGCTTGCCGAACTTGGTGTTGACGCGGTCATACACAAAGGCCAGCAGCGGGTCGGTGATGCCGTCCAGAATACGGGTGCAGGTCAGGATGATGCCAACCGCGGCGGTGGTAATGCCGTAGCCGATGCTGGCCGAATAGCTGGCCATTCCGATGAGCGAGTAGACGCTCATGCCGACCAGTGCGTTGCAGGCGTAGCAGATGATTTGCCATGTTTTGGCGCGGCGGTATTGTACGCCGTCAACTTCTGAAGCAGTGGGTTTCTTTTTGAACATTTTGTTTTCCTCCTAAAAATTCCGCAGTTGTTTTTCTCACTGACACCACTATACCAGAAGCAAAACGGAAGCAGGGGATAAAAATCAGCAGACGAGAAACAAAAATTCGCGCATTATTTCAAGCAACACGAAATATTGTCCTGCTTTGCTAAATAATACCCTCACGACTTGCGCTTGTTATGGTATGATACAGGTACAGAAGTCAGACTGTCGAAAAACGCTTGTAGGGGCGAGCATTGCTCGCCCGTGCCCGTTTGCCTTGCAAAAAGCTGTCCCGGAAAATGCGTTGCTGCGGTAAGTTGGCGGGCGACCAATGGTCGCCCCTACGCACGCAATAAGGCAAGAATGCAATTTATTGACGGTCTGAGAAGTTTCTTGATTTGCTTTAGACAGCACAGGTAAGGAGAAAATTATGCAGAAATTTGAAAAAGGTTTCTTTGTCGGCGCGGCCACTGCCGCCCATCAGGTCGAGGGCAACAACATTCATTCCGACTACTGGGCGCAGGAGCAGCTGCCGCACACCAGCTTTACCGAGCCGAGCGGCATTGCCTGCGACCATTATAATAAGTATGAGGAGGACATTAAACTGCTGGCCGATGCGGGCTTGAACGCCTACCGCTTCGCCATCGAGTGGGCGCGCATCGAGCCGGAGGAGGGCAAGTTCGACCCTGCCGAAATCGAGCATTACCGCAAGGTCATTGCCTGCTGCAAGGCGCACGGCGTGGAACCTGTTGCGACGCTGCTGCACTTCACCAGCCCCAAATGGCTGATTGCCAAGGGCGGCTGGGAGGTAGAATCCACGGTCGAATACTTCAAGCGCTATGTCAGCTATGTGATGGAGCAACTGGGCAGTGAACTTTCTTATGTCTGCACCATCAATGAGGCAAATATGGGCCTGCAGCTGGCGGCAATCTCCAAGCGGTTCCGCCTGATGGCAGAGCAGGCCGCCAAGGCTGCTGCCAGTGCAGGCAAATCCGCCGAAGGCAGCGTACAGGTGGGCATGAACTTTCAGAAGATGATGGAAAATATGAAGTACGCCGCCGCCGAAAACGCCGCCGTGTTCGGCACACCGCAGCCGAAAATTTTCGTCAGCGAGCGCACGCCGGAGGGCGATTTGTTGGTGATGCGCGCCCACGCTGCCGCGCGGGAGGCCATCAAGGCAATCTGCCCCGAGGTCAAGGTCGGTCTGACCCTCTCGCTGCATGACCTGCAGGCCCAGCCGGGCGGTGAAGCCTTTGCCGCCGCTGCGTGGGAGGAAGAGTTCACCCACTATCTTCCTTATATTAAGGAGGATGACTTCCTCGGCGTGCAGAACTACACACGCACGCTGTACGGTGCGCAGGGGCAACTGCCCGCCCCGCAGGGTGCCGAGCTGACCCAGATGGACTACGAGTTTTATCCGCAGGCGTTGGAAAACGTCATCCGCAAGGTGGCCGCCGACTTTAAGGGTGACTTGATCGTGACCGAAAACGGCATCGCCACCGCAGACGATACCCGCCGCGTGGCGTTTATCGAGGCCGCATTGGCTGGTGTGCAGAACTGCATCGCCGATGGTATCCCGGTCAAGGGATACTTCCACTGGAGCCTGATGGATAACTTTGAGTGGCAGAAGGGCTATGCTATGAACTTTGGCCTGATTGCCGTAAATCGCGAAACGATGGAGCGCACCCCGAAGCCCAGCCTTGCGACGCTGGGCGGATACGCCAACGCATAAAAATAGCAGTGGTTGTCTGTACGGCAACCACTTTTTTGTGGTATACTGGTATAAAAAGAGGGTGATTCGATGGATGTTTTTCAAAATATGGAGCTGTTTTCTGAGCTGATCCAGTGCGGCGGCAACATTTATACATGGTGCTATAATGCCGATGGCAGTCTGCTGCAGAGCAACTGCCCGGAGGCGGGGTTCCTCTCCGGCGCATTTGACTTATTCGGATGTAAGAAAAAAATGCTGGACTACGGCAGCCGGCACACAAAGCCCGTCACACTGGGCACGGCCATTGGCATGACATGGGCAGCTGCCTTTGAAAAGGACGGCAGTGCGCTGAAACGCGCCTGGGTCATCGGGCCGGTGTTTTATCAGGATGTTTCGCTGCGCGGGATCGAGCAGGGGCTGCAATACTATAACCGTCTGGAGACGAGCGTGGCATGGACCATGCAGCTGTACGAGGCGTTGAAAACCGTACCGGTGCTGCAATGCACAGTCTTGCACCGCTACGCTCTGATGATGCATTATTGTCTGACCGGTAACCATCTTGCGATCAGTGACATTAACAGCGAGGATTTGACGCAGGTACGCAATGCCGTGCAGCAGCCTGCCCATGATCGCCACAAGGTCTGGATGGCAGAGCAGGGACTTCTGCAGATGGTGCGCACCGGAGACTTGAACTACAAGCAGGCGCTTTCCGCCAGTATGGGCATCAGTGCGGGCGTGCCTGTGCGCAGCGATGACGCCCTTCGCCAGAGCAAGACAAGCATCATCGTGTTTACCTCGCTGGTATGCCGTGCCGCCATCGAGGGCGGGCTTTCGCCGGAGGAAGCCTACGCGCTGGGGGACAGCTACATCCAATCTGCCGAAAATGCAAAAACGATGGACGACCTCGATCCTCTGGCACTGATGATGTATGACGACTTTGTCCGGCGCGTGCATAAATGCCGCACAAACCCCAACCTCAGCCAGCAGGTGCAAAAGTGCGTGGACTACATTGAGATGAACCTCGATAAAAAAATACGCGCTGCAGATATTGCAGCGCTGGTGGGCTATACGGAATATTATCTGACCCACAAATTCAAGGAGGAAACGGGCTTGAGCGTGACAGATTACATCAAATTTGCCAAGATTGAGCGCGCCAAGGTTTTGCTGAAAAGCACCGATCAGACCGTGCAGGACATTGCCACTGCACTTTCTTTCAGCACACGCAACTATTTCAGCCGGATTTTTCAGGAGGTCACAGGCCAAACCCCGATGGAGTACCGCGAAAAGTAAATGCTTATCCAAAAAACCTCTGCCAGGCAAACATCAAGTCTGGCAGAGGTTTTTGTGTTTTATTCCTGCGTTAGTGCCCGCGCCATTTTGACCACGCGGGAGGCATTGATTTTTACCTGCTCCAGCGTCACTGCGCCGCTGTCGATCCCCTGCAGCAGATTGTCGTAATCGCCCTTGTTGCCGGGCATGAACAGGTCGCCGCCTGCTGCAGCTACATACTGCGCCTGCGTATCCCGGTGGGCAGAGCGCGCATCCCCGGTAATCGGTGAGACCCAGTCGGTCATGACGATGCCCTGATACCCAAACTCGGCGCGCAGAATATCCATGACAAGCCCGCGGCTTTCGGCGGTGTGGGTGCCGTTCAGCAGGTTGTAGGAGGTCATGACGGCCTTGGGCTGGGACTCCCGCACGCAGATGCCGAAGCCCTTTAAGTAAATTTCACGCATGGCGCGCTCGGAAACCATGCTGTTGTTGCGGGTGCGGTTGTACTCTTTATTGTTGGCGGCATAATGTTTGATGGTCGTGCCGCAGCCCTTATGAGCCTGCACACCGCGCGTCATGGCGGCGGCCATCTTGCCGGAGACGAGCGGATCCTCAGAGTAGTACTCAAAGTTGCGCCCGCAGCGGATTGAACGATGGATGTTCAGCGCCGGGGCAAGCCACAGATGCACGCCGAAGTGCTCCATCTCCTCGCCGACGATGCCGCCGCACCGCTGCACAAAATCTGTGTCAAAGCTCTGCGCCAGCGCGGTGCCGATGGGAATGGCCGTGCAGTATTGGGTCTTGATCTCGCAGCCGGCCTTCGGCTTGCCGTTGCCGCCCATCAGGCTCATCACCAGTTTCATCGGGCCGGACAGCATTTCCATAATGGAATCCGGCATCGAGGCATTGCCGACAGCGTGCTTGCCCTTGCCGTCCTCATAATACTCCTTCGCAAGGCGCAGACCGGCAGGGCCGTCGGCCATGATCAGCCAGGGAATGCCCTTGACAGTGCTGCAGCTCTCACCCGCCGCACCGCAGACATGGCGGCCTGCTGTGCCGATCATCGAAGCAAAGCCCTTTGCGTTCGGATCAAAATTGCCAATCAGAAGCAGGGCGGCGTCCTCCTTGGTCAGGGCGTCCACCTCGGGCAAAATTTCCTCGGTGCGGGCATAGTCTATCGTTTCACAGACAATCGAGGCCGGGTCGATTTCGATGACCGGCACACCCTCCGGGCGCTCCATCGCGGCGGCAGGGGCGGTAAGGTCGGTGAAATCCGTGCTGCCCAGCACATTTTTTGCCTGCAGGGTCGTGACGGTCTTGCCCAGATGCAGAACGGCGGCGGGGACGGTTTCGGCGCTGCTGACACCGACACGGACAAGGTGATCACCGGCCTCGAGAATATAGGAGGCAGTTTCGGCATCATAAGCTGCCATCTCCGGCAAGGTAAAGGAGCAGGTGACAGTTTCTGCTTCTCCCGGGGCAAGTGTGCGGGTCTTGGCAAAGGCGCAAAGCTCCTGCCGGGGCACATCGAGCTTACCGGCAGGCTTGCTCAGGTAGACCTGTACGACCTGCCGCCCCGCCATAGTGCCGGTGTTTTCCACGGTGATACGCACAGTGACCTGCGCACCGTTCGCCTCTACCCCGGCAGTCCCAAGGCGGAACTTTGTGTAGGAAAGCCCGTATCCAAAGGGGAACAGAGCTTTTTTGCAGAAGGTATCAAAATAGCGGTAGCCCACATAGATGCCCTCGCGGTAGCGGGTTTCGTTCATGTCCTCAAAGTCGGGCATTTCGGGGTATTCCTCAAAGGCGGCCCAGGTGGTCGTCAGCTTGCCGGAGGGATTGGCCTTGCCCAGCAGAATATCCGCCAGCGCACAGCCGGTCTCGACACCGAGCTGGGACAGCAGCAGAATGTTGCGCACGCTCATAACGGGGGAGAGATCCACCACGCCGCCGACATTCAGCACCAGCATAAAGCGGGTGAACTTTTTGTCCAGCGCCAGAATATCCCGCACCTCGGAATCGGTCAGGCGGATGTCGCCCTTGAGCGGCGTGCGGTCGTTGCCCTCACCGGAAATGCGGGAAACAACGTAAATTGCTGCATCGCCCTCAGCGTTGAGCGGCAGGTCGTATTCAGGCTCAGGCATGACCTTGCCCATGCCGTAGAGGATAAAGTTCTGCTTGGCGGCTTTGGCGTCCTTTTTCAGCTGCTTCAAAAAGGCTTTGTGGGCCTTTTCCCGCGCCTGCTCGTAGCCGGTGTGCCACTCCATCCCGGTCAGGGTAAAGCCTGCCTGCTGCAGTCCTTCCTCAATGGTTACGATGTAGCGTGAATTTACCTCACCGGAGCCGGTGCCGCCCCGGATCGTGCGGCGCACGCCGCTGCCATAGGCGGCAAGGGTGCAGGGCTTTTCCAGCGGGAAGCTGCCGTCCTTTTTCAGCAGCACGGTGCAGCCCGCCAAATCTTTGCGCAGCGCTTCGATGTGGCGCAGCTCATAATCGGCCATTGCAGTGGTATTTTTCATGGAAAACATCCTCCTTTTTCATTAGTATACAAGAAATATCCTCAGGCAGGGGAGGGAACATTTCGTGTTTTGAGATAATAATTAGGGCAATACCGCATAATTCTAAGTGCCGATACGGCGAGCGAGGTGCGGCAGATGCTAAGCCAAAATGCTCGATAATACACAAAGTATTATCGAGCATTTTGGCTTAGCATCTGCCGCAGCCGCCGGAGCGGTGCTTGAGCCGTCAGGCGGGAATTGTGCGGGATTGCCTTAGGAAAGCTTACGCATTTGTCAGTACCTTGATGCCGCCTTCGACAAAAGTCGCAATCGTGTCCAGCTGTGCTTCTGGCAGCTCCGGTGCGGAGGCTTGCAGCCCTACAATGCCGTTGAAGATGAAAACCAGCACCGCACCGATGTTTTCGTACTGTGTACTGTCAATGCCATCCTGCTTTACCTTTTCAAGAATGGCGTTGCGAAGATGGGCGGTGAACTGTGCCATGGCCGGTGCAGAAAAAAGCTCGGTACATAGTTGGCTTTTGCTCAGCAGGGTGTATATTTCCTTGACGAAGGCGCTCGGGCTGCTCAGCGGACCCTGTGCAATGTTGAGTTGGCTGATGACCTCGACAACAGTCTCCTGCTCCAACTGGTCAACCAAGTCATAGACCGTCTCATAGTGTGCATAAAAGGTAGTCTTGTTGATCTCGGCTCGCTCGGCAATTTCTCGCACGGTGATTTTTTCCAGCGGCTTTTCCTTGATAAGCTCGTAAAACGCGCTGCGGATGGCACGTTTCGTTTTCTTGATGCGTAAATCCATGGCTGATCCTCCGTCAATTTTGCTGCAAGGCAGCGCTTATCCAACGTATTTGGTGCAAAGGGTTGGATAAGCATCTTTTTCCAAAAAAGTTGCTGATTGTAAAGGCAATCCGATAATGGTAGTATAACACCAACGGGACGGATATGCAACTGTAGTTGGATATCTCCTTGGGAGTTAAATGATTCTATTACGGAGGGCAGTTTTATGAAAACCTTGTATCTTGTCACAGGCGCAGCCGGTTACATTGGCGGCGAGGTTTGCCGCCAACTTGTTGAGCGCGGTTTACACGGCAGAGCGTTGGTTCTGCCGGGCAATAAAACCGCCCAGTATATCCCCAGGGAAATCGGGCAGTGTGAGGGCGATTTGTGTGATACAGCCTCGCTGGAGCGCTTTTTCAGCGTTGCGCCGGACACTGAAACCATCGTGCTGCACTGCGCCAGTATGGTAGCACTCGGTAATGAGCGCCGTGAGCTGGTCATGAAAGTCAACGTGCAGGGCACACAGAACATCATCGACCAGTGTTTCGCCCGCCTGGAATACAAAAAGCTCGTCTATGTGGGCAGCACGGGAGCCATTCAGGAACTGCCGCATGGTCAGCGGATGAAAGAGTCGGAATGCTTTGTGCCCGAGGAAAGCTTTGGCGTTTACGGCCAGAGCAAGGCAATGGCCAGCCAGCTTGTGCTGGATGCTGCAAAGGCCGGGCTGAATGCCTGTATCGTCATGCCCAGCGGCATTCTTGGCCCCGGCGATGCCGCCTGCGGCTCTGTTCCCAGTGGTCTGTTGATGCAGATGCGCGGCGAAGTCTCGGTGGGGCTGAAAGGCACATTTAACCTCTGCGATGTGCGCGACCTTGCCAACGGGCTGTTTCTGGCGGTGGAAAAGGGGAAAGCGGGCGAATCCTACATTCTCGCCAACGAAATTGTGACATACCCGGAATTTGCCGCACTGACCGCACAGGAGGGACACTGCAAAAAGCCGCCGTTCTATCTGCCGAAGGGCATTGCTAACCTGGCGGCGGACATTCTGGAAAGACAGGCCAACAGCGACTGAAAGCTGTGCCGGAATATCTTTGGAGAGTTGCAGAATACATCGGGCAAGCCGGAAAGTGGCAGGGGACTGCTACCGAGTTGCTATCTGCAGCTGGTGTTGATGGCTTTCCGAAAGAGTATCATCTGCACACGCTGCGGCATTATTACCGGCAGCGAGCCATGAACGCAGGCTGGCAGGAAACAGGTTATCTGATACTCAAAGTGGATTCTCCCAATGGGTATAAACCAGTTTTCACCAGTGAGGAAGTCCGCCATGCAAGAAGTGCTGTAAATCAGTTGCGAAACAAGAAAATTCAACAGGGGCAGTACACAGACGCCACCGATGATATGCTGTTGAAACTAGCCGATGTGCCCACTTTCAGAAGAATGTAAATCTACACAAAATCCATGAAGTGAATCACGTAGAAAAAGACCGCAACAATTGTTGCAGTCTTTTTGGTGAAACATCGGGATCTGCCGTTTGGCCTATGCCTTTTCCTCAGATCACATCCAATTCAAGCGTTTTGGGCAGCAGACCTTTTGCTTTCACCGTGACCTTAATCTTTCCGGGGGTATCGCTGCCGCGGACCACGGCCAATGCCTTGCCGTAGTAGGTCGTGTGGGTATCGGAGAAAAAGTTTTCCCCCATGTTAGGACGTGCAGAGCCAAGGGCCAGCAGCGTCCCGGCACCGTCAACCTCCACCGTGACTGCAGTATCCTCAGAAGATTTGGTGATGCCATCCGCCCCCGTCAGGTCAATGCTGATGTAGGCCAAATCCTGCGTTTTTGCCTGCAAGGTGCTCCGGTCGGTCACCACACGCAGTTCGGCAGGTCCTACCGCTGTCTTTATGGAAGTCCGGCTCTGTTCTTTTCCCTCGCCATCGTAGCTGATTGCGGTGATGGTACCGGGCTCATAGACAACGCGTTTAAAGACGGCCTTGTATTCCTTCGTCTTTTTTCTGCCATAGGAATGCCCGTTGACAATGAGCCCCGCCGTTTCGCCGTCAGAGTAGACTGTGACCTTGGTTTTTTTGCCTTCACAGCCGGCCCAGGACCAGCTTGCCACTGCGTCTGTGTCACGCCACATGGATTCGGAGCCGGTTTCCCCTGCGTGGGTATACGGTTCTACGCCGATGCCGGGGGTATGGTCCAGCCCCCAGATCAGTCGGTTCCACTGTACCTCGGGGCGAATCTTTCCGCAAATGTCGATCACGCCGCAGCCGGCGGAGATGATGGGCGCGTCCTGACCGGGATTTTTGAAACTTTTGTAACGGACGGTACCGATGCCCGCCTCTCCCAGATAATCCCAGCCCGTCCACATAAAGTCGCCGATCACATAGGGAAATTTTTTCACCAGTTGCCAGTTATGATACAGGTTCTTGGGCAGGGTCTCGGACCCGACAATGACGCGGTCGGGATGGAGCGTACCGTCCTTCTCGTATCGGGACGCGGCGTAGTTGTAACCGCCAATATCCAGATAAGAGAAACTCATCTTTGTGGCATCGTCCGCGGCAGGTTTGGCGGCCATTTTTTCAATCATACCCCCGGCCAGGTTCATCAGCATGTTGAAGAAGGCGCTGGTGGGAACGTTGTCCATCGTCTGACTGCCGTTTTGATTCTCTTTCCCATTCTTTTTGTTGCCGTATATGCCGCCGCCCTTGGCCGACATACTGCACAGCATCAGGTTGACCCCCATCGTCACTGCTTTGTCCGGGTCCAGCTTTCGTGCCAGGACCGCTAATTTTTTACAGTACTCCTGTCCTTCGGGTATAGCCAGTTCGGAGATTTCATTTCCGATAGAGTTCATGACCACACTGGGATGATTGTAGTTTTTGATGACCATAGCTGTGAGATCCTGCTGCCACCATGCGCGGAAATCCCGGTCCGCATAGTCGTAGGGGTTTTTATGTACCAGCCAGTTGTCGCAGAATTCATCCATGACATACAGACCCAGCCGGTCACAGGCATCCAACAGCGCCTTGGAGGCAGGGTTGTGGGCGGAACGTATCGCGTTGAAGCCAGCCTCCTTGAGCAGACGGACACGGCGGAACTCGGCATCCTCAAAAGAGCATGCGCCCAGAATACCATTGTCGTGGTGGACGCAGGCGCCACGGAGCAGCGTTTTCTTGCCGTTTACAAAAAATCCTCTGGTGCTCCAGCTAAGGGTACGGAATCCAAACCAGGCGTCCGCCTCATCCACCATCTCACCATTTTTCAGCAGTTCCGCTCTGCATCGGTACAGTTCGGGATGTTCCGCGTCCCAAAGCCGTGGCTGGGAAACGGGAATGTCTGCCGACGCAGTGCCTTCCTTGACCGCAGCTTCGGCCTGCGCTACCACCTTTTCACCATCCAGAATAGAGACCCTGACCGTATCACCGCCGGTGACAGAAACCTTCACATGGGCCGCATCGTTTCCGGAGGTGGAGACGAGCAGTCCATCCGGGCGGATATGACTCTTATCCCCCAGGAAGAGGTTTACGCTGCGATAAATTCCGCTGCCGGAATACCAACGGGAATTGGGTACCGACGAGTTGTCCGCGATCACTTTGATTTCATTTTCTTCGCCATACTTCAGTTGTGGGTCCAGCACCACAAAGAAGTTGGTATACCCGTACCGCTGTTCAGCAACAAGCGCATCGTTCACGAACACCTGTGCGTTTTGATAAACTGCCTCAAATTCCAGCACGGCGGACTGTGTCCGCCACGTTTCAGGCACAAAAATCCGTTTGACGTAGACATAGGTCCCGCCGGGAAAGTATCCGCACGCTCCCGCTGTTGCCGCATCCTTCGAGCGTTTCTCGTACAGCATGGCATCGTGGGGAAGCGTGACCGGCTGCATAGACGGTTCCTTTCCCACGGCGCCAAATAGCCAACCTCGGTTAAAATCTTTCTTTTTCACTTTCCTGCTCTCCTTAAATATGCGCGAACGCTTCGCTGTTTGTGCAATATACGATATCGCTTCGGCCTGCGATCGATTCAAAAAGCCGTTCCAAAGCATACCAACTGGCGTTTCCCTTGTCGTAGTCCATTTCATAACTGTGCGCCCACAGGAACAACAGCAGATCCTTTTCTCCGGGTTCCTCACATTTGAAACGCTCCACCAGCTTTGCGGCATCTTTCAGAATCAGCGAGGAGGAAGGCCGAAAGTTCATCGGATCCTCCGGGAACGCAAAGCCGCCGGAGGGAAAGACCACTCTGGCATATTGATACCCCTGCGCCTTCAGATACGCCCGGGCAGCCGGCGAGGTTGAACCCTGCGCATAGGCGTGCCCCACGACCGTGGTGCCGAAGATTTTTTCCAGCGCGGTCTTGTCCGCATCCACCGATGCGCGCATTTCATCCTCGCTGACAGCCCCCAGCGGTTCATGCCGGAAACCATGGGTGGCAATCTCCATTCCTTCATAGACCTGGCACACCTCGTCCTGTGGGATTCGGTTGTGCTGCACATAGGAAAATGGCCACTTGTGCTTTACGCCTTCGGGGCAATCCTGAAAAGAGAAGGTTCCAAGCCCCTTCACCTCGCCGCGGGTGCCAAACAGACCGGCATTGAGGTTGAAGGTTCCTTTGAGCCCGTATTGCCTCATGAGGCGGATCACCCGTTTGTCCTGTTCCAGTCCATCATCAAAGCTGAGCGTGAAATACTTTTTTCCCATGCCTACGCCTCCCCCGTCAGCTTTTGCAAATCATACGCCTGCGCCATCAGCATTCCTCCGGCCTGATTCGGGTGCAGGTGATCCCCCTGGTGATAACGTTCGTCGGTGAACGAAGGATTCTTCGGATCGCGCAGCAGTGCATCCGCATCAACCATATAATCGAACAGCGCGCTATCTCGGATCCATTCATTGATGCTGACTCTCAGCGCCTCCATCTCCGGGGTGTACCCTTTTTTCACAAAACCGCTGCGGGGCGGAAGCGTCTGGGCAATCACCCGGACACCGGCCTTATGAAGCCGATCCACAATATCGGTTACGGCCGAAGCATATTGTTCCAGCGAGATGACCGCCCCTGTCTTTTGGGAATAGTAGGCCACATCATTGACCCCCAACGCCAAAATCACGCCGCAGAGTTCTGAAAAATGGAGTACATCACGCTCAAAGCGAGACACTCCTTTTTCCCCGTAGGAAGCTCCCATCAGGCCCGGGATATCATAAAGCAGACAATTCCCGCTGATTCCGGCGTTCATCAGTGCGTAGTCACCGCCATACGCATCGAACAGACGCCTTTGCAACGGTTTTACCCAGCGGTTCATAGCCGTTATACTGTCCCCGAACGCCACGATGATTTTGGAAGGCTGACCGGTAAACACCTCGATCTGATCCATCCCGGGAATCGCTTCATAAAGGCCGTACTGTTCCATATACTTTTCCCGCCGGGGTGGGGGCAGTTCCTTGTCCGTCGTATGATTTCCCGGGTAGCTTACCGCATTTTCCTCGATCATATTGCTGTCCATGACCTTGGATGCATAGTAGAGTCTGATTTCCAGCTCTTCCCCCATCGTCACCGGGAGCGTCAACGCATCCGAATAGCAGCATTCCCCCGCGGGAACCGTGAAAACACAGCTGCCGTCCCGCGTGACGGTATGCATCTCTCCCTGTGCCCACACGGTCAGTCCCCCAATGGTGTAGGGTTTCTTTCCATAGTGGTTGGAGAAGCGAACCCGAAGTTTCTCGCCCGAAACATGGGATATCACAGAATACACCACTGTTTTTTTCTTGCCTGCCAAAAAGCCCATCGCGAAGGCAGGGGCCGCAGCTTGATGCCAGATTGGTGTCCAGTCCATTGTTATCCTCCTTTATGCCAACGTAATACTCAAGATGTCAAGCGTTCCCTTTCCCTTATACCGGAAATACAGCGGGCAGGAATCAAGGGGGCGCCCACTCTCCAACGCCAGACGTCTGGCGTCGAATTTTGCTCCGGCGGTTGTCCAGTCGGCCGTCCCGGCAATGGGAATGGATGCTATGACAGGGTCTTTTTCCCCAGATAAGAGTTCCAGCACGCCGCCTGCGCCGCGAACCGTTACAGCAATGTGGGTGCTTTCAGTCAGATCAAAATATCGGAAGCCGGCAATACTGCCATTCTTCATTTTGGAAATATACGCCTTTGGTGCCGCGCTCTCTGTCTCTATGGTCACTTCCCGTTCCGCAGGCTCCGGTGGCTCGTAGTCCGGACCATCCTGGGTGATCTCGGGTCCGCCCATCGGGTTGCGCAGACCAAACATTCCGGCATGGTGCAGGACGCAGGCAATGTAGGCCGGATAGGTCCCGGTTCCCTTCAAAGGACCGCCATTCAATCCGCAGCTTGTGGATTCCACCATGCGGATGGTCCCGTCCTCACGGATCTCAATGGGCTCAGCTACCGCCTGCCGGTTTCGTTTGGCGCCATTGGTCGTTCGGTGATCAAATATATACCATTGCCCGTGGACGCATACCATACCGCCGTGGCTGTTTCCCATCGGATATGCCGCATTCATGAGCTTTCTGCCCTCCAGACCGATATCACTTGAGGAATGGATCGGTCCCTTGTGGATAAATCCCTTGTCGGGGAACAGGCTCATCGCGTAATTGAGACCGGTGATGTCCGTGGCCGGATAGACCAGATAATACCACTCACCGATGTGACGGATAGAGGGTCCTTCCCAATAGTTCGGCTTCTTGGGATCAAAATCCGCCGGCATGATGATGGTGGGTTCGCTGATGATGGTCAGCATATCAGAGCTGAGTTCCATCACAAACAGTCCCTTGATCTCGTGGCCGAATTGTCCGTTGGATTTCTGCCCGCTGCCCACGTAGAGAAACACCCGCCCGTCATCATCCACCAGAACGGCTGGGTCAAACATAAACCAATCCTCCGGCTTTGAGCCGTAGACTCGCCCGTCCGGGAAGTGAACATCGCCCAGATATTGATATTTTCCCGCAGGTTTGTCACACACAGCGACCGATGTGATCGACGTATTGGCCACCGAATAGTAAAGGTAGTACCGTCCGTCTGTGCCGCGCACCACATCCGGTGCATAGTAGGACAGGTTCTCTTTATTCCACGGCGTATCTTGCTTTTTGAAGATTACGCCTTCATACCGCCAGTCGGAAAGATCCTCTACCGGGGTCGACCAGCATACATAATCGCCCTCACAGTATTCCTTGGCACCAAAGAGATCATGGCTCCCATAAATGTACAGCCGCTGACCAAACACCCTCGGTTCAGCATCGGGGATGTATTCCCAACTGGGAAGATAGGGGTTATAACATTGCCGTTTCACAGATATTTCCTCCTTCAAAAACACTCAATTCTATGTTATACTATACTCAATTCCATGCTATACTGCCGTAAAAAGGGGGGATGCTCGCATGGAACACCTGTTTTTTGACAGCATTGATGAAATGCGGAACCAGACCGGCAGCCATGGTCCGAACTATCTTCGCAACCATACGGCCGAACGGGACTATTTTTCTCCGTTGTCCATTGTAACCAGCATCCAGAAACCTCAGGAGTATCTGTTTTCCAACTATATGGATGCATGGTCCTTTTGCGTTCACACCCCGAACAAACACGAATTCTTTCATGAGACCTACATGCACAAGCATAATTTTTTTGAGCTGATGTATGTGCAGCGGGGCAACGTCCGGGTGATGATCGAGGGGGCCGAGACCACCTATACGCAGGGGAACCTTTGTCTCCTCAATCGAAACACCATGCATCGCGAAACAGATATGTCGAATGCGGATATCGTTTACATCGGCATCGATGCCTCTCTGCTGACACAGTGGCCCAAATCATTTCCGCCGCCGTTTCAGTACAAAAGCATTCTCAATCAGTTTTTCAGCGACAATCTGTCGGAACGTGCCGACTATAAAAAGGACTACCTGGACTTTACCCTTTTAGGCGAAGATACGATCCCGCAGCTCACTCAGGAATTGATCCGCGCCTTTACGGTCAAGCGGATCGGATACCAGTTTGACGTTTATTCCTCTCTGCTCCGGCTGTTTGCCGCCTTGGAGAATCCTGACATATACAAAGCAACACACATTTCGCTGAGGAACAGTCAAGAACTGCTGACGGCGGAACAGGTCAAGAAACTGATTGAAACTCACCACGGGGCTATCCAGCGGACCAATCTGGCGGAGGCACTTAACTACTCCTGCGAGCATATATCCCGCATCATCAAGACAAACACCGGATACACTCTGAAAGCGTACTGTCAAAAGGTACAGATGGCCGAGGCGGCGCGGCTTCTGAGAACCACAGAGCTGCCGGTCTGCCAGATCGCGGCATCCATGGGCTATGAAAACAGAACGCAATTCTACAAAGTGTTTCGGCGTGAGTACGGCCTCACCCCCTTGGAATACCGCCGCCATATTGCGGAGGAATGATCCTTACCCGGCATTACGGCGATCCAGGCATTCCCGGATTTTTCGGCGCTCATCGTCCTTGATCGGGTATGTCCGCAGGATCAAAGCCGACAATGCACCGAGGATGGCAGGAACAAGACCCATGATAACGATAAACCAATTGAGCATGGTCGGAATCTGCGACAGTTCCCCCATGTATTCGGAGGTGACGGGATCCACGTTGTAGCCGATTGACATGAGCACAGCGCCAATAATTGCAGCCGAAAGCGCTGCCTGGGCTTTGACAATGAAACCGCCGGCAACCATTGTCAAGGCGGAACGATCCTTGCCGGTTTTATAAATGTTGTAGTCCATAATCTCCATTTCCACCATGGATTGCGGGACAAAGTCAGTTCCCACCCCCACTGCCATGATGAACAGGGTAACGAAGAACAGCGCAGGAACATTCGTAAGCAGACCCGCCATCTGGGTAATAAACAGGACCGCCCCGCCGACAGACTGCACAACCAGAAGGAAACAAGTCATTTTGATTGGGTTGTTCTTAAAGAGTTTCAAGAGCGGACGACCAATAACTGCACCAACCAGGAGCGGTATGAGCATCATCATGGAAGAAATGCCGTTGAGGACACCATACTGCTCCATGTTTGTGACGCCGGTGGTCAAATCCGTGCAGAATCCCCATTTTATGTAATACGCAGGCGTGGCAAAAATAAGGGACCAGATAAAACCAGAAAAGATGCATTTCAAATAGTAGATCACCATCGGCTTGTTTTCTTTGAACAGAAGAAAGAAGTCCTTGAACTTTACCGGCTCTGCCTTTTCTTCCTGCACACAGTGCTTTTCCTTGACAAGGAACCAGCCAATAAGGGAGAGCACCATCGCTGCACCAACAATACCGGTGATCAGGATGGCAAACGAGTCGTGATAGTTGCCCACGTGTTCGTTGACCGCAACCAGCACAGCTGTAAAGGCGGACGTAACGACGCCCAGGATCATGGTCCAAACCCGCGGTCCGATAACCAGCTTGGAACGTTCGTTGGGATCATTGGTCATCGTTCGGAACAAAAGATTATCCTTATAAAAGGATGTTCCCACATCAAACAAAAAGTAGAAAACGATAACCCACACAACAACCAGTACGGGCTTGGACGCCAACTCGGACGGGAACGAGTAGAGACATACACAGCCAATGCCGGTCAGCAGTATGCTGAGGAGAAAAAAGGGTTTGTACTTTCCGATTTTGGTCCGTTTCCCGCGATCCATCAAAAATCCCTGAATGGGATCATCCACGGCATCAAAGATTCGCGCAAACAGAAGAAGCGATGTGGCCAAGGTCGCCCCCATAGCGCCCAGCCCGGCGTAGTCGGTCATATACTGCATAAACATACTGGACATAAACACGGTACACAGACCATTTACAGTAGACAGCGCCGTTGCGCCGAAACAGTCTCGCAGCGTAATTGCGTCCGGATTTTTCACACGGACAGACTTGAGCATCATTATCCTCCTTATCATTTCATCAGTTATTCTCAACAAACAAAGCCAGAATTCGTGCAATTCCAACAATTCAATGATAGATTATTCCTTTGTATTCCACAATGACAAAAGGTCGCCCTTTTTCAATTTATTGTATCATTTTGTTTCTTTGCACCGAAGCGAGAAAGAATGATCACATTTTGTTACAACGCGGTATGTGCCTTTCACAAAAATGGTCCACTGCACCGTTTTTGCCCGCCGGTACACAGGGCAGCGAGGCCTTACGGGTTATGCGTATTGTATGACACCGCCGCACGTGTATCAAAAATTTGCAATCTTCGCATAGAAGATGTCCGATTTGAGAACCCGCCACACATTCGCATAATGGGGAAAGGAATGAAAGTGCGTGCAGTTCCCATTTTGCCGGCAACTGCAAAAAACGAAAAAACCGCAGCCAATGGAAAATTGGCTGCGGGGAAATGGAAAACATTCTGAAAACAGCAGGAAAAAGTTGAAAATTCCGCTGAAAAACTGCAAAACAGGGCGGCAGGGGCAGGAAAACGCACACCAAGCCGCCCAACAAAAAAGTCCAACCGACTTAAAATGGTTGGACATCTCTATAAAACGCACCTTGAAAATCGGTCATCGACTTCGCTGGTTTTGTGCGATACAACAAAGAAAAGAGCCTGTGACATTCTTTATGTCACAGGCTCTTGGTGCGCCCGAAGGGATTCGAACCCCCGGCATCTGGCGTCGGAGAACTACGACAGGACGGTATAGACTGGCGTTGAAACGTAAATTTTGTTGGTTCTGCACAGTTGAGCCCGAAACAAGAAAAAGCCCCTTGTTGGTTGTCACAACAGGCTTTTTTGGCATTTTGCGGTGCGGCTGCACAGTAGTGGTCAAATGGTGGTCAACATTTGGAAAATGATAAAACATAATTTTTGCTGTTGCCTTCTTGTGTGATTTTATTAGAGGGCGTTAATTAACCTGCTGTATAGGCTATATCCATCTATAATAACAAGATGGGAAATTATATTGACATTATTGAGCTAATATGTTTCAAAATTTCGCATAGTGTCGTGAATCCGCTTTCGGACTCATTTGCACTATCGGCATTAGATGGATTTCCGCCCCGAATCATTCCGATTGCCTCGAAGCGAGTATTTAAAACCACACCACCACTTGAACCATGCGTTATCCGTTTATCTACCGTAAAAAAGGGAGCGTCGAATTTTGTCTTTTTTGAGTAACCTTTGCAAAAAGAACTTGAGCGGTGCTATGAGTTGACATATATGCTGGATCACTGGCAGATTGGGGATGAGGTCACGCTGGCAGGACCTTTGGGCGAATTTGTCTATCTGCCTGTGCGCGACGGAAAGACCGTCATTGTTTTTCCTTCTGCTCGCATTGCGAGTATCTGTGGTTCTAATTCTTTGATTTTGGTATATTTTCTGGACATAACAAAACCTCCTCGTGTAGTTCTATTATCCTACACGGGGAGGTCTTTTGTCTATTGTCTACTTTTTACGGACCGGTTCATCTTTTACCGCCCCATAAAATCTGTGCAAAACAAAAAGAGCCCCCCATAAGGTACTGCTCTTGTGTCTGTGTGACAAAAGAGATACCCTACTTTTTGTCTTTTTCGGCGGTTTCTGCGCTGACTTCAATCAGGTCGATAACAGCCTGATTGAGCTGTGCGGCATTCTGCGAGGTGATGACCGGTGTCCCGGTTTCGGATTCCAACGCCTGCCGCGCAACCTGCGCGACCTTGCCGCCGCGCTTGGCAACGTTGACGCTCTCGGAGAAGCCCTCCGGCTTTTCGGCGGCGGAAATATCCCTTTGTGGAGGTTTCTGCCAGCATCGTCAGGATGATTTCCGTGGTGCTCATGTTATCGCGGAGATTTTCCTTTTTAAGGCCCTTTAAGTTTTTGTACTGCCGCGTGGTCATTCCTGACCATGCTTTTGTGATTTCATCTGTCAGGATGGCATATTCCCGGCCCTGCTCCACACCGCGCACCTCCCACTCGGCGGTCAACTCATTGTGGACGCAGATAGACAGCAGCCGCTGATGAATCCAATCGGTGCTGTAGCCTTTCTTCTGGTAAGTTTCCAGTGCACGGTCAATCGTCAGTTCGGGGTCTATCGTTTCTTCAATGCGCTCCCGTCCGACTTGTGCCAGCCAGAGCTTGAACTGCTCCGCCTTGGGGGAGGGGATGGACTGAACCACGCGGAAAAGCTGCTCGGTGATGGCAACATCGGTTTTGTAGCGTTTTCCGTCCTTGGGGGACTTCAATTTCAGTTGCTGACAATTTGTCAGCAACTGATCTGCTCCCTCCGCTTTAAACCGCTGTTTCAGCTTACGGGGACGATTGCTGCTGCCCGGTTTCCATCCAAAACCCATGATGAAACTGCCACGACTGAGCGCATCTGCGCAAACGCAAAGGAAGCGCACCGCCTGTGTGAGGGCCGAATGATGTGCCGGGAGTGGTATTGACCTACAAATAGACTGCGGAGGGCGCCGCCGGGTCCTCCTCTTTTTTGCTGTCGCCACCTATGCGTGCCGTATAACAAGCCAAACGTCAAACGGGATGCAACGAACATGATCCAATAAGACCACCCGCAGAAGATGGTTCTGGTTGGCTTCCTGCTCGTGTTCCAGACTCCACCGCCAGCTTTACTAACCGCTGTTCGATTGGGATATCTTTGACCTTGTCAGTGTACAGTCTCAAAAACATCCCGTCAATTTCCTAGTTTCTGGCTTTCAGCCGCTGCTGCCCCTTTCGTTGAATTGGGTTTGATCTTACCTATGCGGTGACAACGATAAAAGGAGGCCCCTTGGTCGGGACCTCCTTTTTGTATGCTTTTTCTTTTCAGGGGGGGGCGGATCAATTCGGCAGGTGCCATTTCCAATCCAAAATCTCCGGCAGGTCCTGGCCGATCTCGTGGATGTACTGCTTGTGCTCCACCAGCTTGTCGTTCATCTGCTGGATCAGGTAAGCGCCGCGGTTGCCGAGCTGCGGCAGGTGCTGGATGGCGTCCTTGACCAAGTGGAAGCGATCGATCTCGTTCTGCACACGCATGTCGAACGGCGTCGTGATGGTACCCTCCTCCTGGTAGCCGTGGACGCTGAGGTTGCGGTTGGTGCGCTCGTAGGTCAGCTCGTGCACCAGCGTCGGGTAGCCGTGGAAGTTGAAGATGATCGGCTTGTCTTTGGTGAACAGCGCATCGTAGTCGGCGTCGGTCAGGCCGTGGGGGTGCTTGGTGCTGGGCTCCAGCTTCATCAGGTCCACCACGTTGACCACGCGGACTTTCAGCTCCGGCAGGTTGTCCCGTAGGATGGTCACCGCGGCCAGCGTCTCCAGCGTGGGGGTGTCGCCGCAGCAGGCCATGACAATGTCCGGCTCGGCATTCTGGTCGCTGGAAGCCCAGCCCCAGATGCCCACGCCCTGGGTGCAGTGCTTGACGGCCTGTTCCATCGTCAGCCACTGGGGGCGCGGGTGCTTGGAAGTGACCAGCACGTTGACATAGTTGCGGCTGCGGATGCAGTGGTCAAAGCAGGAGAGCAGGCAGTTGGTATCCGGCGGCAGGTAGAGGCGCACGACGTCGGCCTTCTTGTTGGCGATGTGGTCCAAAAAGCCGGGATCTTGGTGGGTGTAGCCGTTGTGGTCCTGCTGCCATACGTTGGAGGAGAGGATCAGGTTCAGGCTGGCGATGCTCTGCCGCCAGGGCAGCTGGTTGCAGACCTTGAGCCACTTGGCGTGCTGTGCGACCATGCTGTCCACCACGCGGATAAAGCTCTCGTAGCTGGCAAAGAAGCCGTGACGGCCGGTCAGCAGATAGCCTTCTAGCCAGCCCTCACACAAATGCTCGGACAGCATGCTGTCCATGATGCGGCCGTTGCTCGCAAGGAATTCATCGCCCTCGATTTTGGTGGAGTTCCAGTCGCGGTTTTCGGCCTCAAAGCATTTGTACAGCCGGTTGGACATCGTCTCGTCGGGTCCGAAGATGCGGAAGTTCTTCGCGTCGGCGTTGAGCTTGAAGACGTCGCGAATGTAGCCGCCGAGCTCGATCATGTCCTGCTTTTCGACACTGCCGGGGAAGGGGATGTCCACGGCATAGTCGCGGAAATCCGGGGTGCGCAGGTCCCGCAGCAGCTTGCCGCCGTTGGCGTGGGGATTGGCCGCGATGCGCCGGTCGCCGGTGGGGGCCAGTTCCTGCAGTTCGGGGATTAGCGTACCGTTCTCGTCAAACAGTTCCTCGGGGTGGTAGCTGCGCAGCCATTCTTCGAGCTGGGCCAGGTGATCTTCCTGATTCGGGGTGCCGACGGTCAGATCGATCGGCACCTGGTGGGCGCGGAACGTCCCCTCGATCGGCTTGCCGTCGACGACTTTCGGCCCAGTCCAGCCCTTGGGGGTGCGCAGTACGATCATCGGCCACTGGATGTGGCCCATCTCCTCGCCCGCCCGGGCGCGGCGCTGGATGTCGTGGATCTCCTCGATGACGGTGTCCAGCGTTTCGGCCATCTTCTCGTGCATCGGCAGCGGATCGTCGCCCTCGACAAAGTAGGGCTTCCAGGAGCAGCCGAGGAAGAAGTGCGCCAGTTCCTCGTGGGTCATGCGGCCGAAGACAGTGGGGTTACTAATTTTGTACCCGTTCAGATGCAAAATCGGCAGTACCGCGCCGTCGCCCTTGGGGTTGAGGAACTTGTTGGACTGCCAGCTGGTGGCCAGCGGGCCGGTCTCGGCCTCGCCGTCGCCGACCGTAACGGCCGCGATCAGGTCGGGATTATCAAACACCGCGCCGAAGGCGTGGGCGATGGAGTAGCCGAGCTCGCCGCCCTCGTTGATGGAACCGGGCGTCTCGGGCGCGACGTGGGACGAGATGCCGCCGGGGAAGCTGAACTGCTTGAACAGGCGGCGCATGCCCTCTTCGTCGCGGGAAATATTCGGGTAGACCTCGGAATAGGTGCCGTCCAGGTAGGCGTTGGCGACAAAGAAGTTGCCGCCGTGGCCCGGACCGGAGATCAGGATCATATCCTGGTCATATTTCTTGATGACGCGGTTCAGGTGGACGTAGACAAAGTTCTGGCCGGGCACGGTGCCCCAGTGGCCGACGATCTTCTTTTTGACATCGGCGCGGGTCAGCGGGCGGCGCAGCAGCGGATTGTCCAACAGGTAGAGCTGGCCCGCGGCCAAGTAGTTGGACGCCCACCAATAGGCGTTGATTTTTTGCAGTTCGGTTTTGTCCATAGTTTTCCCTCCCTCGATGGAATGGCATGGTTTATCCGAGGCCCTGGCCATAGTAGGCGTTGGGGCCGTGTTTGCGAAGATAATGTTTGTCCTGCACGTACTGCGGCGCGGGGACGGCGTCAGGGTCCAGCTGGCGGGTCAGCAGCGCCATTTTGGCGACCTGCTCCAGCACGGCGGCGTGGTAAACCGCCTGGGTCGGGTCTTTGCCCCATGCAAACGGCCCGTGGCTGTGGCAAAGCACCCCCGGCACCGCCGCCGGGTCCAGCCCGCGGCTGCGGAAGGTCTCGACAACGACCTTGCCGGTATTCCCCTCGTAGTCGGTCTCCACTTCCCCGGCAGTCAGATCGCGGGCACAGGGTACCGGACCGTAGAAATAATCGGCGTGGGTGGTCCCGTAACAGGGGATGTCCTGCCCGGCTTGCGCCCAAGCGGCGGCAAAGGTGCTGTGGGTGTGCACCACACCGCCGATGGACGGGAAGGCGTGGTAGAGTTCCAGGTGGGTTTTCGTGTCGCTGGAGGGATTCAGCTCCCCCTCCACTACATGGCCGTCCAGGTCCACCACCACAAGGTTTTCCGGCGTCAGGGCGCTATACTCGACGCCCGAAGGCTTGATGACCACCAGCCCCTTCTCCCGGTCGATGCCCGACACGTTGCCCCAGGTGTACAGTACCAGGCCGCGGCGGGGCAGCTCCAGATTGGCCTGGCAGACCTGTTGTCTCAGTTGTTCCAGCATGGGGTTTCGTCTCCTTTCACGGTCACGGCAGCACCGTGCCGGCGGCCTGCTCCACCGACAGCGCACGGTGGTAGTCGGTCAAAAAGGCTTCAAACCCGGCGGCATCGGCAGGGTCGGGCGGCAGGGTGCTGCCGCTGCCCGCGGCGAACACCCCGTCCAGCCAGCTTTCCAGCGTCTGGCCCTGCCGCTTTTCGGCTAGGTAGGCGGCCAGCAGCGCCATGCCCCAGGGGCCGCCCTCACCGGCGGTCTGCATGACCGACACCGGCACGCCCAGCGCACCGGCCAGCAGGCGCTGCCCCACCACCGGCACCTTGAACAGGTCGCCGTGGCCCAGCAGGCGGTCCAGCCGCACACCCTCGTCCCTGAGCAGGATGTCCATGCCGATCTTCAGGGTGGCCATGGCCGCGTACAGGGTGGCGCGGGCAAAATTGGGCAGCGTAAGTTTGGCGTCCGGGCGGCGCACCAGCAGGGGGCGGCCGACCTCCAGACCAATGACCGGCTCGCCGGAATAGCAGTTGAAGCTGACCAGCCCGCCGGCGTCCGCGTCCCCTGTCAGCGCCTGGCGGTAAAACAGCTGGTACAATTCGTTTTTGGTCATCGGCTTGCCGGCAGCCTCGACCATCTGGCCCAGCAGCCGCACCCAGGCGTCCAGGTCGCTGGTGCAGGTGTTCACATGCACCATGGCCACAGGGCGGCCGGTAGGAGTAGCGATGAGGTCGAGCTCGGGGTGCATCGCGCGCAGCGGCTGCTCCAGCACCACCATGGCAAACACGCTGGTGCCGGCGCTGACGTTGCCGGTGCGCGGGGCCACGCTGTTGGTGGCGGCCATACCGGTGCCGGCGTCCCCCTCCGGCGGGCAGAGCGGGATGCCCGGCTGCAGGGCGCCGGTCGGGTCCAGCAGGCGAGCGCCCTCCGGGGTAAGGTTACCAGCCAGCGTACCGGCGGACAGCACGCGGGGCAGGATGGCCCGCAGGTCCAGATTTACGCCATGGGCCTGCAGCAGGGCCTGCGTTTTTTGCAGGCAGCCGACGTCATAGTCGCAGGTTTCGGGGTCGATGGGGAACATCCCACTGGCCTCGCCCACGCCCAGCACCTTCTCGCCGGTCAACTGCCAGTGAAGGTACCCTGCCAACGTGGTCAAAAAGACGATGCGGTCCACATGGTCCTCGCCGTTGAGCACCGCCTGATACAGGTGGGCGATGCTCCAACGCTGGGGGATGTTATACTGCAAAAGTTCGGTCAGCCGGTCGGCGGCCGGGCCGGTGATAGTGTTGCGCCAGGTGCGGAAGGGGGGCCAGCTGACGGCCCCCGGCGTCAAAGGGCAAGTAGCCGTGCATCATGCCGGAGACGCCCATCGCCCCCACAGTGGCAAGCGGCACGCCGTAGCGGGCCTGCACGTTGGCGGCCAGGGCGGCAAAGGCCGCCTGCACCCCCGCCTAAACGTCCTGCAAACGGTAAGTCCAAACGCCGTTTTCCAGCCGGTTTTCCCAGGTATGATCCCCGCTGGCGATGGGCGTGTGATCCGGGCCAATCAGCACCGCCTTGATGCGGGTGGAACCCAGTTCGATGCCCAGGGCGGTCTGCCCACCTCGGATGGCCTGTTGGATCTGTTGCATTCCTTGCTTCCCTCCCCTCAGGCCCAGGGGTTCTCGGTGGGATAAGGCAGCGTTTTGGGCCGGTTGTAGGCGATGTCGGCGATACCCAGATACTTGAACACCTCAAACAGCAGCTTGCCGTAATGCCCAAAGGCCACCGCGCCGTGGTGGGGGTAACGCTTTTGTACCAGCACATGGCGGTAGAAGCGGCCCATCTCCGGGATGGCGAACACGCCGATGCCGCCAAAGCTGCGGGTCTTGACCGGCAGCACTTCGCCCTGGGCGATGTAGGCGCGCAGCGCGCCCTCGCTGTCGCACTGCAGGCGGTAGAAGGTGATGTCGGAGGGGGCAATGTCGCCCTCCAGCGTGCCGCGGGTAAAATCGGGGTCGCTGCCGGCGGGCTCCAGCAGGCGGTGCTGGATCAGCTGGTACTTGATGGCGCGGTCGGCACACATCTTGCAGCTGGGGGTGTTGCCGCAGTGGAAGCCCATGAAAGTATCGGTCAGCTGGTAAGCAAACTTGCCTTTGATGTCCTCCTCGTAGATGTACTGGGGCACCGAGTTGTTAATGTCCAGCAGGGTGACGGTGTCGCCGGAGATGCAGATGCCGATGTACTCGCTCAAAGCGCCGTAGATATCCACCTCGCAGGAAACGGGGATGCCGCGGCTTGCCAGACGGGAGTTGACAAAGCAGGGCTCAAAGCCGAATTGGCTGGGGAACGCGGGCCAGCACTTGTCGGCGAAGGCCACGTACTGGCGGCTGCCCTTGTGGGCCTCGGCCCAGTCCAGCAGCGTCAGTTCAAACTGGGCCATGCGGGCCAGCAAGTCGGGGTAGTAGCGGCTCTCGCCCATCTCGGCGGCCATGTCGGCGCAGACGTCGGGGATGCGGGGGTCGCCAGCGTGCTCTTTGTAAGCCACCAGCAGGTCCAGCTCACTGTTCTCCTCGATCTCGACGCCCAGCTCGTACAGGCCCTTGATGGGGGCGTTGCAGGCCAAAAAGTCCTGTGGGCGGGGGCCGAAGGTGATGATCTTCAGCCCTTTCAGGCCCAAGATGGTCCGGGCGATGGGCACAAACTCGGCCATCTTGCCGGCAATCTCCTCGGCGGTGCCCACCGGGTATTCGGGAATATAGCCTTTCAGGCGGCGCATCCCCAGGTTGTAGCTGCAGTTCAGCATGCCGCAGTAGGCGTCGCCGCGGCCGTTGATCAGGTCGCCGTCGCCCTCGGCGGCCGCCACGAACATGCAGGGGCCGTCAAAGTATTTGGCAATCAGCGTCTCCGGTGTTTCAGGGCCAAAGTTGCCCAAAAAGACGGTCAGCGCGTTGCAGTCGGCGGCCTTGACCTCCTGGACGGCGGCCAGCATGTCCTTCTCGTTCTCGACGGTGGTCCGGACCTCGTAGACCGACAGGCTCTTGTCGGCGCAGGCCTTGACGATGGCGGCCCGGCGGGTCTGGGACAGCTGGATGGGGAAGCAGTCGCGGCTGACCGCCACGATGCCCAGCTTGACTTCGGGGATGTTTTGCAGCATGGGAAATACCTCCTGGAAATTACTTTTTATAATTTAGAGATGATCAGAAATCAAAAATCAGGAATGAGGAAGTGCGTTGCGGCCGCTGGCTGCGGAAAAGCGGGCGGGGATGCGGCGTCTGCATCCGGCGCGTATCCGGGGATTCTTCCGGGTCAAATATCCGCCGCAATGTCGATGTTTTCGCCAACCAGCGCCGCCGCGGCGCCCTGGGCGGCCTCGGCGGAATCCGGGTGGGCCAGCAGCCACTTGTTGCAGGCCCACAGCCAGGCGTCCTCATCGGCTTTGGGGGCAATGTCCGGCTTTGCGGTGTTGGTGCCGGCGGGCAGCGCCACCAGCACCCGGAAACCCTTGTCCGGGTCGGTGTGACAGGGGGCGTAGTGCAGCGTGGTGGCGTACACCTCCACCAGCGTGCCGGCGGGCACCCGGAAAGCCCGGACTTTGCCGGTGTCCAGCCTGCCGTTTTCGATCTCGTCCCGGCGGGCCAGCAGCAGGATGAAATCCTCGTTGGCCAGGTTAAACTCGCTGTCCCGGTGGTATTCCAGGCAGTTGAGCTTGGTGTTGCGGCCGTTGCACCAGCCCAGCTGGCAGGGCATACCGCCAAACAGATGTTCGCTGACTTCGGCCGCGGCGGGCAGCTCCTGCAGAGACGGGTCTTCGGGGCAATAGTCGGTGCCCGCGGCGGGCTGCGGTGTCCCAGCCAGCGCGGCCAGGATTTTGGCCCTGGCCTCCTCCAGCCCGGTCACCACCTGGCCGTAGGCGGCAAAGGCGGGGTCCAATACCGATTCGATCTTCATAAGGGCGGCTCCTTTCTTTTGCTTGGGATGGGTCACGGGGTGCCTGCCAGGCTGGCAAACAGCGGCCTGCAGGCGGGGTAGATCTGTTTGAATTCGGCATAGCGGGCGTCGTACAGCGCGGTCAGTTCGGGGTCGGGCTGCACCGTCGCCTGGATGTGCAGCATGGCGCGGGAAACCTCGGCCACATTGCGGTACCGCCCGCAGGCCACCAGCGCCAGCAGCGCCGCGCCGTAGCCGGGGCCCTGCTCGGTAGCTGGCAGATCCAGCGGGATGCCCAGCACGTTGGCCAGGATGGTGCGCCACAGCGGCGACCGGCTGCCGCCGCCACACAGCGTCGACCGGGAAATATCCAGCCCCAGGCTGCGGGCAACCTCCACGCTGTCCCGCAGCGCAAAGGCGACGCCCTCCAGCATGGCCTGGGTCATGTCGGCGCGGGTGGTGTCCATCGTCATGCCCAAAAAGACCGCGCGGGCGTTGGTGTCGTTGATGGGGCTGCGCTCGCCCATCAGGTAGGGCAGATAGAACACATGGCTGCGGCCCAGCTTTTCCGGCACGATGGCCTCCTGGGCGGCGGCGTAGTCGCCGTCGTGCAGAATGTCCTCCATCCACCATTTGTTGCAGGACGCGGCGGACAGCATGCAGCCCATCAGGTGGAAGCCACCGTCGGCGTGGGCAAAGGCGTGCAGGGCGTTGTGCGGGTCCACGCGGAACTGCTCCGACGAGATAAACACCGTGCCGGAGGTGCCCAGAGAAATGTTGCACCGGCCTTCGCCCACCGTGCCGGTGCCGATGGCCGCGGCGGCGTTGTCGCCCGCGCCGGCGCAGACCACCACATCGGTCGGCAGGCCCAGCGCCGTGGCCGCGGCGGCGGTCAGCGTGCCCACCGGCTGCCAGCTGTCAAACAGGGTGGGCATCTGGGCCTCGGTCACGCCGCAGAGGTCCAGCATCTCGGAGCTCCACCGCTTGTGCGCCACGTCCAGCAGCAGGGTGCCGGAAGCGTCGGAATAGTCGGTGGCGTGCACGCCGGTCAGCCGGTAGACCAGGTAGTCTTTGGGCAGCAGGATTTTGGCGATGCGGGCAAACAGGTCCGGCTCGTTTTGGCGCATCCACAGCAGCTTGGGCGCGGTAAAGCCGGCAAAAGCGATGTTGCCGGTCCAGGCGCTGAGCTTGTCATTGCCGACGGTCTCGTTCAGGTAGTCCACCTGGGCGGCGGTGCGGCCGTCGTTCCACAAAATGGCCGGGCGCAGCACATTGCCGGCGGCGTCCAGCGCCACCAAGCCGTGCATCTGGCCGCCCACGCCGATGCCCGCCACCTGCTTTGCATCAAAGCCGGCCAGCAGCTCCGGCACGCCAGCCAGGCAGGCCTGCCACCAGTGGGCGGGGTCCTGCTCGCTCCAGCCGGGGCGGGGGAAGGAGAGCGGATATTCTTTGGTCACAGTGTTCAGCACCCGGCCGACCTCGTCCACCAGCAGGAATTTGCTGGCCGAGGTCCCCAGGTCGATGCCGATATACAGCATGGTCTCACCTCCATAACATTTTGCCGTTTCCTGTACCTGTTTTATTTGTAGTATAACATGGGCGGGCGAGGGTTTCCTTGGCAAAGTGGATGTGATGATTAGACTAATTTGATATTTTATGCTTTTCGTCGTTTTGACAAAATCCCCGTTTTATATTTGTGCAGTTTGACATAACACATATATAAATTAAAAAAGATTCATCTCTTTGTTCAAAAAAGATGAATCTATCGTTCTTTTATTTATTTGAGGCAGACGAAAACTGTTCCAGAAGCTCCAAACTTTTTTGTCGCGTGTAAAATTGTTCCAGCGTGTGCAGGCTGTGGTGAATATGTTGTTCTTGCTGCTCTTGTGGTTGACTGCGCCGGTATTTTTCTGGCGTAACCCCAAACCGCTTTTGAAACGCATGGCAGAAGTACCTGTAATCAGAGAAACCGGCCGCCATGCAAATTTCCACCATCTGGTACCGCCCTGTGGCCATCATCTGGCAGGCGGCGTGGAAGCGCACGGTGTCCACATAATTTTGATAGGTCTGGCCCAGCGCTTTCTTAGCAAAATGAGAAGCATATCCCACGGTAATTCCCTCTGCGCTTGCAAAATCCGCCAAATTGGCCTTATGCATATAGTTTTCGTCCACATATTGGATGAGCCGTAAAGCACGGCTATTCCGGCGCATTTGGCCATCGAGCATTCCAGGCGTCATCATATGATGTGGCATTCTGCAAATTAAGAGTCCCAGCATCTGGTATACTAAGCCAGTACAGCTTAGTTCATACCCTTCTTCCTGTTGTAAGTAGCATCGCAAAGCTGCAAACAGCCATTCTACTAACCTATTATAATCTTCTGCGGCCAACTCCTTGTTTGGGCAAGGCTTTTGAAAACGCAGTTGCGCAAACGCGGGGACAACTGTTTCGATCCTCTCTGGCAAAATTTGCAGACACGTAAAAGTGCAGCCTTTGTCCGCCGCGCGGAACTCGTGCAGCTGGCCAGGGTGAAACAGAACCATCTCACCCGGCCCGACTTTCAGCTGAGTCTGCTCAATACGCACATTCAATGCGCCATCGGCCAGCCAAATCAATTCCAACTCCTGATGAAAATGCGGCGTGCGGTATTGCACCGTATCAATAAACAGCTGTAAGCCGTTGATTTGCGGGTGCCGGACCAATTCAAATTCGCGCACAGGTATCACCTACGTGCCATGTTATTCAGGCTGGTACCCACAACCAGGTTGATCAGCCTGTCTATCATAATTATACCATGCATATCATTTTCCTGCCAGCCAGCTTTACTGTCACATAGTTTGCCAAAGGGTGGTGCGGTAACTGTAATCAAGTACACACCGATGAAACTCTGTCAGCTTTTGCCGGGCAAACAACTTTCCTCCCATTTGGTATAGTGGGTTCCGCTTATCTACTTCTGATGTGTTGCATTGGTCATCAAAAGCGGCATCTTCAAACGATTTGTGGCCCACCTCTGATCGATCCGCAATCTGGACCATGCAATCTGCAAGCAGCGCAATTACGGTTTGCCCATATCTCGCCTGCATTTCGCTGGGCAAACAAGTGTCATAGCCTTCTTGCGAGTCCAGTCACGCTTCAATACACAAATGGAACGGTTTTCCATTTGTAATTATAAACTGGAAATTACCCTTCTGCGTGTGCAAGTCGATCGTTTCTAACAGTGACATTTCCAAATGCAGTTGATTGAACGAAGCCTGAAAGACAAACATTTGAAAGATTTGCCCATTAATAAGCCGATCCTTATCCAGAACATATCCCTGCCGGGTAAATGTATCCAGCACTTTGGTTGCCCATTGACGGAATTGTGTGGCACGGGTGGAATTGGTGCGGTAGCCAACAGCAATAATGGCGGGCAGGGAGTAGAATTTGTAGTGATAGGTCTTGCCATTATCTGCAACTTGTGCAAATTTTGCACAAGTTGTACTTTCGGATAATTCATTTTCCGCAAAAATATTCCGCAGATGTTTGGCAACGACACTGCGGTCAACATCAAACAGTTGTCCAATGCCTTTTTGCGTCAGCCAGACCTCGTGATCCTGAACGCGAACTTCTATGCCATCTGTCTCTGAATCTTTCGTGAACACAAGAAAATCTGCTGTGCTGTTACGAACATACCGTTCTGTGCCTGCCATCGCTGCTCTCCTTACATCAGTACAATGTAAGAATAGTATATCATGCTTTTCAATAAGAGCAAAGCCCATTTTCACGATTTTCCATTATTGCTCACGTAAAGAATGTTTTTGAAAAGAGGAACGAAGCTAAAGAAATTATGCGCAATGTTTTGCTAAATATCACTCCCGTTCATCGATTTGATGATGATAGTACATTTATGACACTAATCTAATCGATATGACTCCAACAGAGGAAATTGTTGAAAAGTGGCGTGATATCAACTACCACATTATGAAAAAAACAAATTGTAACCTCGAATAATACACAAGCACCCCTGCCCATCATGCTGTGCTGTCGCGCAACATCAAATGGACAGGGGTGCTTGCGTTTATTGTAGGTTGCTTTCTGTTTTACTGATGCAAATTATCAAATTTGGTGGTAAGTTGGTGGTAAATCCACGTTGCTCCAGTATCGTGCATCTAGCTTTTTAACGTAATAAGGCCGATTTTTGTATCTTACTGCTCGATCGGCTTCATCGTGGGGATTGGGCCAGACAATTTTATGTAAGTCTTTATATCCCACCAAAACCCGTTGCAACAGCATTTTTTCACTTGCGGGGAGTTATGTATCTCTACATAACTTATTATATATCAATCCGAATCTGGTGTCAATATTGGTGTCAATGGTGTCAGAGGCTTAGTAGACATCAATTTTTCCAGAAATGTTCTGCACGGAGCGTTCCTTCAATTCCTTCTGTGCTTCCGCATAGATTTCCATTGTCGTTTTGATGTCCTTGTGGCCCATGACTTCCTGAATCACTTTAATATTTGGTTCAATCTCGCAATAGCGGGTACAAAAAGTGTGCCGCAGTTGGTGGCAACTGAAATCCGGCAGGATAACGGGAGTGCGGTTTTCTTCCACTGCCTTTTCCATTTCCTGCGCATTGTAAGCAAGTACAAGCCGGTCAATTTCGCGGTTAATTGCTGCCGGATTGTGGGGTTGCCCGAAGCGGTTGAAAAAGACGAAATCAGTATAGCCGTCAATTACAGTTGTACACCTAACACCTAATTCCTGCTGCCGAATCTTTTCATCTTCAAGTGCCCTGCGGACACCTTTCATCATCGGGATAGTCCTGCATCCAGCGCTTGTCTTTGGTGTCGTCACGGAAAAGTAGCATTTGCCATCTGTATGTTTCCGATAGACCAAGTTGTGATTGATGGAAATCGTGTTATTTCCCCAATCAATATCACACCAGCGCAGGCCGATAAATTCTGCAATGCGGCAACCCGTTCCCAGCAGGACGGCAAACAAAATACTCCAAGAGTAATACAGCGGCTTGGATTTCAGAAACTTTACAAACGCGTTCTGCTGTTCCAAAGTCAATGCCTTGCGCTTCGGACGTTCGTAATTATTTGCCTTCTTAACTTCCCGCAAAGCGCCCTCTGTCGGATTTTTACGGATGTAGTCATCGTCCACCGCAACCTGCAAGACCTGCCGCAGTACGTTGTGAATCGTCTCCAGCGTGTTAATTGCCATCGTCTTGCCAATATCGCTACTCCTTGTCAGGTCATTATAAAGACCGAGGATTGTCGATTTGCGAATATCTTTGATTTTCATTTTCCCGATTTTGGGGCTGACGAAGTGGTCATACATATACAGGTAATTAACGTAGGTGGACTGCTTCAGACCGACCTTGTTCTTTTTCCAAAGATTGTACACGTCATCCAAACGCAGATTGCTTCCGGCGCTGCTGATACCATCACTCTTATTGCGGTTGATTTCCGCTTCCTTCTTACGCAGTTCGCGTAGCGTCTGTGCATAGGTGCAATGGCGCTTCTTATCGCCATCAATCCACCTATACATATAACGATGTTCTTTCTCCCGGTAACTCTCACCATCTTTCAATACGCGGTTATTCTTATCCTTACGGCGTTCCATCGTATGGCTCCTTTTCTACTATAAGGCAGAAAAGGCTTTACACCTGCCATTATAACAGGCCTAAAGCCTTTTTGCCAGCCTAAATATTACGTTTTTCTATAATTCTGGTGTCAATGTGATATGTTCAGATAAATCCCTGATTGGGCCGCAGGCCCAATCAGGGATCCATTCTGAATTAAATCACATCTGTATCAGCGAGACATTCTTCCAGCTTCTTGCGCTTGATAAGGCGCTTCGTTCCATTAAAGACCACAAACGTGCAGGTTGAATCATCCGTCATTTCCCGCAGTTTGTTGATGCCGATGCCAAAGTAGGCGGCGGCTTCATCCAGCGTAAGACAGTATTTTTCCCAGATAGGGACTTCGTACTTCATAAGTGTCCCCTTACTTCAAACGATAGCCGAGCAAAAGCGTCGTCTTCTCGCTACCGTCACGAGGACGCTTGCGGACAACAGTTCCAATGGCCTGCAAGGACTTCTTAAAGTTGGTGCTATTCTCCGGCAGGCAACCGTTGACCTCACACCACACTTTATAGTGAGCATAGATTTCCGAAGTACGAACTTCACGATTTGCATCGGGTTCAAGATTGTCTTCCGCAAACAGCGCAATCTTGTTGCTGTCGTGGCTGTATTCCTTGGTGGCTTCCACAACTGCTGCCGGAGAGTTCAGCCCTTCCTTCTGCAGCAACCGCCAACCGGCAATCAGCCAATTCAGGATAGCGCTCTTGGCATCTTCTTCCGCAAACAGATGCTTCAAATTCGGGTCCTGCTCCTGCGGCTCAAAGTGGCGGTCAAACGGAATGACGCGCACACGATTAGAAGAAAACAGGGACATATCATCCACGCTGGGCAGATAGTTGGTGTTGATGTACAGCTTGAACTGGGGGCGGAAATCGAACGAATTGCAGTGCAGGAAGCGGGCATTGATGCTATCATTGCCGGTCATGCTTTTTACCTGCGCAGCGTTCAGCCGCATCCCGCGCGAGGGTTCGGAAATATTGGCAAGCCGTCTACCCGCAAGACGGGCAAGGTCTTCGCTCGGCCCGGAACTGTTGCGCTGCTTTGCTGCAATCGTTTCCGGGGCAACGGTCAGACCGTAGTCGCCAAACACACGCAGAACGCTTTCCATCAGGGTACTTTTGCCGTTGCGGGTGGTTGCACCGTACAGGAAAAACAGACATTCAAACCGGGAATCGCCGCTAAGAGCGTACCCCAGTGCCTTTTGTAAAAATGCACTTTTATCGGCATCACCGCTCATAACTTCGGTCAAGAACTGGTCGAAGCGGGGGCACTTTGCATTGGGGTCGTAAACGACATCTGCAATCTTGGTGATTTTGTCGTCAGGGTTGTGGCTGCGGAACTGCATAGTCTTCAAGTCCAGTGTACCGTTTTTGCAGTTGAGCAAATTCACATCTGCGTCAAACTCGCCCATGCCGATGTTGTAGACGCTGGCGGCATCGTCAAGGATGGTTTTGCGGTAATTGCGCGTCATCCAGCGCATTGTATACCTCAAATATTCCCTGCGCTCTTTTTCGTCCTTGATTTCAAAGGCGTAATGAGTCAGTGCATCACCAATGGTCTTGCACATTTCCATCGTTGCCATGTTGCCTTCATCGGGGGCCCATCGTGTGCCATCGTAGATGAACCACGATTTGCGGCTTGCCACATAGCGAGCCTGCCCCTTGACGATGTCAGAAAAAAGCCGTCCGCTTCCGTTGTCGGTAGTGGAATACTTTGGATTGGAGTAAGGGTCAAGTTTTTTGATGACGTTGCGGTAATCGCCGCAAGTTTTCAGCATCAGCGGGGCAGACGTGGCAGCTACCGTAACAGTTGCCGTACTGCACTGTGCAACGGGCACAGCCTTTACTGCCGGAGCCGGTTTCCTGTTCCATGTCACGACATCGAGAGTTTCTTTCAGTTTTGCAACTGCTTCCTCGCCCTTTGCCGCGATATAATCGGAGACATCGCCCTTTTCGGGGATTTCCGGCCACCAGTTATTCAACTGCATAATGCCCGTGTTGTAATTGGTAGGCTTAAGTGCTTTAAGTGCAGCCTTCGCATAGCCACGGCCCGCATCATCGTTGTCCGGCAGGATGATAATCACCTTGTCGGAAAAGTATGCGGCATACTCATTTTCCCAATGGGCGCCATTCGGCAGGCTGACCGCCGGGAGGCCATGTTTCGTGAGCGTGTCTACGTCTTTCTCGCCTTCAACCAAAAAGACTGCTTCCGCCTTTTCCAGTACCATCCCATTGTACAGGGGAACATTCTCCGGTTTATGGTAGTCGTAGCTACCGTCAGGCTTTTTGCTGCGCCAGAAGAAGCTTTTGTTCGTATAACGGACTTTCTCTGCAACGAGTTCTCCGTTTTTGTCAAGGTACTTGTAGATGGCGGCAACCTTTCGTGAGGGGGCAGGGCCTTTAGGCCCTGATCCCTCACTCCCACCATCCGGGAACAGTGTACGCATCGTCAGCCCAATGGCTGCTAGGATTGCTTTGGTGTCGCCGCCACCGTGGTCACACATAAGAATGGTGCCATCGGGTTTCTCGGTGATGTACAGGCTGGGTTCCTTCTCGTCACGGAGAGGGCTGTAAGCCCGATAGGTGTTCGGGCCAACCTTCTTCACGCCTTTCAGGCGGGAGAGGATGGTCTGGAGGCGGTCACTTACGTTTTCATATACGATTTTCATAATTCAATTTCATAGCGCGCTACGCTCCTTTTCTTTTTTTGAGCTCAACTTTAGTATATCTGTTCTATATGGCAGACACTATTAGCGTATAACAGCAGTATGCTGTAACTTTACCGGTATAGTGCATTATGCTGTTAAAGTTACAAAAAATAAGGAGCAGCTGCTTTCACAGCCACTCCTTAAAAGTGTATTTTCAGTTTTACAGATACATTTGAATGATGCTCAGGCGGTCAATTTTGTAATTGGTTGTCCTACACGCCGTTTATGGCTGCTCCCGCAGTTCCTTGTAAACCTCATGCAGGAACACACCCAGCACGCGGTGCTTGATGTCGTCATTGCTCAACAGCAGGCTGAAGAAGTCCTGATTCTGGGAAAGTCCCTCAATCAGCGCGTCATCTGTATTGTCGTAGAAGCTGAACTCGAAGTCTTGCTCGGTGTTGTTTTTGGCAGCGGTCTTCAGCTTATCCGAATGCAGCAGCAAGTCTTTGATTTGCAGCATAACTTTCGTCATAGCATTGCTGTCGTAGCCCTTGCCAGCGCGGGAGTTCACCTCGTCAATAATCTCCGACAGGTGCTTTACTTCATCCACAGTCAGACCCACATCAGCTCCACTCAGCTTTACGTTCGGGGCGCTGGCGTGGCGCTGCTTGTTGCCCTTATCGCCCTGACTTTCCTGCCAAAAATTCGTAGCTTGAATCTTATCTTTCAAGCTGATGCCGCCGCTGTTGCCAACGACCAGATAGGTCAGCAGCAGGTTGACAAACACATATTTTTTGTGCAGTTCCGGGTCGCCAAAGCTGGAAGCCATCGACAGGAACTCATACAAACGCACAAAGCCACGGCAGTTCTTGGTAAAGGCTCGCTGGTGGTCCTCGTTGAACTGATTTTTCAGCACATTCACAGCACGCTGGATGCACTGGTAAACCAGACGGTCCTCTTTGGCTGTGGTGCGCTTACCTTTCGGATTGTAAACAATGCTTGCAACCGTATCCACATCGCGGTCATCCAGAACATTGTAGCCGTCAATCTTATTTTCCAGTTCGCGGAGCTGGGCAATTGTAGCTGTGTTGGACAGCACCGTTGTGGTGTAGAACGGTGCAAAGGCATCTTCCATTTCCTCTGCGTGGTTCACAAAGTCCATGACCACAACCTTTTTGTCAAAGGGCGGGCATACACGGTTCAAACGGGAAAGCGTCTGCACCGCATTTACACCGCGCAGCTTTTTCAACACATACATGGCGCAGAGCTTCGGCTGGTCGAAACCGACCTGATACTTATTTGCCACCAGCAGGACGTTATACTCGTCCCCATCAAAGACTTTCGGCAGTTTGTCCTCGGCAAAGCCGTTCATACTCGGCTCGGTATATTCAGTATCGTCAATTTTTACTTTGCCGGAGAACGCCACCAGCGCCTTTACATCCTTGTAGTTATGCCGGGTGACATAATCCTCAAACGCCTGACGATACTTCACAGCAGCCTCGCGGGATGCCGTGATAACCATTGCTTTTGCCTGCCCGCCGAGTTCTTGCATGACAGTGGAACGGAAATGCTCGACAATGATATTGACGCGCTGATTGATATTGTCATCAAACAAATCAATATAGCGTGCAATCTGCCGCTTGGCTGCAATCGTCTTCATCTCCGGGTCGTCTTCGATGGTCTTATTCAGCTTGTAGTAGGTCTTGTATTCGATATAATTTTGCAGCACATCAAGGATATACCCCTCCTCGATGGCCTGCTTCATGCTGTACAGGTGGAACGGCTGATACACGGGATGCCCGTCTGCATCAATGCTTTCACGGCCAAATAGGCGCAGCGTCATCGGCTTGGGCGTGGCAGTAAAGGCAAAGACCGACACATTGGGGGCTTTGCCGTGGCGCTGGATTTCATTTTCGATAGCATCCTGCGCATCGGCTTCTTCGGGACCATCATTCTGCCCCAGCGTATTTTTGACCGCAATCATATCCTTGCCGGACGTGGACGAATGGGCTTCGTCAATGATAATGGCAAAGGTCTTATTGTTCTGGTTCTGCGCCAGCTTCCAGAAATCCACATAGAGGAATTTCTGAATCGTGGTGACAATGATTTTGTAGTTGCCTTTCAGTGCATCGGCAAGGTCGGCAGAGGTCTTTTTGTCATCAATGGTGCAGACAAGTCCACTCTTATGGTCGATACCCTTGATTGCGTCCTGCAACTGGCGGTCTACCACCACACGGTCTGTAATGACCAGAACACTGTCGTAAACGATTTGGTTCTGCGTATCGTGCAGGGAAACCAGCCGATGCGCCAGCCATGCGATGGTGTTGGTCTTTCCGGAACCCGCGGAATGTTCAATTAAATAATTAAGCTGTGTGCCGTTGTACTCGGCATCTGCCAAAAGCTGACGGACGGCATCGCGCTGATGATAGCGCGGGAAAATCAGCTTTTCCTTGACAGACTTTTTCCCTGTCAGTTCGTCCACGACCTGCTCACGCTGGATGAATACGAACTTGGTAATCAGTTCAATCAGACTGTCACGGCGCAGAATATCATCCCACATATAATGCATCGGATAATCGTCCACGCCGTCATCCAAGGGGTTGCCTTCCCCGGTGTTGACGCCCTCTCCGCGTCCACGGTTGAACGGGATAAAGCGTGTGCCCAGACCGTCTAGCTTGGTGGTCATATAGCAGGTGTCGAGGTCCATGGCAAAGTTGACCAGAGCGCCCGCTTTGAACAGGAACAGACGGTTCTTCGGGTCGCGGTCCTCGGAATACTGCTTGATTGCCATGCGGTAGTTCTGACCCGCAGCCTGGCATTTCAGTTCAAAGGTCGCAATGGCAAAGCCGTTGAGGAATACAACAAGGTCGATGCGCTGGTCATCGTTAATCCAGACTTCCTCCATGACGGAGAAAATGTTGGCATTGTACTTGGCGACAAGGTCGATATTGTAATCAGTGGCGGGCTTACTGTACAGCAAGTCCAGATGCATATTGGAAATCTCAATGCCGGATTTCAGCGTTTCGATAAGGCTGCTGCCTTTGTTATCGATGCTCTGGATAATGAACTTGACGATGGTTTCCTCGGTCTGCCCGTTGTAGATTTTCCGCAGTGCCGCCATCGTGTCCGGCTGTGTCGTGTTCAGAAAGCGGAACAGCAACTCACGGTCCATTGCCGTGGTGCGGTCATAATCTGTTTTGCATTTGCGCTCTATGTAGCCGTTATTATCAATTAAATAGTCGATGATATAACGCTGATAGTCGCGTTCTGTTCCGATAATTTTCACGGAACTACCTCCTTAGTTTTCTATATCTGGAAGCCATTCGCCTGTAACTAAGTCAGCAAAGTCGGCCAACTTAATACTGCCACAAAATCATCTCAGTCCTTAATTCGATTGAAAGCTTCCCTTGTTATCTCTTCGCATACGGTATCTGTACTATCAGCAAAGAGTGTTTGACGACTGATACCAAATAGCTGTAGGTCGTGCATGATTTTTGCTTTCGCGGCTTTATCAATTTGTATCCGCGCCGCAATTCTATCATGGTCTTTTGGGATGGCAGTTATCTTAGACTCAATCATAACTGTACCATTTTTTGTTGTTTCAATCGAATTGGGAAAGAGAATATAACGCCCTTGCTGCATTTTTTGTCGGAGGCTTGTGAAAGGAGCATAAATGAAAATTAAATCCCTCGAAATTCCGCTAATCCATTCATCAAATCCAGTTGGTAATCCTTCAGCCGCCTGACTCTCTACCTTCGCATCAAAAAGCTGCGCTAAATAGCGTTGCTCGGCAAAATAGCTGAGATTCATTGCTTTCCGGACAAAGCTTACCGCAGGGGTATCTGTACCTTCACATAATCTATAAGAATCTGCTATTGCCTGAATTATAGGATAATTCGTCACATTCCGAGCGTCCTCTTTAAAGATAAAAACTTCGCCATCTTTATCTGTGCAGTTGACACAGGCAAAGTATAATGCAACTAATGCATTCTCTGTCACATCCAACAACCTTGTCGGAATTCCGTGATGCTGAGCCAAAGCCAGCAATTCAATTGGAGACAAATTATCAGTAAATACGGACGGCATTTTATACTTCGCCATTTCCAATAGATTTCGTTCTTCATTAAAAATTGTAATGTCAATGGCATCTAAGCGACCGCGCCCAATAGATGGAAGAAGTTCGTAGTCAACATCCGCCTGTCCCCGGAACAGCGGCATTTCATTTACCATTGGAGTACACTTATGGAATGTAGCTCTAACTTGGCAAACAGCTTTTACATAATCTTCAATGTTATTTACACATATTTGCTGCATTACTACGCCGCCCTCACTACGTTAAAAAGTAAGTTTAGATGATGACTTTATTGATATTATTATCTTGCAGAACCCATACCTCGTACCAGATATGATTCTGACGTTCATCACTTTGAAGAACAAATGCTACCGCACTGTGCAGATTTGTCTTTCCTGCGATTGCATTGTACTCTTTTATTGATAATTTCAGGTACAATCCAAACCCATTGTAGAAGGCAAACACTGCATTTTTCAAACTTTCAAATTCGCTACGGCTTTTGGATGCTTTCAGAAACTCTTTCCCTTCAACATACAAGTTTGAACCATATACTTCAGAATCACGAAATTCAACTTTCATACGTCGGCACTTCCTTTTTGCCTGTCACATATTCATAGATAAGTGACTTTTTGTAAGAATCAAGGACTTCAAGCTGACGCTTTTTTTCTCCTATTAACGAATCAATTTCAGTGCTCTTTGTGTCGAGAAAAGCTGCAATTTTTTTCTGTTCTTTAATTGGTGGCATTGGAACCATAGTGTTTTCAAAGTCGTATGCCGACAAATCCCACTGACCAACACGAATTCCTCCAGACACGCGTAAAAATTCCGTGGCATACATTTTGTTCCGCAACAAATAATGAAAATACTTCCGGTCAAAATGCTCATCAGAAAATTCATATACATAATATGCCGGGCTGACAATTCCTTCATAATCAGATATAGCCATCGACCCCTGCCATGCTTTCATCTTATTGATTACAAAGTCACCAACGCGCACATACCGATAATTTGATGTATCCTCAGATGTCACATTATGATTATCATCACGGCTATCTTTCGGAATGACACCATATTCTCTATAAACGGAGAGAACCTGTACACCACCCGGATTTCGGTTGCCTCTGTATTTAAGATGATACTTGATTTTTTCGACCACCCAATGGTTCGGTATTATACCAATGTAGCCAATTCCGCTATCCTTCATTTCCGCCTCCGGGTTTAACCCCTTGGTGACAGCCTCGGTAATGACGGAACGCTTGTACTGCTCTAATGTTTCGATTTCTTTCTGGATGTCAGCAGAGATAGCATCGATTTCGGAACATTTGGAATCAAGAAATGTAACTATTTTATCTTGCTCTTTTTTCGATGGTAAAAAGAGTGGGAAATTCAAAAGCATTGGAAGACGCATTGATGGAACAGTTGATTGTGCGCTTCCCTTATCCATTTCATGTGGAAACAAATTGCTCAGGTAATAATAAATGAAATCCGCATTACCCGCAAAATGTGACAGACGATAAACACGTTGATGAACTGCGTATTTTCCATATACATGGTGGAAAATGCGCCCTGCACCAGCACCGTCTCCCGCGACCAAAATTCCCTCGCCATCAAATGTATATCTATCACAATGTTCAACTATTGGTGAGCGCACATAGAACGGATATTTACCCTCTGGATTGGCATTTTGAGTATCTTCATTTCCCGTTTGAATTTTACACAAGTATTTTAATCTCTTTTCCGTCCAATCCGATGGTACAAGGCCAATCGTTTCATGCCCGCTATCTTTCATTTCACGCATAGTTCCACCACCTTACCCAAACAGTTTCGCAATGCGCTGGCTGACAGACTGTTCCAGTTCCGTGAATTGCTTTGCCAATTCCTCGCTGGGTACAGGCTGCTCATACTTGTAAAAATACTGCGTGAACGGAATCTCTGCGCCTGTCTTGATAACAGGCTTCTTGGCATCTGCCTTTTCTTCCCAAAACGCCTTTGCATCCGGCACATGGGGCAGAACTTCCCGTGCCATGTAATCGTCAATGAATTCCTCGTAAGGCACCAGCTCGGTATCTTTAGAATCCTTATCATAGAGTATCGCGCCGTGCTTGTCCTGCTGGATTTCAGCGCTCTTATCCATCACGGACAGCCCATCCGCAATTTTGTCCAGCAGCTTTTTATCATCGGTCACTGCTGCCAGCACTTTGCGCAATACAGGCATAAATGCCTCCGGAGAAAGATAGACTTTGTCCGAAACCGCATTTTGCAAAGCAGAGATAATGCCCTCATAAACAGGCTTCTGCTGATACAGCTTATCCAGCTTCATTTTATCCTTGATGGAAATTTTCGGCCCCTGTTCTTCCAGTTCATCGACCTTGGCGAGGTCGTATACAGAACTCAATGTACCGTCCGCCAGCATCTGCTGGATGCGCTCCTCCGTGATGGCGTAGCTGCGCTGCAACGGCTGCATAACCGTATATTCGCGGTACATAAATTCTTCGTTCTTGAAGATTTTGCAGTATTCGTTTTCTTCAAATGCCGTGTATAGCTTAACGATTCTGTCGCGGTCCTCCGGCAGCAGCTCATTCCTCTTGTTGCCTGCGGCCTTGCGCAGTTTATGGAAGATGCTAGTGGCATCAATCAACTGCACATAGCCCTTGCGCTCCGGGCGCTTGTTCTTGGACAAAATCCAGACATAGGTGGCGATACCCGTGTTGTAAAACAGGTCCTTGGGCAGCGCAATAACGGCTTCCAACAAATCCTGTTCCAGAATCCAGCGGCGAATCTGACTTTCGCCGGATGCCGTACCGCCTGTAAACAGAGGACTGCCGTTTTCGATAATCGCAGCGCGACCCACTTTGTCGTCCATCTTGTCAATAGCCGACTGCATAAAAATCAACTGGGAGTCGCCGCCGCTCGGCAGACCTGCACCCCAGCGTCCATCCTTGCCGCGCTTAAACTCGTTGCGGACAGCATCCTCCTGCCCGGCCTTGGCGTCTTTTCCTGCCCACGGCGTGCCGAAGGGCGGATTTTCCAGCACGAAGCGCATCTTGATGTTGGGGAAGCAATCCTCTTTGAAAGTATCGGCATTGCGGAAGTTTTCAATGTTCTGCCCTTTAATCATCATCTCTGCCAGACCGACAGCATAGGACTGGGGCATAAACTCCTGCCCGAACAAGCGCACATCGGCGCTGGGATTGTAGTGCTTGATAAAACTGTACGCCGTGCTGAGCATACCGCCCGTTCCGCAGGCTTGGTCACAGACAGTGACAACCTTGCCATCGTCGAAAATATCATCACAGCCTTCGCTGATAAGCACAGCCACAAGGCACTTGATAATATCGCGGCCTGTGTAAAACTGACCTGCGTCTACATTCTGATAGAACTTGCCAATCAGATGCTCGAAGATATAGCCCATCTTGATACTGTCGTAGGTCTTGGGGTCCAAATCCAAGTCGGCAAAGGCCTGCACCACGCTGAACAGACATCCGTCCTTATCCATCTTGTCGATATGGCTGAACATTTCAAGTCCATTGAAGATTTCCTGCACTTCGGCGGAAAACCCTTGAATGTACACTTTGAAATTGGATTTAATGTTGTCCGGCTCGTTGCACAGTTCTTTCAGCGTGTAGGGCGAGGTGTTATAGAACTGATAGCCGGAAATGCGGTACATTGCCTTCGGCGGATAGTTCGGATTCTTGGCGAACATATCCGTAACAGCCTTCTTGGTCGGCTCCAAGGCGCACTCCAAGCGGCGCAGAATCGTCATCGGGATAATGACATCGCCGTACTTATCCGGCATATAGGAGCCGCGCAGTTTGTTGGCAATGCTCCAAATAAAGTTCACTTCCGGGGTGACATCAATCGGGGATTCATCCCACAGTGCGTCAAAGGCAATTTTGTTCGGCATTGTTTCCTCCGTCTGCTTGTTTCTCGATAGTCCGTCTTTTTTCAACGGTTTCAAATCCAACAATACACCCCTGTATTCTGTCAGACCGTAACTTAACAGGGTTGGATATATGGATAATGGGATTCTAAAATTATGGAGATAGATTTCCTGCGTGGTTTCTGCTTCAACCGCAGGTTCGTTAATTTTCGCAATTGTTTTGAAGGTTTTCGTTGCAAAACACATTGCCTCATGTATTGCGTATTCTTCGTGAGATTTTTCGTTTGGCTCTTGTGCTGCAAAATAGTTGGCCATCATGGCAGCGCCGTACAAAACGCGGGCACGAATCATCTTAAAAGATGCTGCCCGCGACCAAAGCGCAGATTTACTTGCGCTGGTCAGTCCGACATAATTTATCAAGGGGCTTTCCGCTTCCAATATAGCCTTTTCATATCTGCTACGGTCAACGCCATTGTACTGCACTGCAAAGCGCACAACAGGCTCCTGCGCCTGAATCATATATTGCTCTAACTGTTCATACGGCAGGATATTGTACTTGTCGCTGGAAATCCAATCGTTCACTAGCTTGCACTGGCCCGTAGTTTTACGGTAAATATCCATACCGGCTTCTTTCAGCCAGTATGCATCACCCACATGGGGGAATGCATTCAGCACTTCCTTGAGAAAGACATAATCCTTACTGTTGGCCGGGATTGCCTCTTCCACATTTTTTAGCAACTTCCAATGCCGCCGCAGTATGGGGAAGTCTTGGCTGTCATCGTTGCCTTTTTTGACCGTTTCCAATCCGTTCAGCAAGCGCTTGCGAACATCCAGCCTATCTACCATAATTGTTTTGATAGGGAAATTGGTTTTGGCGAAATTAAATGCCGCGCTGTCTATGCTGATAAAAACACGTTGGATATTCTGCTTATTCTTTAGCTTGCTCAAAAAGTTTGCTGCGGCCTCTTTGTCCTCGTAGGCGAACAATTCAATCAGGCTTTTAGTATCCACGTCCGCGCATAGGCAAAAATTTGTTTGTTGCCCCTGCACATTCAGTGTTACAGTGTACAAACCGAGCGTAGAAATATCATCCCAATTGCGCCTTTTTTCATACTCCGCCAATGCTTTGTCAAAGCAATTTTTGACTGTATGCGGGGAAATATCAAATATTTCCGCAAGCGTATTTATCTCCATATGCATAGCTTGCTGCCCAAGATATTTCTTCAACTGCAAGGTCAGCTTTCTATCTTTCTCATCCACAAGTTGGGAATCATCCTGCATTTTCGCGTTGTATGTTTTCAGCTTGGAATAGCAGTTATAGCACATCCAGCGTATACGCCGCAAATAGAGCGTTGCCGGGTGAATATCGTAGGTAGGCTTTTCCCCCTCGTGCGGGACTGCTACTCTGCAATAATGCGTCAGCTTGGATTCCGACACGCTGGCAATCGCATCCTCCAGATAGGGTGTACCACATTCCGGGCATTCGCCAACACTTTGCTTACACACCCAGTAAGCAGCGGGTTTTCTCCCACTGGATGGTTCATAACCGTAAATGGCATAATCATCCGGCAGGTCGATTTCCTTCAACCTTGCATTGTATTTAGCGGTATCAGCCGCTTTAAGGAGCCGCTTATCACGGATAAAGTGAGCCGACAGTTCCGGCTTCGGCCTTTTGGTTGACATCCTACACCCCCAACTCCCGCATTTGGGTACACTTACACGATATTAGAATTGTACCATAAATCCATAAAAATGGGAACCTTTTTCCAGTTACGTTGCCAAAAAACGTTCATTGGGGCAGTATGTGGCAGGTATTTTCATAAAAACTAAAAAAAGCAATCTTTTTTAGAAATGAACCAAATCACTTGCCCCAAGCTGCCCCGGAAAGATTTACGCCAAAGAAAAAGGAGCAGCCCACTTGGAGAAATCCAAGCGAACTGCTCCCGGTTGCCGCTTACGAAACGTTTTTTGGCAACGTCATTTGAAGTAGAAGTTTTTGTGTAGCCGCACGGCCCCGTCATCACAAATGACGATAAGGTCTTGTTCCAAGTGTGCGAGGTCTGCGGGCTTGATGATAGGCTGCGGCTTCTGGCTGGTATCGGCGACCAACAGAGTGTGTTTTTCTCCTATCATTTTAGAAAAGTATTCCTGTGTTTCGGTATCCTTGCAGCCGAGCAGAACGGTAAACTTAAAGTTGCCCAGCATAGCTTTCCGTTCGTCTTTGCCGTAAATCATATCGAGGTCGGCCAAGGACTGAGTCAGCACCATAATACGGATGTGGCGCTTTCGCAGTTTGCGCAAGGCCTCGGTGATTTGCAGTTTGCCGAACGAGGCAAATTCGTCAAGACAAAATAGAATCATCTGCTTGTGTTCCGGCGGTCTGCATGAAAAGTATTCCATCGACTGGGCCGTAATAATGCGCAGCAGGTCGCCATAGATTTTGAGTTTTTCGTCCGGGATGAAAATATAAATGCTGTTCTGCTCCAATGTGGCCGGACAGATAGATTTTTCATAAGTTGGGACTTTTCTAAGTGCATTTTTAATTTTGCTGTTGGTTGCAAATAGTTTGAGCGCGTCATCTGCACTCTGCTTGCAGCCTGCGGTATTTTGCTCACTGGCCCCGGCAAAGGAACTAATATATGCGTTGGCTGCGGTGTTTTCCTGTTTGGCAATATCGTTCAGCAGGGAGCGCCAATCATGGTCGAGGAAAAACTCGCAGATTTCGATAAAGCCCCAGCCCATGCCATAGTAGCAGATAAGGGCTGCCGTTATCATCTTGCGCCCGTTTTTGGTGAAAAATACGCCTGCCTCGCTGTCGTTGGCCTTGTCCGGCAGCAGCAGATAGGCCAGTTGCTCCAAACGCTCTTGCCGCTCGGTATCGTCCGGAGCAGCATCAATGGACGCAAACGCATCATACGGAATACAATCTGCCGCCGTGGGGTCAAAAATGATTTTGTTCTCTGTATGCACATTAGCTGATATGTCGCCGGATATATCTACCACAAGAGCCGTGCCCTGCCAACTCCGCAAAGTCGGAATCAACAGGGCACTTGTCTTGCCTGTGCCGGATGGCCCCATTACAAGGATGTGTCCCTCGTCCTGTTCGGGGGAATAAGCCAGCAGGCCGAATTTTTTCCCCAACAACACACCCTGCGCCTTTTCTTTGGAGCGGTAGACGATATTCTTGCGGACGAATGGATTTGGCAGATGATTGGCCTGCCCGCGCAGATACACCAGCAGTGCTAGCACAACCAGCAGAATCAGTGTTGCGCCATATAGATAGCAGTTGATAATCCATACAATCTGTTTCATGCCTGCACCTTAAAAGTGAAGCCCCTGTTCCATTTTGGATTCTCCAAAATACAATGCGAGACGTTCCTCATTCTGCTGATATTCCTGTTCTCGTTCGGCTTTCAACTGTGCGACAGTGCGGTTTCCGCCCTGCCGCTTGGTTACGCCGGTCATAACATGAGCATCTTCCAAACCGTGCTCGTCCAGATAGCGTTGCAGGTCAGGGTGAAAATTGCGCAGTTCGCGGCGGTCAAGCACATCGTTTGCACAGATTTTGTAGCCCTGTTCGTGCTTCAAATCTTCCTCGACAGGAATGAAACAGAAATGCAAATGCGGTTGGCCTCCCTCGTCATCGTGGACGATGGCCTGTACGACATTTTCCTCTCCATAGCGGCTTGCCATAAAATCGTATGAAGCACAGAAAAAGTCGTCATAGCGGGCAGGGTCTAAATCCTGCGGGGCAGTCACTATCCAGCCGACCATCACTTTTACATCGTCACGGTTATAGCAGTACAGTTCCGATTTGCGCTGCAAAAAATAGTCGTACTCGGTCATGCCACGGTCTGGCGACAGAACATAGTCGTGTTCCAGCCGCTCCGGGTCAATGTCCCGGTTGCTCGAATGTTCGATTGTTCGCCGGTTGTGGCGAAGTTGATTGCGGACTGCGCCCGCACTGAACTTCATGGCGCACGCCATCATAATCTCTCCTTTCTCGGCGGGGATTCATGCCCCATCCGATTGCGGCTTAAAATGCACTGCAAAATCAGGCAGCGCATTTAGCCTCCGTCTGCTGTGTCATACAAGGTATGGTAGTTTCTGCGGAAACTCCCACCGCCCTTGCGGGCTTACCTTGCCAAAGGAGCGTGACCCCTCTGGACTCCCCGCTGCCGACAAGGCCCGCTTGCCGTCAGTGGGGGCTGCGGCCCCCATCAGAACGACTTTCCGCCGTTCTTGCCCCCTTGGGTTTGCAGCCGTCTGCCGTGATGCACTATCACGCATCACACCACTGCTGCCATGCTACAAAATCAATGAGATGCAGCAATTTCAGGCCGTCATACCAGTCAAAGTCTTTCTTCGGCTCGTTGGTGTATACAATCGTGGCCAGCACATTGTATACGATGGCTTCGTTCCAGATGTACTCCCAATTTGCAAGAGCATCTTCCACCAGTCCGTCATATCCGTTCTTCGCGGGTACATAACCGGGAACACGCTTCTTCAGCAGTGCAACCACACTATCCATATCCGACTGCACACATTCGTTGCAGGTAGAGATTTTCCCGTTGTCGTCCGCGCCAAACGGAAAGCGTCCAAGAATCTGTTTTAGAATGGCGCAGTCACGGATAGGGTGCTTTCCTAGCCAACGGATTCCGCGGGATATGCTCTGTTTGACGAGCCACGCATTCAGCGTTCCGCCCTCATGCTCCTGAAGAATGAAGCCTGCTTCAATACCCAGCTTTTCCGATACCGGCAGAAACTTGTCAAGGAACGCGCTGTTGGCGAACTCGCTTGCATCCACCTTCTCTTCCTTGACCACTCGATTGAGCAGCGCATTGTTCGTTTCGGACAGTTTGATGGTAATTTTCATTGTTGTACCTCGACTTTCTTCTTGGCCCTTTGCAGGGTACTTCTGGAAATGCCTGTCATGGCCTCTACCTGTTTATAACTATACTCACTTAGTAACCCAAGTGCGTGTTCCACCTGCAACGCCGTGAATTTTTGCGGGCGGCCATCTCGGAAACCCGGTTTTGTCATCGCTGCCTGTCGGCCACTCTGAGTGCGCTCGATTATCTGCGCTCTTTCAAATTCAGCAAAAGCAAGCAGCATCGTTGCCACAAGCCGCCCCATAGGGGAGTTGTCCAACAGGCCCATATTGAGAATGTGAACGGCAACACCTTTATCCCGCAGCAAATCCACATACTGCAAACCTTCCTTTGCTGACCTGCAAAACCTATCCATTTTGCAGACCACCAAAGTATCACCCGCCTGTAAGGTTTTGCACAGGTTATCAAATGCCTGCCGTTCGTGAGCGCCGGAAGCCGCCTCTTTTACAATAATCGCAGTAGGATAGCGCTCCTTTATCTGCTGCTCCTGCTCGGCCAAAGAGGTTCCGGGCACCTGCCCTTTGGTTGACACTCTGATGTAGCCATAATAGGCCATTTTGTACGCTCCTTTTGAACATAAGTTTTGACGCGGCCCAAATACCTGTTTTATGCGGGACCGCTTCTGCGCACCAAAAGTTCAAACTTTTGGGCTTTTTAAGGAAGGTTTGGACTTTGCGCCGTTTTCCGGCACAAACAGGGGAACAACGGGGGATTGTCCCAACCGCGCCCAGTATTATGGGCAACTCTCGGCTTTAGGCAAGGGGCTTTCGCGGCATATCCTCGCTTGGCTTCGGTATTCCACGTTTCCCTTGCCACAGCCTCTATTTGCCTCTCTTTTTGGTCGCCGGTTGGGGCCAATAATTCCCACCCCCGCCAAAGGCGATTAAAAGTGAACTTTGAAAGAGAGGTTTTCAAAATGAAAAAGACCGTAAAGACCAGCCGCGTTGCAGGACAGCTTGAAAAAATGTACCGCCTGCTGAACGCCAGATTTTTCAACGGGGAGTTGCCCGAAGTTGTCATCAGCCTAAAAAAGACCGTTGGTGCTTATGGGCATTTCACTTGTAGTAAGGTTTGGCAGGCAGGTGACGAGCGGCGGTATGAAATCAACATCAGCAGCGCCACACTTAGTCGCGCCATAGAAGACACGTGCAGTACGCTTTTGCATGAGATGTGTCATTGTTTTGCCGCAGAAAAAGGTATCAAGGACACCAGCGGTTCCGGAAACTTTTACCACAATCGGAAGTATAAGGAGATTGCCGAAAGCCACGGGCTTTGCGTTGAGAAGCACCCAAAATACGGATGGACGATTACAAGCCCCGGCCTTCCTCTTCTGGATTTCATTGCAGAGCAAGGATGGGAAGACCTGCAGATGTGCGAGGCCGTCAGCCTTTACGAGGTACTTGGAGCGCTTCCCAAAGGAACCGCAAACGGAGCCGCCACGAAAACCCGGAAACCGAGCAGCACCCGTAAATATGTCTGCCCATGCTGCCATCAGAGTGTACGGGCTACAAAGGTTGTAAACATCCTGTGCGGTGACTGTATGCAGAAGATGGAACCCGTTGAATCCGAGTAAACCCCGTCAGACAGAGAGAACAGCCGAGTGAGAGTAGGCAATTTTATAATGCACTTTTTAAGCTGAAGGAGTTTCAAATGAACTGGAAATATGATTATTATAATTGCCCCGATGACCCGGATACCGGCGTTCCTGCCTGCGGCGACCTGCCGGAATGTAAAAGCTGTGAATGGTATCACCTCATTACTTCCGCGCAGAAATGCACAACTACATAAACAAAAAAAGCAGAGAGTCATCCGTAAGAGGATAACTCTCTGCTTTCTTGTAAAGCCTTTTCTGCAAGTTTGGTGTCAATGTGGTGTCAAATCAGCCAAACGCGGTTGATAAAAGGCGTAGAATCAATGCTTTTTAGTCAATGGGCTTCATCGTGGGGAATACAACGATGAATAATTGTAAGTCTTTATTTCTTGATATTACTATACGCCGTAAGGGTTGTCTCTTACTTTCTAATTTACATCTCTTCATAAGCCTTTATCCGAATTGTATCGTTTGGCGTATGAAATGGCGTAAATGGCGTATGGCGTATTTGGCGTACACTTTGCTTTACTCTTCAGGTACTTTCCATTGTGCAAACTGGCGGTCAAGGTTTTCAAATTCAGACTTCCGTAGTTCCTTGGTTACATCCGCGTAGATGTTCAAAGTTGTAGAAATGTCCGAATGTCCCAGCGCATCTTGAATCACCTTGACGTTCACACCTGCTTCGCACATCCGAGTTGTGAATGTGTGCCGCAGAGTGTGACAACTGAAACGAGGGAGGAGAATGGTACTGTCCGGATTGTTTGTCAGCACTTCATCGTTACAGTCTCGGATAATGCGTCGGATTGCCTTGTTCAGCGTTCCTTGATGCTGGCATTCACCAAAACGGTTGACGAAGATGAAGTCCGTGTAACCGTCCACCGTTACCGTGCAATGAATCCCGGATTCCTCCTGATAGGCACGTTCCTTTTCAAAGGCTTCCTTCACGAAGTCCATCATCGGAACGGTACGAATGCCAGCTTTTGTTTTAGGCGAGTGGCAGTTGAAGTAGCAACCTTTCTTGCCTCCGTTGTTCTCACGGTGGTCGTAGTTGACGAGCGTGTGATTGACGGAAATCGTGCTTTCCTCAAAGTCAACATCACACCAACGCAGACCGGTGGCTTCTCCTACGCGCAAACCCGTTCCCAGCATGACTGCGAAAATCGGATACCAGTGCTGGTACTTCGGTGTTTTGGAAAGGTAGGACAACAGCAGATTCTGCTCCGGAATGGTAAGTGCTTTGCGGTGGGTGGTTTCAAATTGGTGGGCTTTTTTCAACTCCCGTAGAACATTGTCCGAAGGGTTGCTCCGCAGATAACAATCATCCACTGCCATGTCCAGCACTTGATGCAGAACCGTGTGTACACTGTCAATTGTAGAAATCTGCAAACCGCGCTCATCTGCCAGCATATTATAAAATTGCTTCACGTCCGACTTTTTGAGCGCAGACACTTTCGACTTGCCGAAATCCGGCTCCACGAACTGCCGATAAAGGTACAGATAGTTTTGAAAAGTGTTATCTTTCAGGCCTCGTTTCACCTTTGCCCACAGAGTGAACACATCGTTCAGGGTAACATACCGTGCTTCTGCTTTAATGCCTTCAAGCGAATCTAGTTGCAGGCCTTTTTCCTTTTCCCGAAGTTCTTCCAAGGTTGGCGCGTAAATAGAATGTCGTTTACCATCCGGGGAGGTCCAACGGAAATCGTATTTGCCATCTTTGCGCTGGGATTCTCCCTTACGAAGAACGACACGCGCCTTGTCTTTGCGTTTTGTATTTCGAGTTGTTGTCATAAGCGTTGTTCCTTTCCACATAGTAATGCAGAAAAGAGCGTTGTTCCGTATTTATAATACCACAAACCTATCATTTTCTGCAAGCTATTTTGACAACATTTTGGCTTTAAAGTGAAAACATTTTTTCTGTATATTCATCCAATTTGCGCCGCTTAATGAGTCGTTTCGACCCAACCCAAAGTACAAATTGACAATGTTCGTTATCGGTTAATGTCCTCAACTTGTTTATACCGATGCCGGAATAGGCCGCAGCTTCCTCAAGTGTAAGATTTGATTTTTCCCAAATGGGAACTTCTTTCATAGGCGTTACCTCCATTTGATTATACTTTTATAAGGAAATATATCCCATATGAATAAGTGTACAGTAAAAAACAGCGATGGTATATACAAAAGCTACGCGGATGTAATGTGGACACTATGCTTTTATCGTGTAAAATCTCACCATCTTGACAGGGCGGACTTTCTTGTGCTATACTCCACCTGTAAATGATTTTTGTGCCTTGCGCACACGTTGTTTTAGTTTGTAATTCGTGCCAGCAGCCCTGTCCTGCCCTTATGGGGTGGACGCTGTTGGCACTTTTCTTTTTATATCGGGTGAAAACACCCAACCATAGCGAGAAAGATCGTGGTTCACGGTTTGCCGTGAACATCAGGCATTGCCTGCGGTCGTTCTCGCTTTTTTATTTTGTTTCAAGGCCAATCGGCTTTGGAAAATACATTTTATATAGGAAAGGTGGAACACCAAATGAACGAACAGACAAGACCCAAGGCAATCGCACGGCGCATCACGCGCCCGCGCAAGGTAAAAACCATCCCGCGCAATTTGCAGTATCGGCTGTACAATGTGCGCCCCCGGCCCAAGCGCCCCTATCGCCAGCGCGAGAGGAGGGGCTGAGAATGCCGGAGCACATACGGCAGGAACCCAAGGTGCTGGTCAGCACCGAAAACCTCACCGAGCAGGAATGGCTGGCATACCGCAGGCAGGGGATAGGCGGCAGTGATGTCGCCGCGATCCTCGGCATTTCTCCGTTTCGTACCGCCCGCGACCTGTACGATGACAAGCTGAACATTGCTTCGGCTGTCGATGATACAGGCAACTGGGTAGCGCTGGAAATGGGGCATTTGCTGGAACCGCTGGTCGCGCAGATATTTACCAAGAAAACCGGGTTGGAAGTTTTCCAAATCAAAAAGATGTTCCGGCATCCACAATACCCTTTCATGCTGGCAGATGTGGACTACTTTGTCCGCCTGCCAAACGGAAAAATTGCGATTCTGGAAATCAAGACGACCAACTACAACGCGAAAGACCACTGGTGGAAGGACGGCGAGGAATGCGTTCCTGTCTACTACGAGACACAGGGGCGGCACTACATGGCCGTCATGGACATGGACGAAATCTTCTATTGCTGTCTCTACGGCAACAACGAGGACGAAGTCATAATCCGCCACCTGTGCCGTGACCGGGAGTACGAACAGGAGATGATCTATCTGGAACGCGAGTTCTGGCACGATTACATCCTGACCCGCATCCCGCCGCCCTACACCGAGGACGGCAGCCTGATCCTCGAAAGCCTGCGCCGCCGCTTAGGTGCTGCGGATAAGACGGTTCCTGCTATCCAGCTGGACAACGACCTGTCCGCCACAATGCTGCGGTATCTCCGTTTGCAGGAGCAAAAGCAGCAAGAAGAAACGAGGGTCAAAACGCTGGACACAGAAATGCAGCGGCTGAAAGGACAGATGGTTGCCAAACTCAATGGCAGCTGCATGGCGATGGGGGAGTACGGCGGTACACAGTACACAATCAGCTACAACCCCGTCAGCCGGACAGGCATCACGAAAGACAACCTCCAAAAGCTGAAGCTGCTGCACCCGGATATTTATGACGAGTACGTCACGGTATCGGAATCGAGGCGGTTCAGCATCAAGGCAAAAGCGGCGGACGAAGCCGCCTGACAAAGAAGGGAGCGTGCCTATGCACGACAGTGAACAGGAACACAGCGGCATTACCGGCTGCCGTGTCACCTACGAATCTACGATTTTTTACAACGAAGCAAACAAATTCTCCATCATCGTTGTCAAAACCAATGATCCGCGCATTCCGCTACAGGCTTGCAACGGCCGCTATTACGGCGACCGTATGCTGCGCTTTACGGCGGTGGGGTACGAACTGCCCCGCACCAAGGCGGTGGAGCTGGAACTGGACGGCGAGTGGGTCGAAAGCAAGTACGGCTATCAGTTGCAAGTCGAGCAGTGGCAGGAAATCGTTCCGCAGACAGCGGACGGTCTGCTGGCTTACTTGGGTTCCGGGCTTATCAAAGGCATTGGCCCCAAGACAGCAGAGGACATTGTCGCTACGTTCGGACCGGACACCCTGAATATCCTTGACAACGAGCCTGAGAAATTGCTGCAAATCCGCGGCATCACCGAGGGAAAGCTCAAGGACATTGAGGAATCCTACGCCGAGAGCCGCGTTCTGCGCAATCTTATGAGCCTTTTGGGACCGTTCAAAATCACGCCTGCTACGGCGCTGAAAATCTATCAGCACTTCGGCCCGGCGTGTGTGGACATCCTCAAAAAATGCCCGTATGATCTGTGCCAGATTTCCGGGTTCGAATTCAAGCGTGTGGATGGCATCGTCCGTAAGACGGATAACCGCCTGCACAGCGCCGAGCGCATCAAGGGCGCGGTGCTGTACACATTGGAGGATGCCCGCAGTAAATCGGGGCATCTGTTTCTGCCATCGGAAGATTTAGTAAAGGAAACACTTCTGCTGCTCAACGCGCCCATTCCCATCCCGGAACAGCGCGTCCGCGCCGAGGAAGTGCAGGAAACCCTGCAGCAGATGATTCTGCACGGCGCAGTGGTAGCCTACAAGCAGTACCTGTACAGCCCGCGTGTGTTCGGGCAGGAGGATGACACCGCCCGCATGATTGCCGAGCGGCTTGCCAATATCAGCGTGGCCGAGAACATCGAGTCTGCACTGGAATCGGTGCGCGAAAGTCTGGGCATTACGCTTTCCCAAAAGCAGGAACAGGCAGTGCGCACGGCGTTTCAGCACGGGCTGACGATCATCACTGGCTCGCCCGGTACCGGCAAGACCACCGTATTAAAGGCCATCATTGAGGTGTTCAAGAATCTGCACCAGAAAGGGAAGTTCGCCCTCATGGCTCCCACAGGCCGTGCCAGCCGCCGCATGGCGGAGAGCACAGGCGTGGACGAGGCCCGCACGCTGCACAGCGCACTGGGCCTCTGCACCGGGGAAGAAGTAGGCGATGGTGAGCGCGTTCGCTTTGTGGATGCCGACCTCGTCATCGTGGACGAGTTTTCTATGGTGGATATGTGGCTGGCACAGCAGTTTTTCAAGCGCATCGGTCAGCACACGCGGGTCGTTCTTGTAGGTGACCCGAACCAGCTTCCCAGCGTGGGCGCCGGCAACGTGTTCTACGAGCTGATTCACAGCGGAATGGTGCCTGTCACGGTACTGGATTGGATCTTCCGCCAGTCAAAAGACGGCCTGATTGCCTACAATGCAAAGTTTATCAATGAGGGCAGCACCAAGCTGTACTACGGCAATGACTTTGTGTTTGTGGACAGCCCGACGCAAATCGAGACGGCGCGGCGCATCCAAGATATTTACTGCAAAGAAGCCGCCGAGCGTGGCATTGAGAATGTTCAGATCCTTTCGCCGTTCCGCGAGAAAGGCGAGGCAGCCTCCGAGCAGCTTAACCGTGCCATTCGGGAGCGGGTCAATCCGTTCCGTTCGGTCGAGAAAGAAGTGAAGATCGGTAGCCGCATTTTCCGCGTCCATGACCGTGTTATGCAGACAAAGAATACCGAGAAAGTGTCCAACGGTGACCTCGGTTTTATCACCGGGATTACCACGAACAGCAAAGGCGAACGGCTTGTGCAGATGGATTTTGGCGGCGACCGCAAGTTGACTTACACGACGGAACAACTGGCGCACGTTGACCTTGCTTACGCTACTACGATTCATAAAGCGATGGGGTCAGAGTTTGAAACGGTCATTATCCCCATCGTCAAGGCGCACACAATCATGCTGTATCGTAATTTATTGTATACAGCCGTGACCCGCGCCAAGAAAAAGGTCATCCTTGTGGGACATAAGCCAATCCTGTTTATGGCGGTTCACCGCGCCGATATCAGCAAGCGCAATACCATGTTGGGCGAGCGCATCCGCCTGTACTGTAAGGCATACCACACCGAACGAAACGCACTGCCGGAGCTGCAACAGGCCGGCTGAATACAAAATTGAAGGGAGAAATTACCCATGAAAGGGAATCAAGAACCTATGCTGTACACCACCAACGCCGCGGTGGCATCCTTAAACCATGTATCCGGCTTTGACCCGCTGAAATTTCTGCGCCGCACAACTTCCCGCAAAACTGGGGAGGACGTGATGCGCCTTGACTTGCGGTACAAAAAGCTGTGGTTCCGGCTGGCTTGCCCCACGGGGCGGCTGAAGCTCAACGCCCTGCGCATCACCGAGAAAATGGCAATTTTTGAAGCCAAGGTCTACCGTGACCGCGAGGATGCCGAGCCGTTGAGCAGCTACATTGCCAACTGCACGCTGGACGCAACGCCCGGTGGGCTGTATGTGGAGGCCGCGCAGGAGGAAGCGCTGGACACAGCGCTTTCCAATGCGGGCTTTGGCATCCAGTTTGCCGATGTGGGCAGTGAATCCGAGGAGTACGGCAGCGAGGTACCGGCGGGAGCGAAAGCGGAGATTGCAGAACCTGTACAGAAGCAGCCGGAAGTCGTGAAAGCAGCCCCGGAGGAGCCTGCCAAGGCTGACCCGCAGGATGCCATCATGGCGGACGATATGCCTGTTCCCGAACAGAGCACTGCAGAAGTTATAGAAAAGCCCAAAACCGTTGTGCCGGAATCCGTACAGCCTGCACAGACTCCGGCACAACCGCCGCAGAATGTCATTGTGCTGGAGCAGGAACCGCCCGCCGCTGCATATACCCAAAGCAGCCCGGTGGAGAAAATCCGCCAGCAGATGACCTACGAGCAGGCTCAGAACGTCATCGTAGACTGCGGCACCTGCAAGGGCTGGACGCTGGCGCAGGTGGCTGACCGCCGCCCTGCCAGCCTGCGCTGGTATGTGAAAGGCTATCAGGGAGAGAACAACATCCTCCGCGCGGCGGCCGCCATTATATGGGACAGCTTGCAGGAGAAACAGGCGGGATAACCGGAAAGGAGGCCGTTTTGCATGACCTCATCTTCCGATACGTTTCCGTTTGGCATTGCCGATGTGGTAGAACTGTTGGGCTTTACAGTCCGCCGCCGTCTGCCGTCGAGCCTGTATCTGAACTGCCCCTTTTGTGGGGATCAACGAGGGCGGCTCAACGTCAACACCGACAAAAATGTCTGGCGCTGCAATCGCTGCGGCGCGGCGGGCGGGATGCTGGCACTGTATGCCCGTTACAACGGCACCGGCAATGCCGATGCCTACCGCGAGATATGCGAGGCGCTGGGGCGGTATACACCCCAGCCAAGGGTGAATGACTGCATCGGGGTAAAGCCGGAGCAAAATGCCCGCGCTGCTCCGCAGGAGATACACCAGACCTACTCGCTGCTGCTCTCCATGCTGCCGCTGACACCCACGCACAAAGCGCACTTGCTGTCACCGCGGCGCGGGCTGACCGAGGAACAGGTTGCAAGGTTCGGGTTCAAATCAACCCCACCTGCGTTTCTGTGCCGAAGCTATGCCGAGCGCCTGCGGCGGCAGGGCTGTACCTTACAGGGCGTACCGGGCTTTTATCAAGACGATACCGGGCGATGGACAATTAACTTCGGCAGCCGCACGGCGGGCATCCTGCTCCCGGCTGTCGGTATGGACGGTCTGATCTGCGGTATGCAGATACGGCTGGACACACCGCTGCGCCGCAGGGATGACCCACCGGGCAAAAGCGGAGCCAAGTATATCTGGCTGTCGTCAATCGGTAAGCCGCATGGTGTGACCTCCGGCAGCCCGCTGCATTTTGTGGGCGAGCCGTTTGCCAAGACCGTGTATGTGACGGAAGGGCTGCTCAAAGCCGATATTGCCCACTGCCTGACAGGACGCTCGTTTGTCGCTGTGGCAGGGGTGAACAGCTTGAACGGCTTGGAATCTGCCCTGCGCTGTATGGCGCAGAACGGTACCAAGCTGGTTGTGGAAGCCTACGACATGGACAAGTTAGAGAATGAGTATGTGGCATCTGCGGCCGAAAAGGTCCAGCAGATTGCCCACGCGGTCTGGCTGCAAAGCACAAGCCTTGTCTGGAATACTGCCTACAAAGGTATAGACGACTGGCAGCTTGCTTTGCGGCAGGCAGAAGCAAAAGAAAAAGCGGCATAAAGCCGTGCAAAGTTATGGCAGAGAGCTAAATGGGCGGCTCTCTGCCTTTTTTAGAAAGGACAGAACGATGGGTATATTATCTGAGATTGATATGATGAACCGTGATGCCGAGGACGATGCTTTTGAGGTATCCTCGGACAGTGAAACCGTAGATTCTTTCAGCGAAGAATTTGAGCCGGTTGAACCCCAAAAGCCGGAACCGCAAGCGGAGGAGGCGGAAGAAGCCCGCAAAAAGGCTGAATTTGATGCTGCCGAAGCTAAGCGCAAAGCCGAATGGGAGGCCAAACAGGCGCAGAGGAAACTGCGGGAACAGCAGGAGCTGGACCGACTTGCCGCCATGTCGGATGACGACGTGATGCAGGCATCTATGAACCGCGTCTCGCAGGACACCGAGCGCCTGACCCGCCGCAACATGAAGCTCTGCGTTATGGAGGATGTGCAGACCGAGTGTCTGGCCGACCCCGCTTTTGCCCGTCTTGTGATGAACCCCAAGAAAAAGATGGTGAACTGCTTCCACTACATCAACCGCAAGGCGCGGGAGTATCTGGAGCAGGAAATGAAGGACAACGATGAAGAGCCTATAGGCGGCGGTTTCGGCGGCGATGTGCCGGACGAACTCTGCTACCAGTGGGCGCGGGAGTATTTCCGCGATGCCGATGCCAAGGAGGACGCAGAATCCGAAGAAAAGTTTGTCCCCAAGACCTACAATGGGAAAACGCCCAAGGCAGGAAAAAAGGAAAAGTCCAAAAAGACAGAGCCTAAGCCAGCCCCGAAACCCGCAGATGAAGAACAACTCACCTTTGGTGACTTTGGCACAGAGGAGGCGGCAGGATGAAACTGGACAAACGAGCCTGCCGCCATGCAGTCAATGTTCCGCTGCCCATCAACCTGAATGCCGGGGTGCTGTACACAGAACGGGTAAAATACCTTGTCACTGCCGCAGTCAAGCTGCTCGGCGGGCATAGGGTACTGGTGGTTTACTTCTATGAATGTGAACGCCTGAAAGCAGATGACCGTATGCCAAAATGGGTCGTGTTTCAGGGCAAGGATACCTTTGCCACGCTGGAGCGCGATGCCGCAGGAAACGTCAAATGGCGGGATGCCATGCTTTGGAACCTTGCAGATGAAAGTTTCTATAAATTCAGGGAATCCTGCGTTTTTTATAAAGGAACGGATGGGGTTACGGTTTCGGACTTTATCCATCAAAGTACAAGTGGCATCACAATATTGGAAGCGTTGCAGGTCTATCAGTATGGTATCCGCAACAGGCAGGCAAAGAAGCGCCGCTGCAAACGTGATGCGGACATAGTCGAGAAAATGAAAAAGGTCCCGGATGTACCCTCAAATCTGGTACACTGGATTGACCGAAATGTCATGCCGCATTATTTGTTTTATGCGTATGACAGGAATCAGCTGGAAACACAAGTGTTTTGTACCTATTGCGAGAAGTTTTCTGTGATAAAAAAGCCGAAAACAGGAAAGGTTTTTGTCTGCCCGCAATGTAAACAAAAGGCAATCGCCAAAGCGCAGGGGAGAAGAGCCGCCTACCATGAGGACAGGGAAACCTGCCAGGTTATTCAAAAAATCAGCGATGAAGAATTGCTGATACGGATCTTCAAGGTACGCTGGGCATATAAGGAAAAAAAGAATACGCCTGCGAAAGAAATTTATGAGAACGCAAGGTTATTTATCCGCGTCGTTGGGAAAGAAGGCACCGACACAGAAGCGTTCTATTATGACAGCAGTTACGATAGCACAACGCACTGGCGTAGAGGAAATCGTCCAAGATTTTCTCCCTATACAAGCAGCTATGAAGCCGATGATACCGGGGCGATTTACCTTCCATCGCTGAAAAGAGCCTTGCAGGGAACGCCGTGGCAGTATTGCGCACTCCGGCAGTTCTATGAACCTACGAAGGAGGCTATGCAGGTCAGTACTTACCTGCGCGTATATCGGCGCCATCCAAAACTTATTGAGCATCTTGTTAAAGTTGGATTCGAGCGCATCGTTTCAGACATTGTGTATCGGCACGGTATGGGAGCAGAAATTGATGCCACACAAAAACGCACGCACCGCATTTTACGGGTCAACAAAGAAGACTTGGCCATGCTGCGTGAATTAAATGCTGGCGTTGATACACTGAAAGCATACCAGCAATATGTAAAGCTTAATTTGCGTGGCCGGCAGGAACTTTTGCAGTGGCAGCTCAAAAATCATGTGCATACGATTCCAACGCAATGGTTTGCCTATATGACAGCAAGAAAATTCATGCGCTATATGGACAGCCAGCTGCCGGATTATATGCAGCTGAAGCGGGCTTTCCTCTATCGTTCCCCGATGGAAGAGGCAATCTCGACCTACAGCGACTACCTGCAAATGTGTCAAGGTCAGAATTATGACATGAAAAGCAGCCAGGTTCTGTTCCCCAAACACTGCAATGAGGCCCATGACGAGTTGAGCCGATACATTAAGAAGTGTAGGGACGAGCAAACAAAGCGTGCGTTTCGTGAAGTGTATGAGAATTTGGCAGAAAAGGCCAATCTCACTTCAAAGAAACTGCAAATTGTCTGCCCCAAGCAAACCGATGACCTCATCACAGAAGGACAGGCTTTGCACCACTGTGTCGGCACCTATATTGAGCGAGTGGCAGCGAAAAAATGCCTGATTGTATTTGTCCGCCGTGTAGAAGAACCGGAAAAGCCGTTTGTAACGGTAGAAGTCAGCAACGGCAAAATTGTACAAATCCGTGGCGAACGCAACAGTGACCCTACGAAAGAAGTGAAAAAGTTTGTTGACCTGTGGAGCCGCAAGGTGCTGCCTATGGCTTTGCAGACCGCGTAAGAAAGGAAGTGCTCACCTTATGAAGCAAATAGGAAATCTCGCCATCGTCTGCGCCCGGCGCAAGGATGTGACCCTGCGCATCGAGCGGGGGAGGGTAATGGTCTTACTGGACGGAACTTATGCGCCAACGGCATTTTCTGCCAACTGGGATGACGATGAAACCATCCTGTCGGTGATCCATGAACTGAACTTCGGCCACTGTGCCCCCAAAAGCCAATGAAAACCGAGGAGTGGCAGGAAAAGGCCATTTTCATCGACAAGCTGCGAGAGCTGACAGACCGCCTGAACCGCTGCCGCGCAGCGTATGAAGCCCATACGCCGCTGGTAAGCGATGAGATTTATGATATTCTGTTCAGCGACTTGCAGACACTGGAAAGTTGGTTGGGGTTAAGGATGAAGAACTCACCCACCAAGAAAGGCAATCATCTGGTATAAGACAGCCTTCAATCTATACGGTTTTGCCGCGCAGATTGGAGGCCTTTTTCGTGGCTGGAAATCAAGATGGATAAACTTGAACTTAATAACGTAATATGGTATAATTCTAACAAATACATTGTAGGGGGCATCCTATGGCACCACAGAAAATAGCACAGCGTAAACGAGCAATGCGAGTGGCAGATGCTGTCAATAAAATTGAAGGAGTACCGGTTCGCAGCTATGCAATAGAGCTTTCAAACGCATGGAGTGAAGGCAAAATTACCGGGGCGCAGATGAAAGAGGCCCTTTTGAAAAGCCACATGGAGATGGCCCGTCGCGTGAAGTAAAGCTATGAATGATATTTATCTTTATGAGGATGTGCCGGTACTAAAAAACAAGTTCGGCATCAAGGATGAAAAGACTCTGGATCTCGTGGAAGCTGAACAATCTCGCGCAAGCATGATGCTTCTGTATGAGCATGGTTTCCATGATTTTTCAAACCGCGGCGTAAAGAAGATTCACCGCACACTATTTGAAGATGTGTACGAATGGGCCGGAAACTATCGTGTCATCAATATTATAAAAAGAGAGCCTGTTCTTGCAGGACAAAGTGTATGGTATAGCAATGCGGAAGATATTCCGCATGACTTGAAATGTGCTTGGGATGAAATCCACCAAGTAGAATGGATCTCTTTGTCAAAAGAAGATTTCGCAAAAGAAATTGCGCATAAATTTCCGAAAATTTGGCGTGTGCATCCTTTTCGAGAGGGAAACACTCGAACCGTTGTAATGTTGATGACATTCTTTGTTGAGCATTACGGATATTATTTCGACCAAGAACTGTTGGCACAGAGCGCAGAATATGTCCGGGATGCACTGGTGATGGCGTGTTTGGATAATTACTCCGAGTATGAGTATCTGGAAAGAATCTTGCAAGATGCGATTTGCACTGAGCCAATTGCAGAAACTGTTGCAGAAGAACAACCAGCAAGCATATCCGAAAAATATCAAAAATACCAATCAAAGCACTACGAACCCACTCCCCATGAGTATGTGGAATATAAAACGAAAAACACCTATTCAAAAGACCCCATAGCAGGGAAAGCTTGAAAAAATGACGCCACTAGCGATCTGAATACAAAAAGTTAAAATTGCCTCCGACTCGCACCATATGTGTACAAGTCGGAGGCAATTATTTTTATACTTCTTTTATGGCTGTCGCTTTCACCAGCGGCATCATCGGAGACAAAGTTAGTTTTTCATGCTGGGAAGGATGATTTATCATATCAGTGGACGATTCGGTTTCTTCTACAAAAGTCAGCATAAATTTGTCAAGTAGCGAGACCATAAGGAATTTGTATTTTTTAAAAGAAAGAAAAATCTTTGTGCTGACTGCGGATGTCGAGAATCGTGGGTATCTGGATACTTTGAAAGAGATAGCCGAACAGAAAAAAGATTGTGGCGTGAAGGTGTTTATGGATAAAAAGGCATAAAATTCGAAATATCATCATTAGAGAATCCAATCAATTTTAGGCTCATGCACCGTATCAATTTGTCTAAAAGAATCATCAAATATTTGCTGCTTCTATCGTTTTTGAAGTCATAGTAATATGCATATCCATGTGCAATAGTACGTCTGATCTCCTTGATTTGATTACTAACTTTCTCTGCAGAAAGATTTGTTTGCGACAGCAATTGGGGATATTCATTAAACATGTATTCCAATTCCTTTTTAAGTGGAAATTGGAGATTTTGAGCTTTCTTGTGTTCCAGTTTATCAAATAAGTACTCAAATGCTACAATTTGTTCGACAAATCGCTGAGGCGTGAACATGGAGTCGAAATTCCCTAAATGACCAAGTGGAATACTCTGTGTTATTTTGTTGCCAGAATCTAATGCTATATTATTTAAGAGCTTGGGAATGTATTTCATAATATCAAATTCGTAGAATAAGCCGTTATACCTATCAACGGCATCTTCCGAAATGAAGGGACAGTAGAACCACCCGACACTTACTTCTTTGCGATAAAGCGTGATACGTTTGAACAAGATATCTGTGTGTGATGTCATGAACATTGCAAGCCGACAAAGAACTATTGCAATATCATAGCACTCTTGGATTTCATTTGTGTGTAACGGCAGAATCAATTCCCCTTTTCTGTCGAAATCTTCCAAAAGACCAAGGCGATGATTGTGACCGATTTGGAAAATCAATTCGTATTTTTGTTTGTTCATATCAAACGGAATTGTATACACTTTTTTAGGTTCTAAAGCCAAGTTGATTCCAGATCGCACCATTTCAATGTATTTATGTTCGTATCCAAAAACTGCATCAAGAGACGGCGACTGAATACCTATGCGGTCATAGGTTTCGTCTTTGTTAAATGTATAAACAATATAGCAACGCAAATAGCAAGTACTTCCCATAGAATTTTCGACGAGAAAGGTTGCTTTCCTACCATGAGGCCCAATATCAAAACATTGCCCCTGCAGAATATAGTTTTCTTTAAAATTATATTCCTTACAAAATATTTCCAGCAACGAGTCATCCGTAAACAAATCCATACGGTAATTTTCAATTACAAAAGGAATCTTTCCAGTTCTGAAAAAAATAAAACCCTTGACCATCATTTCACCTCTTTATGAGATGCGTTCTCAATTTCTATTGGACATCATTTGTGTTCAAAAATTAAGAATACGCAAAGTTTCACAATTTTGACAGGGAATTATATTTTATTATGCACGAAATCCTTCGCATATTCAACCCATATCACAGAATTGTGTTGTTTTCGCTGTATCTGTAAACATCTTTGAGTTGCCTCCTGATGAAATTGAAGAGACTGCTCATTAAGGTTATTATTGCTGGTGCAAAAAGACATATCTTCAATAATTTGACGTTTTCCGCAAATTATGGTATCATACTAATGTAAGTGATTTATGTGTCCTGCAAAGCAATTTGCACTGACACACGTTGTTATTTTTGTACTTTGTGCCTGCAATGCCGTTGACCGTCTGGTCTGCGCATTGCGGGCATTTTTTATCTGCCGGGGGACACCCCGCATAAAGCGAGAATGATTTTTATGCTGCTATTGGCAGCGAAGAAAAGTTGTTCTCGCTTTTTATTTTGGTTTGGCGCCGCCCGGCGTTAAAAATAAAAATGCAAGAAAGGCGAGATCACAATGATGGACGAACTCAAACAGCAATTTTATGAGGTTATGCACAAGTATCAGAAGCCGTTTTCGGAGGAAGGTGTCACAGCAAACCTTACACAATGGAATGAACAGAAACAGGGACTTTTGCAGCTTCTGCGCAGGCATCCGCTATGGAATGAGAGAGAACTGGCAATCGTGTTCCGCGTGGAGGAACGCCGAGAAATCGACCGTATCACAGTGGACGAAACGCGCGCCGCCATCCTTGAACTTGGTCGCAGGGCCTGCACGGATGATACTGTGTACGAAAACTTTGAAACCGCCCTGCGCGCGGCGACCGCAGACTATGCCCGGATACCAAACGAGTACCGCTTGGACACGATTCGGCAATACGGCGGCATCAAGTGCGCACAGGGGCAAAAGGCGAGCCGCATTATCAATCGGCTCTGCCTGAAATTCCATCTTGACCAGATTGAGGAAGAAACCGAAGCAGGTGAGCCGGACAACCGTTATGTGCGCACAGTCAAACCATACAATGCACTGTTTGCACGGCTGGCCGATGCTCTGAATCCGGCACATATCGAAAAAACTGCAGTGCTGTCAATCCACCCCTGCGATTTCCTCGAAATGTCCAACCGCGACAACACTTGGAGTTCCTGCCATTGCTTAGAAGGCGGCGGCTATCGCGGCGGCTGCCAGTCCTATATGGGCGATGCCGTCAGTATGATTTTCTTCACGGTCAGCGACGAGTACACGCAGAACTTTCATACAGCCCCTCGCATCACGCGAGAAATTTTCTGCTATAAGGAAAATGTTTTGCTGCAATCACGCCTGTATCCTACAGATTTGGAAGACCAGAAAACCCTGTATCGAGGCATCGTCCAACAGGCTATCGCGGTCTGCCTTGACAAACCGAACCTATGGTCGATCAAGCGTGGAAAAGAAACCGAACCTTACTGCGAATCTGCGGCGGACAGCAACCACTATCCTGACTATGCGTATGGGTATGCAGTTGCCTCTCTGCTGAAAGGGGAGATCGGCTATAGCAAAATGACGATTGGTTCCGTGGCTCGATGTGTTTGCTGCGGTGGAGAACAGAAGAACCATCGTTCCATACGCTGTGCAGAGTGCGGCAATATGTATGTCTGCAAGGGCTGCGGCAAAACGGTGCATGGATATGGGCGCTATATTGATGAGCACTTTTATTGCAATGAGTGCAGCTATGAATGTACGGTTTGCAAAGAGAAGTTTATCGGTATGCCGCGTATCGGAATTGCCCGTTCCGGTGAGCAGCGTGGAATTTGCCCCGCCTGCTACGAGCAGGTGATAAGCGTATGCAGAAATTGCACAATCCATAGCGACTGCCTTTCCATCGGTGCCAATCGTTTCTGTCCGAATCAGATGAACGGCCTTGCCGCATAAAGGAGGAATCCATGCAAGAATTGACGTTTGAAACCATTCTGCGTCTGCCGCAGATGGACTTAAAAAAAACATTGAAAGCCGAGCTGAAAAGCAGGGGCTGCCCTGTCACCGATAAGCCCGGCTACCTGTATGCCGAGGGAACAATCCCCGTCCTGCTGGCGGCCCACATGGACACGGTTCACCGCCAGCCTGTCGAGCAGATATGCTACTCGGCAGACGGGGCGGTAGCTATGTCGCCGCAGGGTATCGGCGGTGATGACCGTTGCGGTGTCTGGATGATTTTGCAGATCCTGCGTACAGCAAAATGTCATGTGCTGTTCTGTGAGGACGAGGAAGTCGGCTGTGTAGGTGCAAAGAAATTCACAAGAGGTTCTTTGCGGCCGCAGGTAAACTACATCGTAGAGCTTGACCGCCGGGGTAGCAATGATGCTGTGTTTTACCGCTGCGATAACCCGGAGTTTGAGGACTTCATCACCTCGTTCGGATTTGAAACAGCGGGTGGTTCACGCAGTGATATATCCTACATTGCGCCGTATCTGGAAACAGCTGCGGTCAATATCAGCTGCGGCTATTATTGCGAACACCAACGGCATGAGTACATCCGCTTAGAGGAGATGGAACTGAATGCCGCCCGTGTGGCACAGATGGTAACGCAACAGACAGAACACTTTGAATATAGGGAACAGCAGGATAGCTTCTTCGGCGGGCGAACATACCAGTATTCTATGTGGGATACTGCTTCTGAGTGTGAAACCTACAAATGGCTTTCACCGCTGCCGAAAGAAGCAAAAATCAAGCTGGGAACGGCAGAACTTATCATGCCTCATGCCAAGATTGACCGGCAGGGGAAGATACATCGATATGTTCCCAAATTGAAAGCAGCCGTCCTGACAGAAAACGCCATAGCGGTGATGCCGGACGGTAAGAAAGCAAGATATGATTCCAAAGAGGCAAAGTGCCAGAAAGTGATGCCCCTGTCAAGGGCATTGGAAATACTGGGATGTAAGTAAACAAAAGGTCCTCTTTCGCTGTGAAAGAGGACCTTTTGTGAAGTGGTGCAAATATATAACTTGGTTAGAGTTCGGTGCAGTATCTTGCCAATCATGCAAAGCGGATGTAAAATTTATGGCGACCCGTTGTGCAAATGCAGAAAGCTATGGTATGCTAACTATATAAAGTGTACTGGAAATAATCAGAACGCGAGGGGTGATAATGATGGAGAACAAATCGGATAAAGGCGGCTTCTGGAGACGACAATCTTTTCTTTTGCCTCCATTGACTGCGGCGGTGGTTTTGCTGTGCCAGCAGATGGCTTCTTCCAATCCATCCGGCGTGGTCACGGTGAACATTTTGCTGTTGGTACTGAATTTCTTCAGCTATGTGGGGCTTTTGCGTGGGGAAAAAAGCACAGAAAAATCCGTGGCGATCGCCGCGGCAGGTTTTATTACACTGATGGCATTTGTGTTCAATACCTGCGTAGCCGGAATTCCCACTCCTTTGAGCGATACGGGAATCTTTATGAACAGTCTCTGCGGTATGTGGGTACTGGTAGCAGTTGTTCAAGGAATTTCGCTGTTGATACAGGCAGTGTTGCAACCAACGGTTGAGCAAGAGACCGGAGCAAGCGAAACCAATGTTTGGAATCGCCTACAAAAAGTAGGGGGACAGCTAAAACCAAAAGCCACAAACTCGCAGGAAATAATTTTGATGCTGCTGCGCCTTGCCACAGTATTGTTGGCAATCGTTTCCTGGTGGAGTACCGCACAGGGGATGCGGGACTATGTGTTTTCACAGGCGTGGCAGGCAAATCTTGCCTCGTTTGCCATACAAAGCATCCTGCTGGGACTGAACTTTTACCTGCCGACCTTCTGGCGCTGGATACATAGTCTGCGCGGGAAAATCTGCGTGCTGGCGCTCAGCGGCGTGGTCTTGTTCTGCTCCTCGTGGTTCAGCTATGTTTTTATCGTTGGCACGGTCTATGAAAAAAGCTGGCAGACCGAAAGCCGCCTGTTGGTTCAGTCGGTGTACCGAAATGAACTGTACAAAGCGGATGAATTTGTACAAATCAGCAGCGACGCCCTGCGGGAAACGCTGGGCGACGAGGTGGCGGCTCTGTACACTGCCAGCAAGACCGCCGATACCGAAACAACACAGAGTCCTTCCGGCTTGGATCTGACAGCGGACAAGGCAAGCTACGCCGATAATGCGGACTTTGCGGCAAAAAATGAAATTGCTTCGGCAATCCAAGCGATGCAGACCGCCACGCAGGAGGAAACATCCTCTGGCGTGCGCGAACAGGCTGCCGCAGCCCTGACACAACTTACCGAACAGGTGGAAACCCGCATCGGACAGCTGACGCAGCAGATAAGCCAGACGCAGGACGCCTTGACGGCAGCAGCAGATGCGCAAACCAGCGCAGCAAGTGCGTTGCGAAATGCGCCGTATGGAAGTAATACTAACGCTTTGCAGAGTGCCTATAACAGTGCGGCATCCCGATTGAGTAACTTGCAGAATACGGTAAATCAGCAACAACAGGACTTACAGGATTATCAGCAGGCGCAGGGAATCCTGCAACGATACGCAGGTGTGCTGGGAATTGCCGGAAATGCAGCCTCTGTGCAGACAGGTCAGGCGCTGCGTAGTATCCAAAGTGCGCTGCTCAAGACGAATGTGGATACGGAAGCTATTGAACAGCAGGCACGCACTGTGTTTGAACAGCTGCAAGCCGCACAGGACAGTGGATCGGATGCGGATTTTCAGACATTATTGAATGATATGGACAGTTTTATCCACAAGGTGCAGGATTACGCAGTCCTGAAATCATCAGGTGACGCGCTGCAAAACCAGATTGACAGCATGACGGCAGATACTGCACAGGATACGGAAAACTGGGAGCCTCTATGGACAGAGAAAATTGAGCGTCTGAAGGCAACAATCAGTGGTCTGCCTGTCAGTGACAGCGGGCAGGAGTATGACCGTGCAGATGCCCTTGATAAGTTGGACGATGCACAGCGCCTCTATATTTCAGAGCATAACCCTGTTGATCAGGCACTGATTTATCTGGGAAGCCCATATTGGCAGCTGGCAGCATTTTCTCTTGTATTGGCGTTCTTCTTGGATATTGCCGCCTTTATTACCGGGCTTGTCATTGATGTGGCAGATCGGCGTAAAATGTTGGAAAAATGAAGAAAACCACATAGGTTAAAAAGACAGCCTCTTCCGCTGATGTGATTTCAGCAGAAGGGGCTATTACTTTATGCTCACGCGTGACGTGGCAAAGTAGCTTGCAAAATAGGTTTGTAAATTTTGGCTAAAAGTTCACCGAAATGTAACATTCTGTTGTACAATAGGGATTATAAAGGGGGATTGTTGAATGAATCCGATTTTGATTGTGGACGATGAAGCCGCCATTGCCATGCTGGTGCGGCGCATCCTGACGGAGGCGGGCTACCGCTGTCAGGCCGTGACCGACAGCCGCGCAGCGGCAAATCTGCTGGAAAAGAACCGCTATGATCTGGTGCTGCTCGATGTGATGATGCCCCATCTGGACGGGTACGATCTGCTGGCGTACCTGCGGCCCACGGGCACACCCTGCATCTTCATCACGGCGAAGGACGCTGTGGCTGAGCGGGTGCGCGGGCTGAACAGCGGCGCGGATGATTACATCGTCAAGCCGTTTGCCCCTACCGAGTTGGTGGCCCGGGTGGAAAGCGTGCTGCGGCGCGCCGGGCGCAGCACCGCCGTCTACACGATGTGGGAGTACACGGTGGACGCTGCGGCCTGCCGTGTGCTGCGCGGTGAGGAGGAAATGCACCTGACCCGCAAGGAATATGACTTACTTCTGTTATTTTTGCGCAACCGGGGCCGGGCGCTGTACCGGGATTACCTGTACGAAACCGTCTGGGGCGATGACGGCACGGGCTGTGACACCCGCACGCTTGACACCCACATTGCCCGCCTGCGCCGCAAGCTGAACCTTGGCGACCGCCTGCGCAGCGTGCGGCAGATCGGGTATATGCTGGAAAAGGAATAAAATGTAACCCGCCCGTGACGAAGCTGTAACCAACCGGAAACAATCCTGCACTATGCTGGGGGTACAACAAACAAAGGGGGATAACTACGATGAAACACACCACAAGGCTGACCGCCTGTCTGCTGGCGCTGGCACTGACGGCCTGCACGGCCGCGCCGCAGGACATGCCTGCAGGCACGACCACCGAGACAGCCGCCGCACCCGCGCAGACTGCAGAGCCCACCACAGAAACACCCGCCGTGCAGGACACACTTACACCCATTTACACGACCTGGGGCGCGGCGGTGGGCCAAGATGCCGTCTACAGCGCGATGAACATTGACGATGCCGGACAATACTATGCAACAACGATTGATTTTTCCACGGGCGAGCAGCGTATTCTCTGCAAAAAGCTCGGCTGCAGCCATGCGGATGAAAGCTGCCCGGCCTACATGACGGCCATCCGGAACGGCTGCGTGCCGAAAGCCATGCTGCTGCCCGTGGGTGACCGGCTTTACTGGCTTGTGGATGGCCGTTACAATGAGAGTGACGGCGCCTATTTGGATGTGAGCAATCCGGACGGCAGTGACCGCCGCCGTGTGGCCGAGGGTGATGACCTGCCCGATTTGACCAGTGCCTATATCTGGTACACGGATGGCACAGCACTGTATACATTTGTGCGCGGATATGACAAATATTCCGTATTGCGTCTGGATGAGGGCGGTGCGGTGTGCTTCTTTACCCGCAGCATACCGGACGGCGAGGACTATTTCGCCTTAGGCTGCTGGCAGGACAAAATCGTTTTGCAGCACAGTGGAGGCTATCAGCAGCAGCCCTTGAACTCGGCCGGAGCGGCCGCCACGGATGAGGAGCTGCGCGCATGGCTGGCCGCCGACGAAGAGGCGCAGAAAGAGCAGACGAAAAACCTCTGTCTGCTGGATACGGCGGGCGGAATGACCGACACCGACATGACATGGGGCGGCAATGCGGGCAATGTCCAGCTTGTCCACAACGGTGCGGCCTATGTGCTGAACGAATCGGGGCTGGTGACAAAATTTGACCTGACTGCGGGCACAGCCCAAACCCGACAGCTTGACCTGCAGGGAGTATCATACGGTGTCGTGGAAGGCGCAAGGCTGGACGGCTGGATCCCTGTGATGGTGCGCGATGACAGCGAGGGGCTGCTGAACCCTGAGACCGGCGTCTACACCCCGCTGCCGACCACATGGCTCAAGGATCAGGCGGTGGAGCGCAGCCCGTTTATTGTGGCGGCCAGCGACACGATGCTGCTTGTGAAATACGGCGAAATCTACTACACGACAAATGACATCGGCACGGACGGCGCACCCTACAGCTTTACCACCTGCCGTGGAGAGTACGGAATCATTTCGGTTAAGGACTATCTGGCGGGCAGTCAGGATTGGGTGCAGGTGACGCTACAGGGCCGCGATCTGGTATGAGGAAACAGTGATGAAATTTGCAACCAAGCTATCTCTGGGCTGCATTGCGCTGCTGTCCTGCGCGCTGAGCGCGGCAGGGCTGCTGCTGACAGGGCAGAGCTTTTCCGGCAGTCTGGCCAGCACCCGCACGGCCCTGCAGGCCCAGCAGGAAAAAGAAAAATACGCGCTTGAACGCATCATCTTTCAGGCCACGGACAGTGCGCAGTTTGAAAATTACATTTTGGCGTCCGCGGCCCAGCAGTATGCCGAGCAGACCGCCGATGCGGGCAGCAGCATGGCACTCTGGCTGGACGGTGCATATGCACTTTACTCCGGCCTGCCTGCGGCTCTGCCGCGCACCGCACTGAAGCAGGCCCTGACGGACGGCGAAAACGCCTGGCAGCTGACCCGGGCGGCCGGGCGGTGGTATCTGCTGCTGACCCAGCCGCTGGACCTGCCCGGTGTGCGGGCCGATATGCTCTGCGCCTACGATGTGAGCGCGGTGTTCGCCACCCGTGACGCCCAGCTGCGGGCGTGGCTGGCGGCATCGGCGGCGCTGCTGGTATTGGGCGGCGGGGCAGCTGTGCTGTTCAGCCGCCGCGTGACCCGCCCGCTGACTGCGCTGCAGACGGCCAGCGAGAAAATTGCCGATGGGGAGTACACCCAGCGCACTCAGGTCAAGACCGATGATGAAATCGGCGCGCTGAGCCGCAGCTTTGATGCAATGGCCGCAGCGGTGGAAGGCAAGATCAACGAATTATCGAAAACAACGCAGAGCCAGCAGGACTTTATTGCGGCATTTACGCACGAGGTCAAGACCCCGATGACCGCGATGCTCGGCTATGCCGATCTGATGCGCGCCCGGCCCGATGACACTGAGACCCAGCGGGAGGCAGCGGGCTACATCTACCACGAGACCCAGCGGCTGGAAAACCTGAGCCGCAGTCTGCTGGCGCTGATGGGGCTGGATCAGGCCGGGGCGCTGGAGCTGGTGCCCTGTCAGGATGCCGGGCTTTTGCTGCAGACCGTGCGCAGCCTGCCGCAGGGCAGTACGCCCGTGCCGCGTGTCATCAGCGCGGGGTGCGTGGTGCAGGTAGACCGCAGCCTGTGGGTGGATATGCTGCGCAACCTGACCCTCAATGCCCAGCGCGCCTGTCAGGGCATCGAGGGTGCAGCCATCACCCTGCGGTGTGAGCGCCGCGCCGGGCAGGCGGTTTTCACCGTGACGGATACGGGCTGCGGCATCCCCGCCGCCGATCTGCCCCGCGTGACCGAGGCATTTTACATGGTGGACAAGTCCCGCAGCCGGGCCGACGGCGGCAGCGGCATCGGGCTGGCGCTCTGTGCCCGCATTGCCGGGGCACACGGGGCAAAGCTGGAAATCACCAGCACCGAGCATGTCGGCACGACCGTGACCATCGCCGTGCCGGAGGTGCTGCCGAACGAAAGGGAGGCTGACAATGACACGCAAAGCTGATACGCTGCGCCCCTTCCTGCGGTGCGCCGCTGTGGTGCTGTGCAGTCTGGCGCTGCCGCTGGTGGTGTTCGCCCTGTGGGATCGCGCACTGCTGGCCGCGCCCCACACCCGCACGGACGGGGAGTGCTTTTCGGCAACCGGGCGGGCCAACGCCACAGCCTGCACCCTCTACGCCGCCGAGCATGTGACGAAGGTGCCGCTCGGCAGCAACAGCCTCTGGGACGGCAGCTGGACGGCGGGCACGATGGACGGCAGTGCACTGGCCCGCGCCCGCCGGACGCTGCGCGCCCTGCACGAGGCCGGGCTGCTGTGCGATGACAGCTATGCCGCCGCGCTCTCGGTCTGCCGCCTGGACTACGGCAGCTGGGAGCTGTACACTGCGCCCTGCGGCCTGACGCAGCTGGTGCGCCGCCCGGAAGAAATCTACACAGGCGCGGATACCGAGCATGTGTATATCCAGCTGATTCTTTCCGATGATGATGCACCGCTGTATTTTAACTATCAGAACGATTTAGGGCAGGGTGATACGCTGGCTGATGACGCTGTGGCGCAATATTGCACCCTGCTTGGGCTGGACGAGTTTACCGACTGGCAGTACCCGGAATGGGGCACAGCCGTGCGGGACTTCGGTGCGGCAGGCTACAGTGAGACCGCGCAGGTCTACGCCGTGGCGAACGCCGGCGGGTACAGCGTTACGCTCTCCGCCGCCAGCATGACGCCGCAGACCTTTGCAGCACTGAACACGCAATACGGGGAGGAAACCTCATGAAGAAATATCTTGCTATCACTGCCGCGCTGGCGCTGGTCTTGACTGCCTGCGGCCATGCCGCGCCGGACAGCACACCGACACTGACCGCAGCCACGGAAACAACGCAAGCCACGGCGGCCCCCGCCGAACCGCCGCAGGGCATCGGCAGCGGGGCATTGCGGATGCTGACCGCCGCCGCAGACGGTGTGTATTACCAGGCGTTCAACGATTGGGAAATCAACTACACCGACACGATGGGCCGCGCGCTGGTCTATGCCATCGACGAGCAGACCGGAGACGCCCGCCCCGTTTGCAGCCTGCCCGGCTGTGCCCACGACAGCGCCGCCTGCCCCGCGTGGAGCGACGGCAACGTGACGCTCTGCTACGGCGACGGGGACGAAGTCTACCTGCTTTTGTTCTATTATAACGACGAGACCAGCTATTACCGCTGGGAACAAATCAATTCCGACCACACCCGGCGCACCGTGCTGGCAAGGATTGAGCCGGGTCTGTCTGTTGCGGGCCGCGGTGTGGCCGTGGACGATAAAAACCTGTATTACAGCGTGCTGGACGATGACTGCCATCAGACGCTGTGGGCCGTGGACAAAGCAGGCGGGCAACCGCAGAAGGTCTGCGGATGGGATGATCTGGCCGATGGGGCCGGGGAGTACTCCCCCGAAATGTACACGCTGTTGGAGGTCAGCGGTCGGCAAATGACCTTTGCCAAGACGATACAGTCAACAGACGCCCGAACCAAGGCAATACAGATTTGCACAGTGGATCTGACCGATGGAAGTTGTACACCGCAGCAGCGCTATGAACGCGATGCGGGCACTGTGTTTGTGACCGGGGACGGCATGGAGAAGCGCGACCTGATCAGCTACCAAAACGACTATCAAATCCTGACCGAGGGCAGCCGCAGCGGCCTTGCCAACTACAACTACCAAAGCGGGGAAGTCGGCTTTGTGGACGCGGCGGTGGATACCCTGACCCCTGTGGCCGACGGCTTTCCCACCACCCGCGACGGGTGGGAGTGCTACTACTCCCTGACCGGCTTTGCCGATGGCTGGCTGGTGTGGGTGGACGAGTGCGGCTGCGATGAAAACGGCAACGGCACGGGAGACAACACGACCCGCCAGTATTTCTGCCGCGACGGCGTGAAAACCGAGCTGACCCAGCAGCGCTATGTGCCTGGCAAGGACGTGCGGAATATCCGCATCCTGGACGCTCAGCAGGGCCGCGTGCTGGCCGCCTACGACACCAAAACCGGCACGGTACACGACGTGGACAAGGACGGCACGACCTACACCCGGCCGATGAACTGGGACGTCTACGGCGTCATAGCGCTGGACGACCTGCTGGCAGGCAGTACAGACTTTACGCCGCTGAACTTTGCAGAATGACAAAAAAATATGATCAGGTACAATTTGTTGCTTACTAGGACGGGAACTCACTGCACCTGTCAAAATGCCATCGCTCTGGAAAGCCAATATTGGCAGTTTGCGATATCCTCTATTATACTGGCATTCTTCTTGAATATTGCTACGTTCATTACCGACGTTGTCCTTGATGCGGCAGATTGGCGCAAAATGTCGACAAGATGAAGAAGAGCATATAAGAGGTTAGAAATACCGATAAATCATAATAACAGCCCCTTCCGCTGATGCGATTTCAGCAGAAGGGGCTATTCCTTTAATTATATTGAATTTTCCCCGGCGGGTCACAAATTACCGATTCCAGATGTTGTTTTCAAGATCGACAAGCCGCTTTTTATACTCGGCCATCCGCTGGTCGGCTTTGCCGTCGTCATCGGGAAAGCTGACGAGGTAGCCTGTGTCCGTGTCATGGAAGCTGATTTCGCCGGTAAGGCCGCATATATCGGAAACTTTCAGCAAGGTATGAAAATCATACTGCATAGCACTGATTTCAAGCGTTTTGTTCATGGCGAACTCCTGTGTTTTTACTTACTTTGCCCATTATAGCGCACCCGCCGGGGAAATGCAAACGAATAAATAATGCGCATCATTGCGTATAAGAAAAAATAATGCGTAAATTTGTTGGGAAATGACGTATTCAAAACGTACAAGGTAAATATAAGCATCGAAGGGAGTTGATGTTATGCTTATTGCTATCGACCACGGCAACAAACAGGTCAAAACCGTTCACGGGAACGCCATCGTTTCCGGTGTACAGAAAAGTAAAACCAGACCTTACGGAAGGGATGTACTGAAATACGGCGGCAGTTACTATACGCTGTCCGCACAGCGCATCCCGTACCAAAAGGACAAAACCACAGACGAGCGTTTCTTTATCCTATCGCTGTTTGCCATTGCGGAGGAAATCGAAGCGCAGGGCGCGTATATCTCCGGGCTGATGCCCATTGACCTTGCCATCGGTCTGCCGCCCGCACACTTCGGCGCACAGAACAAAGCGTTCGTGCGCTACTTCAAGCGCAAGGAACCGACCTACTTTTCCTACCGTGACAAGCTGTACAGTATCCTGATCCGCAATGTGCAGTGCTATCCGCAGGCATTTGCAGCGGCGGCCATGATGTTGGGCGAACTGGCAACGGTGCCGCGCGCACTGATTCTGGACGTGGGCGGCTTCACAGCGGATTATCTGCTGCTGAAGAACGGCCGCGCTGACCTGTCTACTTGTGATTCACTGGAAAATGGCGTGATCCTGCTGTACAACCGTATCCGCTCCAAGGCAAGCTCGGACTTGGATGTTCTGTTGGAGGAAACCGATGTAGATGCCATTCTCTTGCAGGAGCAGGGGAACAGTTACGGGGAAGAAGTCGCCGCGCTGGTAGAATATCAGGCGCAGGAGTTCGTCAACGATATGCTGGGCGCGCTGCGCGAGCGGCAGCTTGATCTGCGCACGGGACGCGTGATCTTCGTGGGCGGCGGTGCCTGCCTGCTGCGGCGGCAGATCGAGGTCTCCGGCAGAGTGGCACATCCCATCTTTGTGGAAGATGTGAACGCGAACGCCAAAGGTTTTGAGTATCTTTACCGCTGCACGATGACAGGGGCGTGATGAACCATGAAGCTGAAAAAGGACCGGGGGCGCTTTACGGTTCGCTTTGACATGGAAAATCCAGACCATGTGCGTGCCGTAGAATACTTGGAACGGCAGCGTGACAGGGGCAAGGCACAGTATCTTGCCGATGCAATTCTGTGCTATGAAAAGGCCGAAATGAAATCTTTTCAGCAGACGGACCGTGCCTTGATTGAGCAAATCGTGCAGGAATACTTAGAAAAGCAGAGCATGGGGCATATACCGAATTTGCAGAAAGAGGAACCGTCTATATCTTCGCCGCCAATAGATTTAATAGCCAGTGCTTTGGCCGATTTTAGAGGGTAAAGCACTATACAGAAAAAGGGCTTCCGCCAGCAGATGCGGAAGCCCTTTTTAAGAAGGAGAATAGTGAATATCAGTTTTTCATTTCGGCGCGGATCTTATCGTTGGCCTCCTCGACCTTCATGCGGGAGAGGATAACAGTAATGATGGCATCCAGCACAAAGGGAATCACGAGGTACATGAGTTTCAGCATATTGATGCAGGATTCCGGCTGCACGGCCAGCGCCTTATCATAGTGACTGAACGCCAGCAGCCAGCCGGTGATGGCAGTGCCGAGGCCGCCGCCCAGCTTGACACCGAGCGAGGTGCAGGAGTACATCGTGCCGTCCACGCGCTTGTGCTTCGTCAGCCAAGTGTACTCGGAGCAGGAGGCGATAACGGCATTCATGTCGCCCTGCCACGGGCCTTGACCCAGTGCAGCGATGGCCGTGAAGAGCAGCATCATCTTGACATCGCCGGTGCCAGTATAGCCGGCCACGGCAACGAGCGCGCGGGCCACGGTAGCAAGGGCATAGCTGCCGACGTTCAGTTTGTACATACCGTGCATCTTGGCAACGAGGATCGGGGTAAAGACCAGTGCGATGATCAAAGGAATGTTGATGGCCCAAGATAACACGCCGAACAGGTTCTTGTCGCCAAGGATGTGAGCAGTGTAGTAGGTACCCATACTGATCATGGCACCATAGATCTGCTGCAAAATGTAGGTGGCGCAGATCATCAGGTAGTATTTGTTGGAAGCCAGCAGCTTGGCAGCTTCGACAAGACTGTACTTCTCATCTTTCTCGATTTCTGCTTTATCCGAGGTATCGACCAACTCTTCCTCCGGCAGTTCCTTGACGGAAAAAACAGAGAGCGTGTTGACGATCAGACCGATAATGGCATAGACGATAGTCACTCAAAAGCTGGAAGCGATCCGAGTTCTCGCGGTGCTCGACTAAAGTATCGCTGCGCTGGGATGCCGGAATGTAATAGGCACGATTCGGCATGGTACCCACATGCAGTGTGTGCGGGTCCTCGTAATAGTGCGGAATAATCATCCATTCTCCTCCTGTGATTTATACAGTTCTGCTTGCGTTTCGTCTGAAATTATTATACAATTTCTATATACAATAAAACATAAACGGTATTGCACTAAATATGCACAAAATCAATGGCTTTTTGTAAAGTGAAGGTAAAATGAACGGAGCACCTAGCAATATTCACAAAAGCAGGAGAAGATTTTTGTGTACATTAACTCTGGCTATCTGAACAATTCGCGTACAGATTTCAAAGACAACTCCACGCCGTTGGTAGTGGGCAGCTGCGGCACCTACCGGCTGAAAACGCGCCCCAAACTACCGACCTACTGGCAGAAAGGGCGCAGGGATTACCAAATCTTATATGTAGCAAACGGCAAGGCGCATTTCTGGTTTGACGGCAAGGAAGAAATCGTCAGCGCGGGCCATATGGTGCTTTACAAGTCGGAAGAAATCCAAAAATATGTATATTATCTGGAAGATAACCCGGAAGTTTTCTGGATTCACTTCACAGGCAGCGATGTAAAGAACATATTGGCGTATCACGGTATCTTGCTCGATGAACATGTGTTCTACTGCGGTGTGCTGCCGGATTACAAAGCGCTGTTCCGCAAGATTATTCAGGAGTTGCAGCTGTGCCGCTATGGGTACGAGGACTATATCGCATCGCTGTTCAATGATATTCTGCTGTTGGTGGATCGCCAACAGCATGAACAGAAAAAAGCCACCGGCAACGTCCAAGAGCAAATTGAACGCGCGGCGGCTTACTTCAACGAGAACTATAACACAAAGATCAGCATAGACGATTACGCGGAATCCTTGCACATCAGCACCAACTGGTTTATACACAATTTCAAACAGTACGCCGGTATGTCCCCGGCCCAGTACATCCTCTCTCTGCGCATGGTCAACGCCCAAAGCCTGTTGGAGCGGACGACCTACAACATCAAGGAAATTTCCGAAATCGTAGGGTATGAAAACCCGCTGTATTTCAGCAGGGTGTTTAAGAAAGAGATAGGGAAGTCACCGGCGCAGTATAGGAAAGAAATGATCCCTACTGAGGCAGTATAAGGTGCGAGAGATTATCTGCTAATGAACATGGAGTAATTATGATGGATAAAATTTCGGATGTGACACGGCAAGACATCATTGACGTTATCCGCAATGGATTTGTAGTGTCTTTTGACGAGCCACAATATGATAGTATAAGTGGTAACTATATTGTCAGTTACAGAGCTAAAATATCCTATCATGGCCGACTGGACGAGCTTGGATTTTTGGAAAGGCTGTATGACTTAGACAATATGCCCTCGAATGATAGTCGCTATTCTAATGCGCATGGAGACATAAGTTGTCATCTCAGATTTGGTGATTACGAAGATGAATACTGGATCTTTCAGGATGAACGATTTTCTTTGCGCCAAGGCGATGGTGACGAAGCTTTATTACATTTTTTGTGTATGATGCTGCATCCGGCAGTTCGGATAGAAAATTCGCGGTGGAGAGACTATCTTCAGAAGTTTAATGAATTACTTCGTGAAGATGGCTACGAACTCTACCCTGCAAAGAAAATTTCGGGGCGCGATATATATGAAGCACGTCCGTATATAGCACCACCCAAAATCACATGGCCAGAAAATCTGTTTTCTGAACGCTATAAAGAATTGATTGAATATGGAAATGGGCCGAGTGTGGATCACATAAGCGGCGTGGTTAGCTGGGATACAAAGAGGCATTTTAGTGAAATTATGATTGAATTTCGCCAGCCTATACAAATTCAGCCCAATAGATATGAATCGAGGACAGAAAGAACAGATGCGTTAGAAGTAGCTATTGATAGGCTTAGAGACTACGATATTGGTCTAGTAGTAGATTTGCAATATGCTCAATTCTTGCCAGGGAGAGTTGAAGGTGCGATAGCTGCGCAATTCACTCCAGCCTTATTTGATATTATAGAATTGCAGCATGATGAATTATCCGATGACGAAAAAGCAGAATATCGTGCGGAAATCAATGCAGAATTTACGAAAAGTAATCTGCCCTTTCAATTAAATGATAACGGCCTTATAGAGCATACAGTAGAGGCAGAGGTTTTATCTCCAGAGATAATAGGACTATTGCCTAAAATTCAAGAGCCAGGGCTGCGTGAATTGCTTGAGACAGCGATAATAAGACATCAGCAGCCTGATTTTCAATCTCATAGAGATGCAGTTGAAAAAATATGGGATGTACTCGAAAGGCTAAAGACATATTATACGGATTTGGATAAAAAAGCTTCTGCAAACAAAATTATCAATGATATGGCTGGAGGGAAGAGTGAATATCAAGATTTGTTTGAGGAAGAATTTAGAGTACTAACGAATATAGGCAATCGTTTCTGTATCAGGCACCATGAGACAAACAAAATTGATATTACAGATATACGACAGTGTGATTATTTCTTTAACCGCTGTTTATCGCTAATTGCATTGGCGTTACAGTATCTGGATTCATGATAAATATGAAAATGTACGGTTAAGGTGGTTAGAATGCAAGAACGATTGACGCTTTATCGTTGATATGGTAGAATGAAGATAATTTTTACCAAGACAAGCTACTTCGAAAAGCAAAAAGACAGATATGCATGACGGAAACAAAACATCGGTATCGATTCAGATTCATTATGAATTAGAAAATGTTTACACTCCTCTTGAAGCGTGAGCGGACATTGACTATAGAATCTTGTTGTGAATAAAAGAATGGAGGTTATTTGATGGAGAAAAACGCTCGACGTTATCTTGAACTTATTAGTCGGCATTTACAGGAACACCATGCAGCCCTTTTTGTTGGCTCAGGATTTAGCCGTAATGCCGATAAAGTAACATCTGACGTTCCCGATATACCATTATGGGATGAGTTGGCAAATAAGTTCAATGAAAAGCTAGGAGATTATAATCAGAACGACCCACTTGCGTTAGCTGAAAATGTGGAAATTGCATATGGACGTAGCGAATTGGATCGTATTCTACTAGAAAATATAAAAGATGCCAATTATCGTCCATCATCCTTATATGAAAAACTTTTGCGCTTGCCGTGGAGTGATGTGTTTACAACGAATTACGACACTCTATTAGAGCGAGCTGGAGAAAAGTTGTTAGAGAAAACATTTACGATTGTGACCAATAAAAATGATCTTGTGGGAAGTTCTGGTACAACAAGACTCATTAAACTTCACGGTTCGTTTCCATCACAGCGCCCTTTTATCATTACTGCTGAAGACTATCGAACATACCCCCAAAAATTCGCACCGTTTGTAAATACAGTACAGCAGTCATTGCTTGAAAATACTCTCTGCATGATTGGCTTTTCTGGAAATGATCCTAATTTTAATAATTGGATTGGTTGGATTCGTGATAATCTTGGCGCTGAAAATGCCCCTTATTTATACCTTCTGAATCATGAATCGGTTTCGGATGTTCGAAGAGAATGGTTACGTAGACGAAATATCATTACCATTGACTTATCTGAGATTTTTCCTGCCGAATCTACCTATGCTATTTATGAGAAGACTTTTGATTATCTTTGGAATTCATACAATGAATATCGAGTTACAGGCCAAAATTGGAAAATAGAGCATCTATGGGGAACGGAAACCCATCGAGTAGCATCTATCGCGGAAGCTCTTCCCATTCTAAAAAAGAATCGTGAAAGTTGCCCTAAAGTATTAACGCTTTCTTTCCGTAATAGAGAAAATTTGAAGCACCTGCTATCCGTAGCACATTCGATTTTAGTTGATTATTGTTCACGGAAAAAGTCTGACAATGAAAATGAGCTTGATTATTTGTACGAATACAACTGGTTGCATGAAAAGACACTTTTACCGCTTTTTAGTTCAGATGTTGAACTCTATCAAAAAATCCTCTCTAGAACCACTAATACGAACAGTGCAGAAAAGTGTTCGATTAATCTCTCCATGCTTCGTTCTTTTCGAGAATACGGTGATGAAAAAAGTTGGAATGCAAAATATGAAGAACTTGTTAATTCAAAATCGTTCCTTACGGCGGAACAACAAGAGCAATTCCAATGGGAAATATGTCTGCACTCACTTTTTCGGTATGAGTTTCAAGCACTGAAACAGCAACTAAGGGAATGGAAAATTTCTCCGGATCAAACAATATGGGCATTACGTAAGTCTGCATTATACGCTGAAATTGGAGAGTATAATGGTGCACTTGCACTTTTACAAGACTCTTTATCTAACTTACGGCTACGCCTTGCCCACCAGATTCGCCCAGACGCGTTTCTTGTATCGCTGGAGAGCCCAATGATGAGATTACAAAGCTATATTTCACAGGCTCGACCTCAAAACGAGGAAAGAACAAGCGGTGAAAACGATTCCCAAGATTTTGTCGATGAATATCGCAGAACGATTCATCGACAGTATGAAGTGGATTGGGAGGATGAAAATAAGTATTTCACATCAAGATTAGAGGCTCCATGGGTTCCTTTCCAAACGCACGAAAGTAAACCCAGCTTTGATTTTGGGGCAAGTTCATCTACAACACATTTTGGAGGAGAAGACGAAGAGAGAATCCTTTCATTTGCATTTCTTCGCTTTAGAGAGGATACAGGTATACCATTTCAACTCAGAAATGTTGTAGAAAGTACAAAGGCTGCTAGAGGAGCAGCAGAACGCATAGCTTTGCATTGCCCTTTATGGGCTACATTAACTATCGTAAGGGCTGGCCAAGAAAAATATATGGAAAGTGTGCTTACACGCGGAGTCCTCAGCACATGGTCCCAAGAAGACACAGATGAGTGCTGTCGGTTTTATATGGATGCGGTTTTACGTACAGAGTCAGAGCTTACAGATATTAAAGCATTTTGGGATAGGACTTATGTGACGAGGGCGGCTACAGTTCTTTTAGAGGTGTTATCTCAATTGTGCTCTAAATGCTCCGATAAAATGATGGCACAACTTTTGGAGTTTTTAGAAAAGTTATATAACTCGCCTCAAAAGGAGTACTATTTGCAGGCCGCATCACTTGTGAGAAGGATGCTTTCAAACTATCCGGCTAAATGGCATCACGAATTGCTGTTAAAACTTTTGGCTTTTCCTTTGCCTGACTTAGAAAAAGTGAATATTCAACGCGATTTGCCTGATCCAGTTGGGATGCTCTCGGCATTGCCATGTAGCTACAGCACTAATTCTGGAAGTTCTTATCCGGAAGTTGAACAGTTGATTGCACAGTCTAAAATAAGTGATACCAGCTTGGCAGCTCTGAATCGGCTGCTTTGTTGTTCGTCGCAAGGATTATTGACTTCTGAGCAGAAAAGATGGTTGGGAGATTTTATTTGGCATGATGGTAAGCCTCGCCTTCCTGCATATTGGTTAGATACTGTTTTCCTCAAGCTCCCGTCTCAGCATGAGGAGGATGAAGTTCGATATCTTTGCAGGTCTATTGCAAATAAAATTTCAAATGATACATCAGGGGCGATTCGTTTTCCAGGGGGGAGGGATGTTTTTAACGAACTTATAACTGTTTCATTTTGTCATGCAAATGATTTTTCGCAAGATGAGACAAGCCAAATTATCGAGTCGAGTAAAGAGAGAATTGTTTCGCTGGCTGACCACATCAACTATGGGGTTGATATCTTTGGCGATAAGGATATGTTTGTTACAGAAATATATCAGATATTACATGCCCTTTGGGTTTTTACAACTCTTCGCTCACAGGAGATTCTGCCAGAAAAAGAATATACTGTATTGTCAGCGATTCTTGCTCAATGTGACACACACCATATTAGTCACCATGGTGCAAAGAGACTTTGGTCTATGCTCCTAAAACGAGATTTTGAATCCAAAAAAGGATTTGGAAAGAGCTTTAAGGTCCACCGATATCCGACGTGCGCACAGTTGTTATGATGTTCTAGCAATGGCGATATGTCATTCTGATAAAGGACTGCTTCCGGATGATGAAATTCAAACTGGATTAGAAGTCGCTGCTCAGCAAATTGCTTGGGGGGTTCCTAAACAACTTGTTACCGCTTTACAAACTGTCTCATTTGCAGCTGAGTATCGTTTTGATCTGCTGACATCACAATCTATGGAACTTATATTGGCGGGACTTTCTCAGCTACTAGAACAAACTCGAATTTCTTCAGATGATACTGTAGCAACAGCATCAGAAAAAGGAAACATCCGTCGGTGGGCAGTTTCTCTTGCTATGAAATTAGAAGGTAAGGAGGTTTCTGAAGACGGACGGGAAATTCTAAATTGTTGGCTTGCCATTAGACAGGATAAAAATGAATTTTCCGAAATTAGAAATATCCAGCGATAACAAATCAAGATATGCTCATAGTAAGCATAAACAACAGTCCCCAAGATGCCACCTTGGGGACTGTTGTTATTCAGAACCTATTTACCGATTTTGAAATGCCTTCACAGCGCAAGGGTCTGGAATCTCCCAGTTGACGTATAAGTCATTCAACGGGCAGGCGTGGGGGTCGCGGATATGCTCGTCAATCCAGCCTTTGTACAGCTCACAGAAGTTGGCTTTCGTAAGGATGGCACGACACTCGGACTTGTCCACTGTAGTGCTGAACAGGTACTCCAGATCATGCACCGGAACAATCACCGGCGCACCAGCCGTGTCGAAGGCGCAGAGCAGATTTTTACAGATGCGGCTCACGGCTCGCTGACAGTCGCCGCATTCGATGTAAATGGTGTTGCGCCAGTCACGGCCTGTGGTGCGCAGAAACTTGCAGAGGTGCGAATTGGTAGAGGTAAAACAAGAAACGGACAAAAGATCACTCCTATCTCGAATTGTGTGCAGTGTAACAACTCGGCACAGCTTTTATAAAATCCTGCCGGTCTGCGGGAAAGTTTTCATAAGCGGCACGGGCGTATCGGTGCGCTCATCATACATGGCAAGATACCCCTCGGAAGATTTCTGCCAGCCGCCGCCCTGCCAGATAAACACAACAAGGTTGTCATTCATCTGCATGACCTTGAACGTAATGCTCTCGGCAATGAGATAGCCGTTCGGAGCCAGTTCTTCCACCATCGTGTAGACGTGTTCACTGGTGTCATCGGACAAAAGCAGCAGATTTTTGTGCGGGTCTTTGGCGGCAGAACGCTCCGGCAGTACGCGGATAGCATGGTCGCCGTCCGTGGTCGTCCAGCGGTCGATGGTCGTGCCGTAGGCATCGCGGATCGTCAGGCGAGCATCCGCCAGCTTTGCGTTGGTGGCAATATCCCGTTTCGTGAGGATCAGCGAATGTGCCGGGGCATCGTACATCGTAACTTTCTGAATTTCTCCGGTCTCCTGCACGGTAAAGTGTACTTCCTCACTGAGTAGATACCCGGCAGGGGCAGCCGTCTCGGTCAGCGTATAGTCACCGGGCTTCAGGCGCTCGATGCGGTGGGGCTGACCGTTGGTTTCCCACTCGGCAATGGTGCTGCCACTGGCATCGGTGATTTTCAGCTTTGCACCGGGCAGCTCACGGCCATCCGTCATGTCTGCCTTGGAGATTTCGACCTTGGTAAAGTCATCTTTCATCTCCACACGCTGAATATTCTCGGTAGGACCAACCGCAAAGGTAACGCTCTCGGCGCGAACATAGCCTTGCTCGGTGGGAGCCATCGTTTCGGTCAGGGTGTAAGTTCCCATCGGGATGCGCTCCATATAGTGGGGTGTTCCGTCTGTGAGCCATTCAGCCACGGTCTTGCCGTCTGTGTCCGTGATTTTCAGCCTTGCACCGCTGATTTCCTTGCCGGTGGCAATGTCGGTCTTGGAGACCTGCAATTTTGTGTAGTCATCCTGCATGAAAACGTGCTGGACTTTGCCGTCATCCTCGACCGTGAACCGAATGGCACTGGCAGGAACATACCCGGAGCCGTCCGGCACAAGGCTTTCCTCCAGCGTATACGTTCTGCCCGCAACCAGCACGGCTTCCATGTAGTGCGGCGTGTCCTCGGACACCCATTCGTCCACAACACTGCCGTCTTTATCCAGCACGCGCAGCGTGGCACCGGGGATTTCCTCGTGGGTCGCAATGTCGGCTTTGCTGATTTTTACGCGGGTGGGCGCATCCAGCATTGTCACGGTCTGGCTGAACCCATCGGAATTTTTCAGCAAAATCCAACTTGCAGAGTAGGTGATTTCTGCATCGGCGGGCTTGTCGGCAACCTGCTTGTCTGCAAAGAACGCAGGAGCCGCCGCGCCGGTCAAGTAGACCTTATCAAACGTCAAATCGGAAAAATCGCTCTCCCGCAGGCATTTGGCAATGGCGCGGTCGTTGGCGGCATCGGTGAAATTCACCACCAGTGTACCGTTCACGCAATACCAGTTGGCAATGACAACGCCGTCTGTATCAGAATTTTTGCCCAGCAGTTTATCCCAGAAAGCACGCAGCTTGGCTGAAATCGTTGCCACGGTGTCATCGGAGAATGCGGTGGGGGAGATAATGCTGCCGGACCGGTACGCTACATCTTCGCTTTCGCGCAGCACCCAGACTGCCGTTTCCTGCAAGTAGTCATTGTCTCCTGCAGCCTGCTCCAAGCGGAACTGAATTGCGCGGGCGGTGGCATAGCCGTCTGCCGGGCGGGTTTCGGTCAAGGTATAGATTTTGGTGGTATCGCGATTCCCGGCAAAGTCGTGGGAAAGATGCAGCCCGCGAATCATATGAGCCGTTTCGCCGCTCTCCCAAGTATCTACTACATTGCCATTCCAATCAGTCACGGTCAAGGTTGCACCGGGCAGGGCAAAGGTGTCATCGGAATCAGATGTGAAGGCACGCTTGTCGATCTCTACGGTGGTCTGCTTGTCGGAGTGCAGGCAGTCAACGACCTGCCATGCAATAAACTGGTTCTCGTAGGTGAACTCCACAGGAATCTTGCTTTGCTCAATCAGGTAGCCGTCCGGTACGCTGACTTCGCGCAGATAGTAGCGGCCGCTGTTGGTCGTCCAGTCGTGGGCATCGCTGCTGCCATAGTGTTCGCCGCGCAGGGGAACATCTACGTCAAAGTAGGCAAGGCCGTTTTCATCGGTGGTGGCGGTACCCAGCAGCGTATCGGCGGCTGCCAGCAGCTTACCGGAAATACTGTAAATGTCGTCTGCGGTATACAGTTCATAGACTGCCCCTGCGACCATCTTGGCATCAGCCGGGATGTCGGCGCGGTTGCTGCCGCCATTCAAAAGGTTGGCACAAGTCTTACAGCCGTCTGCATAGGGCGCTTCATCGGTCAAATCGCAGGTGTCGCGGTCCAACTTGTACAGCCCAACGCCGACTTTGCCCTCCTCAACCACAGGTAGCACGCGGGCGTTCTCAAAGACAAGGACCTGCTTTTCAATCTGCTCGGCGCTGGCGTTACCTACATTTATAATAGAGTAGTCGTAGACAACATCGCCGTCCTGCGTGTGGTCGATGATAGTTTTTGCAAGGACCAGATTGTTGTACTGGTTATCCCAGTCCAGCACCACCGTGTAGGTGTGGTCGGTGTGTACAAAGCCGTAGGGAGCCTGCACCTCGGAGATCGTGTAAGTACCCAGCGGCAGCGTGATGGCAACTTCGCCCTTCGTGCCATCGTGGGTTACTTTCAAGAAATCATAGGTAGCAGTTGTTCGCGTGGGGCTGAACTGAACTTCGTCCACCTGTCCGTCTTCGGCAGTGGTAGCGGTGGCGACAAGGTCGCCGTCTGCGTACCAGAGGGTGCCTTGATTGTCCGGCGTGGGAATGTCGCCCTGCGCGTGAATCTCATAGGTGGCATTGGCAAGGTTATCCGTCTCGTACACGAACTGCCCGTTCTCATACCCGGTCAGCACGTTGCCGATTTTGCGGATCTTGATTTGCCCCAGTGTCTCGTGGTTATAGTAGTTTTCAGTGACAACATAGTCATCCATGCCATCAGCGCTGCCGCCGCTGACCTGATACACACGGTCCGAGGTCAGCTCAAACACGATATTGTACTGGCGGTCATTGAAATACCCGCGCGGGCCTTCGACCTCAACGATGCGGTACTTGCCCAGCGGCAATTTCTCCGGCGTCTTCATTTCGCCGTTGGAGTCGGTATAGAAAGTGCTGGTCTTTGCCCAAGCATTGCCGGATTTCGGGTCGTTCATCTCCACAAGGGTCTCACGGCCGCCCTCGGCAATGTAGTAAAGGTTGAACGCGGTGTCGGCAATTTTGACAGACTTGCCCGTCTCAATGTCGATTTTGACAAGCTGCAAGTAGCCCTCTAACTCTTCGTCCAGAATGTTGTAGGTCATGTAGTTGCCGCTGGGCGTTGTGATGCTGCCGGCGGGAACAGTAAAGCTGCTCTGAGGGCTGGACGCATTGACATTGACAAGGAACGGTTCGGCCTGAAAAACATCTTTTGGCACCGTCGTTTCCACGACGATGTACTGGCCGTAGGGAAGTCCCTGCACACGCAGAATGCCTTCCTCGTTCGTGAAGATTTCGGACAGTCGGTATTCCTGCGCATTGTTGGTCGGAACCCAGGCGAGGCCCTGCCCATTGGCAAAATCGCCGTCTGCGGTCAATGTGGCGTTATAGCGGGTGACAGCGGCGGTGTCGCTCTCGTACATCGTGGCGATGGCCTGTTCCTCGCTAGAAAAATCAAATTTCAGCGTGTCTTGATCGTAACTGGATTTACGGTAGGCATCCAGAATGCTGGCGGCATCGTAGCTGCCATCGGCATTTTTGGTGAACTGGTCTGCCTTGCTCAGCAGCGATATGCGATACACTTTGAACCCGGCACCGCCCAGCTTGATGGCAGGGGAGGGCTGTCCGGTGGTGGACACCAGCTTTTGCAGGCTGAACCCGGATTTCAGCACTTCATCCTGCGTCTGGTCTTCGGTGCGGACAACGTAAGTTGATTCATCTGCATAAGTAAGGGACTGATAGTGGTTGACTTCATCACAGAGATAGCCTTTTGCAAAAGACAGGTAGTAGCCGTCATAGGTCTTGCTGCCGTCCAAGGCGCGGCTCTCGGCAACAGCAGAATACTGGTTGCAGTAGACGTAGTCGGTGTACTCTGTGCCGTTGCTGGCAAGAGAAGCATAGCGGCCGGTAGGCTCTAACTTTTTGTTGAGCAGGGGGTACTGGCCGGAGAGGTAATACTGCCCGTTGGAATTCACCGGAATCACGATGCCTGTGGCGCGCTCTACAAGGTAATAACGTCCTAAGTAGAGATTAGAAAAAGCCAACTTTCCGTCCTTGATGGCGGCAGAAGCGACGAGATTGTCTTTTTTCAGCACCGGGAGATAATTGGACTTCCATGCGCCGTTGGTAAGTACGGTAGTATGCCAGATAGGGTTGCCGCTGACATCTGTGATTTTGGAGTAATCGATGATGCCGGAAATGCCGTCCGGATGATGAATGTCCTCGGCAGCGTACAGGTCGTACACGGCACCTTCAAGCGTTGAGTCGCCATTACTGCCTGCGGCCAGATACCGGGCGGCATCCAAGTCTGCTTTGGAGAGAGTGATGCTGCCGAGAGTGCGGTCATTCTGCATGGAGGCGGAATCAGCGCGCATGGTGTAGGACTTCTCATTGCTGGCGATGTCGGTAGGGTCAGTATTATAGGCTTTGTCGCCGTTGCGGTCACCGAACGTAATGCTAACAATGCCCTCGCCGGTGTCGATAAGGGTGCTGCCCCCATTGGCTGTACCAACGTCGGCGTTGTAATCGGCGTTGCCCAACTGGATGGTCTGACCGTCCAGTGCCTTGGTGATTTCAAAGGCGTAGGCGCGTTTGCCCAACACGGAACCAGCCGTACCGGGATTGGCTACGTCCGTCCAATCGCCGTAGTACCCGCTGGGAGCGCGGCGCTCGACAATGACAAAACGGCCCTCGTTGCGCTGGGTAAAGTAAACATTATCCGAGCCGTTTGCATAGCCGCTGTGGTTGATGACCTTATAGGTGCCATCCGACTGGCGCTCGACTTTGTACTGGTTATACCCGCCTGCCGGAATATAGCACTGCCGAACGGTGTCCCACTCAAAAATCTTAAACTCGGCATCGCCCTTGATGCGCTGCTTGGTTTCACTGTCGATTTTGTCGATGCTGACTTTTACCGACCATTCATCGTTCTGCATTTTATAGTCATTGGAACTATTAGCCGGAACAGTAATAGTCTGGTGGCTGCCCAACGCACCGGGCGTTGAATCAAAGCCATGCGGGATGGTGACCTCGTCATAGCTGAATTTCAGGCTATCGAAGTATCCGTGTACCGCCGACAGCGCTGCTTCGATTTCACCATTGACCTGACTTTCACAGGCGCTCTGCGCAGCAGATTGTGCCGCAGATGCCTGTGCGTCTGCATCCTGCTCACTGTTGGCGGTTACGCTGCCGCTTTGGGAGGCCGACTTGCTGACGCTGTAATGTACCGTCCATGTGGCGGAGGCATCGCCGCCATTGAGGTGGTAGCTATCGTCCTGCGTGTGACCGCCTGTGGTCACCGACTGATTGCCTGCCGGGGTAATCGTCCAGCTGCCACCGTTGATGTTGGCGGGGATGCCATCCAGAATCGGGGCAATGTCGATGCCTGCACCGTCCATCTTCTCCAGCGTTTCCAACTGGATTTTGTCCGTGTTGATGGTATACGAAAAATCCAGCGTTTCGGTGCGCTCATAGCTGGCACTCCACGGTTTGTCCACAGGCTGCCCCTCCGGGGTAAGTTCTGGAATCTCGTTATCTCCGCCCAGCGTGACCGGGGTATAATCCAGAATGACAAACCGCTGCCACGCAGCGTTGCTGGGAACGTACAGTGTTCCAATGTACACCATTTCGGCATCGTCGTCTGCATAGACTGCTGTGCCGTTCACAATCTCACCGGCAAGGCTGTCCGGGAACTGCTCTGCCTGCCATGCAAGGCGGTCAAGATAGGCGTTGTTGTCGGTGGCATCCTCGACCGCGCAAGCAGAAACCGCGGACGGTGCGCCGCTGTTGAAGCCCTGCGCCCACATGGTTGCCTGATCCGCTGTCCAGCCTTTTCCGAAGAACTCGGCCAATACCCAGACACTGCCTGCCGAGGAATAATTTGCTACCGGCGGATACTTGTTGGCGTAAGTCGCACCGGGACCCCATGCCCATTTGCCGCTATCGGCGCATAGGGCGGGCTGTCCGCCAAGGTAGTTCATCCAGCCGACACTGGTGTAGACACATTGCGTGACCTGCAAACCTGCGTAAGCTGCAACACCTGCGTCCGCCAAGCAGGTGGCAGGTTGTGCCTCTTGTGCAAAACGATCCTGGAGGATGCCAGGGAACGGCGCAGAATCGTCGAGCGTGACATGGAGCGCTTTTGTCAGGCTCTTTTCCGAGTCTGTATAGGTCAGTGTGACGCTGAAATCCTCGGTAGCTTTGACATAGATGCCCGCCACCGATGCCGTGCCTTCGGAAAAATCATAATGAAGCTGCCGCTGGCGTTCTTCTTCGGTGGCAGAGCACAAGTCATCGCTGGTAAAGTTGTATCCCAGCAGTTCTACATTGTCGGGCAGCGTAATGTCCGCGCTGCCGCCGTTGGCAGGGTACAGCACCTGCATACTGATGGGGACGATGGCATAGTCCTCGCCGTCCATGCGGGGAAAAGAGGCTGTGGCGCTGTCGGTATTGAGCAATGCCTCATCCAGTGCGACCTGAATCGTGCTGTCGGCATCGTAGGCGCTGTAATCCTCGTTGCCCCAGCCCTCGATACTGATTTTTGTTTCACCGGTCAGTACAGGCAGACCGGTGGAGTCGAGGTAGTACCCGGTGGCCGTCTGCGGCAAGCTGGGATACATCCGAGATTGGATTTCTTCCACGGACAGCCCGCCGCCCGATGCAACAGGCTGCTCTACTTGGTTGTTGGCTTCTGCGGCTGCGGCTTCTGCCGTTTCCGGCGTGGCAATCTCATCGGCCGAAGCGGCAGGAATCATCGTGCAGCACATAGCACCCGCCATGAGCGCCGCAGATAAGCGGTGTTTGAGTTTGTATTGCATTGCATATCTCCTTGTGTGGGTTTATACTTCAAAAGAGTGCGTGCGATTTACAATTTTACATCTGCACCACCTCCGTCAATCAGCTTAGCAACAACCAGCAGGCGGCTGTTGGGGTCCGCCGTGCAGGTGGAGAGTGTCAGAATATGGTCATCGGTCGTCACGTCCACACCGTAGTCGAATGCACAGCTGGCAACAGCCTTATCCAGAATCTGCTGGAATGCAGCATCGTCCGGGGTCGCCTGAATACAGTCGGTATCGGCGCTTGCATCGCAAACCCACACGCTGAAAATCTGGTAGGCCAGTTTTTCATCCGCCAGCGAAACATAAATGTACGGGTTTTCCTGCCCAAACTCGAACACGCGGTATTTGTGCAAATCCTCAAATCCGCCGACATAGTCCTCGTTGGTAAAGGTGTGACCGTAAAAAATAAGATTGCGAGATACTTTTATACCGCTGTCCATGCGGCAGGCATAGTCGGCATAGATGCAGCCGTGGTAATCCTTGACCCCCTTTTCATCACGGTGCAGATAATAGTCATTTTCGCCGTACTGCTGCACAGGCGAGTCAATGTTCGTGCCGGGAATCGTAATCCACGCCACTGTGTCCGGGTTTTCTTTCTGCGCGGCGGCAAGCCGTTCATCGGGCGGTTCCACGTGCTCGGCTTGTACCCACGCGGGCAGCACCGAACCACTGCTGCCGGAACGCCCGAAAAGCAGAAAACCGGCCAATAGCAGCCCAACCAAAACAAGAATAATGACAAGTCGCAGCAAATCAGGGTTGGCGGTATCCCAAAACCGTTTGAATTTTTCTCTCACTGCGGCACCTCCGCAACATCATCTTCCTGCCACGGCAGGCGGGGCAGGGGGGCATAGTGACGGCCGTTCGGCTCGACCCAACTGCCCTGGCCACCAGCAAAGATATGAATGTTGAACGAGTTCAGTACAGTCAAAAAGCTCTCCATGTCGGCGGCATCACAGCAAAGCGAATCCCGGTTGCCAATCAGCAGCACATCAAAACGATGCTGCTCGGCATCCTGCAAAATTTCCTTGACGGCGGGACGCATGAGCAGCGGCACGGGCTCGTTTGTTTCGGAAATGCGTTCTTTCTGCACGCCCCACTGCAATTTGCGGGCGGCGCGCTGGCAGGCAAGGCGCTGTCTGCCCATGCTGGCAAGATTCTTTGGGTCGGACTGGTAAAGGCATTGTGCAATCATAGTGTTTTCCTCCTTAATGGTGCGGTTTGTGATAGACTTCTTTATGCGGCGCCACCGCATGGCGGCGCTCATGCCATAGAAACAGGTAGCGCAGGATCATCCCGCTGCCAACCAGCGGCAGCAGAACTTTTGCCCAATCAGAGATTTTCTTCATCGTCATCCTCATTTCTGCCGCCGAGAACAATATCCCCAGACGGCACATAGACTTTCGGCACAGGGGCAGGCTTTGCGGGTTCAGCCGCATGGGCGGGTTCTTTATGCAACAGATGAATGATAATCAGCAGCACCGCGATAAAGAGCAGCGCGCAGGCAATACCCATAATCAACAGGGCGGGGGTAATTCTGCTTTCTACAGCAGCAACCACCACAGGTGCAGAAACCGGCGCGTACAGCAGCGTATAATGCACGGTTCCAGCCTCGGTGCGAGTGACAGTCCCGGCGTAGTGCGCTGTTGCCATGTAGGTGCTGTCGGCCTGCAATGTCTCGCCAATCGTAATGTCCTGCAAGGTCAGTGAGCCGGAAAAGCCGTACTCGTCATCGTAGGCGACGGACTCTTTCACGTCATTGCGGGCGGTTTCGGCATCGGCGCTGCGCACGGACAATTCAAAATCCTGCGTGACCTCTTTCTCCTCGGTCACACCGCCCTCTACCGACTGGGTGACACCCCATAAGGTGTAGTCAAAACCGCCCCACTGCATACCACTTTCGGTCAGGTCGGCAACGGCCGTGCCGTAAGGTACGCTGTACTGTTTGACGACCAGCAGCTGCCCGCCGTCCTCCTGCCATGAGATGCTGTCCGGGTAGAACGGCGGCGCGGTATCTTCGGGCGACAATTCCACCAGTTCCGGGGCAGGGGTGGGGGTGGGCTCCTCGGCAAAGGCAGCAGTGGCGGTGCCCAGCGCCAGCAGACAGCACAGGGCGACGATAACAGGTTTCTTCATTAGGATTCCTCCGTTTCGGTTTGATTTTGCATTTTGCGTTCTACAATACGGCGCAGCTCGTCCCGGTCAGTGGTGATCAGGTCTTTTTCTTCCTCGCTGCATCGCATATCGACGGTGACATTGTTGGAGTTTGTGACGATCAGCGCGCTGCCGCGCTCAAAGCGGATGATGTTGTCGATTTCGGCATCGGTCAGCTTCAAAACACTTTGCACGCGCTGCGCTTCCTCTTCCTCCAGATTCAGAATGATTTTGATTTTGCAGTTATTCAGGATGCCGCGACCGTATTTTCCATCTTCCAAGGAAAAGAAGTCGTTCAGATCCTGCGTGGCGACTAGTACACCGCCGCCGTAGCCGCGAATGGTTTTGACGGCCTCGAACACATAATTAGCGGCCAAGGCGTTAGATGATGCACCGATGATCTGCCAGACTTCGTCTATAAAAATCTGCTTGCGGCGGGTTAGGTCCTCTTTCGCCTTATCCCACATATAATCCAGCCCGATGTACATACCCACGGTCAGCAGATCGCCGGACAACTCACTGATGTCGATGACAACATAGCTGTTGTCAAGGTTCACGTTCGTCTGGCGGTTGAAGCTTGATGCTGAGCCGTGTACAAGACGGTTCAGAATATTGGCGATGCGCCGTGTTTCCGGGGTAGCAGACAAGACCACGTGCAAATCGCCCAGTATTGGCATTTCACGGTACTGACCGGGGCGCGCCGGGTCGTCCAGACTGGCATTGTCGTAGGTGATGCCCTTATTGCGGTAGGTTGTGACGATGGCTTCATCCAATAGCTGGCGCTCCTCGTTGCTCAAATCGGGAATCAACAGCGAAAAGAAAATGTGCAACTTTTGGATTTTGGCGGCCAGTTCCGACTGCTCCGGCATGGGGCCATCCAGAAGTTCGCTGCTGGTGTGGTCGATTTTGCGAATCTCCATGACGTTGATGCAGTCCGGGCTGCCCGGCACGATGCGGATGATGGTACCGTTCAATGCCTTGGCCTGACGATAAAATTCATGCCCTTTCAGTGGTGCAATGATGTAGACAGGTGTTCCGGCCAGCCGCATACGGCGGGCAATAAGCTGCATGGTGAACGTCTTGCCTGCGCCAGAGGTACCGAGGATCGCCATGTTGGCATTTTTGTAGATGCGTGTATTGAAGTTGTCAAGGCTGACAAGGGAGTTGTTGTACTTGTTCACGCCCAGCAACACGCCGTTTGTATCGCATAGTTCAAAACTGACAAATGGATAAAAGCTGGCCGCGGTGGACGTGAGAATGTTGCGGCGGTACTTTTTGAACAGCGCCGCGTCCGGGGCGCACAGCGGTAGAGAAGAGAGGAAGGCCGCCTCCTGCCGGAAACTGCACAGCTGCAAATTCATATCCTGTGAGACCATGAGCTTGCGTATCTCCCCGATACGCCATTCCAAATCCTTGACGCTGGCCGCGGTGACGGTTACGAGGATGGCGGCGTAGTAGAAATCCTCGTTGTTGGCGAGGCCGTCTTTCAGGTAGTAGCCGGAACGGATGGCGTTGGAGAGATCATCAAAATCAGAGTTTGTGTCACTGGTGTCCTTGATTTTGCTGCGGTTGATGCGAATCTGCTGCCCGATTTTCTGCATCATGCGTTCTTTGGGCTGTCGTTCCAGAAACAAATCCACATCGATACCTTCGCCGGCGTTCACCAGCAAAGCCATCCATCCGGCTGTGACCTGCGCACGGTAGCCGTCTGCGGGAATCATCAAGTAGGCGTGGTATGTGCCGTCCATATAGAGATAACGCCCATGCTTCAAATCCAGCGAGGGCGGAATCATAAAGGCGGCAGGCGGTATTTTGTCCAGCGCGGTGGCATCGTTTTGGGCCAGATAGCTGGCAAGCACATCTTGGATGCGCTCCTGCAATGGCACCTGTACCGCCGTTCGCCTATTTAATAAGGTATAGAAAACGTCGGTGAGGAACTCGTCCTCATTTTCGTGTTCCACGATGGCATTGCCGCACTGCGCCAGGTAGGTGCGAAAATTGCGGGCGGTGGTTTCGAGCGTGGAGACGATTTCTGCGTAGGAGATATTCCGCTCGTTCGTGGGCGCTTCGTATTGGAAAATAACGAAGAAGCGGCGGCTGACGGCATCGCGGGAGCCGAGGCGCTTGACAAAACGGATATAGCTCATGTGGCGCTTGCGCACCGCTGCATCCGGCTCGTTGGCGGCATCCAGCCGCAGCTTGTCCAGATAAGCATTGACATCCGCTTTGCGGGAGAACGACTTGAATTGCAGCCGCACCGGGCTGACTTTCAAAAGGCTGGCAAACGAGTAGATGACACTACGCTGCTCGCGCGGGGAGCACAGTAGGAAGTTGATTGGCTCAATTTCCAGAATCTTGATGTAGCGGTCATCTGTGGTGTGCAGGATGCCGTTCTCGATTTTCTCGATGGGAAGCAGGTCGTAGAGCGTCTGCCGCTTTACCAGCTTTCCGTGGCGGTCTGCCTTGCGCTGCAAAACCTGTGCGTTGTGGGGTAGGGCATCGGCATCTTCGTAGTAGACAACATGGTATCGCTTGCTGATGAACCTCAGATGCCGGTGTCGGTTGGCTTCAAGGTTTCCCTGCGGTGTGGGTGTTATGATGCGGCGGCGCTTCATAAAGCGGAACCAATGCGCCGCAAACTGCGTCAGGCTGTCACCGCCGATACCTACCACGCCGAAAACGCCCAGCGGCACCGACACCGCAATGACGATCATCAGGCGGATGTTGAACGCCAGCGGCAGATAAAACAGCGGCACTGCGCTGCCCACGGCAAGCACAGCCGCCTCCATCGCATTGCGCAGCTTGACTGTACCGCCGAGAATCGTGCCGGTGTCCACAAAATTCTGCGGGATAAGGTAAACATCCCGCTCTTCGCGTGAAATTTCGACCACCTCCAAACAAAAAGAGCGCCCTCGAAAAAAGGCGCTCTTGCGTTTCTGTTCAATTTTGACGATACTATTATAGCAGAGTCATATTGCAGCAAAAAAGACTTTTGCTGTGCGGATGTTGTGCTGATTTACTGCATTTCGGCAGATAAATTTTCAAATGCATATTTGTGGCATCAATGTAGCTACATAGATTGACAACCCGACAAGATGAACGTATAATGGAGATAAGAAGAAAACCACGGCAGGAAGGGAGTTTGTTTTATGGAAAATATTGTTTCGGCGGCCAAAACGGATGTGTTCCGTGTTCGCATCAACCCGGAAATCAAGCAGGAACTGGAATCTGTGTATGCAAAGAACGGCCTTACCCTGACCGATGCCATCAACGTGTTTTTCCAGCAGTCGCTGAACGCTGGCGGTTTTCCCTTTGCTGTGACCGAGGACAACGCGGAGATCATCAAGGCAAAGGCGCTCTCCCGGCTGACAAGGCAGTTGCAGGAAGCGCAGGACGACCCGGTTTCTTACTCCGAGGATGAAGTGTATAAGATGTTCGGAGTTGAAAAATGAGGGTAAGCTATAAGAGAGCCGCCGTCAAGGACATGGAGGCGACCCGCGACTACATCGCCGGGCGGCTGAAGAATCCCAAAGCCGCCAAAAAGTTGATGACGACGCTGCTGAAAGCCATATCCTTGCTGGCGGATAACCCTTATATGGGCGCGGCACTGGCAGAAAAGTTTGAAATCGCCACAGATGTGCGCTATTTTGTGGTGTCAAAGCAGCTGATCTTCTACCGTGTGGACGAGGGAAACAGCGTGATAGAGATTCTTCGAGTATTGGACGGCAGGACGGATTATTTGTCTGTACTGTTCGGATAAATAAAAAATAGGAGGGCTGCTCCTGTGTATTGGCAGAAGCAGCCCTCTTTGTTTTAGTGCAGATACCCTTTGGGGTTGACGTAGACCCCGTCGACAATAACACAAATATGCAGATGATTCCCGGTCACATCGCCGGTAGCGCCGACCTTGGCAATGGTGTCGTACTTGTTTACCGTATCGCCAACCTGCGCCAAAAGCTGGCTGCAATGGGCATAAAGGGTACAGTACCCGCCGCCGTGGTTGATGACCAGATAATTGCCGTAACTAACGTGGTACCCCGCTTTAATGACTGTGCCGGCCTCCACTGTCAGAATCGGCGTGCCGTAGGGATAGGCAATGTCCAAACCGTTGTGGTTGGTGGTATCCTTGCCGGGAATGCCGACATCCTCGCGCTTGCCAAAGAAAGAAGTAATGTGCTGTTCCCAGTTTGGATCATTGAATGGATTGCCAAATCCGCCGCTGGGAGCAGGGGAGCTATCATCAATGAGCGAATCGTTGATCTGCCCCAGAATCGAGATGCCCTCACGTTCTTCGATTTCATGGAGATAGATGGTCAGGTTATGCGCATAGGAATCGGCATAGCTTTTCTGCTTGTCATCAAGCTGCCAGACCGTGTCAGCAAAGTAATCATCGCCCACATAGGAAAGCGTGAAAATGGTGTAGGTGTGATCTTCTTGTACGGTTATAGTCTGCCCGCGCACCTCTTTTTGTACCGGCTCTGTGCGGACTTCCTCGGAAGTGGTGTAGGTATAATATTCTGCCTGGTGCGCTTGTACCTGTGAGGAAAGATCCGCCAGGCCGATTTTGGTATAGTCATCCTCTCCTTGGTAGGTGCAGTACATAGAAATGAGTTGAAAGGCATTGTAGGAGACATGACCGCCCACGGAATCGACCACATCGCTGTAGGTGAGGTTTGCACGCTCGGATTCTATTTCGGCAAGGGTATCCTCGTAGTCTGCCTGCAAAATATCCGATACCGCATTGCGAAGCTGTATCACATTGGCAGCAACTTCTAAATCATCATTGACCGCAGTGCTGGGCTGTGTCAGCGTACCGAAAATTGCACCGGGCAGCATGATCAGAACCAGAACCGGCAGCAGCAAGAATGCAATGACAACGACCAGTACTTTCTTGCGATACTGCACCGCAGCTTCGGCAGCAGCCCCAGCGGGGCCGCCCTGCACTCCCGCTTGCGCGATTTTGGCAAGTTTGGGCGCATTGTAAATTGCCGTTGAGGCTGCCTGCTGGGAATTTTGAGTATCATTTTCAATCATTTAGTGTCTCCGTGCCGGAGCCTTTGGCATAGCGGCCACTTTACGCTCATCATACTGCATACGCCCGCGTTCGTCCTGAACGGTGGGCGTTTTTTCTACGCGGGTCGTGGCGTAGACCTTGTACCACTTTTCGCCGTCGCGGGATGTCTGTTCTGTGAAGTGGCCCTCCGGCTTCTCATACTGATGGGCGTTGTACATGGCAAACTGAATCTGACCGCGTCCGGGGATGATCTCGCGCCCTTGAATCTTTCCGCCGCCGATTTCCACATCGGTGACGCTGTTGCCCATCTGTCCCAGCAGCACACGGTTCATAGCTGCTTGTTGGATAGAGGACGAAGTGGGAATGGTGGTCTGTTCCACAATAGCGGAGCCGCCGGCACGCAGGGCAATTTCACTGTCTCTTGTCGGAGAAACATCAACCGTGCTATCGCCCTCCAGCGCCAGCGGTGTGGCAGGGATAGGAGAGTCAATCACGGCATCGTTTTCAGCGGTTGCCATTGCAGTGGGGATATTTTCGCCAGTGGCAGGAATAGGCATGGCATCCGCATCGCTGGTGCCTGAAAAATAACCATTGAGCGCTTCTACGGCGCTGTCGCCTGTAATACTGCCGCTGGTTTGTCCAGTGGCGATAGAGCCGATGACCTTGCTGGCGAAGCCGCCATCTTTGCCAAGGCTGTTGTGATACATGGCACAGCCCAAGGATGTACCGATGCCGCCGGATTGTCCACTGATGGAGCTTGCTGTACTTTGCTGCACATGACGGCTTACCATGCCGGAAAGCCCGCCTGCAAAGGTGTTGCCGGGTGTGGCTTTTGCGGTAGCAGTTGAAGCGGCGGCTTTTGCAGCGCCCAGCCCCATAAAGGCTTTGCCGATTTCAAAACCACGAAAGGCTAACAATGCCTCGGACAGCATCGAGCCGGGCGAGCGTGAAACGCCGATGCCCAACGAGTGCAGAATACCGTCCAGCTTGGTGCTGACTTTCAGAAACGCGATAGCACACAGCAGCCACAGGAACAGATTCCCGGAGACCGCATCCTTACCCTGTGCGTCCACGGCCGCAGCAGCTTCATCCTCGGTCAAAGCAAAAGCAGCCGGGCAGTACAGGAGAGCAAGGCTAACAGCGGTGAATAAAGAAAAAAGAGTTTTTTTCACGTAAAAAATTTCCTATAAGGACAGAGGATTAGCGAGAAATTCCCCGACCATATTGACGAACAGCTTCAAGCACCATGCGTTCATAATCAGCAGCAGAAGCTGCCCGCCGAACATCCGGCACCAGCTTTTGAAAATGTTGTTTGTGCCGCGCGCCGCACCCATGGCAAAGGCAAGCGGCGCAGTAAAGACCAGAATTCCCAGCACAACATATCGCTCGGCAGCTTCCAAAAGCAGCTTTAAGTAATTCCATGCAAGAATCACAACAAGGATCAGAGCAATCAGCGCTACTGAGCCGTTGGCAATCACGCCAATGATGACGAGCAGTACGGAATTGAAGTCTCCAAACTGCACGCCGGGCAGGCTGCTGTCCAGAATCCAGTTGTAGGGCGTGCCGCCGATTTGCAAGGCAAGGTTGACGATGTCGTCGCAGTACCAAATCAGCAGCAGAAAAATCACAGAACGCACCACCAGATTGATGGGATTCTCGGTATCGATGTCAAACCCGGCACCATAGCAGCGGTAAAGCTGCCACACAAGGTTCAGCAGTACCAGCCCGATGGCCGTCCAAATGAAGATTTCATACATAGCCGAAGCAGCAGGGAAGTACCGCTTGAACGTGTCCATATTGCAGCCCAACGCGCCGAGTACCGAGGTAGATGCCAAATCCAGCAGGTTCATCACCTGCGTTGCCAGCCAATCGACAATACCGTCTAAAATGCCCAAAGGCGTTCACCTCCTCGTTGCAATTACGCGTAGTTACGGATTCCAAGTGCCGCCCTGAAAGAACGGCGTGACATAAGCCATGATGAAGCCGAGACCGTTCAGAATCGCCCAGGTGATGGCAATGCGCTTGAGCCATGCGCGAGAGTCGTCCACGGTCTTGCCATTCTTGGAAAAGTTCATCAGCAGCAGGGCAACGGCGGCGCAGACCACGGCAGTGACGGTGGAGATAGAAATGATTTGCGAGTAGACATCCTGCATGATCTCGCTGGCCTTTGTCCAGACGGTTGTGCTGGCTGCGGCGGTGGGAGAATTATCCTCGCCGGTTGCAAAAGCGGGCATTGCGGTCAGTACACTGCATAGGACAGCGCAAAGGGCTGTCCTTATGCGCTTGTGGTAAAAAGAATACGTGTTTTTCTTGATCATTGAAACCTCCTGTGTGTAAAAATGCTTTATGAGTTGCCAAAAGTAGACCATTACCATAATAACAAATTGGCTGTGCAGGAAAAAAGGCTTTCGCTCTGCGGATGTATTGCGGATGTTGTGCAGGTTCAATCAGGGGTAAGGAGATTGGTGATTTTCTCGCAATTTTGTAGCATAGGACAGTGATGCCAGCAACAAAAGATATTCAAACGTAGAAATGAAAATAGAGCTGTCATGAGACGGCAGCCCTATTTTTATCACAAAACCAGTTCCTGTACAAAATTCCTTGTGCGGTTGATACTTGGAGAGGCAAGACAGTAATATAGATATTCCCATATAACGCAAAGCGCCGTTACCGCAGGTGAAGCGGTAACGGCGGGGAAGTGATTGACTATATTGGCAGCGCAGATAACATTGGGCACCATCATTTCCGGTTTCAACTGATACAAAATGGTATTGGCGCAGACCCGATGGCAGTCTTTTGTGAAATTTCGGCCATAAAGGGAAAACCTATTAAACGAAAACAAATGTTAAAATTTCACCTGGTTTGCTTTCCGGTACTCTGTTGGCGAGGTTCCTTCTGCATTGCGGAAAGTTTGGGAGAAGTAGCTGGAAGAAGAAAAGCCCAGAATAGCTGCGATCTGAGAGAGAGAAAGGTCCGTCTCGGCCAGGAGACGCTTTCCTTCTTTTATGCGGCAGTTGATGATATAATTGATGGGCGAAACACCGTATTCGCGCTTAAAGGCGTGTACCATATAATATTTGGTGATGCTGACCTTTTCTGCCAGCTGGTCCAGCGTGATATTTTCCTTATAATGGTGGTCAATGTAGCGCTTTACCGTTGCACACTGGCGGTTGGCAGGCAGGCGGGAGTGGATCGGCACAGCCGAAACACTGGCGTTGCGCATCAGCTGTACAACGATAATATCCATGTAGGCCTGGCAAAGTATCTGGAAACTCGACTCTCGGTTCTGCATTTCCCGCAGGATCTTGCGCATACAGACCAGCACATCGTTATCCTCTTTAAAGGTATAAATGCAAAAGCTGCCCTCGGCGGCATCGGAAATCGTAAATTCCAGCCCTTCGATGCCAAGCACAATATATTCCAACGGGTGTGATTCAAAGCTGACTTCGGTGTGGATGACGTTGGGATTGACCACGACCAGCTGGTGCGCCTGCACGGGGAACAGCTTGTCATTGATCTGAAACTGCCCCTCGCCATCGACAATATAAAATAGCTCTGCGTAGCTATGGGAATGTGGGATGGAGGGCCAATCGCCGCTGTATTTTGTAGAGGCTATATTGCGCAGCTTCATCTTGTCGCGGGGGAGTGCGTCATCCTCCGGGTTGAAAGCATAGTTGATGTGGCTCATGGCGAGGCCTCCGAACTTTTTGATATATTGTCATAATTCTATTATATGGCACACGTCCGAAAAATGCAACGAATTTTTTGGGCGATTTTATCAATATGTTGCTTTGTTTCGAAATACAAACGTGTAAAGTGCACAATTTTCAGACGCGAAAGTCGGACGTTGTGCCGAAAAAACGGTGAATAACAATATTGCTAAAATGATGAGCAATATAATAATTGATAAATGATGTGAAAAGCACTACACTTAAGTCACCGCGAAAGGGATGAAATCCCGACATAGAAATTACACTTAGGAGGAAAACACAAATGAAGAAGATCGTTGCACTTTTGATGGCTTCTGCTATGGCAGCTTCGCTGGCTGCTTGTGGCGGCAACGCCCAGAGTTCGGAAGCTGCTTCTACTGCTCCCGCAGAGTCTACGGCTGCCGAGTCTACGTCCACCAACGGTAAAAAGTACGAGGGCGTTGAGTTGACTATGTGGTCTATGTGGTCTGCCGGTGAGGTTCAGGCAAATGCAATTCAGGCCGCCGCTGACGCTTTCGAGGCTGAAACTGGCGCACACGTCAACATCGAGTGGAAAGGCCGCGATGTCAACACCCTGATTTCTGCCGCGCTGGAATCTGGCGAAAAACTGGACATCTTCGAGGATGATTACAACCGTATCGGCCACGCTTACGCTCCCTACACCTACGACCTGACCGAGATGGCAGACGCTGTCGGTTATGATGACTTCAGCTACGCTTGCTTTAACGATCAGTCCAAAGAATGGGCTGGCTACCTGAACTCCATCGTAGAGCAGCCCCAGATTGGCGGTATCTTCTACAACAAGGACGCTTTCGATGCCTGTGGCATTACCGACACCCCCAAGACTTGGGATGAGTTCCTGACTGTCTGCCAGACCCTGAAAGACAACGGCTATGAGCCGCTGGCGCTGGACGGTGCTTACGCAAACTTCAACTTCTACAACCATCTGGTTCGTCATCTGGGTGAGGACGCCATTGCTGAACTGGGCAAGAACGGCGGCTGGGCTGATAATGAAGCTGCTGTGGCGGCTGCGCAGGAAATCATTGATTTCGTGAACGCTGGTTATCTGGCCGAAGGCGCACCTGATGCCTACCCCGCCAGCCAGACCAAGGTTGGCCTTGGCACGGCTGCTATGGTTGTTTGCGCAAACTATGTCACTTCTGAGGTTGACGCTGCGGTTGGTGAGCCTGTAAACTGGGGCTTCTTCAACTATCCCGAAGTCGAGGGCAATGTTGATGCTTCTGCTTACGCCGGTGCAAACTCTCTGGCCATCTCCTCTAACTGCGAGAACCCGCAGGCTGCATTTGACTTCATTATGACCATCGTTACCGGCACTTGCGGTCAGGAACTGGTTGACAACGGCGGCCAGATTCCCGCTGACACCCGCCTGAAGGAGTCTGTTCTGGCTGGCTCTGTTGAGACCCTGAAGAACACCACCACTCCGATGAGCTGGTGCGGTGCGTTGAACACGCTGGACGGCTGGTCCTCCATCAAGAGTTCCATGATTGAGCTGTTCGAAGGCAAGTACGCAACCGGCGCTGACTACTGCGCTTACTTGGATACCCTGTGCGGCTAATCCTATAATAAATCACGGTACGCCGTCAAGCGGTGCGGCTGTAATGGATTTATTCAGGATTCCCTCAATCTGAACAGAGGCGGCACCTGAATGGGGGCCGCCTTTGCTTATGACATTTCATTTTTGAGGTATTACCAGTATGAAAAAGAACAAGACAATGATTTTCCTATTCATTCTGCCCACCGTTCTTTGCCTGTTGTTCATGTATGTCTATCCGGTCGTTCGGACAGTTATCATGAGTTTCTTTAAGGTAGAGAGCCTTACGGCATCTACAAGCACATGGAGCTTCTATGGGCTGCAAAACTATTTCAAAATCCTGCGCAATGCCGGTTTTATCAGTTCCATAAAAAACATGGTGATGATTTGGCTGGTAGGCGGCATCATTACCATGTGCCTGTCCATGTTGATGGCCGTGATTTTGACCAGTGGCATCCGCGGCGCAAAATTCTTCAAGGCCGCCATTTATATGCCCAATATCATCAGCGCCGTGGCACTGGCCACCATGTGGATTCAGTATGTGTTCAACTATGATTATGGTCTGCTGAACCAGATCGTCAAAGCATTCGGCGGCGAGAATGTCCGCTGGCTGGGTACGGACCTGATTTTCTGGGCTATGATGATTGCTTTCATTTTTGGCAGTGTTGGTTACTATATGCTGATTTTCATCAGCGGCATCGAAGGTATCCCGCAGGATTTGTACGAAGCTGCCACTATCGACGGCGCGAATATCTTTGACCGCTTCTTCCAGATTACGCTGCCCCTGCTGAAAGGCGTCATCCGTACCTGCGTTACTTTCTGGAGCATCAATGCTACCACATTCTTCCTGTGGACGAAGATGTTCTCCCCCATTAACACGGAAACGGCCACCATTGTGCCCGTTGTGTACCTGTACGATACGGTGTTTGGCGGCAAGGGCGTTGTCGAGCGCGATGCTGGTGCAGGCGCAGCGATTGGCGTTGTGCTGACTTTGATTATCATTGTTGTGTACGTTATCACCAACCTGATCTTGAAAGACTCGGATCTGGAGTATTAAGGTAGGAGAGCAGTTATGGGAAAATATCACGATAGAATCAACTGGAAGAAAGAGCTTCAGCTTCTGCCCGGTTATATCATTGTTTGCGCGTGGGTCGCGCTTACGGCTGCCATCCTGTTCTGGATTGTCTGCGCCAGCCTTTCCTCAACAAAGGAAATTCTGACGGGCCGTGTTATGGACTTTTCCAATGGCCTGAAGTGGGATAACTACGTCACAGCTTGGAACACCCAAAATGTATCGCTGTATTTCTTCAACAGCTTGGTTTATGCTATTGTTTCCTGTGTGGGCGTATTGCTTATTTCCGCGCCCGGTGCTTATGTGCTTTCTCGCTGGAAGTTTGTCGGCGGTAAGGCCATCCGTATCGGCTTGGTCATTGCCATGAGTGTTCCCACCATTATGATCATCATGCCTCTCTACTCTTTGGCTGTGCAGTGGGGCATCAAGGGGCGCGTGCTGTTGGTTGTGCTGTACATTATGCTGCGCGTACCGTATACCACGATTTACCTACTGGATTTCTTCTCCTCACTGTCCCGGTCTTATGAGGAGGCGGCCTACATTGACGGATGCAGCCATTCTCGGACGTTCTGGCAGATTATGCTGCCGCTGGTTCAGCCCGCCATTATTACGGTTACGATTTTCAACTTCATGTCTGTGTGGAACGAGTTCTTCATGGCGTTGATTTTCACTACCAGTGATTCTATGACCCCTGTTGGTGTCGGTTTGTTGCAGATTGTCAACGCAATGAAATATTCCGGCCAGTACGGTGCTATGTTTGCCGCAGTTATCATTGTGTTCATGCCTACTTTCCTGCTGTATCTTTTCCTGTCTGAAAAGATTATTGTCGGTGCTACCAGTGGCGGCGTTAAGGGCTGATTTGACTTTCCTCCATTCAAAATATTACGTTTCAAGGAGAATCCTTATATGAATGATGTAAGAAAAATGGGCCGCGTGACGATTCCCACTGATACGGACGCAGTGTCTGAAACCCTCGACCTGTTGAAGCGCTGGGGCGCGGATGCCATCCGCGACTGCGATGGCACTGAGTTCCCGCAGGAGCTAAAGGACACCGGCGCAAAGATTTACGCCACCTATTACACTACCCGTAAGGACAACGCATGGGCAAAGGCCAACCCCGACGAAACCCAGCAGTGCTACATTATGACGCCGTTCTACACCGCTGAAGGCGGTGCGCTGACCATCCCCCTGATGACGGGCATCAGCCGTGAACTGATGAAAGTCAACGACCATGACGATATTGCCCGCTGGTGGGAGGTCATGGACCGCACGACGGGCGAGCCTGTCCCCACCGCCGACTGGCACTATGATGCCGCCCGCGAAAGCGTTGTCATCGCCCCCCCTGCCGCCTACCACGAGTACACGGTCAGCTTTTTGGCGTACCTGATCTGGGACCCCGTCCACATGTACAACTCGGTCATCAATGACTGGAAGGATGTCGAACACCAGATCCCGTTCGATGTGCGCCAGCCCAAGACCCACGCCTACACCCTGCGCCGTCTGCGCGAGTATCTGGAAAGCCACCCCTATGTCAACGTTGTGCGCTTTACGACCTTCTTCCACCTGTTTACGCTGGTCTTTGACGAGCTGCGCCGCGAGAAGTACGTGGACTGGTACGGCTATTCGGCTTCTGTCTGCCCCTATATTTTGGAACAGTTTGAGAAGGAAGTCGGCTACAAGTTCCGCCCGGAGTTCATCATCGACCAGGGCTACTACAACAACCAGTACCGTGTGCCGAGCAAGGAATATAAGGATTTCCAGGCATTCCAGCGCCGCGAGGTCGCCGGGCTGATGAAGGAAATGACCGACATCGTCCACGCCTACGGCAAGGAAGCCATGATGT